>Ga0307408_100000926_pt1 | contig 22869 bp, 21 predicted proteins | sample 322Cmetagenome_FD_202116 | JGI IMG/M metagenome (GOLD analysis project Ga0307408, IMG submission 202116) | Maize rhizosphere microbial communities from greenhouse at UC Davis, California, United States - 322HYB-C-3 | ecosystem: Host-associated > Plants > Roots > Rhizosphere > Soil | place... | reverse complement strand
AGGACGAGCACGGCCGCGAGCGCGAGCGCCACAAGGTGCCTTACGGCGCGACGCTGACCGTGAAGGCCGACCAGCAGATCAAGGCCGGCACGATCCTGGCCAACTGGGACCCGCTGACCCGACCCATCATCACGGAATTCGCCGGCCAGGTGAAATTCGAGAACGTGGAAGAAGGCCTCACCGTCGCCAAGCAGGTGGACGATGTGACCGGCCTGTCCACGCTGGTGGTGATCGATCCGAAGCGCCGTGGTGCCGCGAAGGTGGTGCGTCCCCAGGTGAAGCTGATCGACGCGCAGGGCAATGAGGTGAAGATCCCTGGCACCGACCACTCGGTGACCATCGGCTTCCAGGTGGGCGCCCTGATCCAGGTGCGCGACGGCCAGGATGTGGGCCCCGGCGAAGTGCTGGCGCGTATTCCGGTCGAAGGCCAGAAGACCCGCGACATTACCGGCGGTCTGCCCCGCGTGGCCGAGCTGGTCGAAGCCCGTACGCCCAAGGACAAGGGCACGCTGGCCGAGATGACCGGTACCGTGTCGTTCGGCAAGGAAACCAAGGGCAAGGTCCGCCTGCAGATCACCGACCCCGAAGGCCGGGTGTTCGAAGAACTCGTGCCCAAGGAAAAGAACATCCTGGTGCACGAAGGCCAGGTGGTGAACAAGGGCGAATCGATTGTGGACGGCCCCGCCGATCCGCAAGACATCCTGCGCTTGCTGGGTATTGAAGAGCTCTCGCGCTACATCGTGGATGAAGTGCAGGACGTGTACCGCTTGCAGGGCGTGAAGATCAACGACAAGCACATCGAGGTGATCGTTCGCCAGATGCTGCGCCGCGTCGTGGTCGAGAACGTGGGCGAGTCGAACTACATCGCCGGCGAGCAGGTCGAGCGCTCCGAGATCCTCAACACCAACGAGGCACTGCAGGCCGAGGGCAAGATCCCCGCGACCTACAGCAACCTGCTGCTGGGTATCACGAAGGCCTCGCTGTCGACCGACTCGTTCATCTCCGCCGCTTCCTTCCAGGAAACGACCCGCGTGCTCACCGAGGCTGCCATCATGGGCAAGCGCGACGAGCTGCGTGGCCTGAAGGAAAACGTGATCGTGGGTCGCCTGATTCCTGCCGGTACCGGCCTGGCCTACCACCAGGCGCGCAAGGCCAAGGAAGCCATGGACGATGCGGAACGCCGCGCCATTGCCGAAGCCGAAGCCGCCGAAATGCAGGCCCAGGCGGAGGCAACGGAAGTCGAAGGCAGCACCTCTGCGGCCACCGACGCATCCGCTGACTAAGCCCTCGGGCTGTTGCTAAAGAAGCTCCCGTCCTGTCTCTGGCAGGCCGGGAGCTTTTTACTGGAGACTTCCCTTCGGTCGTCGTTCCCGTCGTTTTTTGCTCCTGAGTTGTTTCTTGAATGGCCGTTGCGCGCGCTCCGCGCAGCGGCAGCCGAGCATGTGGTCATCTCCTCTTTTCTGGATCGCTGTTGCCATTGCCGTCTTCTGGGCGCTGGGTGCCTACAACCGCCTGATGCGGCTGCGCTCGGCGGTGATCCAGGCATTTGGCAGCTTTGACGCGCACATGGTGCGGCTGCTGGCGCTGGTGAGCGAATATGGTGCCGTGCACGCGGCGGTACCTGCGTCCTCTGGGCCGGTTCCGGCCCTGGCTGCGCTGGAAGGGGCGGCTACCCAGCTGAGTGCCTCGCTGGCCATGGCGCGTGCACGTCCTCTGCGGCCCGACGCCGCCGCCGCGTTGGCCGCCGCACGGGACGTGCTGTACGCCACGTGGGACAAAACCACCGCCGCACTGGCGTCGGGCAGCCTCCCGCAACTGCCGCAGCAGGACGGGTCCGAGGCGACTGAATCGCTGGACCCACCCCACTCCGAGCCGGAGACCCCAGCGGCGGCGGCACCATTGCCGCCGTCCCACTGGCAAATGCAATGGGAAAGCCATCTCCAGCAGAACACACAGGCTGCCGGCGTGTTCAATGACGCCGTGTTGCACTACAACGCGGCCATCGCGCAGTTCCCTGCCAACCTGCTGGCGTGGGTCTTTGGCTTCAAGGCGGCGCGCGGTCTGCAGTGATTTTGAAAGCCAGAGGTCCCGATGCGTAAATCGCCCCCCCGTGCCCTTTCCGTCGTTTCGCCGCCAGCATCTTCTGCGGAGGGTGGGGGGCGCCAGGGTGCGGCTTCTCGTGCCAACGGCGCGTTGGACGCGCCGTCGCCCGGAGGAAAGTCCGTGCCGCTTTGGCAGCAGTTAGATGCTGTGGCCGGGGCGTTGCAGGCAGTTCGCGGCGGGCAGTCGGGGACGGCTGCTCTGGCCGAGGTGGATGCCGCCTTGCGCCCAGGGGTGCAGGCTCTGCTTTTTCAGGTGCTGCGCCATGCCGGACGCGCGGAGGCCCTGCGCCGCCAGCTTGCCGCCCGAAAGCCTCCGCCAGCGGTCGATGCCCTGCTGTGTACGGCGCTGGCCCTGTGCTGGGCGCCGGAAGAATCGCCCTACGAACCGTTCACACTGGTGAACCAAGCGGTCGAGGCGGCCAAGCGCAATCCGTCCATGCGAGCCCAGGCGTCGTTTGTCAACGGCTGCCTGCGCCGTTTTCTGCGCGAGCGCGAGGGGCTGGTGGCGCGCAGCGACGATGATCCGCTGGCCCGCTGGAACCATCCCCTGTGGTGGATCGAGCGTTTGCGCAAGGACCACCCGCACCATTGGGAGCAGATCCTGCGCGCCAACAATGCCCACGCACCGATGGCGCTGCGGATCAACGCGCAAAAGTGCACTCCAGCGCTCTATTTACAAGCGCTGGAAGCTATCAATTTAGGAGCGAATCTGGGCGGCGACCATGGCGTCGTACTGGAGCGGGCGGTTCCGGTGTCGTCGCTGCCGGGCTTTGGTGACGGTTGGGCTTCCGTGCAGGACGCTGCCGCGCAGCTGGCTGCGCCGCTGCTGCTCCAGGGGATGGGCTTGGGCCAGCCCTTGCGCGTGCTCGACGCCTGCGCTGCCCCCGGCGGCAAGACCGCCCATTTGCTCGAACTGGCGGGCCCTGGCGCTGCGCTGCAGGTGACCGCCCTTGAGATCGATGCAGAACGCAGCACCCGCATTGGCGAGAACCTGCGGCGCCTGGGGCTGCAAGCCCAGGTTCTGGTGGCCGACGCGGCGAGACCTGAGGACTGGTGGCAGCAGGAATGCGGTGGTGAACCGTTCGATGCCATCCTGCTGGACGCACCCTGTACCGCCTCCGGCATCGTTCGGCGCCACCCGGACGTGCGATGGCTGCGCCGCGAAAGCGACATTGCCCAGCTTGCCGCCTTGCAGGCCCGCCTGCTGAGAGCGCTTTGGCCCTTGGTGCGCCCGGGTGGCCGCTTGCTGTACTGCACCTGTTCGGTGTTCCGTGCCGAAGGGGAGGAGCAGGTCCAAACGTTTCTTGCGCACAACACTGATGCCCGTTTGCTGCCGTCGCCAGGCCATTTAATCCCCGGTGGTGGGCACAATCCATCGGGTGACCACGACGGTTTTTTTTACGCACTGTTGCAAAAATCGCTCTAATGAGCAGGGGCGCCTGCGCTGGGTGGTCGCTTGCACGCTCTTTCTGCTGGCATGGGCCCTGGCGTGGCCGACGCCCGCCCAGGCCGGTCCTGCCGCACCTGCAGAGGTGGGCGAGCTCCGGCTGGAGCGCGCGCCCGATGGGCTTTACCTCAGTGCCTCGTTGCAATTTGCGCTGCCCGAACTGGCAGAAGACGCGCTGTACAAAGGCATTCCCATGTTCTTTGTGGTCGAGGCCGAGGTGATGCGCGACCGTTGGTACTGGTCGGACCGCCAGGTGGCCGAGGCCAAGCGGTATCTGCGCTTGAGCTACCAGCCTTTGACGCGCCGCTGGCGCCTGAACGTCTCCGCCGTTCCCTTCACCAACAGCGGACTGGGCGTCGTGCTGAGCCAGAATTTTGACGATTTTCCGGATGCGCTCTCGGCCATTCAGCGCATCTCCCGCTGGAAGATTGCCGACAGCGACGTGATCGAAGCTGACGCGGTCCATGCGGTCAACTTCCGTTTCCGGCTCGACATGTCGCAGTTTCCGCGGCCATTCCAGATCGGGGCGGTGGGCCGCTCGGGATGGAGCTTGCTTGTGGCGCGCAGCCAGCGCCTGCCGCCGGCGGAGCCCTCCAAGTGAGCGGACCCATCCCCGCGCCGCAGCCCGGTCCCTCGGCTTCCGGACACGCTGGCGCCCGCCAGTCGCGGGCCGTGCGCTGGGCCGTCGGTGTCGGCGTAGCCATCATGGCCGCCATCGGGCTCGTGCTGCTCTTCCTGCTCACGCTGGCCACCAACAACCGCGCGCTGTACGAACGCAACTACGCCTGGCTCTTCGGGGTGAACGTGCTGGTGGCCGTGGCGTTGCTGGCCGTGCTTGTCTGGGTGGCGGTGCGGCTGGGCATGCGGCTGCGCAAGGGGCGCTTTGGCAGCCGGCTGCTGGTCAAGCTGGCCGCCATCTTTGCGCTTGTGGGCCTGCTGCCGGGGTTGCTGATCTATGTGGTCTCCTACCAGTTCGTCACCCGCTCCATCGAAAGCTGGTTCGACGTGAAGGTCGAGGGCGCGCTGTCGGCGGGGGTCAACCTGGCGCGGGTGTCGCTGGATTCGCTTGCTACGGACATGGCTGCCAAGACCCGCAACGCGAGCGCGCAGGTGGCCCAGGTGCCCGACGCCGCCGCGGGCATCGTGCTGGAGCGCATCCGTGAACAGCTCGGTGCCACCGATGTCGTGCTCTGGAACGCGGGGGGCCAGTCCGTGTCCAGTGCGGGCCAGTCGCGCTTCAGCCTCCACCCGGAACGTCCCGGAGCCGCACAGCTGCGCACCGTGCGGCAGCAGCGGGCCACGGCCCAGATCGAAGGGCTGGACGACATTGCGGACCCCGCCGCCGCCCGCAATGCTCGCGTCAAGGTGCTGGTGCTCGTCAGCAGCCCGAGCGTGGGTCTGCTGGTGGAGCCGAGGTACCTGCAGGCCACGCTGCCACTGCCGCCCGCACTGGTGGCCAACGCCATTGCGGTGCAGGAGGCCAATCGTGAATACCAGGAGCGCGCGCTGGCGCGGGGCGGCTTGCGGCGGATGTACGTGGGCACGCTCACCCTGAGCCTGTTTCTGGCGGTGTTTGGTGCCGTCCTGCTCGCCGTACTCCTGGGCAACCAGCTGGCCCGGCCCCTGCTGGTGCTGGCCGAAGGTGTGCGGGAGGTGGCCGCTGGCAACCTGAGTCCGAAGGCGGCCTTGCAGGGCAAGGACGAGCTGGGCGGACTCACGCGGTCGTTTGCGCTCATGACCCAGCAGCTCGCTGATGCGCGCCAGGCTGTCGAGCTGAGCATGGGAGAAGTCGACGCGGCACGGGCCAACCTGCAAACCATCCTCGACAACCTGACGGCCGGGGTGATCGTGCTGGATGCACAGGGCATGATCCGCTCATCCAATCCTGGCGCTACCCGCATCCTGCGCGCGCCGATGGCGGTGTATGAGGGGCGATCGCTGTCGGAGGTGCCGGGCCTGGAGCAGTTTGCAGCCTCGGTGCAGAAGCAGTTCGATGCTTTTCTGGGGGACCACGAACGCCATGGGCTGGACCATTGGCAGCAGCCCTACGAACTGCACGCGTCGTCGGTCGGAGCCGGACAACACGCCACGAGCATTGTCGCGCGCGGTGCGGAGCTGCCGGATTCCTCCAGGCTGTTGGTTTTTGACGACATTTCGGAAATTGTTTCTGCCCAGCGTGCCCAGGCCTGGGGCGAAGTGGCGCGTCGCCTCGCGCACGAAATCAAGAACCCGCTCACGCCGATCCAGCTGTCGGCGGAGCGCCTCGAAATGAAGCTCTCCGGCAAGCTGCCCGGCCCCGAGCAGGCTGTCCTGGCCAAGTCCGTCAAGACCATCGTGGACCAGGTCGACGCGATGAAGCGCCTGGTCAATGAATTCCGCGACTATGCGCGCCTGCCGGCAGCGGAGCTGCAGGTGCTGGACCTCAATGCCCTGGTAAGCGACGTGCTGCACCTGTATGGCGAAGAGAACGCGCGCGTGAGCGTGGAAGCCGATCTGGACCCGCAGTGCCCCACCATCGCGGGCGATGCGCAGCAACTGCGCCAGGTCGTCCACAACCTGCTGCAAAACGCCCAGGACGCTACCGAACAAGCGCGTGGCGCGAGCGGGCAGCCGCTGCCGCCAGTGCGCATCAGCACGCGCTGGAGCCAGTCTTCGCGCCGCGTGCGCCTGATCGTGTCTGACAGCGGCGGAGGATTTCCCGCGCACATTCTTCAGCGGGCGTTCGAGCCCTACGTCACCACCAAGCCGCGGGGAACTGGCCTGGGTCTGGCGGTGGTCAAAAAGATTGCCGACGAGCATGGGGCCCGTATCGACCTGTCCAACCGCGTCGAAGACGGTGTGGCCCAAGGGGCTCAAGTGTCGTTATCATTCGCCCCTGAACCAGCGGTGGTGTGATAACAACACTGCCTCGCAGCATTCGAAGGCGCTTCAATACCCATGGCAAATATTCTGGTGGTCGACGATGAGCTCGGCATTCGTGATCTGTTGTCGGAAATCCTGAACGACGAAGGACACAGCGTAGACCTCGCAGAAAACGCCACGCAGGCGCGCACCGCCCGGGTAGGAAATACCTACGACCTCGTCCTGCTCGATATCTGGATGCCGGACACCGACGGGGTGTCGCTGCTCAAGGAATGGGCCACGGCCGGCACGCTCACGATGCCGGTCATCATGATGAGCGGTCACGCCACCATCGACACCGCGGTGGAAGCCACCCGCATCGGCGCCTTTTCGTTCCTGGAGAAACCCATCACCCTGCAAAAACTGCTCAAGGCGGTGGAGCAGGGCCTGGCCCGCAATGCCGCGCATCCCACGGCACCCGCGGCCGCCGCACCGGCTCCGGCGCATGCACCGGTCGACACCACGTTCGCACAAGCGCCCGCGGTAGCCACCGTTGCCGTGACTGCGGACGCAGGCCCGCATGCACATCAGGGGTTCGACCTGGACCGCCCGCTGCGCGAAGCGCGCGATGGTTTTGAAAAGGCCTATTTCGAGTTTCACCTGGCCCGCGAAGGCGGCTCAATGACCCGCGTGGCCGAGAAGACCGGCCTGGAGCGCACGCACCTGTACCGCAAGCTGCGGCAGTTGGGCGTTGACCTCGGGCGGGGTAAGCGCGGTTAGGTCTGGCGCGATAATTTCTGACAGGGTTTCCAGAAAGCCCGATTTTCTGGTTATAATTTGAGGCTCAGGCCCGGTAGCTCAGTCGGTAGAGCAGAGGATTGAAAATCCTTGTGTCGGTGGTTCGATTCCGCCCCAGGCCACCAGTCAGCAAGCGCCCCAGCTCCCGAAAGGGTTCTGGGGCGTTTTTACATCCGGCACAGATTTTTGCCTGTGCTGATTCATCTCACCTTCTGCATTGCACCGCACGGCTTTCCGGCACGCCGCGACCCAACTTCTGCGTACTTGCGGGCGCCGATGGCTCGGCGAAATGGTTTCACGCTTGCTACCAAGCTGGAGCTTGCTGCAATTTCTAGTCACTTATCGATGAAGGACGAAAAATCGCAACGCTTGAGGTCCGCAGCTCACAAGGACAACAGACGGTACGGCGTTGGTGTGTTTAGTTGCTTGAAGACGCGCCGCCTCCTGGTATAGCGGCATTGGCTGTCGCCGGGAAGTCCGCGAACTGTCCGCGTCCCGGTCAGGAGAGGGTGGGCGCCTCTGAGAGGAACTTCTCCGCCTGGCTCCGCATGCCTTTCGAGATCGGCTCCCAGATGCGCTCAGGAAAGTCCTGGGGCAGTTGTGCCTCGACGGCGTCGAGGGCTGGCGCGACGTCGGCGACTAAACCCTGCATCGCCTCCCAGACCTGGGGGCCTCCGTTCTTCATGGCGAGGTCGTACCAATGACGGGCTCGGATGGTGTGGATCTCGTAGTGCGTGTTCTTCGAACGCAGTGCCATGGCAAGGCGCACTTCGCGCCAGTGCAATTGGCCCCGGCTCCTGCCCACATATGGCCATACGGACAGGACGTCGTACAAGGGCGTCATTTCGTAAGCATTGCCTTGGCGCAGGAAGATCGAGAAGTTCTTCGCGTGACCGTCGGGCGCTGCCATGAGCCAGAAGGCCAACTGGGCAAGCTGAAAGGCCGTCCGGTCCGTCACCGCGTCCGCGCTCCCGGCCAGCAACGTGAGCCCTGCAGCGGCAGATGGTCCGCCATCGTCTTCGTGTTTCAGGCGCGGGGGCAGACCCAGCGCTTGGCAGAAGTCTTCCTGGGGAAGCCGGGCAATCCACTTCCCATCGTCCATCCATTCCCGGTCGAAGCGCTCCACGATCAGGGCACGCTGGTCGCCGAACGTGGCCATTTCGGTGTGTGCCATGGGCAGGCCGAGCGCCTGGATGATCTGCGCGCACAGCCATTCGTTCTCGACGGAGTCGAACATGTCCACTCGGGTCGTGTTGGCGATCACGCCGAGCGGAAGCTTGAAGATATGCGTGCTTGGAGTGGCTCCGACAGGGCTGCACCACTGGCCGTTCACCCGCACGAAAGCGGTCTTTTCCTGGGCTCCCGCCAGGGAAATGCGGAATGGCGGAGCTTCGTTGCTGTGGCGCGCAACCGGATCATCGGGCACGGCACGAAGTGCAGCTGCGACCTGGTCGTCGGTCAGCGGCTCGCATGTCACATGGTTCCACCCGTCCGGTGTCGTTCCTTCTGGAAGCAACTGCACTGCGCCGACGCAGTCACGGCCAATGGCCTCCAGCAAGGCGAAGGCATCGAGTGTCCTGGTCTTGAAGCGCCGGCCGATACGCTCACGGATTCGCTCGTTGCCCGGCAGCAGGTTGTCGAAGTAGTTCGCCACGACTTCCCCCTTGATCTCCAGGGTGCGGGTGAGGGGCAGCGACAGGGACAATGGGCGGGACTTCTCGGACTCCAGCCATGATGGGGCGTACGAAAAGCTGTGGGCGCCGCGATGGACCTGCCAGGCTCCGACGAATTCGCCATTCATCCACGCGTTGAGCGCCACCATTACCACGAGCCCTTCTTGGGGCGGATGACAAAGTTGCGCCTGGAGGTCGGTGTGACATCCGCGTTCGGGTTCGCGTCCTCCATCGCTTGCGTGTCCGATGAGGTCTTTGCGTCAGTGCGGCTTGCGAGAACCGATGTCGCCTCGCGCTGACCACCGCCTGCCAAGGGTTGCCACTGGCCAGTCGGCGGGGTATTGGCCGGCAGTTGCTTCGACTGCTTGCGGGGTTTGTCCGCAGGAGCGGTGCGGGGCGAGACGTCCGCATCCGGTCGGTTCGCGCTCACTTCGAGCACGTCATCCCTCAACACCAGGGATGCGCGCAATGTCGAGATCACTTTCATCAACTGGTCGACGCTCACGGCGCCGGGATTGCTTTCGATCTCGGCGATGCGGGCCTGTCCCACGCCGAGCAGCCCCCCGAGAGCGGCTTGGGTCAGGCCGCGCGCTTTCCTGAGAGCCCGCAGGTGCTCACGGAGTTGGCTGGTCAGGTGGATGGGAAAGTCCATGCTCATTTCTATCGGAAGATGCCAATATATATGCCAAAGCCAGTTTTAACAAGATAATGGTTTTGGTGTATTAATTACAAATATCGGAGATTGCCGATATTTTTGCGAGTGCCCGGGACCCGGCTTTTTTGCTTCCCCCGGGTTTCGTCGTCCCTCAAGTCCGCCAAGGGCCGAGAAAGCGCGGTGCGTCTTCCCATTCGCGCCGGTGAGCGTCGCCCGTGCTTTGAGAGCACGAGTCACGGGCTGCGAGCTTTCGGGCACTCAGGCATCCGGTGTTTTGCGCCCATGCAGCTCCACGTGCCGGCGCCGCACGAAGAGTTCTGCGCAGATCCCGCGAAGCCAGCGGTTGCCAGGATCCTGGTGGAAGCGTGCATGCCAGTGTTGTCGCACCGAGAAACCCGGGACGGGGACCGGGCAGCGCAGCACGCGCAGGCCTCCGATCCTGGCCAGTGTTTCGCCGATATGCCGTGGCAGTGTGGCGATCAGGTCCGTGGTGGAGAGGATGGCCGGCAGGCCCAGAAAGCCAGGGATGTTGAGCACAACGTGCCGCTCGATCTCCAGCCGTTTGACCGCGCTTTCCAGCAACCGTACGCCGGTGCCGTGGACGACGCCCACATGCGCTTCCCGGCTGTATTCCTTCAGGCCGAAGGATTTTGGGCGGATTCTCGGATGGTCGGTATGGGCCAGGCAGACCCAGTCCTGATCGTAGAAGGTTTGCTGGTAGAAGCCGGCTTCCAGCTCCGGGATGAAGCCGAGGGCGAGGTCCGCGGTGCCCGCTTCAAGTTCGGCAGCCATGCCTGTATGGATGGCCGCCGCCTCCAGCGTCACGCCGGGGGCCAGCCCGCGCACATGGGAGAAGAGTTGCGGCAGCAGCGTGATGTGGCTGGCATCCGTCATGAAGATACGGAAGCTGCGCTGCATGGTCGCAGCATCAAAGGCCGCGGGTGGCTCGGCGATGGATTGCAAACCTGCCAGCACCGTCCGGACGGTACCAATCAGCTCCTGCGCCCGCGGTGTGGGCAGCATGCCTTGCGCCGTGCGTACAAAAAGCGGATCACCGAGCTGCTCGCGTAGCCGTGCCAGCCAGAGGCTCACGGTGGGCTGGGTCTGCCCCAGCTTTTCGGCGGTGCGCGTCACGCTGGCGGTGCGGTGCAGCAAGTCAATCAGCTGCAGTTGCCTGCCGTCCAGCAATGGAACTTCGGACATGCGCTTCCCCATGTGAATCTGAAATGCCAAGTATTTTGCCCATGCGATTTACGTTATGGGACACAGGGCCAAGAATCTGGCTTCTTCAGAGGAGATGCCATTGAAGATCGCAATTCTTGGGGCCGGTGCACTGGGCTGCGCCATGGGCGGTGCACTAGCCCAAGGCGGCAACGATGTGGTGCTCATCAACCGCAACGCGGCCCATGTCGAGGCGATCCGGGCGCGCGGGCTGCGCATGCGCCACGCGGCGGGTGAATGCCGCGTCGTGGTACGCGCAGAAACCGACTGCAGCACGCTTGGACCGGCAGAGCTGGTCATCGTGCTCGTCAAGTCTTTTCATACCCAGCAGGCCATCCGTGCGGCCGCGCCGCTGATCGGGCGGGACACGTTAGTCCTGTCGCTGCAGAACGGCTTAGGCCACGAGGACATCCTGGCGGAAGCGGTCGGCCGGGATCGCGTCATCGCAGGCAAGACCTACGTCGGTGGCGTGATGCTGGCGCCTGGCCACATCATCAGTGGTACCGAGGGCAAGGAAACGCTGATTGGCGAACTGGACGGCACGGACAGCCCGCGCATCCGGCGCATTGCCGACACCTTTAACGCGGCAGGCCTGCGCACCACGGTCAGCCCTCACATCGTGGGAACGATGTGGGACAAGCTCTTCATCAACGTCGCCACGGGCGCCGTGAGCGGCATCACAGGCCTGACTTATGGGCCGCTCTACGGCATTCCCGAGATCGAGGCGACCGCCCTGGCGGCGGTGCAGGAGGCGATGGACGTGGCCCGCGCGAGCGGCGTGCAGGTATCCCTGGCAGACCCGAAGGCCGCCTGGGCCAAGGCGGCAGCCGGTCTGCCCGGTGACTTCAAGACATCGATGCTGCAGAGCCTGGAGAAGGGCTCCGTCACCGAGATCGACTTCATCAACGGCGCCGTGGTCCGCTGGGGCCGGCGCTGCGGCGTGCCCACGCCCGTCAATGCCACGCTCGTCGCCTGCATCAAGGGCATCGAACGCGCGCGCCTTTCCCACTGAAGACCCCTGCCGAGGAGAGCCATGGACACGAACATCACAACGCCCACCACGACCGCCTATGTCGAGCACGTCGCCATTCGCGTGCGCGACATCCATTGGCACATCCGCTTCTTCCACGAGGTGCTCGGCATGGACGTGCGCGAGATCGACGGCCCGGCCGAGAACCCCCGCCAGTACTGGACGCTGGGCGGCCTGCAGCTGATGGCCACGCCCGGCTTCGATGCACCGCCCAGCAACGACGCCGGCTGGCTGGCCCACCTGGGCGTGATGGTGGATGACCTCGAAGCTGCCCTGGCCGCCGCCGGGCCCTGGGACGTCAAGCCGCTGCCGCAGGGCCGCAACTGGCTGCAGTTGCCCGACGGCCTGGCCGTCGAACTGATCCAGGCCGCGCCGGGCAGCGTGGCCCAGGCGCTGGCCGTGCGGCCCCGCGGCTGACGCCATTCCTTCGGAGACAACAAGCCATGAAGCTGACCCCGCCCCAGCAGCATTTCGAGATACCAGAGAAGTACTGGGATGACGCCCGCGAAGGCGACACCTGCACCAGCCCCGAGTACGAGGTGACCGAGGCGCGCATCAACGCCTATGCCGAGCTGACCGGCGACTACACCCCGGTGCACATCGACGAGGCATACGCCAAGACCACGCCATTTGGCACGCGCGTGGCGCATGGGCTGTTCGGGCTGTCCATTGCCGACGGCCTGAAGACGCGCAGCGAGTACCGCTTCCTGCCGGGCATGTCGCTGGGCTGGACCTGGGACTTCTTGCTGCCCATCCAGATCAACGACCGTCTGCATGTTCGCTTCACGGTCACCGGCCTGCGGGCGTCGAAGAGCCGGCCGGGCTGGGGCATCGTGATCCTGCCGTCGGAGCTCATCAACCAGCACGGCCAGGTCGTTCAAAAGGGCGAGCACCGCCTCATGATTCTGCGGAGGCCCGCATGAACCCGCCCGCCAGCGACGCGCAATTTCCGTCGCAGCCGCCATCGCAGCCGCGCCCGCTGGCTGGCATCCGCGTCATCGACTACTCGCACTTCCTGGCAGGCCCCTACGTGGGCCGCTGCCTGGCAGCACTGGGCGCCGAGGTCATCAAGGTGGAGCGGCCCGGCACCGGCGACGCTGGCCGCCAGCATGCGTGGTTCGTGGGCGAGGACGGCGCCTACTCGGGCTACTTCCTGCAGCTCAACATGGGCAAGCAGGGCCTGTCCGTCAACACGAAGGACCCGCGCGGCAAGGCGCTGATACAGAGGCTGGTGGATGGCGCCGATGTGTTCATCGAGAACTACCGCCCCGGCGCGCTCGACAAGCTGGGCCTGGGCTATGCGGAGCTGAGCCAGCGCAACCCTGGCCTGGTGTACTGCTCCATCTCCGCCTACGGCCACACCGGGCCCGACGCGCACCGCGCCGGCTTCGGCCTCATCGCGGAGGCCAAGAGCGGCATCATGCAGATGGTGGGCACGCCAGGCGAGCCGCCACCACTCTTGCGGATCTCGCTCGGCGACATGTACACCGGCATCCACGCGGTGGCGGCCATCAATGCGGCCTTGCTGGGCCGCACCCGCACGGGCCAGGGCCAGCACATCGACATGGCGCTGTACGACACGCTGGTGTCCATGCACGAGTACGCGGTGCAGTGCTACACCTTGTCGGGCGGCCAGGTGCTGCCCGAGCAGACCGGCCACGACATGCCCGCGTCCACGCTGTACGGCGTCTTCCGCGCGGCCGATGGCGACCTCGTCATCGCTGCGCAGGTGGACGATGCGTGGCGGCGATTTGCCGCGCTCGTGGAGGCCCACGGCGGCCCGGCCGGCTTTGGCGCCGACGCCCGCTTCCACCAGCTCACGGGCCGCAATGCCCACCGCCTCGAGATCCTGGCCGTGGTCCGGCCTTGGGTGGCCGCGCGCCGCGTGGCCGACGTGCTGGCCCTGCTGGACGGCATCGACGTGCCCGCTGCCAAGGTGCAACGCATCGACGAGGTGCTGGCCGACCCGCAGATCCAGGCGCGCGGCATGGTGGTGGAGCAAGACCACCCGGTGCTCGGCAAGATCCGGCTGCCGAACCTGCCATTCAGATTCTCCGGCTGCGACACGACCATCCGCGAGGTGGCGCCCGAGCTGGGGCAGCACAACACGCAGATTGCCGCGGCGCTGGGCTTTTCCGCCGAGGAGATTGCCGCCATGCAGGCCGACGGGGTTCTCTACACGAAAGGAGGGACGCCATGAGCGACCAGTACGCCGTCATCGGCAACCCCATCGGCCACACCAAGTCGCCGCTGATCCACCGCCTGTTTGCCGAGGCCACGGGGCAGGACCTCGTCTACGCGGCCATCGAGGGCCGCCCCGGCCGGTTCGCCGACGATGTGGAGGCCTTCCGCGCGGCCGGTGGGCGCGGCATGAACGTGACGGCGCCTTTCAAGCTGGATGCATTCGCCTTCGCGACCGACCGCTCGCCCAGGGCCCGCCTTGCGGGCGCCGCCAACGCGCTGAAGTTCGACGGTGAGCGTGTGCTGGCCGAGAACTTTGACGGTTTAGGCCTTACGCGCGACGTGGTGCGCAACCTGGGCATCGGCCTGCGTGGCCGGCGCGTGCTCTTGCTGGGCGCGGGCGGCGCGGCGCGGGGTGCATTGCTGCCTTTTCTGGAGCAGGGGCCGGCCGAATTGGTCATCGCCAACCGCACGCCGGAGAAGGCCGCTGCGCTGGCCGACGAGGTGCGGACGCACGGACCGGTGCGCGGCTGTGGCTACGCCGATCTGGACGGTCAGCGTTTCGACCTGGTGTTCAACGCCACGTCGGCCAGCCTGCGCGGCGAGCTGCCCCCTGTGCCGGCCACGGTCTTTGCGCCCGGGGCGTTGGCCTATGAACTGGCCTACGGCAAGGGCCTGACGCCGTTCTTGCGTCGGGCCCAGCAGAACGGCGTGCAGCGCCTGGCCGATGGCGTGGGCATGCTCGTGGAACAGGCCGCCGAGGCCTTCGATTGGTGGCGGGGTGTGCGGCCTGAGACCGCGGCGGTCATTGGCCAGCTCACCGTGGCGTTGCGGTAGCGCCCCTGCGCGCAGTGCGGGCGCCCGTGATCGCGGCACGGGCTGGGCTTGCACCGCCGCGATCCGGCTGCGGCCCGATGGCCCGGCCCGCTAGGAAAAGCAGCCAGAACGTGCCGCTGCGTTAGCCCGCAATCCGCACGCCCCAGCGCCCAGACGCGGGCCCCCGGCCGGCTCTTGAAATCCGACGCCGCTGCCAATGCCACGGCCATGGCCGCCGTGGCGCCGCATGAGAGAATGCCGCCCCCGCCGCGTGGCGGGGCTGCGCGGCCTTCATCGCTGCCTGCCGTGATAGCGCGGCGGGGCGGCGCCCCGCAAGGGCCGACGCCAGCGCCCCTGCCGCGGTCTGCGCGCGGGTGGCGCTCCTGCCTTTTCCCTTCCTGCACTCATTCATTCTTCGTTTGCTCGTCCCCACCATGACCGCCACCTTGCAGCACGCCACCCTGGGCATCGACTTCGGCACGTCCAACTCGGCCATGGCAGTGCGCGTGGCTGGCGGGCCGGCGCGCATGGTGCCTCTCGAGGGGGCGGCACCTACGCTGCCGACGGCGCTGTTCTTCAACGCGCAGGACCACACAACCCACTTCGGGCGCGATGCGGTGGCGCAATACCTGGAGGGGACCGAAGGGCGTCTGATGCGCTCGCTCAAAAGCCTGCTGGGCAGTGCGCTGCTTCAGGACAAGACGGCGGTGCACAACCAGCTGGTGAGTTACCAGGACATCATCAGCCTCTTCCTGCGCATGCTGGCGCAAAAGGCATGCGACGGTCTGGGCGGCATGCCGGGCAGGGTGGTGATGGGGCGCCCTGTGCACTTCGTGGACGGGGATGCCGATCGTGACCAGCAGGCGGAGCAAGCGCTGCGCCAGGCGGCGCTGGATGCCGGATTTGCCGAAGTGTCGTTCCAGCTGGAGCCCATCGCCGCCGCGCTGGACTACGAGCAGCGCATCACGCACGAGTCGGTGGTGCTGGTGGTGGACATCGGCGGCGGCACGTCGGATTTCACCATCGTGCGGCTCGCCCCCGAGCGCCGCGGGCGCGAGGACCGCAGCAGTGACGTGCTGGCCACCACCGGCGTGCACGTGGGCGGCACCGACTTTGACCGGCGCCTGAGCCTGGACCTGCTGATGCCGTTGCTGGGTTTTCGGCACACCGGGCCTACGGGGCGCGAGGTGCCCAGCCGGGTGTTCTTCGAGCTGTCCACCTGGCACCTGATCCAGTGGCTGTATTCGCCGCGCGCATTGCGCGATGCCCAGAACCTGCGCACGGACTATTCCAACGTCCAGCTCCACGCACGGCTCATGCGGGTGCTGCACGAGCGCCTGGGGCACCGCATGGCCAACACCGTGGAGCAGGCCAAGATCGCCGCGTCGCTGGCCGACGCCGACGCGCCCATGCCGCTCGACTGGATCGAGCCCGGCCTGGGTGCCGCAGTCACGCCGGCCGGGCTGGCGCAGTTTCTGGCGCAACCGCTCGCGCAGGTCGTGGCGTGCGCGCACGAATGCGTGCAGCTGGCCGGCCTGAGCGGGGAGGGGCTCGACGCGATCTATCTCACCGGGGGCTCGTCGGCGCTGCGGCCGCTGCGTCAGGCGCTCCAGGTGGCGTTCCCCGACACCCCGCAGGTGGAAGGCGATCTGTTCGGTGGGGTGGCGGCCGGGTTGGCGGTGTCCGGTTGAGAAGGACCCATGGCGCCAGGGCCGATGGGGAATTGCACAGGTGGATTGGGTTGCTATAAAAAATATAGCTACTCGCGCTTGCTAATTCAGCGCTAGGTGCCAGTTTGACCGGAATCCGACGTGCCTCAGTCCCCGGTTTCGCCCGCTTCGTCCTCGTCTTGCGCACCGCTGCGCTTCCACGCCAGCGCCGTGTCGTACAGCACGTTGCGCGATGCGCCCGTGATCTCTGCCGCCAGGCGCACGGCGGTTTTCAGGGGCAGCTCCTGCACCAGCAGGCGCAGCACGCGCAGGCTGGTGCCGTCGTCTCCAGCCACGGCCACCGGGTGCAGCAGCACCACGAACTCGCCGCGCGCGCGCTGGGGTGCGCCGTCCAGCCACGCTGCCAGCTCGCGGGCGGGCCGCGTGGTCACTTCCTCGAACTGTTTGGTCAGCTCCCGCGCCAGGGTCACGGGGCGGTCGCCCAGCACGGCCAGCGCCTGGGCGAGTTCGTGGATGCGGTGGGGGGCTTCGAGCAGCACCACGCAGCGCGGCTCGTGGGCCAGTTGCTGGGCGATCACTGCCGTGCGTTCCGCGTTCTTGACGGGAAGAAAGCCTGCAAACACAAATCCGCCATGTTCCGGGCCGTGGGCCACGGCGCCCGCCACGCTCAAGGCGGTGGTGATGCTGCTAGCGCCGGGCAGGGGCACGGCGCGCAGGCCGGCCGCATGCACCGCCGCCACCAGCCGGGCGCCGGGGTCGCTCACGCCGGGGGTGCCGGCGTCGCTCACATACACCACGCGCTGCCCTTGCTGCAGGCGCTGTACCACGGCCTGCGCGGCTTCGGCCTCGTTGTGCTGGTGCACGGCCAGCAGTTGTGGGGCGCCCTTGTCGATGCCATAGGCGCGCAGCAGGGATTGCGTGTGGCGCGTGTCTTCGCAGGCAATCGTGTCCGCCATCTGCAGCACGTGCAGTGCGCGCAAGGTGATGTCGGCCAGATTGCCGATGGGCGTGGCCACAACATACAAGGCGCCCTCGGGATAATGCTGGGCCGCCGCCGCTTCGTGCGCGGCGCCCTGGGCTGAAGCGAAAGATGCGCTCAATGAAATTCCTTGGAAAGAGAAAACCGGCGGGGGCCTTGGCGCCGGCTGCCGCCACCGTCACCACCCGCGAGCGCGGAAACGCCGCGGAGGACGCGGCCCTGGCCCACCTGGAAGCCGCGGGCCTGCACTTGCTGGCCCGCAATTATCGGACGCCGGGGCGCGGGGGCGGCGAGATCGATCTGGTGATGCGCGAGCGGGACGGCACGGTGGTCTTTGTCGAGGTGCGCAGCCGCTCGGGCGCGGCGTTCGGCGGCGCGGGGGCCAGCATTGGTGCCATCAAGCAGCAGCGCATCATTTTCGCGGCCCGGCACTACCTGCTGCGCCTGGCCTCGCCACCGCCGTGCCGCTTTGACGTGGTGCTGGTCGAGACCTCGGTGCAATGGCTGAAGGCAGCCTTTGATGCCCAGTAGGCGCATCCGTTCGGCGGGTCCGTTGGGGGCTCCAGCGCAATGCCGGTGACTACGGTTTGCTACAAAAGCTGTAACACGCGGCGGGTATCATCGGGCCCTCATGCTTGAGCAACGCATCCAACAGCATTTCATCGACAGCGCCGACCTGAAGTACCAGGCCGCGCAGGTTCTGAGCCACCCCATCGCCGCCGCCGTGCAGGCCGTGCTGGCCTGCGTGACCAGTGGCGGCAAGGTGCTGGCCTGTGGCAACGGCCCCTCGGCCGCCGAGGCGCAGCAGTTTGCCGCGTTCTGCGTGGCCGGTTTTGAACGCGAGCGGCCCGAACTGGCGGCCCTGGCCCTCACCTCCGACAGCACTTTGCTGACCGCCGCCGCGGCTGGCGGCCACGACGCCGCCCAGCAGTTTGCCCGCCAGGTGCGGGCGCTGGGCCAGGCGGGCGATGTGCTGCTGGTCCTGTCCGTCACCGGCAATGACGCCAACCTTCTGGCCGCCGCCGAAGCCGCCCACGAGCGCGACATGACCGTGGTGGTGCTGACCGGCCGCACGGGCGGCAAGCTGGCTGCGCTGCTGCGCGAAACCGATGTGTTGATCAGCGTGCCACACGACCGTCCGGCACGCGTTCGAGAAGTCCACGCCCTGGTGCTGCATTGCCTGAGCGATGGGGTGGACGCCCAGTTACTTGGTGAACAGGAGATTTCGCTATGAAGCAACCAACCGCCCTGAACCGTACCCAGCGCGCCGTCTGCACCGTGCTGGCTGCCGCCGCCCTCGCTGCGGGCCTGTCGGCCTGCGCGCCGCTGATCGTCGGGGGCGCTGTGGTGGGTGGTGTGATGGCTGTGGACCGTCGCACGGCGGGCACCCAGATCGAAGACGAAGGCATCGAACTGCGCGCCGCCAACCGCATCCGCGAGACGTTTGGCGACCGCGTGCACGTGAATGTGACGAGCTACAACCGCCAGGCGCTGCTGACCGGCGAAGTCCCCAACGCGCAGGAGCGCCAGGCCGTCGAGCAACTGGTGTCGCAGGTGGAGAACGTCCGCTCGGTGGTGAACGACCTGACCGTCACCACCTTCTCCAGCACCCTGAGCCAGCGTTCCAACGACACCTTCATCACCGGCAAGGTGCGGGCCAGTCTGGTGGACGCGCAGGACATCTCGGCCAATTCCTTCAAGGTGGTGACCGAGCGCAACGTTGTCTACCTGATGGGCCGTGTGTCGCAGCGCGAAGCCAACCGGGCCACCGAGATTGCGCGCGGGGTGAGCGGCGTGAGCAAGGTGGTGCGTGTGTTCGAGATCGTCTCGGAAGAAGAACTGCGCCGCATCGCTCCGCAACCCGCACCCGTCACCACCGACGACACCAAGCCCTCTGGGGGCTGAGACCTTTTCAGCAGGCTCGGCAGCCCGAACAACCTGTGGATCAAGAAATCCCGGCTCGCGCCACGCGGCCCGGGATTTTTAGCGACTTTGCACCGCAGACCCTGAGTAAAACCGGCGCGGCCACGGTCCCTGCGCAAGGGCCGCCAAGCCGCGAATGCAGCGCTGCAATTTCGTGCGCCGGGGACGGGCGCAAAGCGCCCTGGGGGGGTGTTTTATTTCAGCCGCTGGATGAGCGACGAGGTATCCCAGCGGTTGCCGCCCATCTTCTGCACGTCGGCGTAAAACTGGTCCACCAGCGCCGTTACCGGCACGCGCGAGCCGTTGCGCTTGGCCTCGTCGAGCACCAGCCCCAGGTCCTTGCGCATCCAGTCCACGGCAAACCCAAAGTCGAACTTGCCGTCCACCATGGTCTTGCCACGGTTGTCCATCTGCCAGCTCTGGGCAGCACCCTTGCCGATCACGTCCAGCACCTGCTTCATGTCCAGGCCCGCGTTCTGACCAAAGGCGATGGCTTCCGATAGCGCTTGCACCAGGCCCGCGATGCAGATCTGGTTGACCATCTTGGCCAGCTGACCGGACCCACTCGGGCCCAGCAGCGTGAAAGCACGCGAGAACGCCATGGCCACCGGCTGGGCGGCGTTGAACGCCTCGGCGTCGCCGCCGCACATCACTGTGAGCAGGCCGTTTTGCGCCCCGGCCTGGCCGCCCGAGACGGGCGCATCCACGAACTGCAGGCCCAGGGCCTTGGCCGCTGCATGCAGCTCGCGCGCCACCTCGGCCGAGGCCGTGGTGTGGTCCACAAAAATCGCACCCGGCTTCATACCGGCGAAGGCGCCGTCCGCGCCCAGCGTCACGGAGCGCAGGTCATCGTCATTGCCCACGCAGCAGAACACGATGTCCGCCCCGGCAGCGGCCTCGCGCGGCGTTGCAGCATGTTTTGGTGCCTTGGCGCTTGCGTACTCTGCGCACCAAGCTATGGATTTGGTAGCAGTCCGGTTGTACACCGTGACCTCATGCCCCGCCAGCGCGAGGTGCCCAGCCATCGGATAGCCCATCACCCCCAGGCCCAGAAAGGCGACCTTGCGGGAGGGGGTTGCGTCGTAGTTGCGAGGATTGGTGCTTGGCATGGCAGAGAAAAGAATGGTGGATGAAAAAACAAAACGCCCCACCGGGCGCAAACCAGACCAGCAGACGCCGTGGAACTGGCTTCGCCAGGCCACCGGCGTCGTCCCCCTGGGGGGGAAGGCGCCGCAGGCGACTCAGGAGGTTTTCAAACGATAGCGAAATGCTCGGTGCCCGACGCAAGATCGGGCGACTTCGCCCGCTGGCTGTTGAGCTTGATCTGCAGGCGCAGGTCGTTGAGCGAGTCGGCATTGCGCAGGGCGTCCTCGTAGCTGATCACGTTGGCCTCGTACGCATCGAACAGTGCCTGGTCGAAGGTCTGCATGCCCAGGTTGCGGCTCTTTTTCATGATCTCCTTGATCTCGGAGACTTCGCCCTTGAAGATCAGGTCGGAGATCAGCGGCGTGTTGAGCATGATTTCCACGGCGGCGGCGCGGCCCTTGCCGTCCTGCTTGGGGATCAGGCGCTGGGACACCATGGCGCGCAGGTTCAGCGACAGGTCCATCAGCAACTGCGCGCGGCGTTCTTCGGGGAAGAAGTTGATGATCCGGTCCAGCGCCTGGTTGGCGCTGTTGGCGTGCAGCGTGGCCAGGCACAGGTGGCCGGTCTCGGCAAAGGCCACGGCGTGTTCCATGGTTTCGCGGTCGCGGATTTCGCCCATCAGGATCACGTCGGGCGCCTGGCGCAGCGTGTTCTTGAGGGCCGCTTCCCAGCTGTCGGTATCGAGCCCGACTTCGCGCTGCGTGACCACGCAGTTCTTGTGCGGGTGCACGAATTCGATGGGGTCTTCCACCGTGATGATGTGGCCAAACGAGTTTTCGTTGCGCCAGTCCACCATGGCGGCCAGCGTGGTCGACTTGCCCGAGCCCGTGGCACCCACTAGGATGCACAGGCCGCGCTTGGTCATGGTGACTTCCTTGAGCACCTGGGGCACGCCCAGCCCGTCGATGGTGGGCAGCGTGAGCGGAATGGTCCGCATCACCATGCCCACATGTCCTTGCTGGATGAAGGCGTTGACGCGGAAGCGCCCGATGCCTGCGGGCGAGATGGCGAAGTTGCACTCCTTGGTGCGCTCGAAGTCGGCCACCTGCTTGTCGCTCATGATGGAGCGTGCCAGCGTCAGCGTATGGCTGGGCGTGAGCGGCTGGGGGGAGACCTTGGTCACCTTGCCGTCGACCTTGATCGCCGGTGGAAAGTCGGCGGTGATGAACAAGTCGCTGCCATTGCGGCTGACCATCAACTTGAGCAGGTCATTGATGAATTTACTGGCCTGATCGCGTTCCATCAGATTTTCTCCCCAGGGTTTTTGCCTGCCAGCTGTTTGCGTGGCTCAGTGGTGTGTATGGGCATCGGCATGCGCATGAGCGGCACGTCTTGCGTCTTGTGGCGTCGTCTTGCTTGCTTACTTACTTCTGGTGATCGCTCAGGCGCGCGCTCACCACCCGCAGGCGCAGCGACAGCTTGCGCGCCAGCAGAGCGACCAGGCTGGCCGCCAGTTGCGGGTCCTTGGACATCATGTCGTCCAGCGCCTCGGCGGAGAGCACGGCAATCTCGCAATCGGTGAGCGTGGTGCAGGCCGAAAACCGGATGCCGCTATCGAGCAGCGACATCTCGCCCAGGATGTCTCCGGGGCGCGTCTCGGCCAGGCGCAGCTGCTCGCCCCAGGGCTGCACGCGGTCCACGGCGATGGTGCCCGTGAGCAGCACCACCATGAAGTTGCCGTACTCGTCCTGGCGGATCACATCGCGGTTGGAGGGCACGGCGGCAAATTCAAAGAATCGCTCCATGCGTTCCACAGCGTCCTTGTCCAGGTGGGCCATGTACTTGTCTTTGGCCCACAGGCCCTGCAACAGTTTGCCGCCACGGCTGGTGGGCAGGCGCTTGGCGCCCACTTCGACGGCCCGTGCTTCCCAGGGCACGAGCATGGAATCGTCCACGCCCTGGCCGGCGAAGGCGGTCGAGAACAGCACGGAATCCGTCTGGTCCTCGGACGACTTGCCGCCGCGGTTTTTCATTTTCAGAAGGCCCAAGATGCCTTTCATACACAGTGCTCCGGTGCGCGGCCATGGCCGCAAGGGGTAGGGATGGCGGGATCAGCCGGGGAAGTTCTCTGGGATCTTGGCCTTGCTGCGCGCTTCGGCCGGGCTGATGATGTTGCGCCGAACGAGGTCGGTGAGGTTCTGGTCCAGCGTCTGCATGCCCACGCTGTTGCTGGTCTGGATGGTCGAATACATCTGCGCCACCTTGGCTTCGCGGATCAGGTTGCGGATGGCGCTGGTGCCTAGCATGATCTCGTGAGCGGCCACGCGGCCCGAGCCGTCCTTGGTCTTGCACAGCGTCTGCGAGATCACGGCCTGCAGCGATTCGGACAACATCGCGCGCACCATTTCCTTTTCTTCGGCGGGGAACACGTCGATGATCCGGTCGAT
>Ga0307408_100000925_pt1 | contig 22876 bp, 16 predicted proteins | sample 322Cmetagenome_FD_202116 | JGI IMG/M metagenome (GOLD analysis project Ga0307408, IMG submission 202116) | Maize rhizosphere microbial communities from greenhouse at UC Davis, California, United States - 322HYB-C-3 | ecosystem: Host-associated > Plants > Roots > Rhizosphere > Soil | place... | reverse complement strand
GTCGTTGATGCGCAGCAGCAGTGCGCCTATCTGCAGAACGTCGACCCCTTCGCGTACGATCAATGCATCCAGCAGCATACGTCGACGCCTGGCGTGCAGGATCCGTATGCTCCCACGACCGGCGGCAGCCAGGTCTTTCAGAGCCCGCCAACGCAGAACATTCAGGGCTCGACTCGCTTCAGCATAACGCCGAAGTGGGCGATGCAGTGGACGACCAACTACGACTTCGTCCGACACGAGTTCGGGATGCACACCGTGTCGCTGCGCCGGGAACTGCACGATTGGGACGCGATCTTTGCATTCACACAGTCCCCTAACGGCAACTTCGCGTTCAACTTCTTCATTGCGCTGCGCGCACAGCCGGATCTGAAATTCAACTACGACCGGCGCAGCTACGGGAGGACGCCCGGGGGGTTCCAATAACGGTTATTAGCCATGGCTGATGGCTGAAAGCAACTTGCTTCGATAAGCAACCTTCCCGACATTTGCGGCATGAATGCACCTGTCACACTCGACGGGCGGTCGCTCACAATCGCCGACGTCGAGGCCGTCGCGCGAGGTGGTCGCCCTGTTTCGTTGGCGGGCGACGCTCGCGATCGGATGCTGCGGGCGCACCACCACGTCGACCGCATCGTGCGTGACCGCGAGGTCGTTTACGGCGTGACCACCGGGTTCGGAAAGCTTTCCGAGGTCGCCATCCCGCCGGATCGCCTCGCGGAGCTGCAGGTCAACCTGGTCCGGAGCCACGCATCAGGCGTGGGGCAGAACCTGACTCGTGAGGCAACGCGCGCCATGATGTTGCTCCGGGCGAACGTCCTCGCGAAGGGCTACTCGGGCGCGAGGCCGCAGCTTCCGGAACTGCTCGTCGGCATGATCAACGCGGGGCTGTGGCCGCCGATTCCGGAGCAGGGCAGTGTCGGTGCGAGTGGCGATCTCGCACCGCTCGCGCATCTGGGGCTGGCAATGATCGGCGAGGGCGAGCTGTACGACGACATGGGACCTGGCGCAGCGGCCGACATGTTGCGGCGCTACGGGCTCGCGCCGCTCGCGCTCGGCCCGAAGGAAGGCATCACGCTCATCAACGGCACGCAGGCGCACACTGCGATCGCCGCGCTCGCGGTGTCGGACGCGCGACGCCTCTGGATCACGGCGCACGTCGCCGGTGCAATGTCGCTCGAGGCGTTGTTAGGTACGCCGGTCGCGTTCGACGCGCGCATTCACGAAGCGCGCGGGCAGGCCGGTCAGCAACGGTCCGCGGCGCTCCTTCTCGAGCTGCTCGCGGACAGCCCGATCCGCGAGTCGCATCGCCACGATGATCCGCGTGTCCAGGACGCGTACGCATTGCGATGCATGCCGCAGGTGCACGGTCCCGTTGCCGACGCGATCGAGTTCGCCGAAACGCTGGTGGGCCGGGAAATCAACGCCGCAACGGACAATCCGCTGGTGTTCGAGAACGGCGAGCTGTTGAGCGGCGGCAACTTTCATGGTCAGGCCGTTGCGCTCGCGCTCGACGTGCTCGCCATCGCGCTCACGAACCTCGCGACGATCGCCGAGCGCCGCATCGACCGCCTGGTGCACCCGGACCTCAATCAGGGACTGCCGCCCTTCCTCACGCGCGACGCGGGCGTGTGCTCGGGCTTTATGATGGCGCAGGTGACTGCGGCCGCGCTGGCGAGTGAATGCAAAGTGCTGTCTCACCCGGCGAGCGTGGATACGATCCCCACGGACGGGAGCAAGGAAGATGTCGTTCCCATGGCCATGGGCGCCGCGTGGAAGCTTCAGCGCGTGGTGCGCAACGTGCAACACGTAATGGGGATCGAGCTCATGTGCGCAGCGCAGGGTGTGGAGTACCGAAGGCCACTCCGCGCGGCGCGTGCCGTGGAGGAAGCCATTACACTGGTGCGCGAGGTCGTTCAGCCACTCCATCAGGACCGAGTGCTCGCTCCAGATATTGCCGCGCTCGCCCGTGCCGTCGCGGCGGGTCGATTCACCGATGTCGCCATGGCCATCGCATGACCGCTTCATCCGTCGCCACGCGACCGACCGAATCCGCACCTCGCGGCGCACGCGTCGTTAGGGCGGCTCGTGGTACCGCGCTGTCCTGCAAGGGGTGGCAGCAGGAGGCGGCCCTGCGCATGTTGATGAACAACCTCGACCCCGAGGTGGCCGAGCGACCCGATGATCTCGTCGTGTATGGCGGAACGGGTCGAGCGGCGCGGTCGTGGGAGGCATTCGACGCGATCGTCGCGACACTGCGCCGGTTGGAGGCTGATGAGACCCTCGTCGTGCAAAGCGGCAAGCCCGTCGCGGTATTTCGCACGCAGCTCACCGCGCCACGCGTGCTGATCGCGAACAGCAATCTCGTCGGGCGCTGGGCGACGTGGGAGAAGTTCCGCGAGCTCGAACGTCTCGGCCTCACGATGTACGGGCAGATGACCGCGGGGTCGTGGATCTACATCGGCAGCCAGGGGATCCTGCAGGGCACGTACGAGACGTTCGGCGCCGTCGCGAGCCGGCATTTCGGCGGGACACTTGCCGGCCGCTTCGTGCTGACCGCGGGGCTTGGCGGGATGGGTGGAGCGCAGCCGCTCGCGGCGACGCTCAACGGCGCGGCATTCCTCGGTGTGGACGTCGACGAGTCGCGGATCGACAAGCGGCTTGCCACCCGGTATCTCGACCGCAAGACCGCCGAGCTCGACGAGGCGCTCGCGTGGGTTCGCGAAGCCGTCGACGAAAAACGTCCACTCTCGGTCGGCCTCGTCGGGAATGCCGCCACGGTGATTCCCGAGCTCGTGCGGCGTGGCGTCACACCCGATGTTGTCACCGACCAGACGAGCGCGCACGATACGCTCAACGGGTACGTACCTAACGGGCTCACGCTCGCCGCGGCCGCCGACGTGCGTCGATCCGCGCCCCAGGAGTACATTCGTCGCGCGACGGAGTCGATCGTGGGGCATGTGAACGCGATGCTCGAGCTGCAGCGTCGCGGCGCCGTCACGTTCGATTACGGAAACAACATTCGCACGGTGGCGTTCGACGCGGGTGTCCGCGATGCATTCGCGTTCCCCGGCTTCGTGCCCGAGTACATCCGCCCGCTTTTCTGTGAAGGGAAGGGACCGTTCCGCTGGGTGGCGCTGTCGGGCGATCCCGAGGACATCTATCGCACCGACCAGCTGGTCCTCGAGTTGTTCCCCGAGAACGAGCACCTGCGCCGATGGATCGCGATGGCTCGCCAGACGGTGCAGTTTCAGGGCTTGCCAGCGCGAATCTGCTGGTTGGGGCAGGGCGAGCGTGCACGATTCGGCGTAGCGCTCAACGACCTCGTGGCCCGCGGCGAGCTTTCCGCGCCGATCGTCATCGGCCGGGACCACCTCGATACGGGAAGCGTGGCGTCGCCGTTCCGAGAGACCGAAGCGATGAAAGACGGGAGCGACGCCATTGCCGATTGGGCAATCCTCAACGCATTGGTGAACGTGGCGAGCGGCGCGAGCTGGGTGTCGTTCCACCACGGCGGGGGCGTCGGTATCGGCAACTCACTGCACGCGGGGCAGGTGATCGTCGCGGACGGCACACCCGAAATGCGCGTTAGGCTGGAACGCGTGTTGACGAACGATCCCGGCATTGGCGTCGCGCGCCACGCCGATGCAGGTTACGAGCTCGCCGTCGAGACCGCGGCGCGGGAGGGGCTACAGCTGCCCATGGTCGATGCCGCCATGACGGTCGCACGCCCCCAGGCCGGGAACCGGGAACCGATCATGAAATGAGCTCTGTCGAGCGTGGTAAGGATTGTTAGGCTGGGCCGTCCCCGGTCCCGGATCTCAATTTCCCGTTCCCGTCTTCGCATGCTCTCCGCCCGGTTCAAGCCGTACCACGTTCCCCTGTTCCTCGCCAAGTATGCGTGGCTCACCGCGCGCCGCCGCCCAATTCTGGTTCACTTCGAAGTCACCATGCGGTGCAACGCGCGGTGTGGCTTTTGTGACTACTGGAAGACGCCGGCTCAGGCCAAGGAACATGAGCTGAAGAGCTTCGCCGACGCCGCGAAGTTCTTCAACCCGATGGTGGTGACCTTTACTGGCGGCGAGCCGACGCTCCGCCGGGATCTCGAGGACCTCGTGTCCGCCGTGCACCGGGCCATTCGCATCAAGTACATCACGATGATCACCCACGGCGGAACGCTGACGCCTGAGCGTGCGTGGTCGCTGTGGAACGCCGGCATCAATCAGTTCAGTATTTCGCTGGATTACATCGACGGGCGTCATGACGAGGCGCGCGGCATCCCGGGCCTGACCGCGAAGATCTTCCGCAACGCCGCGATCATGCGTGACCGCGGAATCGACAACATCCGGTTCAACGTTGTGATCAAGGACAACAATTTCGACCAGGTCATCCCGATCGCCGAGAAAGCGGCGGATATGAAATGCGGCGTGAACCTCAGCGTGTACACCGACGCGAAGAACGGCAACAAATCGCACCTCGTGCGCGAGGAGCAGTTCCGCGCGATCGATGACCTGGTGCGAGAGATACTGGCGTTCAAGCGTCGCAAACGTGGGGTGATCACGAACTCGGATTATTACCTGGAGCAGATCCCGCGCTATGTTCGCGGCGAGATGACGGAGCCGTGTCGTTCGGGGCTTCGAACGATCCACATTGACCCCACCGGTCACGTGAAGCGCTGTCCGGACTTTCCCGTCGACTTCCACTGGACGCAGTTCCGCGAGTACAAGCCGATCGACTGCAACGCGTGCTACTACGGGTGCCGCGGTGAGGCACAGGCTCCGCTCCGGTTGTCCCGCGTGAGGGACGTGATGGCGTGACGGACCTGTTCGTCAACGCCTCCCAAGTCGTCACATGTCAGGGGCCATCGAGGGCACGCCACGGGCGTGAGATGAATGACGCCGGCATTGTGACCGGCGTCGCCGTGGCCGTCGACGGCGAGCGGATCGTGGACGTCGGACCGCAGGCCGATCTCGAGCACCGATACCGCGACGCCGCGCGCATCGATTGCACCAATCGCGTGCTCACGCCGGGCCTGGTCGACTCGCACACGCACGCGATCTTCGGCAAGCCGCGCTTCGAGGAGCAGGAGCTCCGAGCGTCGGGCCTGGACTACATGGAGATCGCGCGCCGCGGCGGAGGAATCCATTCGTCCGTGCGCGACCTTCGTGTCCGATCGGAGGACGAGCTGCTCGCCCTCGCGATCCCGCGCCTCACGCGCCTCGGGGCGCACGGCGTCACGACCGTCGAAGTGAAGTCCGGGTACGGGCTTACCTCCGACGACGAGCTGAAATCGCTTCGCGTCATCCGACGATTGAGTGAGATTCTTCCCATGCGTCTCGTGCCAACGTGGCTTGGCGCACACGAAATCCCCCTCGAATACCGCGAGATGCGCGACGGACGTTCCGAATACGTTCGCTTGCTCGTCTCTACGATGCTCCCCGCCGTCTCGTCGGGGAGGCTTGCCCGTTTCGCAGATGTATTCTGCGAGCCGGGTGTGTTCACGATCGACGAGTCGAGAACGATTCTCACTGCCGCGCGGTCCGCCGGGTTGGGGCTCAAGCTCCACGCCGACGAGCTCCGGGCGTCAGGCGGAGCCGAGCTCGCCGCGGAGATCGGGGCCACGTCAGCCGACCACCTCGCAGCCATCTCCGAAACGGGAATCCGCGTGCTCGCCGCCTCCACCACTGTTGCCACGCTGCTTCCTGGAACGATGCTCTTCCTCGGGAAGGAAAAGCAGGCGCCAGGCCGGGCGCTCGTCGATGCCGGCGCCGCCGTGGCGCTGGCGACCGACTTCAATCCTGGAACGTCCCCGACGACCAACTTCCCCCTCATCATGACGCTCGGCGTCAGTCAGCTCCGGCTGAGCGTGGCGGAATCGGTCGTCGCATCGACGGTGAATGGCGCTGCCGCACTGTCGCTCGCCGATGAGGTGGGACAGATCGCGCCCGGCTTCTCCGCTGATCTCGCCCTGTTCGCTGCTGACGATGTCCGCGAGCTGCCGTATTGGTACGGCGACAACCGATGCATCGCCACCTGGGTACGGGGGCGACTCTGTCATCCGTTAGGCGGCGAGACCCTCCCGGACCATCAAGGCCGCGCTGTCGTGCCGGCATTGACCGAATGATTTCTCCGCGCTGATGTCCAACGCAGCGAAGCTGAAGAAGAAAGCCATCGAACTGGAACAGAAGAAACAGTTCGACAAGGCGCTCTCGCTCTACGTGCAGTTCCTGCAGGAGAGCGATGGCTCGATCGACGACGCGGATATCTCCCTGTACAACCGCGTCGGCGACTTGATGCTGCGCACGGGAAGCTCGTCCGACGCACTGGCCTACTTCGAGAAAGCCGTCGACCTCTACGCCGAGCGCGGCTTCCACAACAACGCCATCGCGCTGTGCAACCGGGTGCTCCGGCAGGCGCCGGGGCGGGCGTCGATCTACTACAAGCTCGGGAAGATCAGCGCGACGAAAGGCTTCAAGAGCGATGCGAAGAAGAACTTCCTCGAGTACGCGGACCGCATGCAAAAGGCGGGGCAGATCGACGAGGCGTTCCGCGCACTGAAGGAGTTCGCCGATCTCTGCCCGGATCAGGATGACATTCGGCTGATGCTCGCCGAGCAGCTGACAAAGGAGAACCGGCAGGACGAAGCCCTCGAGCAGCTGCAGAAACTGCACGACAAGCTGGATAGTGAAGGGCGAATGGCCGAAGCCCGCGCGACGGTCGATCGCATGAAGTCGATCGATCCGGAGGCCGTGCCACGGGTGTCCGGCTCGTATCGCCCGCAGAAAACGTCGGATCTCATCTTCCTCGACACGTCGTACGAGGACAGTGCGCGGTCGCCAAAGTCCGCGCCGAAGGCGGAGCCAAAGTCCGCGCCGAAGGCGGAGCCAAAGGCGCCGCCGACGCCCGCTCTCCCCGCACTGCCTGATCGCCCGGTGAGCGATCCGGACCTCGTCCTGCTCACGCTCGAGGATCAGGTCGGCGCATCGGCGATGCCGGCACAGGTTGTCGCGCTGGACGACGCGCTCGAACTCGCCCAGCCTAACGACGTACCAGCCGCCGCGATTCCGCTGCTCGACATTGGCGAGCAGCTGCCGAGTGCCGACGACATCGGTGAAGGATTCGAGGTCGACGCGTCGGCGACGACGACGGGCCAGCACGCTGCGAGTGAGCCGCTCGATTTCGCGCTCGCCGCGGAACCGGCAGCTGGCATCGCGGGCAACGACGTCGTCGCGCTCGATCTGTCCCAGCCCGCCGAAGAGCCGCCCGTTTCGGAACCCGTAGCGCAGGTGGAGTTCACGACCGCGACGCCCGCGTACGGCGCCGGCCCGTCGCTCGCCGTGGACTATGGTGACCTGGCGGCCGACTTCACGGCTCCGCCGGACGCGGATGGCAGCGATCTGTTCGACTTCCGGTCGCCGCCGAGGAGTGATGGCAACGCGATGGACGCGTCTCCGCTGCTGTCGCTTGACCCCGATGTTTCGTTCCCGTCGTTCGATCTCGGCGACATCGGACTTCCGTCCGCCGACGAGGTGACCTCGGGCGGGAGTCTGGCATCCGCGTTAGGCGTCGACTCGACGCTGAGCGGAGACCTCGACCCACTCGATCCGGATGCCGTCGGTGCATCCATGAACGAAACGATGTTCGGCATGACAGAGCCGGAGGGTTCTGTGGACCTGGCATCGTCCGGTCACGCCGAGCCGCCCGACTTCGAGCTGCCCGGCGCCGGGCCGGCCGCCACGGCCGTAGACGACTCGGTGAGCTCGACCATCACCGCGGGCATCGACGACATGCTGGTGGCCGGCGCATCCGGTCCGGGCGCAGACGTGATCGACTCGGCAACAGCGCCGGCTGTGGACCGCCCATCGGCTGTGGACGGGCCGATCGAGGTTCCGATCGAAGATCTGATCGAAGCTCCCGCGACGGTGCAACGGGCGCCCACACCGGCAGCGAGCGTCGCGGTCCGCCCCATTCAGACGGTGGATGCGGAAGTTGCAACGACTCCTTCCGTCGAACCTCGACAGGCGCCGCTTGCCGCCAAGCCGGAGACCGCGGCCGAGCCGGATCCACCAGCCGATCACCGCCCGGCATGGGAGATTCAACGCGCGGAAGCCGAGCGCATGCTGGAAGCGGGCGACCGTGCCAACGGCGTGCAAAAACTCGATCAGGTCGCCGCTGAGCTCGAACGCATCGGGGACCTGGAGCGCGCGCTCACGATCGTCGACGAGCTCATTCGCCTGACGCCCGATTCGACTCGGCACCACCAGAAGCGGGTCGAGCTGGCGTTTCGCTCCAACGATCGGTCGAAGCTCATCGACGCGTATATCGAGCTTGGTGATGCGCTCTTCCGATCCGGCGAGGAGCGAAAAGCGCGCGCCGTTTACCAGCGCGTCCTCGAGCTCGCGCCCGATGATGCGCGCGCGCAGGCTGCCGTGGAGTCGGTGTCGTCGATGTCACCACCGCAAGGGTCCGGCGCGATCGCGGTCATTTCCGCCACGACACCGCCGCCTGAAGTCCGTCCTCCCACGGCGCCGCCGCCGTCGCGCGATCCGCACCCTGTGGCAATGCACACGCCGTCCAACGGGGTACGCGGCTCGAACGGCGTTGCCGCGCCAGCGCAACCGCACAAGCCGTCGCCACTCGATCGCAGTGCAGCAACGAACGGCGACTTCGTCGACCTCGGCGACTGGCTTCGTTCAGGTGAGAGTCCGAAGTCCACGCGCATGGTGGCCGAGGAGAAACCGCCCACCGGCGACGAGCAAGCGGACTTTCAGGAGATGCTCAAGCGGTTCAAGCAGGGAGTCGCCGACAACGTCGACGACGAGGACTACGAGAGCCACTACGACCTTGGCGTCGCCTACAAGGAGATGGGCCTCATCGACGAGGCGGTCGCGGAGTTCCAGAAGGCCCTGCGCGGACATTCGAACCGCGTGCGAGCCTACGAGGCCCTCGGCCAGTGCTTTGTCGAGAAGGATCAGTACCAGGTCGCCGCGTCCGTTCTGTCCCGGGCCATAGCCATCGGGGAGGGAGATGACCATCATCTCGTCGGCGTGCTTTACCTTCTAGGCAGGGCGAGCGAGGAATTGAACAGGAATCGAGACGCCCTCGATTATTATCAACGGGTATTTGCCGTCGACATCGAGTTTCGCGACGTGGCGGACCGAATCAGGGCGATCGAACGGAAGGCGACTTGACCGCACGAGCCAACAGCTCACCATCACTGGCCGACACACTCCGGCAGATTCAGACCCCCGTGCAAGAGGGGCTGCGGGAAGTGATCGACGAGATGTGGCGCATTGTCGCCACCGACAATCCGCTCGTCTCGGACGTCAACGCCCACTTGCTCCTGGCGAAGGGCAAGATGGTTCGGCCCACACTCCTGCTCCTCTCGAGCAACGTGGATGGGTCGCCCGAGCCGCGGGGGACGACGCTCGCGGCGGTCGCGGAGCTGATTCACCTGGCCACGCTGGTGCACGACGACGCCGTCGACCACTCCGTCATGCGGCGCGGACGTCCCACGATCAACGCCCTGTTCAGTCATCAGGTGTCGGTGATCATGGGCGACTTTCTGTATTCGCGAGCGCTATCGGACCTGGTCCGCCTGGGCGACATGGAGCCGCTGGCGGTGTTCACCAACGCCTCGAACGCGCTCACGCTCGGAGAAATGCGACAGCTCGCGGCACTCGATGCCTTGGCCTTCTCCGAGGACGACTACGACACCCTCATCGAGTCGAAGACGGCGTCGTTGTTTGCGGCGGCGTGCGAGGTAGGATCGTTGTGTGGAGCGCAGCGGTACCGGACTGCGCTGACGCGATTTGGGCAGCGCCTCGGCATGGCATTCCAGGTCGCGGACGATCTGCTGGATTATACCGAGGCGCAGGAGACAACGGGGAAGCCAACCGGTCTCGACCTTCGCGAACACAAGGTCACGCTGCCGCTCATCTTCGCGCTCCGAACGATGCCCGCGGCGGCTCGGCGGCGGGTCGACGCGCTGTTCGCCAATTCTGACCCCGACGACGGGCTGATCGCCGAAGTCGTCGACATCGTCCGAGAAGAGGGCGGGCTGGAGTATGCGCGCCGCCGAGGCGAGGACTTCGCCCAACAAGCCGAGGAGTCGCTTGCAGAGCTCCCCGAGAGCGTATATCGCAACTCGCTCGCGGAGTCGATCGGCTACGTGATGGACAGGCGGTCATAATGGCGACGCGGAACTCCTCGCGGCACCGGCCGCTGTTCCACGGTGTAATATTGGCTATCGGCTTCATCGTTGGCGGCTTCATGACGCAGTTCGCCCGGAAATTCCTCCCGGTTGGGGCGGTGAAGGAGTTCCTGACCACGGGCGTGACACCGTCGGTTGGCCCTCTGCCCATCGATCTCGTTATCTTGAAATTCGCCATCGGACCGATAGCGTTGGATGTATCACTATTGAGCCTCGTTGGCGTTTTGATCGCCTATCTCATCGCACGGTCGCTGTTCTAGGAGACGATATGAATTTCGGGAACATGGGGTTCATGGAGATCCTCCTCATCCTCGTTGTCGTGCTCCTGCTCTTTGGCGCGAAGCGCCTGCCGGAGATCGGCTCGTCGATGGGGAAGGGGATCCGGGAGTTCAAAAAGAGCATCACGGACGTCGACCGTTCGCTTCGCGAGCCGGAGCGAGATGCGCGGTTCGATCGCGAGTACGGCGCGGACCGAATCCAGAATCCAGCGCGCGAGTCCCAACCGCAGGAAGAAAGGCCGGAACCCAAGCGTCTTTTAAGCTGATCCCCCGGCAGGTATAGCGGGAATCGGGAATAGGGAATCGGGAATAGCAGAACCCCCGGGATGTCACTCGTTTCGCGCGAGGCATCCCGGGGGTTTTCGATTCCCTATTCCCGATTCCCTATGAAGTGGTCTGCCGCGCCGCCTGCGCTAGCGACTTTCGCCGATCGTCGATTTTGGCATCGCTGTGCAGCTGCTGGAGGAAGGCTTGGATGCGCTGCTGACGCAGACCCTGGGTGACCTGCTGTCGCTGTGCAGCCTTCTGCGCTTCCCACGCGGCGCGATCCGCATCGACGCGCCGATCCACGCGAATCACCGCGACGGCTTCACTGGTCTTCACCGGGCTGCTCACCACACCAACGGGCAGGGAGAACGCCGCACCGATCGCCTCGTTCAGACGGCCCAAGCCGCTGACAAACCCGCCTCGCGTGAACACCTCGCTCGGCGTCACTGTTAGGCCACGCGACGAGGCGGCGGCCTCCAGCGTCGACGTCGCCGCCGCCGTGGCAAACTCCTTTGCCTTCGTCATCAGCCGGTCGAGCTTTTTCTCGGCGGCGAGTGTTCGCTTGATGTCATCCCGCACCTGTGCAAGCGGCGGAAGGCCGCCGGCCTGCACGGAATCCAGGCGTGCGAGCACGTAGCCGTTGTCCGAGTCGAACAGATCACTGGTTTCCCCGGGCTTCACACCGGAAAACGCCCAGGCGCTCACGCTCGGCACGTACTGTCCTGCAACGGTGAGTGGCTCGCCTTCGATCGCGATGCCTTGCCCAGGGGTCAGCTTGAGCACCTTCGCGGCGCTGTCGAATGGCTGCGGTGTTGTCTGGGCTGCCGCGATCTTTGCCAGCGAGTCGGCGCGCTTGTCGGTGCGACTCGCCGAGGAATCGCTCTGCTGGACCCGCAGCAGGATGTGCCTAACGGCAATCGTATCGGCCTTCTTCTCATCGACCTTGATGAGGTGCACGCCGAACTGCGTCTCCACCGGCTCGGAGATCTGTCCGGGCGTGAGCGCGTACGCTGCCTTCTCGAACGCGTCGACGAAGCGGCCTTTCCCGCCGCGACCGAGGAACCCGCCGTTTGCGCCGGAGATCGTGTCCGCGGACTCGCGCTTCGCGACGTCCTCGAACTTCGCGCCCTTCAGGATCTCGTCACGCAGTGCGATCGCGTGCGCGCGCACGGATGCGGAGTCGGCGGCCGTCACGACCCGCGGAATCGAGAGAATCGAGACGACCGCACGTCCCGGACGCTCCAGCTCCTTCTTGTGCGCGTCGTAGTAGGCGCTTATTTCGGCGTCCGATACGGCAATGCCGGAGTCGGGCACAGAGGCCGGATCGAACGTGACGAAGCTGACCTTGGCCGAATCGTGTTGGTCGCGGTAGGCGCGCCAGAGCTCAGCGTCGGTGACGAACACCTCTGACGCGACCTGCTCGTAGAGCTTCGTGCGCGGGATCTCGGTCCGGTAGTAATTCTCGAGCTGGAAGTACAACCCCTGCTGTCGCGCTGCGGCACTCTTCAGGAATCGCTGGTACTTCTCGAGATCGAACCGTCCGTCGGTCTGCAACTCGGGCGACTGCATGAACTGCGGCGGTGGACTGAACTGCGCGTACTGGACGATCTCCTCGTCTGTGACGCGGATACCACGGCGCTTGTACTCCTGATCAAGCAATATCGACTGCACGAGCTGATTGAAGACGTCGTTGCGGATTTGCTCTTCCTCATCGAGCGTCAGCGAGCGACCGCGGCTTTCCTGCTCCTGTTGAATTCGTTGCTGAGCAGCCTGTACCCACGTCGTATAAGGGATCTCGTCACCGTTGACCTTGGCAACGGCGGTTCCTGTCGTGATCCGGGCTCGCCCGAGCAGGCCGGACGTCTCGGTGAACAGGAAGACGCCGACGAAGACGATGACGATGAAGATCCAGATGTATTTGGCGGCGCTCCGCATCGATTGCAGCACGGCGCGTTACTCCTCAAGCGGTATGACGGGTGTGGCGAGCCACGAAAAACGCGTGGGTCGGAAGGAACGCGAAAAGTAGGCGTCTGGAGCAGCTAAAATCAAGAGAGAGTGTCACTTCTGATTGACTCGAGTCGTCAGAAGGATATAATTTTTGACCGGTCTCGCCGCCCGGATCGCGCGGCGCACGAGAGGGGCATGTAATGGCCAGCAGCGCCCGGCTTGACGAGCTGAAGAAAAAATTCGACGAGAACCCGCGCCGCTACTTCGCCCCACTGGCGAACGAGCACCGCAAGTCCGGAGACCTCGACCAGGCGATCACGCTGTGTCGGACGCACCTCCTACAGCAGCCGGGTCACATCAGTGGGCACATCGTGCTCGCCCAGGCCCTGTTCGAAGCAGGCAGCCTCGATGAATCGCGGGAGATCTTCCACTCGGCGCTCGGGCTCGACCCCGAGAACCTGATCGCGCTGCGCTACCTCGGCGACATCGCCAAGGAATCCAACGACCTCGACACCGCGCGCAGTTGGTACCAGCGCGTGCTCGAGGTCGATCCGCGCAACGACGAGATAGAGCAGATCATTCGCGATCTCGACGCTCCGTCGCCGGCGCGTGAAGCGACGAGCGCCGAGGAGAGCGTCGCGGAAACGTCTTCATTCGCGCCGCCCACAGCCACCCCGAGTGCTCCGCCCCCTCCCGCGCCCGCGGAACCCGACCCGCGATTTGCTCCGCTGTCGATCGACGAGGTCGAGATCGACGACAGTTTTGGCGCGCCGTCGCCTGCGCAGCCTAACGACGCATCGTCCGCACCACAGCCTGCGCCGCACGGCGAACAAGGGTCGTGGAACCCCGGCGAGTCCCGCGCGGATGCTCCGGCCGTCGACGCGCACGACATCGATCCGTTCGATCTCGATCCATCGGGATCGGTCGACGCGCTGCTCGACCCGCCAGCCACTCCATCGGCCGACGACTTCTTCCTGACGGAGCTCTCCGGCGCGCACGCAACCGCGGACGGCGCTGAGGCCGACGCATTGCACGCGGAGGACTCGAGGACACCCGAGACGCCTGCCGAGCCGGCCTCCGCTCGCGCGGCGACCGAGGACATAGCGGCCCACATAGCGGCATTGGACGACGAGGCGTTCCACCTGGAACCTCCGCCACCGGAACCTGCCGCATCAGCCGAGTCCAATACGGCCTCGACTGCGGCATCGGAGGTCATTGCCGCAGGCGCGGAGTCGCCGGATCAGATGGCCATTCCGGGCATGGATGCATTCGCTGCCGAGTACTCGACCGGCTCGTACGAGGCGATCCCCGACGAGCCTAACGAGGAAGCGATCGAGCGACTCGCGAGCCTGCCGACGGCCGAATGGCAGCCGCCGGAGCCGCCGGCTCAACCCGTGCCGCCTGCCGCGGCGATCGACGACGGGCTCGGCCTCGAGGTGATGGAATTCGTGCCGCCATCGAGCGAGGCGCCGGCCCCTGCGATCTACCCGGAAGTACCAGACGCCGACCCGGTGCTGGGGCGTACGTTCGCGATGTCCACGAACGAACCGAGCCAAACCCCCGCCGCGTTCGTCACGGAAACGATGGCCGAGCTGTACCTGCAGCAAGGTTTCCGCAACGAAGCGCTCGCGGTCTATCGCGAGCTGCTGGCAAAGAACCCCTCCGACAGCAACCTGCGCGAGCGGGTCGAGCAGATCGAGAGCGGGTCCATCTCGAGCATCGGCATGGCGTCCGTGTCCGGTGACGTCGTGGAGTCGGCGCTCAAGCGCCAGACCGGCCGGCCACCGCGCTCGGTACGGTCGTTCTTCGCGTCGCTCGCGGGCCGGCGCGCTCCCGCTCCGCGAGAGCCAGCCTATTCTGAATCGGACAGCGAAGGCGTGTCGCCGACCGTTGACGAGCCGACCTCGCAGGTCGCGGCGACGAGCAACGCGGACCAGATGACGCCGGTCATATCCGCGGCCGAGACGCTCGCGAGCTTCGATCCATTCGCGGACACCGCGGAGACGGAGCCGATGTCCGCGTCGGCCATCGATTCGGCGGCGACACCTAACGAGCCACTCGCCGAGTTCTCGACCGGGCTGACGGCGCCGTCGCGAAAGACGCCGCTGTCGACGCCCGCGCAAACGCCGGCGTCGGCGTTCGGTCATTCGGCGCCACAAGGTCGCCCAACCCGCGCTGCGAGCAACGAGCTGTCGCTCGACCACGTATTCCGCGGCGCACCAGAGGCCGCTCCCGCGACAGACGGCGGCTTCTCGTTCGACCAGTTCTTCTCCGATTCACAGACGGCCGGTGACGACGCCGCGGGAGCGGCCGCGGCGCCGGAGTCGGGTCGCGGCGGAGGGTCGGGCGATGCTCACGACATCGAGCAGTTCACGGCCTGGCTCGAAGGGCTAAAAAAGAAGTGAGGATCGCCGTCCTCAACGGACCGAACCTGAACCTGCTCGGCACCCGCGAGCCCGCGCTCTATGGCAGCACAACGCTGCCAGAGATCGAGGCGCGACTGCGCGACCTGGCTCGCGAGCTTCGTGTCGAGATCGAATGCGCGCAGCATAACGGCGAAGGTGCGCTCGTCGATGCGATTCAGGCGCTCCGTGGTCGTGCGGATGGGGCGATCATCAATGCCGGCGCATACAGCCACACCAGCCTCGCCATTCGCGACGCGTTCGCGGCGGTGGACGTGCCGTACGTGGAAGTCCACCTAACGAACATTTACGCGCGCGAACCGGAGCGACGACATTCCACGCTGGCGTCCGGCGCGCGTGCCGTGCTCTGTGGGTTCGGCGCCGTGGGATACGAGCTGGCCCTTCGAGGGCTGGCTGCGACGCTGCCGTCTCGTGTCTGATCGACGAAGTCAGCGTCTCGCGGCGCTCGTAGAGTCGTTGAGCGTGGCCCATCTCGATGGGCTGCTCGTCACCAGCTTGCCGAACATCCGCTATCTCACGGGCTTCTCCGGCACGAGCGCGCTCCTCTTCGTCACGTCGCGCGACGTGTGCCTCGTCACGGATTTCCGGTACCAGACTCAGGTGCGCTCGGAGGTCGGTGAGCTCGCCCGCGTCGCCGTCGAGTCGCAGAGTCTCTGGACGGGGCTCTGGCAGCTGCTGGCGCAGGCTCCTTACGTCGAGGTCGCGGGGTTCGAGTCGGCGCACATCGTCCATCGCGACTTCCAACGTCTCGTGGAAGCCGGTCCACGGCCGCGGTGGCGCCCGACGACCGACCTGGTCGAGACGCTCCGCGAGCGCAAGGACCCCTATGAGGTCGCTCGCATTCGCGATGCGGCCGCGATGGCCACGGGCGCGCTGGAGAAGACACTGCCGGCTATTCGAGCGGGCATGACGGAGCTCGAGGTGGCCGGTGTGCTGGAGAAATCGATCCGTGACGCGGGCAGTGAGGCGTTTCCGTTTCCGTCCATCGTGGCCTCCGGCCCAAGGTCGGCGCTCCCTCACGCGCGATCGTCGTCACGGCAGATCGCGAAGGGTGAGTTTCTCCTCATGGATTTCGGTGCGGCCTCGGGCGGGTATTGTGCCGATGTCACCCGCACGATCGTTGTTGGTAAGGCAAGCGACAAGCAACGTGCTGTGTACGACGTGGTGCGGCAGGCGAACGAGTTGGCCGCGAGTGAAGTCCGGGCTGGGCTGCGTGGGCGAGAGGCGGATGCGCTCGCGCGTGACTACATTGAGCGCTGTGGGTATGGGGAGGAGTTTGGCCACGGCCTCGGGCACGGACTCGGGATCGAAGTGCACGAAGCACCGCGGCTCGCTCGCACTGCCGATGGACTGCTTTCGCCCGGCGCGGTCGTGACGATCGAGCCGGGTATCTATCGGGCGGGTTGGGGCGGCGTTCGCATCGAGGACGATGTACACCTCGCGGCGGAAGGCCCCGAGCTCCTCACGCAGTTCACCCACGAGCTCCTGGAGCTCGCGTGAACACGAAGGGGAGCCACTCGTCCATAGAGAGATATGATCGACTTACGCTACGTCAAAAAGCTCATCGAGATGATGGATGGGTCCTCGGTCGATTCGGTGGAAATCACCTCCGACAAGGGCATGAAGATCCGCATCTCGAAGACGCCGCAGCAGCGGGGCACGGTGCAGATCCCCACACCGGTGCCAATGCCCGCGCTTCTGCCGGCGGCCGTGGCGACCCCGTCGCGCATGACGCCGGCGGAAGGAAATGCTGTGTTGGCAGAGCCCGAGGCGTCGCCGAAGATGGAGGCGCCGAAGACGAAGCTGCTCGAGGTGAAATCTCCGATGGTCGGTACGTACTACGCGGCGCCGGAGCCCGGCGCCAAGCCGTACGTGGCAGTTGGCTCACGCATCGCCAAGGGTCAGATCCTCTGCATCATCGAGGCGATGAAGATCATGAACGAGATCGAGTCGGAGTTCTCGGGCGTGATCACTGAAATCGCGGTTCAGGACGCGCACCCCGTCGAGTACGGGCAGGTGCTCTTCAGGATTGATCCCAATGGCTAATCCCACAGTGGCGGCGGATCACGAAGCGGCAGCGCCGCAGCGCGCTGCATTCAACTTCAAAGCGATCCTGCAGCAGATGGTGCAGCTCAACGCCTCCGACCTGCATTTGAAGGTCGGCCGGCCGCCGACGCTGCGCGTCAACGGTGATCTGTCGCCACTGCCGCTTCCCGCGCTGCGCCCCGAGGACCTAACGGCGCTCGCGAAGGAGCTCATGACGCCAAAGCAAGTCAAGGAGTTCAGCGAGTACCGTGAAGCCGACTTCGCGACAGGCGTGCCGGGCATCGGTCGATTCCGTGTCAACGCCTACCAGCAGCGCGGCACGATCGCGTTCGCGCTTCGAACGATCCCGCACACGGCGAAGTCTGTGGGTGAGCTGAACCTCCCGGCAGTCGTCGAGGAGATCTCGATGCGCCCGCGCGGGCTCGTGCTCGTTACCGGCATCACCGGGTCCGGCAAGTCGACCGCGCTCGCGTCGATGATCCAGCACGTCAATGAACGGCGCTACGCGAACATCATCACGATCGAGGACCCGATCGAGTTCCTGCATCGCGACAACCGGTGTCACATCAACCAGCGCGAAGTCGGTACCGACACCGGCAGTTTCGCGCAGGCGCTGCGGCGCGTGCTTCGTCAGGACCCCGACGTCATTCTGCTCGGTGAGATCCGCGACCTGGATACGCTCGAGACGGCGCTGAAGGCAGCAGACACCGGACACCTCGTGTTCTCGACGCTGCACACGACGGACGCTACGCAGACCATCAACCGCGTGCTGTCGTTCTACCCGCCGCACCAGCAGTCCGAAGTGCGCTTCGCGCTGTCCACGGCGCTCGCGGCCGTCATCTCGCTGCGCCTCGTGCCGCGAGCCGACAAGCCGGGCCGTGTCCCGGCAGCCGAGGTGCTCATCAACACGGCAGCGGTGCGCGAGCAGATCCGTGACCTCAACACGACACTCAATATTCCGGATCTGATCAAGGAAGGCACATCGCAGTACGGGATGCAGAGCTTCGACCAGTCGCTCATGCAGTGGTACTCGCGCGGCGTCATTTCGTACGAGAGTGCGCTATTCTACGCCAGCAATCCGAGCGAGTTCGCGCTTCGCGTTCAGGGTGTAGCGGCGTCGAGCGACACGAGCTGGGACGGTTTCCAACAGGCAACGGCGCCGTGAGTTGAACTTGGGACCGGCGCCGCTGCATGTTCCTGCATCGACCCGAGACCGCACCTACTGCATTGACTGCGAATCGATTGCCGGGGAGCGTGGCGAGCTTGCTCGCAGCGTCGTCGGCCGCTCACCGTTAGGCCGACTGCTCCCGCCGACTTGCCCCCGCCGCCAGCTCCCGCTGCATGTTCAAGAAAATCCTGATCGCGAACCGCGGCGAGATTGCGCTGCGCGTCATCCGCGCCTGCCGCGAGCTCGAGATCGAGACCGTGGCCGTTTACTCGGAGGCCGATCGCGAGTCGCTGCACGTCCGGTTCGCCGATGATGACGTCTGCATTGGTCCGCCGCCCGCACGTGATTCGTACCTGAAGATCCCGCGCATCATTGCCGCCGCCGAGATCACCGGCGCCGACGCCATCCATCCGGGCTACGGTTTTCTGGCTGAAAACGCCGAGTTTGCGGAGACGTGTCAGGCCTCGAACGTTACGTTCATCGGGCCGACCGCCGAACAGATCCGCGTCATGGGCGACAAGGCCGCTGCGCGCCGAGCAATGACGGACGTCGGCGTTCCGATCATCCCCGGCACACCAGGTCCGGTGGAGGATCCCGACGAGGCGCTGAGCTTCGCGAGGGACATTGGATTCCCGGTGATCATCAAGGCCGCTGCCGGGGGCGGTGGGAAGGGAATGCGCGTCGCCAAGAACGTCGATGACTTCGCGCGATCGTTCCAACTCGCGCGCTCCGAGGCGCTCTCGGCGTTCGGCAACGGCGACGTGTACGTCGAGAAATACCTCTCGCGTCCGCGACACGTGGAGTTCCAGATCCTCGGCGACCGGCACGGGAACGTGATTCACCTGGGCGAGCGCGATTGCTCGGTCCAGCGCCGGCACCAGAAGCTCATCGAGGAAGCGCCGAGCCCGGCGGTCGATACGGACCTGCGCGCCCGCATGGGCGAGGCAGCCGTGCGAGGCGCGAAAGCCATCGACTATGTCGGGGCGGGCACGATCGAGATGCTGCTCGATGAGGATGGGTTGTTCTACTTCATGGAGATGAACACGCGCATTCAGGTCGAGCACCCCGTGACGGAGATGATCACGGGCATCGATCTCGTGAAGGAGCAGATTCGCGTCGCGAGTGGCGAGCCACTTTCGGTCACGGAGCTCCCGCCGCTTCGAGGTCACGTGATCGAATGCCGTATCAACGCTGAGGATCCGAGCCGCAACTTCCAGCCATCTCCTGGCAAGATCGAAGCGTTCCATCCGCCTGGAGGTCCCGGCGTCCGCCTCGACACGCATGTCTATCAAGGGTACACGGTGCCGCCGTACTACGACTCGCTGCTCGCGAAGCTCATTTGCCAGGGTCGCGATCGCGAGGAAGCCATGACGCGAATGCGCGTCGCGCTCGAGAGCTTCATCATCGAGGGCGTGACGACCACGGCGCCATTTCTCAGCCGCGTGATGACGCACCCGGCATTCCGCGCCGGAGACATCGACACGAAGTTCCTGGAGCGCGAGGGACAGCTCATGAAGGAGCCGGTGTAGTGCGCCTCGACGTGTTCTTCGGCGGCCATCAGATGACGCCGGCGGACGTGCAGGGGCGGGTGGTGCTCGTGATCGACGTGCTTCGCGCCTCGACGACGGTCGCCGTCGCACTCGCGAACGGCGCGAAGGCCGTCATCCCGTTCGAGAGCTCCGATGAGGTGGTCGCTCGCGCGAAGCAATTCGAACGCGACGACGTGCTGCTCGCCGGCGAGCGCCGAATGCATGCGATTCCCGGCTTCGACCTCGGCAACTCGCCACGCGAGTACAACGCGGCCGCCGTGGCAGGCAAGACGGTGCTCCTCACGACGACGAACGGCACGGTCGCGCTCGCCGGAATACAAGGCGCACGGGACGTCATCGTAGCATCTTACGTCAATCATTCTGCGGTATCGACAATGATTCGAGCGGCCGCTCGCGGCGAGGCTGACCTGACGATCGTGTGCGCAGGTCGCGATCGACAGTTCGCGCTCGAGGATGCGGCATGCGCCGGCCGATTCACACGCGCCCTGAGCAGGCCATCCGCCATGCGACTCAACGACGCGGCGCAGGCATGCTCGCTGATCGATAGACGCTATGGAGATAGGCTCGATCGTCTGTTCGAGGACTCGGAGCACGGCCGCGCGCTCGCCGAAGCAGGCTTTGTGGAGGACCTCATTGTCTGCGCCAACGTGGACTCGCATCCCGTGATTCCGATCTACCACGACCGGCAGATCACGAAGCTCGGACCAGATCGCGAGCGGTAACGGTCCTGTGGGAAATACGTCGCTCAAGCGCGAGGTCGCGGGAATCGCGCTCTTGCTGTTCGCCCTGTTTCTCGCCGGCGCGGTCCTCGTGCCGCCGGGGACGGCGGTCTATGAGTCTTGCACGGCGGCGAAGAGCGTCTTTGGGCCCGTCGGCGCCTGCCTGCGAAGCTGGTCGCGCGAGCTGATCGGGATTCCCGCGGCGCTGCTGCTCCCCCTCATCCCGGCGGTGCACGCGTTGCGGTTGTTCGGCCGGTTGGAATCCGAGACCGATCGCTCGTGGCTGGTGTTCCTCATCGGATTCGTGGTGATCCTGCCGATCGCGTTAGGCATGGCCCGAGACGTCCCTGCCGGCGAGCTCGATCCAGCGGCGGGCCTCTGGGGCGGGTTCTTCGCCACGTACGCCGTGAAAGCGTTCGGCACCGTTGGCGCGTGGATCATGGTCGCGCTCGCGGCGAGTGTGCTGGCGGCGGCGACGCTGCGGTGGAATCCCATCCGCATGCTTGTTGGTCCGAACGTTCCAGCGGGAAGCGGGAAGCGGGAAGCGGGAGACGGTGTAACGACGCTGACGGCGAACGGCGAGGAAACCGAAAAACCGAAGCGGAAACGCGCGAAGAAGGGTGAGGCGCTCGCGGGCACGCCGGCGGACGTCGCGACGACCCTCGCGCCCACGCCCGAGGAAATGCCCGCGATCGATCCGTCGCTCATGCGCGACGCGGTCGCCGAGCCGGAGGAGGAGGACGGCGACGTCGATCTCTCACGTGACCGGAAGAAGCGCGAGCGGAAGTCGAAGAGCGACCTCGCGGCCGATCGGGACGAGCGCGTACACGCCGAGATCGACTCGACTGCGGTCGCGATCGAGTTCGGTGGTGACGAGCTGCCGCCGACCGAGATCCTCTCGCCGCCGCCGCCTCGCAACGTCGAGGTCGGGAGGCGCGAGCTGGATCTCATGGGCGTGAAGCTCATGGACGCCCTGCGGACGTTCCGCGTGGAGGGTGAGCTCGTCGGGCGCACCACAGGCCCGGTGGTCACGCAGTACGAGATCGAACCCGCGCCGGGCGTGAAGGTGCGCCAGTTCGCGAACCTCGCCAACGACCTCGCGCTGGCCATGCGCGCGCCGAGCATCCGGGTCGTGGCGCCCATCCCGGGGCGAGGGGCGGTGGGCGTAGAGGTGCCGAACCCCAGTGCCGAGATCGTGGCGTTCCGCGAGCTCATCGAGGCGCGGGACTTCCAGGGTGCGCGCGCCGCGCTGCCGATAGCGTTAGGCAAGGACCTCGAGGGCAAGCCGGTCGTGGCCGACCTGGCCAAGATGCCACACCTGCTGATTGCCGGCGCGACGGGCTCGGGCAAATCGGTCTGCGTGAACACGCTCATCACGAGCCTCGTCTACCGGCACACGCCGAAAACCCTGCGGTTTCTGATGGTCGACCCGAAGATGGTCGAGCTGTCGGTGTACAACGTGCTTCCTCACCTGCGGCACAAGGTCGTCACGGACAATCGCGACGCCGCGGCGGTCCTCAAGTGGGCCGTGCTCGAGATGCAGGAGCGCTACGAGATCCTGGCGGCGAACGGCGCGCGGAACATTCAGGATTTCAACCGCAAGGTGCAGGAGGGCGCGAAGCTCAAGGCGCCGAAGGAGCAGGCCGTCGCGCTCGGAACTCCCGACTACGTGGGCGGCGTGCTGCCGTACATCGTCGTGATCATCGACGAGCTCGCCGACCTCATGATGACGGTGCAGGGCGAGGTGGAAACGCCGCTGGCGATGCTCGCGCAGAAGGCGCGCGCGATCGGCATCCACCTGATCCTCGCGACACAGCGCCCGAGTGTGAACGTCATCACGGGACTGATCAAGGCGAACTTCCCGAGCCGCATCGCGTTCCGCGTGGCGTCGCAGGTGGATAGCCGCACGATCCTCGACGGCATGGGGGCGGAGGCCTTGTTAGGCAACGGCGACATGCTGTTCATCCCGCCGGGCAAGTCGGAGCCGGCACGCCTTCAGGGCGCGTTCATCGCGAGCGAAGACACCGAGCGCCTCATGCAGTGGTACGATGCGAAGCGGGAAGCGCGCCGTGCCGCACTCGCCGCGCAGGGTCTCGTGGTCGAGGAGCCGACCACCGCGGAGCCGGACATCCTCGAGACGATTCGCGCGCGCGAGGCGCTCGAGAAGGCCGGCGACGACGCCGAGGAGTTCGACGACGCCGACCGGGACAAGCTGTTCCGCGAGGCGGCCGAGGTGTGCATTCAGCATCAGCTGGGGTCGACGTCGTT
>Ga0307408_100000924_pt1 | contig 22892 bp, 30 predicted proteins | sample 322Cmetagenome_FD_202116 | JGI IMG/M metagenome (GOLD analysis project Ga0307408, IMG submission 202116) | Maize rhizosphere microbial communities from greenhouse at UC Davis, California, United States - 322HYB-C-3 | ecosystem: Host-associated > Plants > Roots > Rhizosphere > Soil | place... | reverse complement strand
CCCGACCCACGGCTGCGCGGCAAGCTGCTGTGGCCCGTGCTGGGCGAGCCCTGCGACGAGGCGCTTGCAGCGGGCCACCTCGCGCTGCGCCTGGGCGGCGAGACCGGGGGTTTGGTGCTGGCCTACCGCGATGGATTGCAGCTTCCACTTTGCACGGCGAGCCAGTCGGCGCTGCTGGCCCCTATCCCGGTGTTTGCCGGCGTGGCGGCAGCGCTGGCCTCGGCCACACCGGAGACGGCGCCGCAGGTATTCGCCGAACTTGCACACCTGGCCGAAAGCATCGAAGGCCGGCACGCGATGGACAGCCTGTTCGCCGATTACAACGCCGCTGACCCGGCCAGCCGGCAGCGCCTGCAGGCCCTGCTCGCGCGCCAGCATTACCGGCTCAGCTGGTGGCGCAATGCGGCGGAGGAGATCAACTGGCGGCGCTTCTTTGAAGTGGCCGAACTGGCCGGCGTGTGCGTCGAGCGCGACGAGGTCTTCGAGGCCACGCATGCGCTGCTGTTCAGCCTCTACGAACGCGGCCTCATTGATGGCGTGCGCATAGACCACATCGATGGCCTGGCGGACCCCGGAGTCTATGCCCGCAGGCTGCGCCGCCGGCTGGCCGAACTGCAGGCGCGGCGGCCCGCGCCGCTGGATGCCGAGCCCGCCTGGATCGTGGTCGAAAAAATCCTGTCGCCCGGCGAGGCCCTGCCCGCCGGCTGGCAGACGGACGGCACCACCGGCTACGACTTCATGGACCAGGTGGGCGCGCTGCTGCATGACGGTGAAGGCGAAGCCGCGCTGCGCGCGCTGTGGGCCGAACTGACGGGCGACACACGCACACTGGACGGCCATGTGCAGGCCGCGCGGCTGCAATTGCTGTCTGAAAACTTCGGCGGGGAATTCGAGGGCCTAGTGCGAGCCCTGCATACCTGTGCCAGGAGCGCACCCCGGGGCGGGCGCGATATTTCGCCCAACGCCATACGCCGCGTGCTGCGCGCTGTGCTGGGCGCCTTGAGGCGCTACCGTACCTATGGGCCTGAAGACGCCGAGGCGGCGGCAGAGGCGCTGCAGGCCGCGCGCGCCGCCCTTGCCGCGCCCGACCATGCGCTGCTTGATGAGCTGGCGCGCTGGCTGCAGCTTTCGCCTGCCGGCGAGAACGCTGAAACGTTCGACGCCGAATTGCACGCGCTGGCCCTGCGGCGTTTTCGCCAGCTCACGCCGCCGCTGGCCGCCAAGTCGGTGGAAGACACGGCGTTTTACCGCTACGGCCCGCTGCTCTCGCGCAACGAGGTGGGCTGCTACCCGGACCGGCCGGCTCCCGGCGCGGCCGCCTTCCACGAGGCCATGCAGCAGCGCGCACGCGCCCTGCCCCGCGCCATGCTCGCCACGGCGACGCACGACCATAAACGGGGCGAAGACGCGCGGGCGCGCCTGGCCGTGCTCAGCGAGCTGCCTGCGCTGTGGTCCGGCACACTGCGCGGCTGGCTGGCGGACCATGCGCCGCTGCGCACCACCCTGTCCCGGCCCGGGCGGGATGCGCTGGTGGCGCCCGCGCCGGCGGACCAGATCATGCTGTACCAGACCCTGGTCGGCGCCTGGCCGCCGGGCCTGGCCGCTGGCGACAGCGAGGGCGTGGCGGCCTTCGCGAAGCGCGTCGCCGCATGGCAGCAAAAAGCCCTGCGCGAAGCCAAGCTGCACAGCAGCTGGATGCTGCCCCAGGCGGACTATGAAGACGCCTGCCGGGGCTTCCTGGCGGCGCTGCTGCAGGGCGAGCCCAGCCAGGTCTTTCTGGGGCAATTGATGGGCCTGCTGGAAGCGCTCGCGCCGGCGGCCCGGTGTAATAGCCTGGCCCAGACCCTGCTGCGCCTGACCTGCCCTGGGGTGTCCGACCTTTACCAGGGCTGCGAACTGGCGGACTTCAGCCTGGTGGATCCGGACAACCGCCGCCCTGTGGACATGGCCGCACGGAAGGCGGGACTGGCCCTGCCCTGGCTGCCGCCGCAACACGCGCAAGCCGATACGCACCTGCGCGGCAAGCAGATGCTGGTACGCAAGGCCCTTGAACTGCGCGGGCGCCACCCGGCCGTTTTCTGTGGCGGCGACTACCTGCCCCTGGCGGTGACGGGCCCGGCGGCGGGCCATGTGCTCGCCTTTGCCCGGAATGCGGCAGGGTTCACCGTGATCACCGCGGTGCTGCGCCACTCGGCACGCCTGGCTTTGGCGGGCGACGATGCGGGCTGGGCGGATACCCGCATTGAGTTGCCGCAGATCGCGCAGGCTGGGCGCTGGTCGGACACGCTGAGCGGCCAGGTCCACGCCGCTGAGCAGCACGGCCTTGCCGTTGCCGCTGTGTTCGCGCAGGCGCCCGTCGCACTGCTCGCGCCTGAACCGGTGTAAGCCGGGTGCGGGCCTTTGAAAAGCTTGGTAACAAACACGGTGCAGTCCTACAAAACATTGCCTGGCGCGGGCGTAACTTGGCTCCTCTTACGGGAGAAAAACATGACCCGAGCTCAAGTGAAAGAAAGCAGCCGCGAACGGCAAAAAATCAATGTGTCGGACGGCTGGGAAATTCATTACTGGACACGCCAGCTGCGCTGCAGCGAGCAGGACCTGCGCTCGGCCATTGCCGCCGCCGGCCCGGAGATCGCCGCAGTCCGTGGCTACCTGCAGGACAAGCGGCAGCGTGGTGATGACAAGCTGGCTTGCGCGTGACGATGGTTTGCCAACGATAACGAAACGATAGCGAAACCATCGCGAAACGATGCCGGCGTTTTTGCCGTAGTGCACGCCAAGGGAAGAAGAAAGGGGCCTCAGGCCCCTTTTTTTGCGGCCATGCCGGGCCTGTCGCTGCAGCCTCAGTCTTTCTCGTCGCGCTGCAATCCGGAAATATCCGCCGTCCACCCCAAGGCCGAGCGGCACCACTTCTGCCGCTTCGGCGCCAGCGCCCGGCGCTCGGCAATCCCGCCCACCCTGAGCCCATAAACACTGTGCGGGTCATCCGCCGCATAGGTGTAGAGCGGCGAGCCGCAGTTCGGGCAAAAGGCTTGGGCGCGGCGCGCGCCGTTGTCACCGGTTTTCACATAGATCCGGGGCTCGCCCGCCACGAGTCGAAACGTGCCTGCCAGCGCCGGCACCGACACCCGGTAGGCCGAACCTGTGAGCTTCTGGCAATCCGTGCAGTGGCAGATGGTGGTCTGCCCGGGATCGACTTCAGCTTCGAAGCGGATGTTTTCGCAATGGCAACTTCCGTGAACCTGCATGGCGGATCTCCAACAGTGGGGATGGATTCAGTTTGCCACGCTTCGCGCTGATGCCTGTTGAGGACCGGAGGGCTTCATGTAAAAACCCGCAGAGACAGGCTTAAGTCCCTGTCGATGGATGGCGGTAGTCACCATTGAAGATCCACGGAGCGGTCAGACCTCACCGGTCTCCCTGCCGGACGTTCACCCTTCGCCGTTGGCCGCCGCCCGACAGGTTCTGGCCGAAGCGCACAAACGCATCTTGCAAGACGCCCGGCGCAATTGAAGTGACTTTGTAGGGATGCAACCCCAGCAGAAACAGACTTATGTAGCGCCACGAGCCGAAAGGCTATTTCGAGGAGCGAGGAATCGCCGCAGCTTGCCGCTCAAGCAATATTGACAACCTAGGACAAACGCCCTAATAATTAGGTCACCTGTCCTATTTTCATGAAAGAGAGTTTGCGTGGCGGTTGATCTGTTCTCCCCAATCAGGGTCGGTGACCTCGTTCTGGCCAATCGTATGGTCATGGCTCCCATGACAAGAAACCGCGCCGATGCACACGGCGTTCCAACGAGCCTTATGGCCACCTATTACGGCCAACGTGGGAACGCCGGTTTGGTGATTTCCGAATCTGCGCCAGTTTCTGCGCAAGCCATCGGCTATCCTTTCACGCCCGGGCTTTTCTCCTCGAGCCAGACGGAAGGTTGGAGGCTCGTCACATCCGCGATTCATGCCCGCGGGGGCCTCGTGTTTGCGCAGTTGCAGCATTGCGGACGAATTTCTCACCCCAGCCTCCAGATCGAGGGCGCATTGCCCGTTGCGCCATCCGCCATAGCCCCAAAGGGCACGGCTGTAACCCCTGACGGGATGCAAGCATTCGTGGCACCGAGAGAGCTATCGGTTCACGAAATTCCCGGCTTGGTGGAGCAATTCAGAGAGGCATCGCGCTTCGCTAGAGAGGCTGGCTTTGATGGTGTAGAAATTCACGCCGCCAATGGCTATCTCATCGATCAGTTTTTGCGCGACGGTTCGAACCAGCGCACGGACGCATACGGAGGAACGCCTGCCCGGCGTGTGGCGTTTCTAATGGAGGTCCTCGATGCCGTAGGCGAGGTATGGCCAACCTCGCGAACTGGCGTTCGGTTCAGCCCGGAGAACCGCTTCAACGACATGCACGATAGTGCCCCCGCGGCGCACTTTGGGTTCTACGCGTCCGAATTGTCCCGTCGTGGTCTGGCCTACCTTCATGTCCTGGAGGGCGACATGGGCAGCGGAGGTGAGCGCATGGACTATCGAAGCCTTCGTCAGCGGTTCGGGGGAACCTACATAGCCAACAATGGTTACAACAAGGAGCGTGCGCGGGCCGTGATTCGCAACGGGGACGCTGACTTGGTAGCATTCGGCACACCTTTCCTCGCCAACCCTGATCTGGTGGCGCGCTTCAAGGACGATCAACCCCTGAACCCGCCAGACTCACAAACGTTCTACGGGGGAGGCGAGCGCGGATACACCGACTACCCCACGCTGGCGCCGATGCCGACGATATAAGGCTCGCACATGAACAGCACACCATCTGAACCAAGCACACGACAGTTGATCATCGAGCGAGCTGACAGCTTGTTCTATCAACGCGGCTTTGAGAACACCTCATTCGCGGACATAGCGGACGAACTGAAGATCTCGCGCGGTAACTTCTATTACCACTTCAAGACAAAAGACGACATCCTTTCCGCCGTGATCGCCTATCGCGCCGCGAAGACACAAACAATGCTTGAAGCATGGGCGGTCAAAGGGGCAAGTCCCGTGGAGCGCCTGAAGTGCTTCGCGCAGATGCTGATCGACAACCGCAAGGAAATCCAACGGTTCGGCTGTCCGGTTGGAACACTCTGCGCCGAATTGGCCAAGCTGGACCATCCCTCGCAAGAGGATGCAGGCATGATCTTCGGGCAGTTTCGCCGTTGGTTGGGAGAGCAGTTCGCCGCCCTAGGCCACGGCGCAAAGGCAGAGGCCCTTGCCATGCATCTGCTGGCGCGCAGCCAGGGTATCGCGTCGTTAGCCAATGCATTCCACGATGAAGCATTCATCCGGCACGAGGTCGAGCAGATCGATCGCTGGATTCTCACGCTTGGCCCACCTAAGGGCCGGCATGTTCGTAATCGCGGCGCAGCTGCCAGTCAGTGACCTTCCTTCTCCACTAAACCCTTTGTCAGAGAGGTTCTCATGCATATCGTGTTTCTTAAATTTGGCCCCAATCGTACGCAGGCTAGCCATTGGATGGCGCAGCACAATGAGTGGATTCAAACAGGCATCAGCGACGGCACTTTCCTCATGGCTGGCTCGCTCGAAGGAGGCCAGGGCGGAGCAATCCTTGCCAAGGGATTGACAATGGAAGAGATAGCCGAACGGGTTGCGCAGGACCCATTCGTGATCCACCAAGTGGTGCTGCCGCAAATTCACAGCATTGCCCCCTCACGCATGTCCGAGGGCTTTGCTACCTTAGCCACTTAAATCGCGCCAGTGTGTTCGCCGCGCGCTGGATAGTCGTTCTTGATCACGAAATCCAAAGCCTGGACCATTTCTGCGAAGCTGGGGCGCACGAATGGCATCGACTGAACGGACAGGTAGTAAATCGAGTTGTCGGGTTTGATCAAGAACACCCCAGGCTCGGAGAACAGCGGCGGCTCCTCGATGCCTATGGAGGTCTTTCCGCGACCCGCTGAAAGATAGAGCCTCCAGTTGCGAGCCGCTTCCAGAGAAAGTCCGTAACCCATGCGCAGATTGGCAGCGCCGATTTTTTCGGCCATCAGCTGTGCTCTCTCCTGGGTGTCCGAGCTGATGGCGATAGTGGCGACCCCGCGTTCGGCGAACATAGGGGTGACTCGCTCCAATTCTTTGAGATACGTGGCGCAGATCGGGCAATGCAGTCCCCGATAGAAGCTGATCAACGTGAGGCGCTCGGGGCGCTGATCTGCCAGACGAAATGGCTCTCCATTGAGAGTTTGCACTTCCAAGGCGGGGGCCTGTTGGCGCGGTATGAGCATGACTCTTCCTTTCTGTAAATACGGAGCTTGCTGGGAAGACTGAAATATTCCACACTATGGGTCATGAAAAGTTCAAAAAACATGCCTCAAAGTTCGCCATCGAGAAAATCCGACCGTCTTGCCGCCTTCTTGGATACTTTCAAACTGAGTGCTTCCGTCGCGGCTCCTGAGCAGCCAGTGCTCGGGCCGAGTTTGTGGCTTTACGAGGAACCAGAAGGCGGAGGCCGAATCGTTTTGCGCATGGCGTCGACAGCGCAGCCTACCGCCCATCTGCGTGCCACGGTAGCAATCGAGTTCGACAACTCCGCGAACCCGCTCATGGCCGCGATCCCCCATGAAATCTCGGTAGCGCTCGACGATGAGCCCGCACTGCGCGCGACCGCCCAAGCATTTCTGTTGGAAATGGAGAGCGACCGGTGCGGCAGGATTGCCGCGGTGGATCGGCTCGCCGAGGTGATGGTGCTGATGATGCTGCGCCAAGTAATCGACGCCGGGGACCGCCAGCCTGGCCTGTTTGCAGCCCTTGCGCATCCCAATCTTCACCGGGCTTTGGTGTCTATGCATGACCATCCCGCAAAGGCCTGGACTGTTGGGCAGTTGGCTGACAGCGCGGCCATGTCCCGCACGCAGTTCATGACCACATTCCGCCGGGTCGTAGGCACGACCCCGATGGGCTACCTTGGTGCTTGGCGCCTAACACTTGCCAGCCGGCAGCTGAAGGCTGGAGACTCCGTAAAGGCAGTCGCTAGACAAGTGGGGTTCAACAGCGCAGAAGGATTTTCCCGGGCGTACACGCGCGCGTACGGCCACTCCCCGAAAGCGCATCGCAGCTGACAATTGACTTGGTGCCACGCGAATTGTCCAAGGAAAAATTGGGCACGCAATGAAGCCGTGCTCACGATGAAATCCCATAAATCATTGAACTGGGACTGTTTCCTCCGTGTTTTTACATAAATCCCTGCCGACCGTCCTACTGCGAACCTGATGGCCGCGCCATGGCAGCATCAACCGCGTAAAACATCCCACCCGGCCTCACGAAGTTGCCGCCGCCCAGGTGATGGATGGTCTGCAGTTCGTGGTTGTCGTCGCCAAAACGCCAGTGCCCGTTCTGGAAAACACGTTCATCGGCGGCCGCGGCGACCACTTCCGCGAAGCAGGTGTCATAGGCGTCCTCGGTATGCGGCTCGGGGATCAGCCGGCATTCCAGCCAGGCCGCGCAGCCCTCTTCCAGCAAAGGCATGCCGAGGACGGGGCCGCTGCGGGCCTTCAGGCCGTAGTGCGCAAACTTGTCGACCATGCGGCCGGATTCACTGCCGACCGCATGGGTCAAGGCGGCCAGCGTGGTGCCCGGAATGCAGATGCCGAAGCCGCCGCTGGCCATGATGAGTTCACGCGTATAGGTTCCCTTGTCGATCACCACGGAAATGCGGGGTGGTATGAACTCCACCGGCATGGACCAGGCGGCGGCCATCACATTGCGCGCCCCGCCGTGCGCGCTGGTCACCAGCACCGTGGGGCCGTGGTTGATCAGGCGGCTGGCGTGCTGGAGGGCGACCTCCCTGAAATGGCTCATCTCACTTGGCAAACAGGTTGTCGAGCGAAGCAAAGGCCTTGAACTCGATGGCGTTGCCGGACGGGTCCAGGAAAAACATGGTGGCCTGCTCGCCCGGCTCGCCCTTGAAGCGGACATAGGGTTCGATGACGAATTTCGTGCCACCCGCCTTCAGGCGCGCCGCCAGGGTTTCCCATTCGGGCAGCGACAGGATGGCGCCGAAGTGGCGCACGGGAACGTTGTGGCCGTCCACGGCGCTGGTCTGCCGATGGCCGCATTCTTCGGGCGCCAGGTGGGCCACGATCTGGTGGCCGTAGAAGTTGAAGTCCACCCATTCATTGGAGCTGCGGCCTTCGGCGCAGCCCAGGAGTTCGCCGTAGAACTGGCGCGCCACGCCCAGGTCGTGGACCGGGAATGCGAGGTGAAATGGCGGGAGGGATTTTGCGGAAGCAGCGGTGGTTTGTGTGGTCATGGAAAGCTTTGTTGGGTCGGGCGCTTGCCGGGAATGCCGGGAATGTCGGGAATGCCGATAGCCACACTGTAGGGCGAATATTCAACCTTGAAAAACGATATATATTCAGCCTGAGAATCGATAATTCCGATCAATAGCCCTCAACCGCCCTCAACCATTTCATCCCGCCCTTGATTACCGAGCTGAAAACATTGATCGCGGTCGTGCGCCACGGCGGCTTCTCCGCAGCCGGTGCGCAGATCGGCTTGACGCAATCCGCCGTCAGCAGCCAGATCCAGCGCCTGGAGGAATCCCTCGGGCTGGAACTCTTCGACCGCACACGGCGCTCGGCGGTGCTCAATGACAACGGCGCCAGGGTCCTGGCACGCGCCGAGGAAATTGTTGCGCTGTACGCCAAACTGGGCGATGCGGGCAATGATGGCGAGCTCGCCGGGGTTTTGCGGATAGGCGCCATCGCATCCGTTCAATCTTCGGTGCTTCCGCGCGCGCTGGCCTCGCTGAGGAAAGACCATCCCAAGCTGCTCGTCCATATCACTCCCGGCGTTTCGATGAGGCTGATGGACCAGCTCGACAGCACTGAAATCGATGTCGCCATCATGATCCGCCCGCCCTTCGGCATCCTGCCCGAGATGAGCTGGCAAACCTTGATGCAGGAGCCATTCAAGCTGCTGGTGCGCAAGGACAGCAAGGGGCGTGACTGGCGCAAGCTGCTCGAGTCCCAACCCTTTTTGCGCTACGACCGCACGTCTTTCGGCGGACGCCTGGTGACCCGCTTCCTGCGCGACAACAAGCTCAGCGTGCAGGACGCCATCGAGCTGGACGAAATCGCGGGCCTGATGAAACTCGTCTCCGAAGGGCTGGGGGTGGCGCTGGTGCCCATGATGGAAGCCCACCTGCCCCTGCCGCCCGAGCTGCGCGCCATTTCCCTGGGCGACAAGACTTTTTACCGCGAGATCGGCATGCTGCGCAAAGCCGTGGGTTCGCGGCGGCCTGTCGTCATCGCGCTGGAAAAACACCTTCGCGAGGCGATCACGCCGGGCCGGGCCTAAGCGTCCCAGACATTCGCATGGCTCTCAAAGTCAGGCCGCTGCGGCCGCACCACGCAAAAGCGTTGGCCCGTCGGCGCTTGCATCACCCACCACCGCTTGATTTGGGCAACGCGACGTGCGCCCAGGGCTTCCAGCCGTTTGACTTCGGCTTCGATATCGTCGGTCTCGATGTCGATGTGCACGCGGCTGGGATGGGAGACGGACTGCACCAGCACGGTCACTTCCGACGGCGGTGTCTGGAGCTGCCGGTAGTTGGCGTTCTCGGGGTCGGAGAGCTTTTCAGCCTCCCAACCCAGGGCCTTTGACCAGAAGGAGGCGGCTGTATCCAGCTCCTGGGTCTGGCAGTCGATCACGATGGTGGCAAGCCTGCTTTTGTGCATGGCCGCCGCCTTCACAACTGGTCGAGAAGCCGTCTCAGCACAGGCGCGATAAGCAGCACCGCGTACCCGACAAGGTGCACCGCCGCCAGCGCGCAGACACCGAGCGCCAGGCCGAGCAAAAGCTCGGTGCTGCTGGACGCTTCTTGCTCATCCCCCAGCGCGGGGACCTCGATCACAGGGGGGTGGATTAGGGTAGTCATGTCGCATCATCCGAAAACAAATTCATTCATTTTGTCGGGTGATGCCCTGTCTTTATCCCGGTGGAAAACCTACAGAAAAACCCTCAGTCGGCCAGCATTTCCGGGGTTTCCTTGCCGCGGCCGAAATAGCGCCGGAGTTGTTCCGGTTCGCTTCCGACGGCATAGACAGCCGCCCGCAATTCGAGCTCTGTGCATTGCAATTCAGCGCACCAGGCTTGCACGACCTGCGGGTCAAGCAAGGTGATGCGATCAACTTCCGGAGCGCTCTGGGGGACTCGCGAAGCCATCATGGTTCTCCACATCAGGTGGGACATTTCATGGTGCTGGAAGCGAACGGACCCCTTATCAGCCCGGATGCATCCTGTTACGCGACTCTGCTACCTTTTGCGTTACACCGCATCCTCCAATTGGAGGAGAAACGGGGAGAAACCAGGAGAAAGAAAGAGGCCGCCGGCCCTTCCCTGACGCTTTTCCGTCAGGCCCGTGCGCTGTTCAGCGCCGCGGCGGCGCGAACCAGGGCCTTCAAGGCCTTTTCATCGATCTTGTCGCCCTCGTGAATGTCGATCGCGCGGCGGGTGTTGCCTTCGAGGCTGGAATTGAAAAGGCCTGCGGGATCCTCGAGCTTCGCGCCCTTGGCAAAGGTCATTTTCACGTGGCTCTTGTAGGTCTCGCCGGTGCAGAGAATGCCGCCGCGCGACCACACCGGCACGCCGCGCCATTTGAGCTCTTCGACCACATCGGGCACGGCCTGCTTGATCAGGGCACGGATGCGGGCCAGCGTTTCACCGCGCCAGTCATTGAGTTCGCGGATCTTCAAATCGATCTGCGCGGAAGCGGAGCCCCCTTCATTGGCTTTTGCGTCGCTGGTGGTTGTCTTCTTCATGGGATGCTGCTTTCTGTTCGATGGTTCTTTGCGGGTTTGGCCACTTACATTTTTTCGCCGGGCAATTCGCTGGCCTGCTTGATCCATGCGGCCAATTGGGCCTCGTCGAATTGGCCGTCTTCGTGGATGTGAAAGTAACGTGTGTCATGGCTTTTGGACTCGACGGGCGGCACGGGGTGCAACGAGGCGCCGCGAAAGAAGGCCAGCTTGACGTACTTCGTGAAGCAATGAAAGCTCAGGAACCAGCCCTGGCCTTCCACACCATAGAACGGCGAGTTCCATTTGACGGCCTTGTGCACCCCGGGGACTGTGCGTGTGATGAGGGCGTCGAGCCGGCGTCCCACATCGCTTTTCCAGCCGGGCATGGCCGCGATATAGGCTTGCACCGGGGCATCGCCCTCGCCTTTCGCAATCTGCGGGTTGCCGCCCGCGAGCAGGGCCGGCTTTCCCGGCGCTTTTTTGGCCAAAGCATTCATTCAAGGGCCTCCTTGCCAACCACGCGCCGCGTTTTCAGCCCGCCCGCGCCAGCACCTGCTCCAGCTGGGCAAAGAACTGCTGCCAGCCGTGTTTCGCGCCTTGGTAAGCCTGCTCCTGGTCAGTCCGGAAGCCCGTTTGCTCCATGCGCAGGCGGGTGCCCGTGCCTGTAGGCGTGAGCGTCCAGGTGACGACGCTCTCCAGCCCATACGCCGCCCAGGTGTATGACAGCGTTTTTTCCGGCTCGACGGTTTCCACCCGGCAATCGACGGAACCCCAGTCGGCGCTGAGCTTGAAGCCGTGGCCCACGACGGGCTGGAAGTCGTTTTTCATGAGCCACTCGGCGATCAGGTGCGGCTGGGTCAGCGCGCGCCAGATCTTTTGCGGCGCATGGGGAATATCCCGCTCGACAACGACGGTGCGTATTTCAGTGGCGGCAGCGGTGAAAGATGCGGCTTGGGTCATTGGTCCATCCTTTTCAGCAGTGATTCAAGTTCATCGAAGCGTTCGTTCCAGAACGCGCCATAGGTGCTCACCCAGTCGCGCAGCGGCGCGAGCGCCAGGGGCTGTGCGCTGTAATGCGTCTCGCGGCCCTGCTGCCGGTCGTTCACCAGCTTGGCCTGTTTGAGCACACGCAAGTGTTTGGACACGGCCGGTTGCGATACCCCCGCACGGTCGGTCAATGCCCGCACGGTTTGCTCCCCGTCGCGCGCCAGGCGCTCGAAGATGGCCCGGCGCGTCGGGTCGGCCAGGGCTTTGAAAACTTCGTCCGCGAGGGCTTGCATGGCCAAATCATAACCAGATGGTTATTGATTTGTCAAACACGGCCGTGGCCGGTTCACGCGCCCACGCGCAAGGGGAGTCTTGAATGGATGGAAAAGAAGGGGAAAGAAAGGCCTCAGGCCAGGCCGCACCATTCGGCGATGCGATGCGTCATGTCACCCCACAGGCCGTAAAGCGCGGCGAGCACCAGCACGCCCCCGCCGGCGCGCACGCCGAGTTGCCCGCCCAGGCTGTTGCCGGCATACCGCAGCCCGGCCAGCATGCGCGGGGCGACCAGCAGCGACACGCCGCTGCCCACCGCAAACGCCGCCATGGTCGTCGCACCCTGCAAAGCGCCCCCGCTGAGCGAAGCCACCAGCAGCGCTGAGTACAGCAGGCTGCAGGGCATGAACGCCCAGAGTGCGCCCGCCGTGAACACACCGCCGCGCGACCTGGCCACGGCGCCAATCCGGGACCAGGCTGAGCGCCCCGCCCTGTCGGCCCATGCGGGTTGCCCGGCTTTGACCAGCAGCATCAGGCCCCAGCCCAGAACGGCTAGGTGAAACAGCATCCACAAGGGTTTGAAGATGGCGGCGTGTTCCGTCATCCAGGCAAAGCTTTGCACCGCGGTCGCAGCCGCCGCCCCGGCGGTCGAATAGCCGGCCAGGCGCCCGGCCTGGAAGACCAGCGGCGAATGCGAACGCGGCCGGCTGCCCATGCGCACCACGCCGCCGCAGGCCGCACCGCACATCACGGCGCAATGGGGTCCGCCGGCCAGGCCCATCAGCAAGGCGGTGGTGACCAGTGCATAGCTCATGGGGCTGGGGCCTTAAATGATGCGCGAGAAGCGGCTGCGGTTGAGGTCCGACTGAAGGTAGCGGTCAAACACCATGGCCACTGCCCTCAGGACAAAGCGGCCCTCCGGCGTCACGCGGATGCCGTTGTCGGAGAGCACCACAAGCCCTGCCTCTTCCAGCTCACGCAGCCGCTCGAGCTCGGCGGCGAAATAGCTCTTGAAGTCCAGCATCCAGGCCAGCTCCACCGACTCGAACCACACCTGGCCCTGGCACATGATGGACATGATGACCGCGCGGCGCGCCAGGTCGTCGCGGCTCAGCGCCAGGCCCCGGGTAACGGGGAAACGCCCCTGGTCCAGCAGGTCGCAATAGTCTTCCAGCGTCTTGGCGTTCTGGCTGTAAGTAGCTCCTATCGCGCCTATGGCCGACACGCCCAGGCCCAGCAGGTCGCGGTCGGGCTGGGTGCTGTAGCCCTGGAAGTTGCGGTGCAGCCGCCCTTCGCGGCTGGCCACGGCCAGCGCGTCGCCGGCCAATGCGAAATGGTCCATGCCGATGTACTGGTAGCCCGCGCCCTGAAAGCGCGCCATGGCCTCGGCCAGCATGGCGGCCTTGTCTTCGGCCGCCGGCAGCAGCGTGACCGGGATGTGCCGCTGCGGCTTGAAGCGCTCTGGCAGGTGCGCATAGGCATAGAGCGCGATGCGGTCGGGCCTGAGTTCTTCCACCTGGCGCAAGGTGCGCGCAAACGAAGTCTGCGTCTGCCGCGGCAGGCCGTAGATCAGGTCCACATTGATCGATTCAAAGCCGAGCGCGCGCGCCTGCGCGACCAGCGCAAAGACCTGCTCCGCCGGCTGCACACGGTGCACGGCTTTCTGCACGTCCGGGTCGAAATCCTGCACGCCGAAGCTCAGGCGGTTAAAGCCCAGGGCGGCCAGCGCGGCCAGGCGCGTGTTGTCCACGGTGCGCGGGTCCACCTCGATGGACATCTCGGCCCCGGCCACGATGTCGAAATTGCGCCTGAGCATGTCCATCAGCTGGGTGAGTTCCGCGTCGGACAGGAAAGTCGGCGAGCCGCCGCCCAGGTGCAGCTGGCTGACGGCCTGGCCGGCGCCCAGATGCGCGGTGTACAGCGCGACTTCGCGCTCGAGATAACCCAGGTAGCTGGCGGAGCGGCTGTGCTGTTTGGTGATGATCTTGTTGCAGGCGCAGTAGTAGCACAGCGACTCGCAAAACGGGATGTGCACGTACAGCGACAGCGGCGCGGCCGACGCTTCGGCCCGCGCACGCCTGTCATCCAGCGCGCGGCTGTGGTCGGCGGCGGTAAAGGCCTCGACAAAGCGGTCCGCCGTGGGAAAGGAGGTGTAGCGCGGGCCCGAGATGTCAAAACGCTTGAGGGCCTGGGGTAAAACTGCGGGCATGGAATGGTTCAAGGAAGTGAGGCCTCCACTGTGCCGCCGGCCTGCCGGAGCTGCGTTGACATGGATCAACGCAGGTGCAAGGTGTTTGACGGGGCAAGGCGTATGCGCCGTCCTTGACTTGCGTCAAAGGCCGGGCAAGCAGCGCCCCCTAAGCTGCGGGCTTCCCTATTCCCCGTGGCCCGCAGTCCCGCGCCACATCTTCATCCCTCATGTCCACAATCCAAGCAGTCACCCAGGCAACTCCCCTTCCCCACCGCAAAGTCCTACGCTCCTGGCTTGCCCCCGTCTCAAGCAAAAACACCGGCCTCGCACTGGCGCTGGCCGCGATGGATGTCGCCCTGTTCGCCGCCTGCATGGCAGGCGTGGTGCTCGCGAAGCACCCCGCCGTGCAACTGCTCATGGCCTTGCTGGCCGGCTTCATGATCGCCAGGCTCTTTATCCTGGGCCACGATGCCTGCCACCAGAGCTTCACGCCGCACCGCCGGCTCAACCGCTGGCTGGGCCGCGTGCTCTTCCTGCCGTCCCTCACGCCTTACAGCCTCTGGGATGTGGGGCACAACGTGGTGCACCACGGTTACACCAACCTCAGCGGCTTTGACTTCGTCTGGCAACCCGCCACCCGCGAAACCTATGAGCGCATGCCCGCCTGGAAACAATGGCTGGAGCGCGCTTACCGCAGCGGCTGGGCGCCCTGGCTTTATTACCTGGTCGAGATCTGGTGGAAGCGGCTTTATTTCCCGTCCAGGGCCGTGATGCCCGCGCGGCGCGGCATCTTCGTTGCCGACAGCCTGCTGGTCAGCGCGGCGGCCGCGGCCTGGGTCGCGGGTCTCGTTTTCGCCGCATCAGCGACGAAGCAGTCGCCGGCCTGGCTGCTGGCCATGGGTTTCTTCCTGCCGCTGCTGGTGTGGAAGGCCCTCATGGGTTTTGTGGTCTATGTGCACCATACGCACACCCGCATCGCCTGGTATGACAACAAAAAGAGCTGGTCCGAGGCCAACCCTTTTGTCTCGACCACCGTGCACCTGAGCTTCAACTCGATGTTCGGCGCCGCGCTGCACCACATCATGGAGCACACCGCCCACCACGTGGACATGGGCGTGCCGCTGTACCGCCTGAAGCACGCCCAGGCCGTGCTGGAGGCCAGGCTGCCGGGCCACATCGTGGTCCAGCCGTTTTCCTGGCGCTGGTACTTCGACACGGCGCGCCGCTGCAAGCTGTATGACTTCGAGCGGCGGCAGTGGACCGATTTTTCCGGAGCGCCGACATCGCAGCCCCTGGCCACAGCAGCGCCGGCAGCCGGGTGACGCAGTGGCGCGGTGGTGCAATGGCTCAGTGAACCCGCGTCTCGAAGACGCGCTTGAGGGCCGCCGCATCGAGGATGCGGATATGGCGTTTGTCGACTTCGAGGATGCCCTGCTGCTGGAAGGCCGAGAAAGTGCGGCTCACGGTCTCCAGCTTCATGCCCAGGTAGCTGCCGATTTCGGCGCGCGACATGCGCAGGTGGAACTCGCTGGCCGAATAGCCGCGCAGCTTGAGCCGCTGTGACAGGTTGAGCAGGAAGGCGGCCAGCCGCTCCTCGGCATTCATGCTGCCCAGCAGCAGCATCAGGCTGTGCTCCCTGACGATTTCGCGGCTCATGAGGCGGCTGACGGCCTGCTGCAGGTCGGCGCTGCTCGCGGCCAGGCCGCTGATCTGGTCGTAGGGAATGGCGCAGACCTCGGTGTCTTCGAGCGCCGTGGAGTTGCTGGCATAAGCGCCGTTGGCAATGCCGTCCAGTCCCATCAGCTCGCCCGCCATCTGGAAGCCGCTGACCTGCTCGCGGCCGTCGGCCAGCGTCAGGCTGGATTTGAAGGTGCCCATGCGCACCGCGTAGATGTTGCGGAAAGCCTGGCCCTCGTGGTAGAGCGCCTGGCCCGCCTTCACCTTCGTACGGTTGAATTCGAGCCCATCGAGCCCGTTCACGTCGGCGGGTGTCATGCCGCAGGGCAGGCAGATATCGCGCAGGTTGCAGTTCGAGCAACGGGTCTTGAGCGGTTCGATGGCGGCGGGTGCACCGGCGCCGGTGCGTGCGGATGAACAGGCGATGGACATGATGGCTCCTTGGTATCAGAGGGAAGAAACGGGTCGTGCGGCAAGCCGTGCCCGCGCAAGCCGGGCCACGGCATCGCCAAGCTGGTAGAACTCGGCGTGTTTGTCGAGGAAACAGGCGGCGCCCTCCGCGAGGTAGCGCGTGCGATAGGCGGGCTCGGCATGGTTGCTGAGCACGACGAAGGCGATCTGCGGCGCGGCCTTGGAGACGGCCTGGAGCACCTTCAGGCCCGTGCCTTGTGTGAACTGCACGTCGAGCACCACCACATCGGGCCGGATCGCCAGGATGCCGGCGATGGCGGCTTCGGGAGTGTCGGCCTGCCCCGTCACCACCATGCCTTGGGCGGTAAGCAGTTCGGCCACGCGGCGCCGGCTCAATGCGGAGTCATCTGCCAGGAAAACCCGGATGGGGGAGGCGTTGTCTTGCATGCCCCTACTGTCGCGCAGGCGGTGTCGCCGGACCATCGTCCTTTGCTGAAACGCCGGCTCGGATACGGCTGGTTTGCCGGCGCTGGCCGGCCTAGCCCGGCTCGGAATTTTCCGAGCCAGGCTCCACCAGGACACCTTCTTCGTCGCTAATGCGCCATCAGCACCGGCAGCGTCATGCCTTTGAGCACCGTGCGGGACGCGCCGCCCAGCACCCACTCATGGGCGCGTGCCCGGCCGTAGCAGCCCATCACCAGCAGGTCCGCCTGCAGGTCGAACGCACGGGACAGCAGCAGCTCGCCGAGCTTCCCGGGCTCCGCCGCTTCGCGATGCCACCGGGCCTGCACGCCATGGGCCTCCAGATAGGAGACGATGTTCGGGCCGCCATCGACGCAAGCTATCGCATCGGCGCCCCAGCTCAGCACCTGGACGGAATTGGCCTTGCGCAGCAAGGGCAGCGCCGCCGCCACCGCACGCATGGCGCCGCGGCAGGGTTTCCAGGCAATCACCACATTGCCCGGCAAAGCGGGCTGGGCCGAGGTGTAGGGCAGCACCATCGCCGGCCGGCCGCTGAGCGCGATCACGGTTTCCGGAAAGTCCGAGGGCATCAGCGTGGACCAGCCCTCCCCCGGGCCATGCTGGCCCAGCACCAGCAGGTCGGCATAGAGCGACTGCCCGGCGAAAGCAGCCGCCAGAGGAAATTCGTGGATTTCAGCCCAGGCGGCAGGCAGGCCTGCTGGCTTGAGCTGCTCAAACACCGAGCGCGCCCGCGCGAGCTCGGTGTCCTGCGCATCCTGCCGCTTGACGGCCAGACCCGCGCCCATGCCGGTGGCAATCGGGAGCGCTTCCGACGCGGAAGGCGAGGCATAGAGGGCGGTGATGCCGGCGCCATGTTGGGCGGCAAGCCGGCAGGCAAATCCAAAGCGTTGCGCGAACTGCGGCGACGCGTCGGCATGGACCAGCAGTTGTTTCAGTTCATCGGCCATGGGAGCCTCCGGTGCAGGGTTTCAATACCCCGACTCTAGGCAGATGACCCCCGGGCCGTGTTGACCCTCGTCAACAAAGCGTCACGGCATCAAGGCATTGCCGTGTCAGGGCTCCACCAGGCCGTGTTTGATCGCGTAGCGGATCAGCTCGCTCTGGTTTTGCAGGCCCATTTTCTGCATGAGGTTGGTTTTGTGTGTGCTGACGGTCTTGACCGACAGGTTCAGCTGGGTGGCGATGTCCGTCATCGAAACACCGGCTACCAGCAGTTGCAGCACCTCGAACTCGCGGTTGGACAGGCTTTCATGCGGAACCGCTTCGCTGCCGGGCATGGCGCCCAGGGCCAGCTGTTCAGCCACCTCGGCACTGATGAAGGCGCCGCCCGAAGCGACCTTGCGTATCGCCTGTTCAAGCTGCCCTGGCGCGCTTTCCTTGGTCAGGTAGCCGCTGGCGCCGTTCTTGATGGCACGCACCGCGTACTGCAGCTCCTGGTGCATGCTCAGCACCAGGATGCGCAGCTGCGGCTTCTCGCCGCGCACGAGCTTGATCAGCTCCATGCCGCTGCGGCCCGGCATGGACAGGTCCAGCACCAGCACATCGAAGGCCAGCTCGCGCACGCGCTGCATCACTTCGGTGCCGTTGCCCGCCTCGCCGGCGACCTCCATGTCCGCGATGGACGACACAATGCGCTTGAGGCCTTCGCGCACGATGGCGTGGTCGTCGGCAATCACAATCCTGATCACGGGCTGGCTCCTGTCTCCGCCGTTTCGGCTTCATTGTTTGTCTCGGGCACGGGGATGGCCACCCGTATGCGGGTGCCGCGGCCCGGCGCGGTGTCAATCTCTACCGTCCCGCGCAGCAGCCGTGCACGCTCGCGCAGGCCCATGAGGCCCAGCGAGCCGGTCTTGCGCGGCGCATCCGGCGAGAAGCCGGCGCCGTCATCCGCCACCTCGAGCATCACGGCCTCGCCGGTTCGCTCGATGCGCACGTCGACCCGCGACGCGCCGGCATGCTTGGCTACATTCACCAGCGATTCCTGCACGATGCGGAACACCGCCGTGGCATAAGGCTCGCCAAGCTCCACGTCCTCGTCGAGCGAGAGCCGGCAGGGAACGCCGTGGCGCTGGCTGAAGTTGTGGGTCAGCCACTCGATGGCCGGCACCAGGCCCAGGTCGTCGAGCAGCAGTGGCCGCAGGTCCGAGGCGATGCGCCGCGTGGCCGCGACGGTGGTGTCCAGCAGGCCCAGCATGTCATCCAGCCTGGCCCGCACCGCATCCGCATCGCGCGGCATGGCCTCGCGAATCCAGGTCGCATCCATCTTGATGGCCGTCAGCGACTGCGCGAGCTCATCGTGCAGCTCGCGCGCGATACGGGTTTTTTCGCTTTCGCGAATGGCGTGGGCCGCCGAGGCGAAGGCGCTCAGTTCCTCACCGGCGCGCACGCGCTCGGTCACATCGCGCAGGATGACGGTGTAAAGCTTGCCCTGCGGGGTGTCGAGCTGCGAGATCGAGGCTTCCAGCGGGAACTCCTCTCCGCTGGCCCTGAGTCCGTACAGCACCGTGCCGTCGCCCATGCGCCGGGTCGTGGTGCCGGTCTGGCCAAAACGGCGGACCTGGTCGCCGTGGGCGGCCTGATGCCGCTGTGGGATCAGGCGCGTCAGCGGCTGGCCCAGCATTTCGTGCGTGGGCCAGCCGAAGATTTTTTCGGCGGCCTTGTTATAGAGGATGACCTTCTGGTCGCTGTCGACGGTGATGATGGCGTCCATGGCGGAGTCCAGCAGCCCGGCCAGCCTGGCGTCGGCGCCCTCCAGCGCCTGCTTGCCAAGGCGCTCCCGCGCTGCGTCGCGCACGGCCAGGAGCCAGGCCAGCCCGCAGGTCGCCGCGGCCAGCGCCGCGGCAAGTGTCAGGCCTGCCGGCTGCGGACGCGATACGGCATGTGCGACGGCCAGCAGCGAAAGCGTCGCGGTCACTGCCAGTGCGATGGCCAAAGAGCGTCGGCGTCGTGGCAAGGTGTCGCCTGCGTGGGGGAACTGGGACATGGGGCGGCTTGAGGCTGCTTGAGACGGCTGGATGAGTGGACTGTGATCTTACCGCCCTCCCCTGGTCCGAAGCCCCGGCGCCCTGGCTTTTTAATCCTCGTTTGGCGGCTGTGCCGGCTCAGCCGGCTGCCGGCGTGAAGCCGCCGGCCCGGCATCCGGCGCGGTGCCTGTCAGCAGCACGGTCATGGCGCTGGAAACCGCACACCCGAACCAGAACACAAAAAACACCGCGGTCTGGAAGGCCAGGCGCGACAGCCCGGCCGGTTGCCCGTTCCTGAGCATTTCGTCAGGGTCGAACAGCCCGAACATCAGCAGCTCCAGCAGGCAGGCCGCCAGGAAGGCCGGCCAGGCAATACCCAGTATCTTGTTGGCTGACATCACGTGGCCTCTTTCTTTTTTTGAATGGCAAGCTTCAGGGCCGCGCGGCCTTGTCGGGCGTGGCCGCATGGTTGCGCCCTTCCATGGCAGGGGCCAGCGCCCTGGGCTGCTGCAGCACGGCCGCGCGCGAAGCCCGCGCCGGCTCCCGCCCGCCGATCACGGCATCGGGATGCTTGACAGCGAGGAAAACCGTCACCACGCCGGCCACCACCACCAGCGCGGGGCCTGACACCACCAGCCAGACATGGCCGTGCTTCCACCAGGGATCGGTACAGGTAGGGATGGTCTTCATGAGAGGCCTTTCATCGCGGAACCAGGAATACGGATTTTTCTTCGACATGGGCGCGCCCGCTTTCATCGCCGACACGGAACACGATGGGGTGCGAGCCCGGCTGCGCCGAGCCATAAGGAATCTGCAGCCGCACGGCAACCCAGCGCGATTCGGTGGCGCCCACCTTGACCTCGGCTTCGGAGGCGACCGAAAGGCCGTCCAGGCCGGACGCCGCGATCGTGTAGCGCTGCGCCTCTTCCGTGGCGTTCATGATCTGCAGGCGGTACACGTTCTCCAGCCGTCCGCCGGCCGCGATGCGCGAAAGCGCCGCGCGGTCGCGCACCACATCCACCTTCAGCGGCATGCGGGCCATCAGGCTCCACAGCAAGGCCAGGCACAGCACGCCCAGCAGCGCCGAATAAACCAGCACGCGCGTGCGCAGCACCTGGCGCAGCATGCGGGCGCCGTTCCATTTGCCGGCCAGCGCATTCTGGGTCGTGAAGCGGATCAGGCCGCGCGCATAGCCCATCTTGTCCATCACGCCGTCGCACACGTCGACGCAGGCCGCGCAGCCTATGCATTCGTACTGCAGGCCCTCGCGGATGTCTATGCCGGTCGGGCAGACCTGCACGCACAGGGTGCAATCGACGCAGGCGCCGAGAGACAGCGTGGCGAGGTCGGCCTGGCGAGACCGGGCGCCGCGCGGCTCGCCCCGAGCGGGGTCATAGCTCACGATCAGCGTGTCCTTGTCGAACATCGCGCTCTGGAAGCGCGCATAGGGGCACATGTACTTGCAGACCTGCTCGCGCAGGAAGCCGGCATTGCCGTAGGTGGCAAAGCCGTAGAACAGCACCCAGAAGATTTCCCAGCCGCCCATTTTGGTCTGCAGGAACTGCAGGATCAGCTCGCGCGCCGGCACGAAGTAGGCGACAAAGGTAAAGCCGGTCCACATCGCCACGCCTATCCAGAGGATGTGCTTGAACCATTTCTTGACCAGCTTTTCGAGCGAGAACGGCGCGCCGTCCAGTTTCAGCCTGGCCGTGCGGTCGCCCTCGACCTTGCGTTCTATCCAGAGGAAGATCTCGGTGTACACCGTCTGCGGGCAGGAAAACCCGCACCACAGGCGCCCCGCCACCGCCGTGAACAGGAACAGCGACAGGGCGCTGGCCACCAGCAGGCCCGTCAGGTAAATGAAGTCCTGCGGGTACAGCACGTAGCCGAAGAGGTAAAAACGCCGGGCCTCCAGGTCGAACAGCACGGCCTGGCGCTGGCCCCACTGCAGCCAGGGCAAGCCGTAAAAGACCAGCTGGGTCAGGGCCACAAAGGCCCAGCGCCAGCGCGCGAAACGCCCGCTGACCGAGCGCGGGTAGATCTTCTTTTGCGCCTCATAGAGGGACTCCCCGGCCGGCTGTTCCACCGGCACGATGGGAATGATTTTGCGCATGGCTGGCTGGGTCACTGTCGCCTCAAAGCTTGGCCGCGGGGGCCTTGTTTGACAAACCCCAGACGTAAGCCGTCAGAAGGTGGATCTGCGCCTCCGTGAGCTTGCCGGCCTGCGCGGGCATCTCGTTGGTCTTGCCCTTGTTGACGATATCGACAATGGCCTGCTCGCCCCAACCGTGCAGCCAGATGTCGTCGGCCAGGTTGGGCGCGCCTATCGCGGTATTGCCCTTGCCGTCCACACCGTGGCAGGCCGCGCAGGCGGTGAACTTCGACTTGCCGAGCTGGGCGCGCACCGAGTCGTGCGGGCCACCCGACAGGCTCAGCACATACTGCGCCACATTCCGGACGTCATCGGGCGTGCCGACCGCCGCGGCCATGGGCGGCATTTGCCCTTTACGGCCCCCGGTCAGGGTTTCCTTGATCTTTTCAGCCGAGCCGCCATGCAGCCAGTCGCTGTCGGCAAGGTTGGGGAAGCCCTTGCTGCCGCGCGCGTCCGAGCCGTGGCATTGGGCGCAGTTGTTCATGAAAAGGCGCTCGCCCACCGCCATCGCGTTGGCATCGCCTGCGAGCTGCTCGGTGCTTTTGGCGCTGAAGCCGGCATACAGCGGCGCCAGCTCCTTCTCGGCGTTGGTCATCGCGGATTCGTATTCACCGCGCGTGCTCCAGCCCATCTCGCCCGGGTAATCGCCCAGGCCCGGATAGGCGACGAGGTACAGCAGCGAATAGATCACGGTGAAAACGAACAGCCACATCCACCAGCGCGGCATGGGGTTGTTGGCCTCGCGCAGGTCCTCGTCCCAGACGTGGCCGGTGGTGTTGTCGCTGCGCTCGGGCATTTTCTTGCGGGCCGTGGCCCACAACAGCACCAGCGCGCCGACGATGCCCACCAGCGTCAGCGCGGCCACATACCAGGACCAGAAGTTGTTTGTGAAATCGCTCATACGCCACACCCGTTGTGTTGTGAAATAAGGAAGAAGCCTGCATTGGCGTGCATGGCGCTAGTCCTGCAGG
>Ga0307408_100000921_pt1 | contig 22924 bp, 27 predicted proteins | sample 322Cmetagenome_FD_202116 | JGI IMG/M metagenome (GOLD analysis project Ga0307408, IMG submission 202116) | Maize rhizosphere microbial communities from greenhouse at UC Davis, California, United States - 322HYB-C-3 | ecosystem: Host-associated > Plants > Roots > Rhizosphere > Soil | place... | reverse complement strand
AGGTCTTCCGGTCTTAAACCAAGTCGTGTGATACTATCCAGGAACACGTAATCAAATCCTTCAAATGTGTCTGGCAAGTAATCGGAAACAATTAGGTTCGGATGGGCTTCATGCTCTAGTTTATCACGGAGTGTATCATCGAGACCTTCTTCTTTGGCAACATAAAGTACCATTCCAAAGTTCTCCGCAAGGTATCTAGCCAGATCGACACACATGATCGATTTTCCGTATTTTGGTTGTCCATGCACCAGGATTAAAAATCCTTTAGATGGGTTGCCTATAAAGTCCAACCACTTACCTGTAAATCCGATTTTATTGAATTTCATTTTGACGAAATCCATGCTATTCATCATCACGTTTTTTAGTGGCATATCTTCTCGTAAAGCCTGAACCGATTCGGTTGTTTCGAAACCGGATAAAACACCATTGAAACCGTTTAATTCTCTGCTCGGAATACTCAATATGCCTTTGGTCGGGTACTTTGAAACAAAAGCTCTTAGACCTGACATGACTTCTTCGAGTTGTTTCCAATACGGGTCTTTTTCGGTAACTGCTTCATTATTGACTGCTCTGGCAATGCGATTGTGTAATGCCTTTGCTTTATTATTTGGAATCTCTTTTCCCTGTAAACCGATGTATGACTTAATGAACTTTACAGATTGCATAAGTTCCTGTTTACCAACAAGATTTAAGAGGTGGTTTTTCTTCTCTTGTTTGATCTCAATGACACGTTCCTTTCTGCCTTTTGAATCAAGCATTTTGTTGTGTAATAGAATCAAATCGTCCTGTAGATCGTCAATATCTTTGGCGTATGGCGATGTTTTTCTTAGCCTTTTCTCTGAAATTGCTCGTTGAAGTCTTCCAATAAAAGACCGTATCTGATCAATAGTTTTCGTTTTACCATCCATGGTAACGTAACTTTTCAAAAAGCGAAGTTCCTCGCTGATTCTTTCGACTTGTTGTCCCTTACGTTTGACGATGCGAAGCGATGAAGTGGTTTTAGTTGCTCTGGACGGAACTCGACTTCTTAAAGAATTCGTAGACTTCTTCGGTTGCGATTCTGTTTCCTTTTTTGCAGGTACTTTAACAATGTCTTCGAGTAAAGAAAAGTAGGTGTCAATTGTTCTTTTAACCACATCATCTTCGTGGTAAAGTGACCAATCTTTTCCTTGGTTCGATACTTCGTCAACGAAACTTGCACTTCGTTGTAATTCAGGTGTTAGCTCGTTCTTTTTAACTCGCGAGATAACTTCGTAATAATTTGATGTTGTTATCATGACGCACGATTTTTAAGTTTTAATAATTGTAATTCGATTTCCAGGGCTTTTGCTCTTAGGCGAAGTCTTCGCACTCTTTCATCTTTGGCTTCTTCCTGCGATGGTGGTGTGATTTTTACCCGCGGCTTCACTCTTTTTTCGGTAAGCCCAACATTCGAAACTTCGTATTCGGTCATCTTTACAGACACACCAATATCATCTTCGAGAACTTCCAACATTTGTGGTAAATCAGAGACTTCTATGTGTGCTGACATGTTTTTACCAACCTTCTCAAAATTGTGGTTGAAGGTTAGCTGTATTACATTGTTATTGAGGAAAACTTCGCCACCATCACGGATAGAACCGTTGACAATCATACGATACATGTTTTCATGTAATCTAAAAAATGTGATCCCATGGCTTGCAGAGATTTCACCATTGACCTTTAATGACTTAAAGAGGTTCAATGCTTTGCTGATCGGAATATCAATCTGGTCTCCTACCGCCTTTTCCACGTCCCAATATTCTGGTAACAGAATTCCTTTATTGGTCTTTCCGTCAATGGTGGAATAGCTGACCAGTTTCCCTTTGTATTTGGAAAATGCCTGAAGAATATTGCCCGTGACGACATAGCGTATATGACGGTCTTTACCTGTTGAATAAATAGCATCACCCCAAACGTAAAGTGCATGCTCAATTCCCTTATCCGGAATATGAGAACTTGCACCAATTATCGCGTTTATCTGAACTCCGTAACTTGCCGGAAGTTCTAAGTGTTTCTGTGAAGAAGCAATGGCAAAGCGAAGCCCGATAGAACTCGGAGCATAGGGATTCTGGCGTTTATGATCAATTTTGAACCCAAGAAAAACAGCCAAATGATTTACTGTTTGACCATCAAAAGATTGTTCAGGATAGTTTAATTGTTTTCCGATAATGAAGAAATCAAAGAATCGTTTTAAGTATTCAATCTTACGCTTATTGACCTCTTCAAATTCAGCCAGTTTTGTTTTTTCTAGCGTATCGATCTCCATCATCCGATCCTGGACAGCCTCATAATAGGGTTCTGGATCAGTTTTACTTTTAAGCTTTTTGATCTTGGCTTCATCCCAAACTCCTGCTCTAATTTTCTCACAATTATGTCGGATGGCTTTAATTCCTTCCTCATAGTACTTGTGATTATTGGTCTCAAATTCAACCTTTATTGCTTCTTGAACTTCAAGTGGTGTTTTACCATTTAGAGATTGTTGGATGATGTTTTTAAGTTCTTCTGTTTTGTAGGGTTTTCTTAAGATGTTTGCTTCGACCGTTTCCAGGTATGAATCATCACCGAATGAAGTATTTCCACCACGTCCCATAATAAGAACCTTTGTGTTGATGGTTTTGGCTTTTAAATCCATTTCCTCAACCTCCAAATCATACTCACCAGTTTGTTTCAGATAATTAACCAGGTTATCGTATCGCTCGGTAATTTCTGTATAAAAGTCCTCTTGCATTTTGACCGATAAAACTGCCACACGCCCGGAAACCTTCATGGCTGCGTCCTCCTTTAGAATCTCGTCTTCTTTTTGCGATTTTTTTGACCCTAGAATATTGACCGGATCACCAAGCAGTTTGTTGAGGTCTGAATTTTCCTTTAGATGAGAAACCACGATAATATCACCGTACTTGTTTAGGAAATCAGGCACATTCAGAATCTGACTACTCTGTTTTTGATTTGAGGACGTATTGGCATCAAGGCTTTTTAGCTTTTTCTGTAACATCATCATTAGCCGTTTCTCTGCCGGAATTGCAGAGTTCACATAATCATAAATAGGTTTTAGAATTTGTCCCGTACGATTGATTCTACCGCGTTTCTGAATTTCGATGTTGATGTCCAGTTCCGGTTGCAATACGATCATTACACGCTGCTTTACCTCGGATGGAGGAACTTTATTCGTTGAGACGGCGTGAGCAGATGCGCCCGTACTACCGCTTTGATTGATGAGCAGAACGTCTACTTCGTTATTATTGAATTTGCGAAACGCGTCCGTTGTATTCAATCGTTTGCGCAGTTGAACAATGCCACGGCTTCCCTTTAATTCGAGCTTCAATTTGCGACCTGTAACCTCTGCAACTGAATAACCCTCTTTTTCAATCATTCCGATGATCACATCAATGGGTGAAATCGAGATTCCGGTCGAAATTTGATGTATTTGATCATGAATGCGCTGATATTCTTCTCTGGCTCTCGAACCAAGTTCATCCAAATCAAATGTCAAGTGAGTCTTAGAACCGTCAGGTTCAGTAATCGTGTAACGAAGTACACCTTCCAATCCTTTTTCCAGGACAACAGCGAAATCCGCGTTTACACTCTCTCCGAGTACAACAGGTGTTCCTGTTTCATCTTCGAGTTGTTCTAGGAAACTTCCCATAGTACTGGAAAAGGCAATAACTGGTTTCTTACCTTCCTTCAACCTCTCAATTGCTCGGTGTGCCACGGCTTCTGCTTTGATTGAAAAAAGCATCTGGTTGATCACGTTGAAGACTTTGGAGAAGTAAGGTGAGTTATCTACACCTGCCTTATGTGTTCCGGTACGCTCCTTAACCTCAGCTCCGCTTTTAGCAACCATTTCATCCATTTCCTCAACGCGTCTGTCAACATAGATTTCCTGGAACTGGATAATGTCACGAAGTATCGAGGTGATGTTATCTGCAATAGCTGAATGCTCGTCTGCGTATTTGTCAAGTGTCATGTAATTGACCTCGATACCTTCGTAGGTTCTTTCACGTCTGACCATTTGCCCCTCCGCCACAAGTTGAGCAGCTAGAATTTCCTGCATAGCCACACCTCCTTTTTCGATTGCTTCGATAAGGTTTTCTTTGGACATACTCGCCTCTGAAATCGCTGTTTTCAAGGCGTAGATCGGCATATTGTCCGAGCGTTTAGCGAAGGTTGCCGAAAGAAAAACCGCACCATAGGTTTCTCTCACCACATCTTTCATAAGTGTTCCAGTGTTGGAAGAACCACTGGCAATATGGCTTTCATCCATGATCAAAATAGAATCCTTTGCTGCGTCGAGCAGAAAACTTCTTTTTGTTCCTCCTTTACCTGGTGAATTGAACTGCGAGTACGTAGCCATTACAAAGTCGTACCCTGAAAGATCCCCGCTTTCAAACACTCTGTTTTGCTCAATGGCAACAGGAGCCTGATAGATAACTAATCCGTCTTCGTCCTTCACATCTGTTTTGCCTTCACGGGCATTAACGATGAAAGGTTTTAGCCCACCTGAGCCAATTGCACTTAAATCGCGGTATATATCTGAGAACAGGTTAACTGCAACCGTAAGGAAAATTGGCTTTTTGCCTTGAAGATGCGCGTAGCGGATCATTGAAGCTGCAACCCGTCCTTTCCCGATTCCGGTTTGATCTCCGACTATGATGCCCTGACCCAATGCTTCAATGTTATAGATCGCCATTCCAACGACATCGATCTGCTCCGCTGCAAGAACTTCGTGGAGTTCATCTTTTGTGCGATAACCCAAACGATGACGAACAAAGTTGTCCATATCGCCACCAACATCTTCCGTAATGCGTTTTAAAGCCTCGTGAAGTTCGAAGTCCATAGAATCAGGTACTTGGGTTTCAAGTGCTTTTGCTTTTGAAGATGGTGTATATGGTCCTTCCAGTGAACCGCTCTTTTGCAGTTCATTGAGCAAAGACAAAGCACGTTGGCGTATTGACTTATTTATCGTTTTTGTCGCGAGACCATAGAAATTTGGCTCAACCCGTTTGTAAAGGGTATCAAAGGACTGAATCGGCTGTGTGCTGGATTCACTGCGAAGTGGCGCTGCTCCTTCAGGATTTGCTTTACGTCCATCAATCAAAATCAAAGTTACGTCGAACGAAGTCCCTTGTTTGGAATAGAGCTTATGCCCATCAATTGAGACTACGTCTGAAACATTGTAGAAATGATAGAGATAGTTAAAGAATATCCGGTTTTTACCTGCTTTAATCCGTCCTTTCTCATCGAAAGTCAAATGACCGCCAATAATTATTGCAGCCCGTCCATTGTCCTTCATCGTATCTAGGGCATGTATCGCCATGTAGTGATCCAAATCGTAAATCTTATAGCCTTGAATTACAACATTGCTACCTCGTCCGATGCTTCCAAATGGAGGGTTGGTCAGTACGGCATCAAAGGATTTTTTACTATCAATAAAAGGTTTCGAAGCGTCTTTAGCGGTGATTCGGAAATACTTTTGACGTTCCAGGTTATCCCTGCGGTTTTTGTCAATTTCGTTGACTGATACCATTTTCGGATGGGCGGCAATTGTGAGAAGTCCGTTTCCCGCTGATGGTTCAAATGCGTGTTTTGTTCCACTTTGAATCCCGCAGAAAAGCCCCATCAAATAACCAATTGGTGCAGGAGTTGAATACTGGTTGAGCAAGATGCTTTGAGAGGTTCGAAACGAGAGATTTGTTTGATCTTCATAAAGGCGAACGATCTTCGCATATTTCTCTTTTGGAATTCCCAAGCCAGTCGCAATATCTCTTGCACGCTCAACTACTGCATATTCCGTTAGTTCCTTGATTCGAGTCTTATCTTCGATCCCAAGGGAAAAAGCGACTTTCTCCGTCTGTGATCGGTTACGCTTAACTCCAAGTGTCAGGTTTTCTTTCGTCCACATGATGAAAGCGTCTTCTTTCTTCGTTGTGTTTTGATTATTCATGGTGGTTTTCGATGATGGTGGATGACATTCTTTTAGAAGTTCATGCAGGAATTTGTTTTCCTTCTGTAACTGCTCAATTAACTGCTTTTCCGAGTTGTCGGAGTACTGCTTTTCCAGTACCCCGACATAAAAACCCAGACTTCCAATAAATCCGATTACAGAAAGAATGAAATTCAGCTTTTGATAATTAGGCTGCTTTCTCATCTTCTTCGGAAATGATTAGGAAATAGCCGCCCACAACCAGACCAATGAGTACACCTGCTATGGTCTTATTTGTTAGGCTTTTGCGGTACTCGATTCTTTTGTCAACCAATGTGTAGGTGAATCGATTACCGTGGAAATGACGATGGATTTCACAGAGCTTCATGAAGAAGTCGAAATCGTCTGCATTTTTGAATACCTGACAACCTGCTGAATGTTGGTCAACGGTATAACTCGTCCCGGTTCTGTTTGCTCGGTGAATGTTAATACCGAAATACCCGGTTGCTAGTTTTCCGTTTCCGAAATCCAAAATGGCGTTACGGTTGTAATCCCGGATCACAGTCACTTTTCCACCAGTTTGAACCAGCGCATAATATTTATTCCTGTGTAACCCGATCTGGTAAGCATTCACGTATTGTCCGGGACTTAAAATTGCTGTCCCTTGTGGATTCATCGGATTCTTTAACCAATAGGTTCCGGGATCTGTGGTGCTTTTAAAGACCCAATACGCCCATTTTGGTTTTTGTTCTGTTCCGATATTCATGAAGACATGAAACTCATCGTCGAATGAATTAGGTACTTGAGTATTTGCTCGAAATCCCCAAATATTTAGGTAGTAAGGCTTTTCATAGATAGTAAAGCCTTTCTCCTGAGCTAACTTTTTTATCTCAGCGATCATTGTTCTGAAAATTTGATTAAGGTGATTTTCTAAGAGTTGCGCTTTATCGCTACTCTGGTTTCGATGCTCATTGGCAACGCTGATAGGTGGTTACAACAGCTTGAATTTTGCCCAGTGTTGCTTTTTAGTTTCCGGGATCATTTTTCAAGTATTTGACATACATTGTCTGAACATAGAGTATGCGACCATCGACTGATTTGAATTCAGTTAGTCCATTTCTACTACGTCGATAAGTTCCGAGAATGGTGTAGGCAGGAACGCTCATGGAAACTCCAGAGGCTTGCCACACTTTTGTTTTTCGGATTGACATGACATGACGCCCTTCGGCTCCGTACAAGCCAGACAATTCCCATTGGTCGTTTCTCCACTTGAGACCGATACGGTAAAGCTGTGCGCGATACTTTGTTCTTTCCGGTTCCCGTGGGAAAGCATGAGACAGTGCAGTTACAATGGTTTTGCGTACACCATTGATTTCCTTTTTCTTGAATTTTTCGTTGACCTTGATGTACTCGTTTACACTACCAATCTGAAATAAACCACGAAGGGCTGTATCAATGTTGATTTGCATTACTCCTGCGTAAATTAGGTCAGCAGTTGAATTGGGGGTTAAACCTGTACCCGTTGATGGTTTCTTGCCTTTGTTTTCTCCTGATGGATTTCCGGCTTTTCCAGCAATGATTTTTCCATAATCGTCGGAATCAATCGTAGTTGGTAAACCTTTACTGACTAAGGCAGATTCCATCTCTCCACCGTAATAGCCATCTGCGCCATATTTGGGCAAAATACTGCCACCATGTTTTTTGACAAGTGCTGTTTGAATATCCTTGACAAGCGTTCCTTTACTTCCACGTTTTAAGGGAAAGGTGGAATTAGCAGGTTTTGGCTTGTATGGAAGTTTCGGCTTTGAAGGAGCCGATGCAGGTAGACTTGAAGGAGTTGATGTACTTGTAGGTGCGGGCATATTTCCTTGCTTCACGTCTTCTTCAAAGTCATCGATTTTCTTTTCATCTTTTTTTGCATTGTTCCTTGTAATGAGGTAATAACCTCCAGCTCCAACAGCAATTATGGCAAGACCATACAGGATATATTTTGTGCGTGGTTCCATATTGTTTTGTTATTTCTTTTTGATCATTGCTCGCCAATTCATCGACCAATCAAGGTCTCCATCTAAATCGGCACTAAGTGAAGTCCCATACATTCTTTTGTATGCTGCGGCGGTATCGTAGAAAGCTTTCTTGTTAGGGAATTCCCGGAAGACTGTTTTAATAGCATCTTCGTCTGTTCCAGGCATGAATCCTACCCAGGTGTAGTTAACTGCTGCGTTCAATCGTTTAGCCCATCCTTGTGGGTCGTAGATTTTTACACTTTCTGCACCTTTTGCTTTCTCTGGTTTGGCATTCTTGATGGTGAGCATTTCATCGTACTCCAACTTTGTAAGCTCGTCCGATAAATCCATGATCAGGTTTCCTCCACTGGTAAGGGCTTTATAGGATTCCTGAACCTTCCTGAAATCTTCTTTGGAAGGAATGGCTGTCATTGTTCTGCGAACAAGTGGGACATCAGTTCCCCACCAACCGTCATTATCAAAAGCTTGCTTGAATTGTTTTGCCCAGGTTGCATGTTTACTGTTTCCGAATGCTTTACTTTCTTCAACTCTAGCTCTTGCTGCTCTTAATCTGTTTCGAACAAGCAAGAAGATCAATGTCCCTGCGGTTACAACTCCAAGACCTGCGAGAATTGAAGCGTATAGCTTTCTCTCCCTATCGCTTAATGAATTCCAAACACTCTGATGTTTCGTGCTTACGGCATATTGCCTTGGCCTCAAAGCAATTTGCCTTGGACGTGGCGAAGGCACTAAGACAACTTCGCGTTTCATGATTTGGGTGGCTTTGAACTACTACTTTACACCAAGAAAGCGTTTAGCAAGTTCAACTTTAGCCGGATCATTTTGAATGACTTTTGCTAAAGCGGAAATTGTTTTTGCTGATAAGTGTGAAGCGATGATCCCAAGCCCGTTGGCTTTTTCCATTGCTTCACTCTCTGTACCCTCAATGGTGAGGGTGAATTTGTGTTTACTCATGTTGTTTGATTTTAGAGGTGATTATTTTTTGAAATTCTTCGCGCAGTTCTGGGTGCTTCGCAAAGAGTTCAAATGCGTGAATTGCTTTTGTGAGTTGTTTTTCGGAGTATTCGGATTTCATGGCATCGAACATTCGATCAGCCTCGCTTTCTTCTTTCTCAATTTGCACTTCCGAAACTGGAGTTGATGGCAGTCCTTGAACCGGAACTTCTGCTGCCGGAACACCTTGACCTTTAACAACTCCGTAGAGTTGCATTCCTTTGGTAAGTAAATCCCCAAGGTCAATTTGCTTTTCATCGAGCTGCGCTTGCAACTTTTTGAATCCCTTTAGCTTCTTTTTAAGTCCAAGGATTTGCTCCTGGAGCATTCCCTTATCTTTTTCGAGAAGCATAATGGTTGTTTCCATTTTCTGATTTCGCAAAGCCTGTTCGATTTTCTCGTTGACCTCAACCGCGCCAAGACCTTGAAATGTTGATTTTGGCATCTCTTTCAAAAGGAAGCGATACACTTTACAATTGGGAGAATTACCATAAAAGGTTCTTATCTCAATGACCTCCGTATGTGGTTCGATAAAGTCCTTATAGATGTCGAACTTTTCCGGGTCTTTTGTTCTTGGGATAACCATTTCACCATCCACAAACAGAGAGTAAAATTTAGGCTCTCCTATTTCTGTGCAGTGCGTGATAATCCTTTTGATTGCATCAATGCGGTCTCTCGAATACGGTTCCTCAATGGTGCGACTCTGATTGTTTCGTTTTTCTTGATCTAAAAAGTCCATGACTTAGGTGTTTTTTTGAATTGGAATAACTTGAAGGAATTTGATAGAGACTAGAACCTTGGGATTCTGATTAAATAGGGTGATTTCTCCGCTGTGGAGATACTGCATTTCGTTGATTGCAATATCTCTGGCATCGTAGATTCCATTTTTGGAATTAACCCGTGCGTCAGTTTCAGGAGTGAGTAAAATGTAGAGGTGATTATCTCCTTTGATTACCCTTGTACCTGATGGCTCAACAAGAAAATGACGGTAGCGAAGCAAGTAATCTTTACCTATTCCTAACTCACACATTTTTTGAGCAGCGATTTCGATGGCAAGTCCCTCTGTCATAATTCAAGATTTAGGTAAATTGAAACTTGATAAGGAACAAAGAATGTCTCTCGCAACCGATCCGTATAAAACCCTTCGAGAATTTTGGCGTCTTCAGAAACATCAACTGCGAGCGTAGTTCCCGACTTACCATCAATCCAGGCTTCTCCAAAGCCAATTTCCTGTGGTAAGAATTCCAAAGCCGAACTAACCAATGTAGCTTCAGGAACATTGGATCGAACGATTTCCGCAAAGAAAACATCCGAATGATTAGGAAGTCGAAGCCAGAGCCAACCAACCTCTCTTTTCGGAGAAGGATCAGTTCCAAAACCAGTTGTTGTAATGGTGATCGACTGAATACACTTGACGTCCTTCGGCAGCTTGATTTGAAGCTGAAGTTTCGCGGCTTTATTATTTACGGTTTCGGTATGAACGAGAACTTTATGCATGACTAATGTGGTGTTTCGAGATTGACTACTGAAAAGGCATAGAATGTTACCCGGTAAGGGCTGAAGGTTGTCAGGACGCTGTTGAAATCTTTGTAGAGTATATCCAGTTTCCCGTTACCCGTAGAGAGATTTCCGAGCGTTACCATTCGCTGATCCGGTGGTACATGAAGTCCACATAGAAGAAGCCTGCTTTCAAAATCTTCCGGGAAGATCTCTATATCATTGAGCATGATCTTTTGACTTCCCCGATAGTAAAGCAAATCGTCTCTATCCGAAGTTATTGCTATGCCGATAAGGTGCTTTGCATTCTTATCCAGTTCAAATTCACCTTTGACTGATGAACCCGCTGTCGTTACGGTAAGGTCGAACCTTTCCTTTATCAAATTGTGCTTAAAACTCATGACTGTTGATTTAAGGTGGATGATTCAAATTAGGATAGCGGGGAGTTAGTCTTTAGAGTTCCTAACTCCCTCGTACTATCCTTCTGTTATCACGGTGTTGTTCCGGTTCCGTCTAGTCCGACATACAACCAGGTGTTTGCCGGAATTCCTAATTGTGTTCCGAGTTCCACGGTAAATTCAATCAGTTCTTCGTCACGAATCAATCGTGGGTTGTCGAGCTTGTAATATCCCAGAGGAATTGTTTGATCGTTGTCGGTGATAAATCTTCGGATCGCTTGGTTCTCTGGAATGATCTGTTTGCGGTTTGCTTTGAGTGAAAACTCTCCGTTCGAAATTGCAGGCCAACCACTTACACTTCTGAAACTGATTGCCTTGTGTCCTTCCGGATCAGTCGGATCAGTCACAGTTCCCGCCAACAGATAAATACCACTGACCATGAAAACCATGTTTTTCGGTAGCTTGGCATTTGAAATGTTTCGTACACCTACTTCCTTGTCATCCTGCGGTTCGAAGAGCTTGATGGTTTTCGAGTTGATCGGTTTGATCGAATAGATCGTGTAGTCTGCAAGTCGAACTCCTCCTTTGATCAATTCGTTTCTAACGTGTGTTGGGAGTTGTTTGAAATGCTTCTCCATTTCGGCACGAGACTTACGTGAGGTTTGTGCAGTGCCTTGTTGTACAACTTTCTTAACCGCAAGTGCCTTTTGAATCGGATTTGCCATAGAAGCCATTCTGGCTACTGCGTCAAGTCCGAAAAGTTCACCTGCGTTGTTGTATTCGGAATTCAAAAATTCGTCAATCATAACTTGTTGATTTAGCCGCTTTCGCGGTGGTGATTATTATTTACTTGGTTACTTGTTTTTACAAATCGGTTAAGTCCGGTTCGTCCTCGATAAGTGCAAATGCTGCGTCAGGACTAACTGAATCGGATTCACCGAAATAAGGAAGGGCTTCAGGTTCATTGAATTCAAACCCATATTGCTGTTGCTCAAATTCGTCTGCTTCCTGCTGATTGTAGTCTTCAAAGAAGTCCAGTGCCGAAACGTCGATTGCACCAACACCTTCGTCGTCATTCATTGTGAATGCTGCGATTTTCTGTGCTACAGTACCATCATCGTCACCTTTCTTGAAAATGCGATCCAGGAAGTAGGCTGCCATCAAATCGGACTTCACACCTTGGACGCGTTCTTTTAAACTTTGTGAAGCTCCGGCTAAACCGCCGATACCATTTACCTGTGCCTGTTTGGCTGCTGCTTTGAAATCAATGTTCTTGGCAATTCCGTAAGCAATGGCAGATGCTCCTGCGATACGAACCAACCCGCTTTGTTCTTTGACGTGATGCCCTCCTGCGATCAGCAGGATTCCAATAGGAAGTGACCATAATCCGGCAGCACCCCCAATCAATACCCCGGCGGGAACACCAATGGCTGCATCAACAACTGTTTTTAGAAGTGTGTTACTTGCATAACCCGCTCCGGTTGGCTTTGCGTTATAGGCATCGACAAACCCGGCAAGTCCAGTACGCTTACCTCTTTTACTTTTCTTTCTCATGATTTTGATTTTTGCGATTAGAGTAATCGAACCTTTTGAACCTGTGTTTTTGGTCTACTGGTTCTTTTCTTTTTTCTTCCGTTTAATCCCGAAAGAGCTTTTGTTTTCTTTTTCTTGGCTGTATAAGCTTTGTAAGCCCAGATACCGCCGCCTATAGCAACAACTGCTATTAATGCGGTCGCTAGTTTGTGATCTGTGATCCATGCTCCAATACCTTTTGATTGTCTACCGGATTTGGATTTGTCCTCGTCCTCATCCTCATCAACTGGAATCGTACTCATCTTTTTTTCCATATTGGAGAAATCGAAGTCGCTTGCTTTTCCATTTGATGTTGGCAATGTCAGAGGATCATCATCGATGGTAAGGTTTTGCATGAGTTCTTTACTGTTGTCCTCCGCTGTGGCATCAGCAACCAATTCCTGCTGTTCTTCCTGGGAGCCTTTTTTGAAAAGCGATCCGAGCTTTTTCAATAGTCCGGCAATAGTTCCAACAATCCCCGAAGCAGAAGCAATCGCTGCTGTTGTTGAGACAATTTCACCAAGTCCCTGAACTCCACCATGAATCTGGCTGAACTCTTCCTGATAAGTATCGCTTCCAATTACACTTTCGAGATCATTGTAATCGATACCGGAGAAAGATTGAAGGAATCCGTTTAGTGGTACACGTCGATCCTTATTCCCTTTTCCTTCTAGGATAGATTTTTTAAGGTTCTTCGTTTCTCCGCCTGCTCCGTGAAAAATCTTCTCCAACTTCTCGCGGATCTGAACAAGTTGTGCATGTTTTCCAGGAGCCATGTTTCGACGGTTCGCTTCCTCCGCGCTCCAGTAGGAATAACGCAGTTTACCTGCTACTTTTCCTACGTTAAGCTTCATACTTGCCAATACTCCGGCACGTAATAGAGCTGTTGCGGGATTAACCTTGTTGACCACATGAAGCCCGTTTTTGATTCGTTCCTTTAGCGGTGGTTTGTTGTCTTTCTTTTCCTTACGTTCTGCTTTTCTTTGCTGCCGCTCGGCTTTTCCTTCTAATCCTTCCAGATCATCTTCGAAAAAGAGTGCTTGAGCATCATCGGGGATGTCGAATGATTCGAATAGAAAGGCTTCGTTTTCTGAATCTTCGAAGCCATTCAGATATTGCAATTTCATTTGTACATCTTTTTTTGTTTTATAGGGTTCTTCATAGTTGAACTGATGGACTACACAGTCCATTACAACCTCTCTGTTCCCAACCAATGCAACCGGGTAAACGTGACCAAACGTTTCGGCATTTCCATAACTTGTAAGCCTTATCACGAAAGGGATTCCAAGATTGACTAGAACTGAACCGATAAAAACAGTCAAACAATCGCAATCAACTCCCGTTTTTCTGTCTCTCCACGAGCGAGCAGGTCGTCTTACTTGTTCGATGTTGGCTGCATCTTTTTCGTATTGCAAGTGCTTAAAGGTGAAGTCCCAAACGTTTTTTAGCGTTTGATCGACTGTCCGTGCTTTAAGCAGTTTTGCCAGTTCTTTTGTGTCAGATAATGTCTTGGAAATCACCTCTTGTATCAGCTCTACCGTATCTGATAAATCCGCGTATTTCTCCACCTCAATGAATCCGCCTTGCGGATGAGTAAAGAGATAACTGTATTGATCTCCACTTTCGATATGGTGTTTTCCGGTTGTCATAACTTAAAAGCGGTGTGTGATCGGTAAGGGAAGTTCCCCACAAGTGTGAAAGCTTGTGAGAGTGTTTCAACTTCAATTTTAATCTTGTCTTTGCTGTCGGTACTTTGGATTCGTTTGACCAAATCTGGTGTAATGGCAGCTAGACTAAGCCAGGGAATAAGAACACGGGTTTCAATGTCCCCGGTTTCTTTAAAAGCACGGATGATGATTTTCCCTGTCTTGTCGCGAACTGGTTCAGGTATGTCAATCATCGACATGTTACTCGTAGCAATCAGTTTTCCCGCAATGGATAGTTTGATTAAAGGTGGCGTCATTCGAAGTGTGCCGTCAGTAGGATTTTTGATGTTGTATCTGAGTATGATACTAAGTCCCTGCGCTGTGAACTTTTCTTTCTTTCCCGACGTTACGATGACTACTTGGCGTTGTGCCCGATCTAAGGACAATAGATATTTCCCGATCAGATAGATTCCGCCTCCAATTGCGATATACTTAATTGCTTTCATGCTTTCCGTGCTTTTCAGGTGGTTGTGGTTTTAAACCGTTACTTCTCTTCGTTGACTTCGTTTCCGAGCTTTGCAGAGAGGTGTTTTACTTTCTCTTCCAGGCGTCCAACTTTTTTGACTACCTCTTTAAAATCGCTATGCGCATCTTTAATGAAATAGATCGTTGAAGCGGCTAGAATACTGTTGACAATCATTAGTGCTTCCATACTGTTTTGAACTTGTTTCTCCAAAGTTCCGGTGGTTGATTCGGAAGCATTTTGTTTTGGATAACAACTGATAACATTTGATAATAATTGATAACAATTGATAATTTTTGATAACACTAATTGAGGTAAATCTCGACCACTGTAAAGGGTTTATCAGGTCGTTCGTCGAGCTTTTTGTTAATGTATCGAAGGTGGTAGGCTGCTTCCTCTGAAACGTTTCTGTCGATACGTTCGAGTAAAGCTTCGAAGAGTTGTCTCATTCTTCCTTCTGCGACGTTGTACTTCTCGGACATTTCTTTGAATGTCATTTCTTTTACGATCCGATCCAACAGGAAGCGGATTTGAATGTCTCGTAGTTCTGACCAGATTTCGGGATCGTGTTTGATCCATAACGCCAGGAATATGTTGACGTTTTTCTTTTCAATGTTCATGATGAAAAAGATTTAGGGGTTATCGATGTGGATTGATGCAATCAATGACTTCGTCCAGATTGAGTTTGTGGTAATCACAGTACTCACGGACGGTCAATCGTTTGGTGGTTTTTCCAAGAGCATCGCGCACGGCTTTATGTTCTTGTTGAGCCTTGTTATGGCTTAGTCCGGTGATTAATTGAATGTCTGTTGGCGTGATAAAAATTCCGCCTTTTAAGCGTTCCATTTTACAAATGATTTAGGTGATCATATTGCAAAGGTCTGCCAATACAGTGCGATAATACAACCGACAGATGGCGTATCTATTGGGGGGAAGTCTACCATGAGTCCGGGGGATATGGGGAGGGGGAGATACCCCATGTGTCAGGGGGATAGAAAATGAGGGTTCTCAAGGAATCAATGGCAATTCTGAAAAATCGCTGATTTTTGAAAAAAAGTTAACATTACACCATTTTACACCATGTAGTTGTAACATTACACCATGTTACACCATTCTACACAAATGGATGGATTTTGGGAAATTGGATGGATTTGGTGGAAAATGACGTAAAAACGACAAAAAGGTTTAACGGGATTTTAGCCAATAAATCAAAAATTCAAATACTTCAATCAAAATCCTGAAATAATTGGCAGATAAAAGCGTAATTGAATTGTACCTATTTAAAACTTTCGCATCATTGGAATAACTCAAATACATATAGCAATGTACTCCTCACACCACCCTCAATTGCTAACCCCCGACCAACTCATTCACAAATATTCGCAACTGGAAAATGTAGGATGGAATGCCTCCAAAATTGGAACGTTCTTTTCCGCTGGTCTATTGCTTGGAAAACGTACACCGGTTAGGGCGTATATACAAGAATCCAGTTTCAAAGAGCTTGTAGAATACTACAACAAGGTTTTGATGAAATGTAGCATTGATTTAGAAAGCAAAAAACACTTGGATCATTTGTCTGCAGAAGAATTGCTTGTCAAACATCCAGATGTAATAACCGTTTTGCATTGGAATGCTTCTAAAATTGGAATATTCTTTAATTCCGGGTTGCTACGTGGATATAGAAATGGAGAAAGCAGGGCTTTGATCCAGGAACTAAGCTTTGAAGAATTGATACGATACGCAAATAGAGTGAATCGGAATAGAAATGTGGATTTGTGATCTACTTGATTTCATTATCTTCATGCTACATTATGAATGAAGCAACTTCTATACATTGGACTGAAACTGCTCAAGCTATTGGGGCATTAATTGCAATTCCTGGAACTTTCGTTACTTTTTTTATCCTAATCAAAAAGGATAAAGCCCGACAAAGTGAAATAAAAAGTCTTGCGGCAATGTCTTACAATTTGTCGCAAATGTTAGAGCTTTCAGAGCGAAGACTTAAACGAGAAAAAAAGCCCCGATGGAAAATTGAATATTCAAGACCGGGTTACTTGACAATTTGCAATTTAAAATTCACGAATGTAAATCATAGTACATCAATTGGTTCATTATTCATAGAAGCAGTTGAAGGCTCAGATTCAGTTATCTTGGATATGGATTTGATAAATGAAAATGAAGGATGTCAAGAGTTTACAATAAAAATTACACCGAAGGACTATTCAACTTTTAACAGTGCGGTAGTTCAATTTCATTATGATACATTTGAAGGCTTCCAATACACTCAAGCTGTAACAATAAGCAAGCAGCCATCACCCAATCCTGAATATCTGCTAAATTATGGAACGGTTGTAGAAGTAGATGAGTAAGTTATTGTTTTCAACTTGTTTCTAATGGTTTACGGGTTTCATAAATAATTATTTTGCTAGAATACGGTTGATTTCATTTCGCTTTTCTTCATTACGAAAATACTGATCGAACAGATTATAAAGATCAATATTTGCCGTAGAAGCTCCAGGAAGATTTAGTATTCTTGAGCAGAGAATAGCCAAATTATGCGTGTCTCTTGAAGACACTTTTTTAACCGTCTCATTACTGTAAGTTAATCCATTCTTTATTTCAAAATAATTCGGGTAAAGTTCATTTATCTTGTCAACCAGAAATCTATGTTGTTCTCCGATGGATAATGCACTCATGTCTCTTTTTTTATCCATAATTTGTTGCTTTTGTTAAATGTTCTCGAATCTCTATTTTGACAATATTTCTTTCAGAAACTGTGCGGTTTGCCTTAATACATTCTCATGTTCTGGCTCTAAATTGTCCGAAGAAAAATGCATCACATCATTTCGAATGTCTCTTACCTCCTCTAACTTCTTTGTAAATTCGTCTTTGTCTAAAGGTAGATCCAACTTTCTCCAATTATCACCCTTTCGCATCAGTTGAATGTATTCGTTGAAATTAAGATCAGAAACGGAATTTGGATCTCTTGAATCTGCACCAAACTTAATGTCCTTCAATTCAGCCGCTGTAAATCGATTACCTAATAATACTCTCAGACTTGTTTCAATTTGACCTAGTAATAAAAAGGGTTCTGCAAGAGTGAAAAATTCATCCGCTATATCCGCAACAGTCAACAATCCAGAAATTGTTTTATCATTCTTTTGGACAAGGACTACTTCTTTGGTTCTTATTGTTTCAATCGCCTCTAAAATTGGAGTTTCATAACTCAATGTTACCACTTCAGAGTTCAAACAATCCCCAACTTTTTCAATTTTTTTTCCTTTTGCCGTAGCCCACCCTATAGAATGCCAACTTATGATTCCATCAACTGTTTTGGCATTACTTGAATTCATAACTGGCAGTTGTGAATAATCATTTGCCATCATCAACGTCATAGCTTTCTGTAAAGAATCATTTTTTGTAACTGAAATTGGCGGTCTGTTTGCCGCTTCCAGTAATTTTAATCTTTGGATGAAATCTTCTGGCTCGGATATTTCTTCGTCTTTTTTTAGAAGAATCTGCCCATAAAACCATTCTGATTTATAGCTAGGTTCAGTTTTTATCTTTAATTCTGAAAGAGCCTTGTCAACCCACCATTTTACATGGGTTTTTCTTCTTACTACACCAAAATGCTCTAAGAGTTTTTTGGGCGTGATCGGTATAGGAGTTCCGACCTCACGTATCGTTTTTGCAAGTTGTATTAATTCTTCGTCTGGTAAATATGCCATGGTTTACTATGAATAATGGTGTTGGTAGGCTAAAATAATAAATTTGACTGTAACGAATTTCTTGGTGTTTATTATCTCCATTGAACCTCAAACACTATTTATGAAAAGAATTATTCTTTGTACCTTGTTTTTCACGTTAACTTCTTTGTTATTTGCCCAAATTGACTACTCAAAAATCAAAGATTCTGTTTGTCCAGGAAAAAACTTCTGCGGATTCAGAGACAGTGCCGATTTAGCAATGATTTATCCAATGATGATGAGCCTGGACACAACAAAGATCACAAATGGGATTGCTGAATATTACCATGATCTGTGGGAAGTTGAATACGAACTATATGCTCGTCGACATGCTGACACGGTGTTTTTAAGACGTTGCGTAAACAGTGCTATTAGAGGTCTTTATCATGATCCAAAGAACTACAGCATGGCGTGGGATGCAGCATTAGGATATGCTAGATTCAAGGAATGTGATAAAGCGTTGTATTACATGAACATTTATGCTGAAACGTGTCCACGAAGATATTGGGATAAACAACAAAATGGGTATTTCCTTTATAGCTGCCCAAGCGAGGAACTACGAAAGAAGTTCCATCTTAGTAAGAAAAAGCTTGCAAAACTTTGTCAGGAATTTAAATAATATCCAACTTTTCTATTTCTATTTATGCTTTTGTTGTTTTGGCTGTTTAGGTAGTGTTAGTAGATATTCATAAATCTCCTTAGTGAGATAGTGAAATCTGTCATGATCATTTACTGAATAATCGTTGGCAATTTTTACGAGTTTCTTGTACAGTTGTAGATCGTTTTCTCGAATTGGGCGTTTGATTTCCATGATGTCAAAAATGTTACCCGAGAGATTAAGATCAAAGACTTCGACATCGAACCCTTTATTTTGGTATTTGGTCATCCATTTTTGGCTTAGAAGATCTTTTTTGATCAGGGATAAGGCTTGTTTTCTCACGTCCATTTTCATGCATATTGTTAGCATAAATGCTAATATTATTAGCAAATATAATAAATTGTATGCAAAATGCTGATTATTATTCTCTTTTTGCTTATTTTCTTTCTCCACAGCTTATTTTTAGTGCCTCGAAGAAAAGAAAAGATGACAAAGCTTGGACTATTTCTTGCACAAAGGATGACAAACCGATCTGAACTTGCTCGTAAAGCGGGTATAGAGCGAAATCGACTTTCGAATATATGTGATCGTGATTCTGCAAGAATTACTGGTGAAGAGGTGCATTTATTGGCTTTAGCATTAAACATGGAACCGAATGAACTACATCAGATTTTATTTGACCATGTTAAATTACCTGAATAGAAGTAAAACTTCACCCTTACGAAATAGGTTGTCTTTAGACTGGTATTGCGACTAAATCCGTAAAGAGTTTTGCGGTTGTTTTTCCTAATAACCAATCGTTTTCAATTTCGGGCTTCAGTATTACCGGCATTCTACGTTTTGAATTATGGATCTCCACCATGATTCCACGTGCCTCCGTGGTAAGCATAGTGTAGGTTTGTATTGTTTCCCCCTTAAGATTTTTCCAATTCGACCATAGTCCGGCAACGGCAAAAGGTTCATTGTCTTCTCTCGTGATAAGGTGTTTTTTTTTGACTTTTCCATTTGGATCAAGTTCTCCCTTCGAATTAAACGATTGCCATTCATAGAAGCCGTCTAAAAGAATAAGGCATTTTTGATGCATAACGCCGCTATAACTTGGTTTTTCTGAAAGTTCACCGATTCTTGCATTCAATGTTTTTGCAGAATCGAAGCCATCCTTTGCCCAAGAAGGAATAAGTCCCCACTGAAATAGCTGAATTAACTCACTCTCGGCATTAGTAATGATCGGTGTTTTCGGATGTTCAAAACCATTGAAATATTCGCTTTGAAAAAGCAAGCTTTCATCTTTCATTTTTGCCAAGAACCGATTCATCAGTTTCGTAGCATCAGTAGTTTGCTTCGAATAATAACACATAACCTAAATTTTCACTGTAATTATTTCATCAAGTCTCGTTGTGTAACGAGGTGATAAATGCTCCTGTTTCATTTTCCAAAGTCGTTTCAAGTCTTGACAAGCTAATTTAATCTTTTGTTGCCCAAATGAAGCATTGATTTTATCCATTACCTTCATCAGGTTCGTATGGCGATCATCTTTTTCTGAAAACATCGAAAGTTGTCGTTCTCCTACAGGTGTAAATTTCTGTACAATTACCCCTGCCTTTTTGTAATGAAATCCATCTTTATAAATCATTCTCAAGGCAATGATGGCATACTTTGCGAGTTCAATACTGGAATCAGTTGGGTGTGGGAGATTGATTTGGATATTTCTACTGTATTGAGGTAGATCTTCTCTGAAACCATTGGTATGAATGAATACCATAAGGGTATTACACTGCGAACCTTGTTTTCGCAACTTCTCGGCACATGTAATTGCAAAACTGGATACACGCTCACGCATTTGCTCAAAAGTTGTATAGTTCTCATCAAATGAACGAGTAGTGGCGATGTTCTTCTTAACCTTCATTTGTTCTAAAAAAATGGAAGGTTTTCCTTCTAAGTCATGTTTTAGACGAAGACCGACCACCGACATGTGTTTTCTTATCCAGGATTCATCGAATAGTGTGAAGTCATAGGCGTTTTTTACATCATGCTTCATGAGCCTTTTTGCATGCTGGCGACCGATTCCCCAAACATCACCAATGGATAACCATTTTAATGCCTTGATACGCGATTCTTCAGAATCGATGCAATAAATATTCTGCAATTGATCGGGGTACTTTTTGGCAATTCGATTTGCCAATTTTGCTAGTGCTTTTGTGGGAGCAAAACCAATACTAACTGGAAGTCCGGTCGCTTTGAAAACACGATTTCTAATCGATCGTCCCAAGCGTAATAAGCTGTCACATCCTATTCCTTCAAGATTCAAGAAGCACTCATCAATACTATACACTTCAACTTCTGGACTAAACTCGGACAGAATATTCATCACCCGATTACTCATATCTCCATAAAGTGCGAAATTTGCTGAAAAAATATGCACGTCATGTTCAAAAAAGGTGTCTTCCCATTCAAACGCGGGTGCGCCCATTGGTATACCCAGTGCTTTAGCCTCATTGCTTCGGGCAATAACGCAACCGTCGTTGTTGGATAATACGCAGATCGGCTTTCCGTTCAGATCCGGACGGAAAACGCGTTCGCAAGAAGCGTAGAAATTGTTGCAATCGATTAAGGCTATCATTTGCACGGATTAATTGCCCAGGTGACGACGCCCCAAATTAGAAAATCATTTTCCTCACTTATTCTGATAGGTTCGTAATTGTCATTTTCGGGTAGAAGATACCCATGATCTTTTCGAAGATCAAAACGCTTAACCGTATATTCTCCATCAATAAAGCACACAATAATGCTTCGATTTCGAGGTGTTAAACTTTTATCAATAACGAGAATAGCTCCATCATTGATACCTGCCTTTTCCATTGACCGCCCTTTTACCCTTGCAAAGAAAGTTGAAGATGGATGCTCAATAAGATCTTTATTCAGGTCAATCCCTTGTTCAATAAAATCTCCTGCCGGAGATGGAAAACCCGCCGAAATGCTGTCTGATACAACACGCAAACACAGTTCAGAAGTTGTGTAGGCGGTGTAAATATCAACGTAACAATGCTCAGATTCGGTTTTTTGTACCGTTGCCATGTTGATTATATTTTCATCAAAAGTATGATTAAATAATAACCAATTAAAAATTTTGAGATAATTTTGTTGTGTATGGTTTATACTAGATACTTTGCGACAATAGTAAAACAGCACGGTTCAATAAATGTGAACCAGGACTGTCTACAAGCTATGTTCAATGTAATCCACATTGAAGCAAAGATTGAGGTGTATCATAAACTTGATAAGTTCAAATTTGGTATTGAAATCGGAAAACTTGAGAATAAATTAAGATTGTTAACTGGAACGTATGAACCAGATGTTTTACTTCAAATTTGGTACGGTGGTAACTTGGTGAAAAGTAACATGACATTTGATCAAACGGTTAATACCACATGGCAAGACGATCCTTATGCCAGCCATTTTAAGAAGCGTAAGCATTAATTGATATAAAAGAAGAAGGGAGAAAAACAGGCGTTTTCCTCCCTTCGATCAACCTAACCTAACCACCTAAATCGTCATAAATGTATGTAAGTTTTTTGAAAGTATTGTTCAAAACAATTCAGTTGAATATTTAGCGCGGCTAAAATCTTGTAAGATGGGTTTTGGAAAAAGGCAGTAATGGGAAGAACTCTCATTACTGCCATACCTAACCTAACCACTATTCACTGAATAACCTAGTCGGAAACTAGGATTCACTGCAAATATAATGTTCTACGCTCACTAAAACTTCATCTGAAGCTTCATTCAGGGTATTTATATATTTTAGTTTTAATTAGACTGATTCTATTTTAAATGTTTGTTGTCTAAAAATTATTTCATGAATAAAATAATTTTGTAACATTGTCCACGTTAGAACATTAATTGATCTAATTACCACTATCCTCCACGGTGGTTTTGAGTGGGGAGCTTAACACTATTTATGAACAATCCATTACATGACTCTC
>Ga0307408_100000920_pt1 | contig 22938 bp, 21 predicted proteins | sample 322Cmetagenome_FD_202116 | JGI IMG/M metagenome (GOLD analysis project Ga0307408, IMG submission 202116) | Maize rhizosphere microbial communities from greenhouse at UC Davis, California, United States - 322HYB-C-3 | ecosystem: Host-associated > Plants > Roots > Rhizosphere > Soil | place... | reverse complement strand
CCACCGCAGTCAGTCCCCTCTCCCTCTGGGAGAGGGCTAGGGTGAGGGGCTTTTGATTTAAAGGCGAGCTGACACTCGGCCATTGCTTATGCGCGATTTTATCTGGCAGCCCTTCTAGCGATGCAGGCGACTCGATCTCTCCGTCAAACCGCGCTATCGATCTTCGCCAGCAGGCTGGCGCCCGCAGGATTTTGCGTGGCCTCGGAGGGCGCGCGGACCTGGATGATCAACAGTGCGGCGATGACCGCTGGGATCGCGCAGAAAAAGAAAATCTGCGCCACCGGTATGTGCATCGCCAGCAGCAGGCTGCCGAACAACGGCCCGAGGATCGAACCGAAACGCCCCACGCCCAAGGCCCAGCCGGTGCCGGTGGCGCGCACGTGCGCCGGGTAGAAGTTACTGGCAAAGGCATTCAGCGTCAGTTGCCCGCCGATGATGCAGAACCCGGCCGCGAACACGCAGGCCACCAGATAGCGCGAATTGTCGTGATTGAGCCCGAGCAGAATCGTGCACAGCGCCGCGCCGGCCAGCACGCCGGACAACAGACGCACCTTGTGCTTCAAGCGGTCAGCGAACCAGGCCATGCAGATCGCACCAAGCGTCCCGGCGAACAGAAACATCGAGGTCACCAGATTGGCTTCGTTGAGTTTCAGACCGCTTTCCAGCAGCAGCGAAGGCAGCCAGCTGATCATGAAATACAACAAAATCAGGCTGACGAAGAACGTCGCCCAAATCAGAACGGTCGGCCGCGCGTAGCCGTTGCGAAACAACTCGACCACGGTCAGTTTGCTGCCCTGCTCGCGCGCGTTCTGCTCAACGCTGGCCACCGGTGGCTGCCAGTCCGGCAGCATTCGCGCACTGACTTTGCGTAGTCGGGTATACGGCGGCGCGTCACGCAGCAGACGCGGCAGTGACTCCGGCAGCATCCACCACAAAAACGGAAACAGCAGCAACGGCGTAACGCCTCCAGCGAGAAACACCGCTTGCCAGCCGAACCGGTCGATAAACCCCGCAGCGACAAATCCACCGGCCGCCCCGCCGAAGGAAAAGCCACAGGCTGCGAGCGTCACCATCAAGGTGCGCAAGCGCGGTGGCGAATATTCCGACATCAGCGCCATGGCGCTGGGCATCGCTCCGCCCATGCCGATGCCGCAGATAAAGCGCGCGATCATCAGACTGTTGAGCGAGTCGGCGAACACCATCAGCACGGTCAACGTCGCATAGATCAGCACGCAGGCAAGCAGAATGCGCCGCACACCAAAACGATCCGCCAGTGGCGTCACCGCGAGTGAACCAAGGGTGAGACCGAGCAGGTTGGCACTGAACACCGGCCCGAACGCCGATTTTTCCAGCCCCCAATCCTGCGCCAATGCCGGCACCACGTAACCGAGCACTTGGGCGTCATAGCCATCGGTGACCAGCAGCAGCGCCAGCAGGATCAAGAGCAACCATTGATAACGGGACACAGGACGGGCGTCGAGTGCCGCGCGGAAGCTGGCAATCTGGTTGTGCATCGCAAGGTACCTGTCTTGTTTTTATGATTTTTGGCGCGGTTCAACACTGATACCCGTGGGAGCGAGCCTGCTCGCGAATGCGGTGTGTCAGCCAACACGTCTGTGTTTGATACTCCGCCTTCGCGAGCAGGCTCGCTCCCACAAGGACACCCTACGGGGTGTCGGGCTGGTGGGCCGGATGCGCTTTGATGAACGCCGGATGTTCCGCCGCCAACGCCGCCACCCGACGGATTTTCGGATACGCCTCGAGGCTCACATTGAAGCGCTCTGCCGCATACAGCTGCGGGATCAGATACACATCCGCCACGCACGGCCACTCACCGAAACAGAACCCGCTGTCACCGATCAACTGCTCCACCGTCGCCAGGCCCTGGCTGATCCAGTGGCTGATCCACTCGAGCACCTGCGGCTCGTCCTGCCCCGCCTGGCGCAGGCGATTGAGTACGCTGACGTTGTGCAGCGGATGCACGTCGCAACCGATTACCGCCGCCACGCCACGCACTTGTGCGCGGGCGACGAGATCGTCCGGCAGCAACGGCACCTGGGGATAACGCTCTTCGAGGTACTCGATGATCGCCGGCGACTGAATCAGCAAGGCGCCGTCATCGGTGCGCAAGGCCGGCACCCGGCCCTGTGGATTGAGCGCCAGATACGCCGCTTGCCGGTGCTCGCCGCCCGCCGGCGCGATCAGGTTGACCGGCAGCGCGTGATATTCCAAACCCTTGAGCGCCAGCGCGATGCGCACCCGGTACGACGAGGTCGAACGGTAATAGGTATAGAGATCCATGAGCCGCTCCCGTCAGCGTGCCGCCAGTACTTTGCCGCGGCATTCGCCAAAGCCGATCGAAGCAAAACCGTCGCGGGCGCAGCGTGCACGCAGGATGATTTCGTCACCGTCTTCGAGGAATTTGCGTACCTCGCCAGACGCCAGCTCGATCGGCTTTTTGCCGCCCTCGGTGATTTCCAGCAGGCTGCCGAACTGACCGCTCTCGGGGCCGGACAAGGTGCCCGAGCCGAACAGATCACCGGCCTGCAACTGGCAACCATTGACGCTGTGATGCGCGACCATTTGCGCGACGGTCCAGTACATGTACCGAGTGTTGCTGAGGGTCAGCCGATGGGCCGGCAGGTTCTGCTCGCGCATGGCATCGGTGAGCAGCAGCACTTCCAGTTCGATGTCGAAGGCACCGCCGTCCTGATCGCGTTTGTCGAACAGATACGGCAACGGTTGCGGATCGCCTTGCGGACGCGCCGGCTGCGCGGTGCGGAACGGTTCCAGTGCTTCAGCCGTCACCACCCAGGGCGACACGCTGGTGATGAAACTCTTCGACAGGAACGGCCCCAGCGGCTGGTATTCCCAGGCCTGGATATCGCGCGCCGACCAGTCGTTGAGCAGGCAGAAACCGGCGATATGCTGCGCGGCATCGCCGATGGCAATCGAGTCGCCCATCTCGTTGCCCGGGCCAATCCAGATGCCCAGTTCCAGCTCGTAATCCAGCCGCGCGCAAGGGCCGAATGCCGGTTCAGTCTGACCGGCCGGCAGAGTCTGGCCTTTCGGGCGCCGCACGTCGGTACCGGATACGCGTACAGTCGAGGCGCGGCCGTGATAGCCGATCGGTACGTGCTTGTAGTTGGGCAGCAACGGATTGTCGGGGCGGAACAGTTTGCCGACGTTTTGCGCGTGTTCGATGCCTACATAGAAGTCGGTGTAGTCGCTGATGCGTGCTGGCAGGTGCATCTGGCAATCGGCGGCCAGAGGCAACAGTGTCGTCCCCTGCGCTTCAATGCTGCCGCGCAGGGTGCTGCCTTCGCTGAACAGTTCCAGCAGACGCGAACGCAAGGCAATCCGCGCCTCCTGGCCGAGTTCGAAAAAGGCGTTCAACTGACCGCCGCGCATGGCTTCGACAGCATTGCGCGCCGCACCGTCGAACAGCCCGGCCTCAAGCGCCACTTGCAGATCGAAAATATGCTCGCCAATCGCAACGCCGGCGCGCGGCGCCGCACCGTTGCTGCTGAACACACCGAGCGGCAGGTTTTGCAGCGGAAAATCGGCGTGGCCGTTGGCTGAAGCGACCCAACTGCGGGTGATGGAATTCTGCGTCATGAGTTATCTCCGGGTCGGGTCGAACGTGGCGGGCAGCGTGGCCCAGCAGGCGTCGTAGGAAGGTTGCAATTGCGGGCAATCGAGGGCGAAGCGGCTGGGGCGCAGTACCTGGCTGGTCTCGAACATGAAGGCCATGGTGTTATCGATCTTCGCCGGTTTGAGCTCGGCGTTGATCGCTTTGGTGCAGGTTTCGCCATCCGGGCCGTGGGCGCTCATGCAACTGTGCAATGACGCGCCGCCGGGCACGAAGCCCTCGGCCTTGGCGTCGTATTCGCCCTGGATCAGGCCCATGAACTCGTTCATCAGGTTGCGGTGGAACCACGGCGGACGGAAGGTGTTTTCGGCGACCATCCAGCGTGGCGGGAAAATCACGAAGTCGAGGTTGGCCAAGCCGTGCACACTGGTTGGCGAGGTCAGCACGGTGAAGATCGATGGATCAGGATGATCGAAGCTGACCGTGCCGATCGTGTTGAAGCGGCGCAGATCATATTTGTACGGCACGTTGTTGCCGTGCCAGGCGACCACGTTGAGCGGCGAATGATTGAGTTCAGCGGCCCACAACTGGCCAAGGAATTTCTGCACCAGCGTGGTCGGTTGCTGTAGGTGTTCGTAAGCGGCGACCGGGCTGAGAAAATCTCGCGGATTGGCCAGGCCATTACTGCCGATCGGCCCCAGGTCCGGCAGGCGCAGCGGCGCGCCGTGGTTCTCGGCGATATAGCCACGCGCCTGCGCGTCGAGCAATTCGACGCGGAATTTCAGACCGCGCGGCAGCACGGCGATCTCCAACGGTGCGACGTCGAGCACGCCCAATTCGGTGGCGATGCGCAGCCGGCCGAGTTGCGGCACCAGCAACCATTCACCGTCAGCATTGAAGAACACCCGCTCCATCGAACGGTTGGCGAGGTAATTGTAGATGCTGATCCCGGCCGGTTTTTCCGCGCTGGCATTGGCGGCCATGCTCACCAGTCCGTCGATGAAATCGGTCGGTTCGGTGGGAATATCCAGCGGGTTCCAGCGCAGGCGATTGGGCGTCACTTCGCCCAGCGGGCCGCCAGCGATTTGCCGCTCGAGTTTGGCGAAGGCCGGGTGATTGGCCGACGGCTGAATCCGATACATCCAGGTCCGCCGCGCTTCACTGCGGGCCATGGTGAACGCGGTGCCGGAGAATAATTCAGTGTAGAGGCCATATGGGGCTTTTTGCGGGGAGTTCTGGCCAACGGGCAGCGCGCCGGGCAACGCTTCAGAGCTGAATTCGTTGCCGAATCCGGACTGATACGCCAAAGCCTGAGCGGTTGAATCGGAGTTCATGGAGCCTCCTGAACAGGGAGTCGGCAGTGGCCCATCGCTCTGGCTCAGAGGTCTCGGCACGCCGGGGTTGTTATTATCGTAATCTGATTACGCATAACGTAATTTGCTCGCTATCCAGCGTCAAGCTATAAAGACGCCCATTCGAACCGGAACCGCCAGCCTCATGGAAAAAAACAGCGACAGCAACGGCAAACAGAAAGTCCGCTCCGCCGAGGTCGGCACCGACATCCTCAAGGCGCTGGCCGAGTTGTCGCCATCGACGTCATTGTCGCGGCTGGCCGAGCACGTGCAGATGCCGGCGAGCAAGGTGCATCGTTATCTGCAAGCGTTGATCGCTTCAGGTTTTGCCGAGCAGAACGCTGCGACCAATCATTACGGTCTGGGCCGGGAAGCGCTGCGCGTCGGCCTCGCCGCACTCAACAGCATGGACGTGCTGAAAGTCGCCGCCCTGCCCTTGTCCGAGTTGCGTGACGAACTCAATGAAACCTGTTTTCTGGCGGTATGGGGCAATCAAGGCGCAACCGTGGTGCACATCGAACCGGCGGTGCGCGCGGTGACGGTGGTTACGCAATTGGGCTCGGTGCTGCCGCTGCTCAGCTCCTCGACCGGGCTGGTGTTCAGCGCCTACCTGCCGCATCGGGAAACCGATGACTTGCGCGAAATGGAAGTCGCCGCCGTCGAGCATCCGCTCAAGGACGAGAAGGCTTACACGAGACTGTGCGAACAAATTCGCGAGCGCGGTCTGCATCATGTGCACGGTTTGTTGATGCCGGGGGTGGACGCGCTGTCGGCACCGGTGTTCAACGCCGTCGGACAGATCGCCGCGGTGCTGACCATCGTTGGCCCGACCTCGTTGTTTCACGCCGACGAAAACGGCCCCGCGGCGCAGCGGTTGCTGGCGGCGACGCGGGCCGTTAGTTGGCGGATGGGGTATGAAACGGACACACAGCTTCCCACCCGTTGATCCGCTGACTCAATTCAGCTCAAGCCCCAGAAACTTCGCGCTCGCAACTGCCTGGGTACGACGCTTGACACCCAACTTTGCATTTATCCTCCGTGCGTGAGTCTTCACCGTGTGCAAAGAAATAAATAATTGATCGGCAACTTGTTGATTGGAATAACCTCGTGCGATCAGACAAAGCACTTCCAGTTCGCGTTGACTGAGCACTTCGTGACGACCTGAGTTCTGCGCGCAACTGCTTTCGACAGGATTGCCCAACGCATTCAAAAGATCTTGTTGACGCAATTTGAGTTCGCGCAACGCCTGATACAAGTCGTGCTGACCGACCAATTGAAGGCCTTGCTGTAATTGCTCGCAGGCAGTAGGCCGGTCGCCGAGCAAAAACGCTACTTGCGCCAGCGCGAAACGTAATTCGGTTTCCAGCGAGACCATGCGGCATCGTTGCGCCGCGTCAAGGAGACGTTGCAGGTCGACTATCGGATCGCACGCCGTATCTGTCCCGACTCGCGCAATGATCAACAAATATTCGACCCGGGGAATCAATTCAAGCGTGGCCGGTGGAGCCTGCACCGCATCTGCACCTTGGTAATGGCGCAAAAGACGAGTCATCGCTTCACAGGCCAGGTCGGCGCGCCCTTGCTGTAGCCAGATAAGACTGCTCACTTGCAACATGACGCCGCGGTAAACCGTATCCGGAATCTGTCGCTGCTGCATCAGTCGCTCGGCATCGCGCAGCCAGACGAAGGCCTTTTCATAATCGGTCTGACTCGCCGCCAACTGCGCCAGCCCCAGATAGCCATACAACGCACGCTTGTCGTGGTTGCGTCGGCAGTCATCCAGGCCTGAGCGGAAAAATTCTGCGGCCGACGCGTCCAGTCCCTGGCTCAAGGCGAGGCGCCCGCGACGGAGCGCGATTCTTCCACGCAACGGGGTCAGCCGGTTGAGTTGTCGGCCAAGCAGGTCATCGACGCCGGCCAGCAGACTCTCGGCCCGGCATGCCGCGCCACGCTGCTCCAGCAATTGCGCATGATCGAGTTCAAGCAATGCCTCGCACACCAGCGAACCTTGCGCCCGCGCCAAACACAATGCCTGTCGGTTGAAGGTATGCGCGACGTCGAGCTGGCCTTGCAAGAGCGCTTGCTGCGTCAACCCCGACAAACACATGATCCGGGCAACCTGACGGTCGACATCAAGTTCATCCAGCGCCTGGCTGAAATGCGCGTGTGCCAAAGCCATACGTCCTTCCAGGTGCAGCAACCAGCCCTGCAGCACTTGCCACTGAGCGATCAGTTGGCGTTGCTGCGCCATGCAGGGCTGAGGCGAGAACCTCGACAAATGCTGTATGCACTGACGTGCCTGCTCGAAACGCCCGGCGAAAAGCAATGCGCTGGCGATCAACCCGACCAGATGCGGGTTACTGGTCGTCAGTTCCCCGGCCTGGGATCCGTACAAACGCAACAGCAGCACCACGGTCTGCTCTTCAAACAATTGCTCGAAGCTAAAATGCTGCAACAGGCTCACCGCCGTTTCGTATTCCTCGGCAAGCAACGCCTGTTCAAACGCGCAACGCCAGTCTTCCCTGGCCGCAAACCACTGACAGGCGCGGCGATGCCATGATCGACCTGCCGGCCATGGTTCGGTTTGCATCACCTGAGCCAATGGTGGAAAGACCTGCCACCATTCGACGGACGCCTGCCAGGGCTCGATGAAGCAGCCGAGCATCTGCAACGTGCGCAAACCTTCAGCGCCCTCCCCGGCTCCGAAAAGGTGATCGCACAATTGCGCATTGAAGCGCGGCAGGTGCGCAAGCACCCGCCAGGTCTCAATCAGCTCCGGCGTCAGACCGCTGAACAGTTCGTGCTGCAGATAATCGAGCAGGGTGTCCGCTCGCTGCGCAGCTGGCTGACCCTGGGCCCAGTCGCATTTTTGCAGCAGAACCATGCGCACCCCGGCGCACCACCCGGCGGTACGCTGGATGATTCGTGCGGCGACGCTCGCAGCCTGTTCCAGAGGTAAATGTCCGAGGGCTGCGGCGACTTCATCCTGAGTCAGTGCCAGCGTTGCGCTCTCGCATTCGTACAACGCATCGTCGAGCAGCAGCCGCGGCCAGTTGCAGAGGGGGCGTCGACGCGAACTGATCCACCAGACCAGCGCCGGGCTGCTCACTGCCAGCAAGCGATCAAGCAAGGCGTCCAGCGCTGGTTCGGGATGTCGGCAGTAATCATCGATAAACAGCCAGGTCGGCATCGACCAGCGCGTCAGGGCAGAGATGAGCCCGGGTTCGGTTGCGTCGTCCAGCCCCAGCGTATCCGCCAACCGCTGGTAAAAAACGTCGACGCTCAAAGCGCTACCTGCCAAGGGTAGCCAGTGCACCGAACAATGCTCCGGAGCCTGCAACAGACACTCGGCAAGCAGCGCGGTTTTACCGCTTCCGGCGGGAGCACACAGCAACCGGACGCGCGCCGTCGATGCAAGTAATGGTGCGCTCAAGCGCTCGCGTGGCTGATGCTTGCAGGAGAGTCTGGGCAGAAATCCGGGTCGATCCAGGCACGCTGTCATGGCGGTCATCGGCTGAGCCTTTTTATCATTGTGCCGTCACCCTAGCCCTCTCCCCGGCACTTGTTGATAAACATTCAGCGCGCTGATTGACGGCCATAAAAAAGGCGACCGTGCGGTCGCCTTTTGTACTGCCCAAGTATCGAAACCGTTACCGCACGCCCTCGGCGCGCAAGGCCGATGGTGTGTAGTCGGCAGCCTTGGCTTCGAAGCCGAACTCGAAACTGTGCTTCTCCTCGTTCTTCATCCCCAGCGCGATGTAGCGGCCGGCAATAATGTCGTAGAGGGCTTCGAGGGTGTACGCCTGGGTCTGGTGATCGTAGTAATACTGCGAATGGCCTTCGGCCACGCGCCACAGCTGCCCGCGACCATCGTAATGATCGGCCAGCGCGACCTGCCAGCTGTCTTCATCGATGTACATGTGGCGTTTGGCGTAGATGTGGCGTTCATTCGGCTTGACCGTGCCGATCACTTCCCAGACCCGGTGCAGTTCATAACGGGTGAGGTCCTGATTGATGTGGCCTGCCTTGACGATGTCGTCGTACTTGAGCTTTGGCGAGTCGAGCTTGTAGCTGTTGTACGGGATGTACATTTCCTTCTTGCCGACCAGTTTCCAGTCATAGCGATCCGGCGCGCCGGAGAACATGTCGAAGTTGTCGGAAGTACGCAGACCGTCGGCGGCGGTGCCCGGGCCGTCATAGGCGACTTGCGGGGCGCGTCGTACGCGGCGCTGTCCGGCGTTGTAGATCCAGGCCAGACGCGGCTCCTTCACCTGATCAAGGGTTTCATGCACCAGCAGCACGTTACCGGCCAGACGCGCCGGCGCGGTGACCGACTGCTTGAAGAAGGTCAGCACGTTGGCGGCTTTTTCAGGATCGAGTTCCTTCATCAACTGCGGCACCGCCACCTCTTCTTCGAAGCGGATCGGCGTGTAGCTGCCGTTGGTCTGCGGCGTGACCTGGGTGATGATCCGCCGCAGGTTGCCGCCGTGATAGCGGGTGATGTGGTTCCACAGCACCTCGACGCCGTTCTTCGGAATCGGGAAAGCGTAGTAGCGATTACCGGTGAAATTCGCCAGACCGTTGCCGTCGTTGATCGAGGTCACGTTCAACGCGCTGCGTTTGGCCGATTCGTAGATCTCCGCCGGCGCGCCCACCGTGCGATGCGTCGGGTAGACCGGGATCTTGTAGGTTTCCGGATAGCGTTTGAACATCGCTACCTGACCGTCGGACAGCTTGCTCTTGTACTGCTCGACGTTGGCTGCGGTGATGGTGAACAGCGGCTTTTCATTGGCGAACGGGTCAGCGAGGAACCCCTTGCTGTCCACCGCACCGGCGTTTTTCGGGATGCCGCCAGTCCAGGCCGGGATCGAACCATCGGCATTGCCCGCCTTCTCAGCGCCGAGCGGGGTCAGGCTGGTGCCAAGTTTGTTCGCTTCGTCCGGCGACACCGCCGCCATCACATTGGCCGCCAGCAGACTCAGGGCCAGCACGCCACATTGCAGAATCATTTTGCGCATTGCATTCATCCTTCTCGGGCAGATCAGAAGTTCACACCGAAGCTCAAAGCGACGAAGTCACGGTCCTCAAGCACGTTGTAGTCACCACCGAAGAAGTCGGTGTAACTGAGGCTCGCGGTGTAGGTGTTGCGGTAGTCGGCATCGACGCCGACGCTGATCGCTTTCGCGCCTTCGTTGAACAGGCCGTTGGGACCGTATCCGGCGACGTCATGCGACCACGACAGGTTGGGTTTGAAGTTGACCCCGCCGATCACGTTGGCGTAATCGAGAATGGCCCGGGCGCGATAGCCCCACGAGGTCGAGGTGACGAACCCGTCGGTGTCGCCACCGAAACCGTACTGCCCGTACACCGAATCGCGGCCGTAACGCAGGTCACTGCGCGACTCCAGCCCACCGACGTGCACCACCGCCGCTTCGCCGACCACAGTCAGACGTTCGGCGCCCAGGACCTGGTCGAAGAAGTGCGTCAGCGTGCTTTGCACCTGCGTGACTTCCTTGCGGCGATAGCCCTTGTTATCGGCGCCCGGCGAGGTCGCGAGTGGCGAAGCGGTGCCGCCGGCAATCGGATTGACCAGTGCCAGGGTCAGGTCGTTGGTGTTGACCTGCACCGGGGCATTGGGCCGGTAACTGATCTCGCCAGTCCACGCGGTACCGGTAGGCAGCGTGGTGGAAAAGCTTGCACCGTAGAGCCGAATGTCTTCGGGGTATTCGAGGTAATACTGACCACGCCCGAGCATCACGCTTTGCGCCAGCCCCGCGCCGCTGCCTGGCGCCAGACGGTTGGCAATGCCGACCATCCCGGGCAATGCCGCCAGCGTCGACAGCCCCGCAGTGGTGGTGCCGACCGTTGGCGTGCGGCTGTGGTAGTTCATGAAGTACAGGCCATATTCGGTGTCTTCGCCGAGCCAGCGCAGCGCCGTGCCCCACTGCCCGGAATCGCGCGCATCACGATCGCCGCCACGGGGAATGACCACACCTTCGCGGGTGACTTGTATGCCCTGGCCGAACGCGGTGGTCAGCGGCACCAGTGGCGCCACCGCCGGGCTGCCGACGGTGTAGCCGTTGTTGCAGCCGTCTGCTGCGACGTCGACACCGAAGAAGGTGCCGCAGTTGTCGAGAACGGTCTGGTCCCACTCCAGTTGATAAAAGCCTTCAACCGAGAGTTTGTCGGTCAGGCTCTGCGAGCCGAACAGCATGTTGACCGGAATCAGCCCTTCCTTGATCTCCGCGCCGGGACGACGGAACGCCGAAACGTCGATCGGGTTGATGCTGTTGATCGAGTTGCCGATGAAAGTACTTTCACCCCAGCTCACCACTTGCTTGCCTGCGCGCACGGTGCCCGGCAGATCGGCAATCGAGTAGTTGTGGTAGACGAAGGCGTCGAGGATTTCTGCGCCGGATGATTTCGCGCCTTCCTTGCGGCCACTGTCGCTGATCTGCTTGAACTCGCGATCCTCATCCTTGAGCTCGAAGTCGTACCAGTACTTGCCGCGCACGAACACGCCGGTATCGCCGTATTTGAGTTCGAGGTCGTGAATGCCTTTGAAGATTTTCGAAAAGGTCTCGCCTTTCTTGAAGTTCAAGCGTCCGTCATCGCCGGTCGAGGATTGCCCGGTGCCGCCGTTGACCGTGCCAACCAGCGAGCGGTCGGCATCGCGCATGCCCCAGCTCGCGCCGATCGACAGGGACGAGTCGAAGGTGCCTTCGATTTCGCCGATGTTGAATGCAACCGCTTGCGCCTGGGCGCAGCAACCCAAAGCCACCGCAGCAGCCAGCGCCTGCGGTGTGAAGATGGCGCGCATTGTTGTTTTTGTCATGCGTCTTCCCCGGTGAGTGACAGAAGGCCCCACCCTACTGCCGCACCACCGCGTCGATAAGCGCACCAAGGAGGTATTTGCGTTGTCGCTCGAAAGGATGAATGCCCGCGCACTACGGGGCATTGCGCCGTTCATGGACCGGCTGGATGAACGATCATCAGCGCCACGCATGGTGCCTTTCAGCGCACGACACTGTTACATGCTCCGCAACAGTGCATGTCCGGAATCGGTGTTTTTCCTACAGACGCAACGCCGTATTCTGAGTCCGCTTTCACGGGATCTCCGCAAAGCATGAAGCCTTGGCTTTCGAGCAATTCAGGCCATGGCAGACAAATTTCAGATCAATCGAAGGTTTCGGTTGGTCGCCCCGCTGTTCACTGACGTTGATTTGTAGCTCCTTGATCCAACGTCTTGCCTTGGCCGCTGCGTTTGCAGCGGCCTTTTTTATGGCTGTAAGAAAAAGACGTTGCACCGAAAGACGATGCCCAACGCATTGTCAGACATTTCCATATCTAAAATGGAAAATAACCGGCGCCCCCAATTTGCGACCAACTTTCATACTTATCAAATCGCAATTAACTACAACCTAATCAGAATCAAGCCAACCGATCTTGCTGTAACTTAAGCCATGCAAATAACCGTGTGCGCCAAGGACTAATGCGCGCACAACATTGATTACCTTATTCAAAAAGGATGTGAATATGGCAAAACCTCCAACATGGGAATGGACAGTAGATGAAGGCGTTCATATAAGGGGCGTCGCTCCAAACAACGTACCTGTCCTGATCCCGTCCGGTTCGAGCAGAATTCCCTCCGGCAGCGGTATGTTCGGGCCAAACCAGAACATTCTGATGACCGCCCAGGCCATACAGTCAAATATCCAGGTTCTGGAAAACGAATATAAAATCCGCACGAATCAATTACCGCAAACCATCGAACAGGAATTGACAACCCTGCGGCAGGAAGGAGCCAACCATTATTTGCCGCCGACTCAAGCGGTAATTCGCGAGCTTGAAGTGCGCGACAGACTCATAGCGCGCAAGACTGCCGAACTTCAGCAGAAAACAGTCCTAGCCAATCAGTTTTTCGGCAGCGACCCAGCCAATAAGACACTGCTGGAGTTTTACCAGAGAGCCTCGCTGATCGAGCCGCTCGTCAAACCCTATGGCGTAGCCATGCACGCCTGGACCGAGTCCTATCGAGCCGCTCATGAGGTCAGGCTGTTGTCTCAGGCCATCGACATTCTCAGTGTGCAGAAAACCAACTACTACACCTGGCTTGCCGCCTCCCAGGCCAACGACCGGGAGCTGGCCAGACAGACCGCCGAACGTACCCGGATCGCCGCCGAGCAACATCGCCAGCAAGCCCTTGCCGAAAAGGCCCGACGCGAGCGGGAGGAGGCGCGGGTTCGTGAGCAGCAACGCCTCGCTGCCTTGGCCGAAAAACACCGTCAGGAAGCTGAACACGCGCGCCTTGCTGCAGAAAAGGCACGAATCGAAGCTGAAGCTCGAGAGCAGGAAAGAGCACGGATCGAGGCGCTTAAGGTGACGCTGGCTGAGGCCGAGGCTCAAGAAAAAGAACGCTTGGCGGCACTGGAAAACGCGTTGACTCAAGCGCAAGCAGCGGCAGAGGCCGCCGAACAGGACCGGCTTCAAGCTGAGCGGCAGCAACGGGGCGAGGAGCCGCATCCCTCTGAGTTTCAGCGGGTTTACCCGGCGTCGGGAGCCGTGGCGTCTTCCAGCCCTGCCTTTTCCTTCGCATCGACGGCTATCGTTCTGGCGCCCTCTACCTCCTCAGCGATACTGGCCGCACTGCGAGCGGCGCTGCCGACGCTGACAGCGGCTGGTGCCGGGCTGATCACCCCGGCACTGATCGGCTTCGCAGCACTGTTGGCGCCGTCCCGCCTGGGCAACGGCGAACGCTTTTCCGTGAGCGTTCCCTTGGCCGAGCTTTCAGCGCAATCCCCACAGACGTTGCGAGAGCTGGCAGACCGTCGAGGCATGTTGAACCTGCCCGTCGGTTTGGGCGTAAGGCCGCTGGGTGAACTGGCGGAAGTATTTGTCGCCACCACCGACGATTTCCACATTCGCTCGGACGTGCCGGTTTTACAGGCAACGTATGACTTGCTCAATGACGTTTATGAAACCGCGCTGCCAAATTCGCCTACGGATTTCCTGACCTGGACACCGGCCATTTCACCGGGGAAAACCTCGACCGAATCGCCTGCGGTAAACCTCGAACCACCCGACTATGCCGGCGCAACCATCGTTGCGGTCGCAGGCCGACTGGATCTGAATCCGGTTCTGGTCGAAGGCTGGGATCGATTCATCATCGTGTTTCCTGCTGACTCGGGGATTGCGCCGCTTTACGTGGTGATTAGCGATCCTTACGCGGGAGCCACCACCAAGGGTAAACACAGCGGGCGTGATTTCAACCCTGATCAAGTCGGAGGTGAAATTCTAAATTTGCAGTGGGCGTCAGCCAACATTTCAACGAAAGGAACAGATATCGTGAAGCTACATATTTCGAAATTCACACAATCGGATGCCAATGACGTAATGCTTAGTCGTCTCGAACGAATTGCTCGTGGCGAACTCGAGGCTACGGACACCGACAAACGTTTTTATACTCACGAACTAAGAGAGTTTGAACGATTCAAAGCTTTAGGCTTTAGCGACACCCAGAGTCCAGATGCCGGTTCTCCGATCTGGAATAACGTTCATACCGCTACTCTGGAAGATTTCCAACTGAAAGATGACCATACACTTCTTTATACTTCCGAAGCTCTCACTGCCGCAGCGCAGCAGGTAGACCGTGAGTATCAAAAACTTCTCGGGGAGATGTGGCAATGAGCACCTTCGAGATGATTGTCAAAAACGAAACTCTTGACGATATCGTCACTGTGTTTGCTCTGATACAAGCAACACCACATCTGGATATGATGATAAGAATTTACAATCGCGAACTCCTCGAAGAGTATGGTGCGCTTGAAGATACGTATGCGCGACTCATCAACGCCGGCGTGCTGGCTAATGGTAAAAATGGGCTCGCAGTGAAAGGGCCAAACTGGAAGGCCCCGGCGTACATGACAGAAAGAAGATACATCTGAAGTCAGGCACTGCACGTTTTTCCAACCGACAGGGAGCCTAAGGATGCATGTCGGCTTCGCGGAAGGTCGCTCAGTGCCGTTATTATTTTTCCGAAAGCCAGCGATCAAGGCCACCAAGCGCGAGCTTGGCGGCCTTATTACCGATGCCATCCGCAGTTCATCCTCCATCTTACAGCGAATACTTCTGCAAATTCGCCATCATCTCTTTCAACGCTTCAATATTGTCCTGCGGATGCGCCGCCCCTTCGAAATCGCAAATCTGCTGCCAGTGCGCCGCCACATCTTCCGGTGAAAAGCCCACCCGCGGATCAAACCCGGCACCGAGGCTGCGCTCCCAGCGCACCTTGCCCATCCAGCCGCCACCGACCTCGAACAACCCGGAGGTTTCCTGGCATTGCTCGCTGGCCAGATACACCACCAACGGGCTGACCAGCTCTGGTTTGAGTTGCTCGAAGACTTGCGGCGGGATCAGGCCTTCGGTCATGCGCGTGCCGCCGGTCGGGGCGATGGCGTTGACGAGGATGTTGTTCTTGCGCCCTTCGATGGCCAGGGTGCGGGTCAAACCGTAAAGACCGAGTTTGGCCATGCCGTAGTTGGACTGGCCGAAGTTGCCGTAGATGCCGGACGTCGAAGCGGTGAAGATTACGCGGCCGTAGTTTTGCTCGCGCAAGTGTGGCCACGCAGCGCGGGTAACTTTGTAGGCGCCTTCGACGTGAACGCGGTAAACCAGGTCCCAGTCGGCGTCGTCCATCTTGTGGAAGGTCTTGTCGCGCAAGATGCCGGCGTTGTTGACCACCACATCGACGCGGCCAAAGGCATCGAGGGCGTTCTGCACCAGTTTGTCGCCATCGGTGACCGAGTCGTGGTTGGCCTCAGCGATGCCGCCAGCCGCGCGGATCTCGGCGACGACACGATCGGCCGCTGAGGCATTGGCGCCCTCGCCTTGCGTCGAGCCGCCGAGATCGTTGACCAGCACTTTTGCGCCCTGCCTGGCGAACAGCAATGCGTGGGCGCGTCCCAGGCCACCACCGGCCCCGGTGACGATTACGACTTTATCTTCGAAACGCACAGACTCATTCATCGCGGCAACTCCAACAGGCCAATGGAACATTGACCGGGAGTGTCAGGCACAGCGCTTTGGGTCACAACGAACACGACTGCGGCTGAATGGTGCGCGATAAGGCTGGGGGATGATGACAAGCCTTGAGCCAGCGAGAGGCTGCATGCCTCCCGGCCCGGTCAGGAATACGCGACTTTGCGCGGCGGCAGTACCAGACGCTCGCGGAATTCCAGGTAATGCTTGAGCACCTGCACCGGCGCTTCGGTCTGCGGGTAGTGACCAATCCCCGGCAGCAGCACGGTGTCGGCATTCGGAATCAGTTCGCGGTAACGCGCAACCATGTGCGCTCCGGAAATCGGATCGAACTCACCATCGATCACCCGTAACGGAATCTCGTCGCGCTGCATCGCAGTGACCCAGCGATCACGCTGCAGCCGCCGCTCGGGAATGTAGCTGATCAATTTGTGCATGATCCGCGGGCCGCGATTGTTCTCGACCAGGCTCCAGAAGTCGTCCAGCTCACTTTCGCTCGGGCTGGTGTGCGGGCCGAAAATCTGTCGAAAGCTCTTTACCAGCGCATCACGGCTGAACGCGCGGCCGATGATCCAGCCCAGCGGGCTGAGCAGCAACTTCTGCATCAGCACCGGACGATGGGTTTCGGGGAACAAGCCGCCATTGAGAAACACGCAACTGGCGACTTCGATGCGCCCTTCGTAATGCCGCGCCAGCAATTCCTGGGCAACGCTGTCGCCGTAGTCATGGGCAAGAATGTGCAGCGGTTGTTCAGCCTGCACATGCGCGAGCAACGCCTGCTGCAGATCGGCCTGCTCCAGCAGGCTGTAGATGTGCTTGAGCGGTTTGGCGGAATCGCCGAAACCCAGCATGTCGCAGGCGATCACGCGGTAGCGCTGGGCCAGTGGCTGCCAGAGGTAATGCCAGTCCCAACTGGCGGTCGGGAAACCGTGGATCAGCAGCAACGGCTCACCCTGCCCCGCCGTCCAGTAGCGGATCGGCTGACCGCGAAAAACAAAGCTGCGGCTGCGCTTGCGCCAGACACACAGAGGAATCTCGGCGAGTGGCATCAGAGTTTATATCCGGGGTCTTGTTGATCGAGTTTGCGCAGCAGCGCCGGCCAGGCCAACGCGCCGCCCATGCCTTGGGCGCTTTTGGTAACGCCGGCGATCATCGCTTTGGCGCCCGCCAGAATCTGCGGTTCGATGGCGATCAGTTCAGCGCCGCCGGTTTGCGCCATCACCTGAATATCGCAGGCACGCTGGAAGGTGAACATCATCAGAAAGGTGTCGGCGATGGTGCCGCCGCAGGTCAGCAGACCGTGGTTGTGCAGCATGAGGAAATTGTTGTCGCCGAGATCGGCCTGCAAGCGCGCCTTCTCTTCGTGATTCAGCGCCACGCCTTCGTAGGCGTGATAGGCCAGGCTCGACAGGACGAACAACGATTGCTGACTGATTGGTAACACGCCCTGCTTTTGCGCCGACACCGCAACACCGGAAGCGGTGTGGGTGTGCAGCACGCACACCACATCGTGGCGCACTTCATGTACGGCGCTGTGGATGGTGTACCCGGCCGGATTGATTTCGTAGGGGCTGGCCATGAGTTTGTTGCCGGCCTGATCGACCTTCACCAGGCTCGAGGCGGTAATCTCATGAAACATCAAACCGAACGGGTTGATCAGGAAGTCTTCGGTGCCGGGGACTTTGGCGGAGATGTGCGTGAAGATCAGGTCGTCCCAGCCATGCAGAGCGACCAGCCGATAGCAGGCGGCCAGGTCGACACGGGTCTGCCATTCGGCAGCGCTGACCTGATCCTTGACGTTAAGGGACGATGGGACGGGGGCTACGCTCACTGTATGCACCTCTGCGTTCTTGTTGTTCTGCACGTATGCGCAGTCTAGTCAGACGCAGGTGATCGCGTAGTTGCATTGGCAGCCAGCTTGATGACTGATCGAGTCAGCCATGCAAGCTGTCAGGATCCGCTCAGCCCTTGAGCGCTTCGATGAACTGCGCCAGCCACGGCTCGGCATCGGTTTCCGGGGTGACGCTTTCGCTGGCGTCGATGCGCAACATCTCTTGCACCTCGATAATGCCCAACTCTTCGAACAGCTCGCGAATCTGTTCGCCGCCGCCGCAAAACGTGTCGCCATAACTGGCGTCGCCCAGCGCGATCACAGCGCCCGGCAACCCGCGCCAGGCCGCAGGCAACTGATCGCGGATATCCGAATACAGCGGCTGCAGGTTGTCAGGCAGCTCGCCCATGCCAGTGGTCGAGGTGACGGCGAGAAACGCTTGCGGGCCGAATGCCTGAATATCGGCAAGCGTAGCGCGCGAGTTGTAGAAGGTTTCAAAACCGGCGGTTTTCAACAGGTTCTGGGCGTGACGGGCGACTTCTTCGGCGGTGCCGTAGACCGAACCGGAGAGGATGGCGACTTTCATCAATCTGATCCTGAAAACTGAAAATGATCGGCGATAGTAACAGTCCGTCGCGCAAGGCTGCGATTGAATCTCAACTGGCATGAATGGCCAGTAGACAGCCGTCAAGGTTCTTCTAGAATGCCAAACGCCAACTAATTACAAGGAATTCAGGGATGATCAATGCCAGTCTGCTGCAAATGGTGATCAACGCTTCCAACGATGGGATCGTCGTAGCGGAAAAGGAAGGCGAGCAGGACAACATTCTCATTTACGTCAATCCGGCGTTCGAGCGTCTGACCGGCTATACCAGCGAGGAGATCCTCTATCAGGACTGCCGTTTTCTCCAGGCCGGTGATCGCGACCAAGAGAATCTGAGTCTGATTCGTGACGTCCTGCGTGACGGTGGCTCGTGTCGGGAAATCCTGCGTAACTATCGCAAGGATGGCACGCCGTTCTGGAATGAACTGTCGTTGTCGACGGTAAAAAATGCCGACGACGGCCAGACATATTTTATCGGGGTACAAAAAGACGTAACGGTTCAGGTCAAGGCTCAGCAACGGGTGGCGCAACTCGAGGCGCAGGTGGCCGAACTGCAGGCGGAACTGAATTCATTGAAAGCGACCAACGGTTAAAACAAAACCGCGAACCAGTGGTCATTAACTACAATCACCAATGACTTTGTAATTATATCTTTCGAGTTAGCCATGCAGCGCGACGCCCTCCTCACTCAGGATGAGCTGGATTTCATCCAGAAGATGCAGCACAACCCGCAACTGAACGTGCGGGATGCGACGTCGAGTCTGCTGGTTAATGGCGGTTCACAGATTCGCGATCTGCTCACGCGGCTGGCGGCCCACGAGCAAGTGACCATTCAGGCCAACTTCGAAAATCAGCAGATGACGTTCCCTTTGCATCTGGTGGAAGACGAATTTCATGCGCTGCATCTGCGCCTCGGCGTCCCGAGCATCTACGAAGACGGCCCATCGGTAAGGCCATGGCGACTGGTGCTTGAAGAGCCGGTAGCGCTGGAAAACGCCAAAGGTCAGCCGGGGACGTTGTGGGTACATGAGGTGTCGCACAAAGGTGTGTTGCTGGAAGTGCGCAACAAGACCAAACCCCCCAAGCATTTCGCGTTGTGGTTCAGCCCTTCCGGCTACGAGCGGATTTCATTGCGTGGGCATTTCGAACGGGAAACCGAAAACGGTTTCTACGCCTACGAACTGAGCCAGACCGACACCGACGAAACCGAACGTCTGCGCCAGTTCATTCTGCAGCAACATCGCCTGACCCACCCAGCCCTGCATACCTGATTCAGGTATCCAGATTTCCCGCTAGAAACTGCATCATGCGTTGACGCATGGACGTGCCTTCGTTACCCAGGCAGGCAACCGAAGATCCGGCCAGACTGTCCTCCGCCAGATCCGCAGCATCCCCCGCCAGCATCAACTGACAATCCAGACTCAACGCCAGACGGTTCAGACGCCGCGGCAGATCGGCGCTGGGCGCATGGTTGGAAAACAACACCAGCGCATCGGGCCTGACCTTTTCGCAGACCAGCGTCAGTTCATCGAACGGCTGGCCGGTGGTCAACACTCGAACCCCGGAATTGTTGCCGCTGAGAAACAGCGCCGCCACCAGCAATTCCAGCTCACGGCACTGCCCGGCCAGCGCGCTGACGATCACCCGTCGCGGTTGCGCGCCGCGCAGCATGACAATCCGTTGCAGCACCCGCGCGCGCAGGAATCCGTCGTAGAACAGCCATTCGCTGGTTTGTCCGAACGCGTCCTGACGTTGCAGCATGTACCGCCACAACGGCATCAGGATGTCCTGGAACGCCACCGCCAAGGCATAGGAAGAGAAGATCTGTCCATAGACCCGATCAAGTTGCTGGTCATCGAACGCACTGACCGCCTGCTGGACCTGTTCCTGCCATTGCCGGTAATCCGCTTGAACCAGTTCGTCAGGAATGATGTGCGCCAGGGCTTTCAGCGGTTCGGTCTTGGCGAGAATCTTGCCGACCTTGCTGACCGCAACGCCGCGATCGATCCAGTCAACGATGCTGCGTACACGCTCGATTTCGCTCATCGAGTAGAGCCGATGCCCGCTTTCGGTGCGTGTCGGTTGGATCAAGCCATAGCGCCGTTCCCACGCGCGCAAGGTTACCGGGTTCACGCCAGTGAGCCGGGCGACTTCACGAATGGGGAACAGCTCGGCGCGTTCAAGCGCCTCGGCGACCTGCGATGCAGGGTTTGCGTCCGTAATCACAGGCATAAAGCTCTCAACTTCCATGTCAGAAATTTGGATCCCATTTTAACGCCTATTTATCAATTGCATTCAAGTAGGCAAATGCGACGAATGTCGCTGGCCTAAACGGGAAAAACCGGAATAATCCTTGCTTGATGAAAAACGCAGCCCTCTACCCCGGCGCTGCGTCAGGCGAAACTCTTACCCGGAGGGTCGCAAATGAAATATGGAGATACAAAATGTCTACCTCCCCCGTCACACTGATGGTAGCCCGTCGCGTAGCCGACGGCCGCTATCAGGACTTGATGGCCTGGCTGCGCGAAGGCGAACAACTGGCCACGGACTTTCCCGGTTACCTGGGTTCCGGCGTGCTCGCTCCGCCGCCCGGCGATAACGAATTCCAGATTATTTTCCGCTTTGTCGATGAGCAAACCCTGCATGCCTGGGAGCATTCGGCATCGCGCACCGCGTGGCTGAGTCGTGGCAGCGACCTGTTCGCCCATCCCAAAGAACATCGGGTCAGCGGTATCGAAGGCTGGTTCGGCGCGGCCGGACAACGTCCGCCGCGCTGGAAGCAGGCCGTGGCAATCTGGCTGGCGTTTTTTCCGGTATCACTGATCTTCAACTTTTTGCTTGGCCCATTGCTGGGCGAAATGAGCTTGCTGCCACGGGTGCTGATCAGCACCGCGTGCCTGACGCCGCTGATGGTCTACCTGTTCATTCCGCTATCGACGAGTTTGCTGGCGAACTGGTTAAACAGCACGCCAGCGCGGCGACTGTCTGCCGAACCCGTCGCTCAAAATCGTTGATCCCTTGTGGGAGCGAGCCCGCTCGCGAAAGCGGAACATCAGTCAACATCGTAGGTGGCTGATACATTGCTTTCGCGAGCAGGCTCGCTCCCACAGTCGTGCCACTGTGGCAATAGGTGTAAGGCTGCGCTCGCTGTTATAGTTTTTGCTTTCCCCGCGATGCGAGCCGTTCATGCCTGATTCCGCCGCCCCGATTCTCATCACTGGCGCCGCGCAACGCGTCGGACTGCATTGCGCCCAGCGTTTGCTTGAAGACGGTCATCGGGTCATCTTCACTTACCGCACTGAACGCCCCGGCGTACAGACCTTGCGCGATCTGGGCGCCATCGGCCTGTTTGCGGATTTCGCCACTGAGGCCGGGATTCTGGCGTTCATCAGCGAACTGAAAAACCACACCGACAGCCTGCGCGCAATCGTGCACAACGCCTCTGAATGGCTTGCCGAAACGCCCGGCAACGAGGCCGAAGCCTTCACTCGCATGGTCAATCTGCACATGCTCGCGCCGTATCTGATCAATCTGCACTGCGCTGATTTGCTGCACCGCTCGACGCCCGCCGATATTGTCCACATCAGCGACGATGTCACCCGCAAAGGCAGCAGCAAGCATATCGGCTATTGTGCGAGCAAAGCCGGGCTCGACAGCCTGACCCTGTCTTTCGCGGCGCGCTATGCGCCGGCCATCAAGGTCAACGGCATCGCCCCGGCCCTGCTATTGTTCAATCCCGACGACAACGCGGCGTACCGCGCCAAGGCGCTGGCCAAATCGGCGCTGGGCCTCGAGCCCGGCAGCGAAGTGATCTACCAGAGCCTGCGCTATCTGCTCGATAACCCCTATGTCACCGGTACGACCCTGACCGTCAACGGCGGACGGCATCTTAAATAAGCCGAATCGCGAGGATTTCCATGACCCGCTCACTGCCTGAGAATTACCGTGAAATCCTCCTCGGCCTCGGTGAAAACCCCGATCGCGAAGGCTTGCTCGACACCCCGATGCGCGCGGCGAAGGCCATGCAATACCTGTGTCATGGTTACGCCCAGAGCGTCGAGGAAATCGTTAACGGCGCGCTGTTTGCGTCCGACACGGACGAAATGATCATCGTCGCCGACATCGAGCTGTATTCGTTGTGCGAACATCACCTGCTGCCCTTCATTGGCAAGGCCCATGTGGCTTATATTCCGACGGGCAAGGTGCTGGGCCTGTCCAAGGTCGCACGCTTGGTGGACATGTTCGCCCGGCGCCTGCAAATTCAGGAAAACCTCACCCGGCAAATCGCCGATGCGGTGCAACAGGTCACCGGTGCCGCTGGCGTTGCCGTGGTCATTGAGGCCAGACACATGTGCATGATGATGCGCGGTGTCGAGAAACAGAATTCGACGATGAACACCTCGGTCATGCTCGGCGCGTTCCGCGAGTCGAACACCACCCGCCAGGAGTTTCTGCAATTGATTGGACGGAGCAAGTAAATGCCACAACTTCAACCGGGAATGGCGCGCATCCGGGTCAAGGA
>Ga0307408_100000919_pt1 | contig 22963 bp, 16 predicted proteins | sample 322Cmetagenome_FD_202116 | JGI IMG/M metagenome (GOLD analysis project Ga0307408, IMG submission 202116) | Maize rhizosphere microbial communities from greenhouse at UC Davis, California, United States - 322HYB-C-3 | ecosystem: Host-associated > Plants > Roots > Rhizosphere > Soil | place... | reverse complement strand
GAATGGCAAAAAGAAAAGTACGGCGCTGCTAACGCCCCGATACTTTTAACTTGCCTAAATGAATTTTAAGAAAGTAGCCTTTGCTTCCGCATTTTTTCTTCTACTCTATTTATTGCCCGGCAATATCTTTTCAGATAACGTTAAAAAGGCCGATACATATTATCAGAAGTATGATTATAAGTTGGCTTTAGATATTTATGAGAAAATCTACCAGAAAAAACCATCAGTTGAAATAGCTCAGAAAATTGCCAATTGCTATCGATTTATAAATGACAGCGAAAATGCAGAGCGAGCCTATGCGCAGGTTGTTTCATATCCGAAGGCAGATGCAATCAATTATAAATATTATGCCGATGCTTTAAAACAAAACGGAAAGTTTGCTCAGGCCAAAGGTAACTATGAAATCTACGGCCAAAAACTTCCATCTCAAAAGGAAGAAGCTGCCCGGCTTGCCAATGCCTGTGATGTTGCTAAAATGTGGTCTGAAAATCCAGACATAAATGTAACTCTTGAAAACCAGGCAGCATTAAATAGTTCTAATTCAGATTTTTCGCCTGTACTTTATCAAAATGGAATTGTTTTTACATCCGATAGATGGTTTGTTAAAGCCAAGGATGCTAAGCGCAAAGATGTGTTTGGATGGACTGGCAATCCCTTCTTGAAATTGTATATTCAGGCTGACCTGTCAAAATCTGATATCACACCACTATCAACTGTTTTAAATGCAGATTATCATAACGGCCCGGCTGTTTTTTCTGCAGACGGAAACACTGTGTTCTTTACCCGCACAGAGGCTCCAAGCGAGAAAAAGAACAAAAAACTTCCTGTGATAAGCAAGAAGATTTACTACGCTGTAAAGAAGGGCAACGACTGGGACACGCCAGTATCAATTAACCTGAATAGTGTGAGTTACTCAATTCAGCATCCTGCTTTATCTCCTGACGGTTCCATTTTATATTTCGCCTCTGATATGCCAAATGGATTTGGTGGTATGGACATTTATGCAGCCAGAAAGCAATCGGACGGAAGTTGGGGCAAGGTAACGAATTGTGGCCCTACCATTAATACTGCTGAGGATGAAGTATTTCCTACTGTGCGGAAGGATGGCAGATTCTATTTTGCTTCCAAAGGGCATGTAGGAATGGGCGGCCTGGATATCTTTACAGCAACTGGTTCTTATGATGCCTTTTCTATAGCTGAGAACCTCAAAACTCCAATCAACTCTACCAAAGACGATTTCGGAATAGTATTCAAAGAAGATTTAAAAGGCTATTTTGCATCTAACAGAAAAGGTGGCAAGGGGCTTGATGATATTTATTCGTTCTCAATAGCTCCAGCAGCGCCAGCCGAGCCTTTAGATGCAAAAACAACAACAGGAACAGACTCCTTGTTGGCCTCGCCCAACAACGCTAAAATTGAGTTGATATTTGCTGTAGACGGTTTGGTGGTGGATAAGATTACCAAAGCACCGCTTCCAAACACGGAGATCTTGCTTATAAATAAGACAACTGGCGAACGAAGCAAAGCGATATCTGATAGTGAAGGGAAATTTAGTTTTTCATTGCTTCCCGAAATGGATTATGTTATTAATGGAAACCGCGAGAAATTTTATTCCAAACAAGAAGGTAAGGTTTCTACAGCCGGCCTTAAAGAGTCGACGATCTTTAACGTAAGGTTCGAGCTAGAAAAAGGGGAAGATGCATATATCGTCAGGCTGGAAAATATTTACTACGATTTCAATAAATGGGATATTAAACCCATGGCCGCTAAAAGGCTCAATAAAGTGGTTTCATTCTTAAACAATGTTGTAGCTTCTAAAATTCAACTGCGCTCACACACAGATTCCAGAGGAAAGGCAGTTTACAATAAATGGCTTTCGCAGAAACGGGCGCAGTCGGCTGTAAACTATTTAGTAAAAAGAGGGGTGGGGTCGTCGAGGCTTAGTGCTGTAGGCCTGGGTGAAACGGAATTGTTAAACCGTTGCTCAAATGGAGTGAAGTGTTCTATTCAGGAACATCGCCTTAACAGGAGAACAGAGTTTAAGATTATAAGGATGCAGATTTAAATTGCTTAAAACTTGATAAGTAAGCCTGGAGTATTCAAATACTTCAGGCTTTTTTGTGGTTAAACGCCAAGTAAATCAATTACTTGTTTAGAAGCTTCCTTGGTATCAACCTTGTCTATTATTTTCTTGATAGTTCCGCTGCCATCAATAATGAAGGTTTTGCGGGCAGTGCCCATATATTTCTTGCCGTAATTGTTTTTTTCAACCCATACCCCGTAGGCTTCGACAATTTCTTTTTCCGTATCGGAGATCAGAGAAAATGGCAACTGATACTTGGAAATGAATTTGGTGTGCGATTTTTCGTCATCAGTACTTACTCCGATAACAGTAAAGCCTTTTTGTTGCAACGATTGATAATTATCCCTAAAATCACAAGCTTCGGCGGTGCAGCCTGGCGTATCATCTTTCGGATAAAAGTAAAGGATGATATCTTTCCCTGAGTAATCACTTAGAGATACTGGATTTCCATTTTGGTCTTTAGCGGTAAAGCTGGGAGCTTTGTCTCCCTCTTTCAATTCAGCCATAATTTATTTATAAAATGATGAGGTATATGTACGTGTATTATTTTGCATGTCGGTAACCGACAGTTGCAAAAGGTGCTTGCCCGGTTGCGTACGGTAATCAAATGTATGCCATAATACAGAAGATTTCAAATCGTATTCCATCAACACCCACTGCCCATCTATGGTGCCGGTAAATGATCTGATACCCGATAAATTGTCCGAAATTTTAAATACAATTCTGTTTTCAGCAGCCATTGATTTATCCTCACTTATATTTATTGGCCTGATTAGAGGGGCTATGGTATCCAAAGCGACGAAAAAACTTCCAAAACTTTTAGGATTCGCTTTTATGAACCCAGTCTTTTCATCGTATCGGCCGGCTGCAAACCCGCCGTTTGCGTTTACAATTAAAGCCTTACTCCTCAAGTGCTCCTCCAGGGATTTATCGGGTTTAATAAAAAGGCTAAAGGTGTCATGCAACGGGGTTAGCCGGTTGTGGATTGTATGTAAGTCGGAATACGCATTTGGTCGTTTCTTAACAGAGTACGTGAAATTGATGTCGCTGTAAAGGATGCCTTTAGGGATAATAAGTTTAACGTTCTCTGCACTGAACTCGTTAACCTTATCATGCTCAAATGTTTTAATACCCGGAGTAAGATTGCGAGCGGAAGAGAGTGCCGCGTTACGTTTTATTTTGAAAGTTAAGCTACTTGTATTGCCCTTAACATCCTTTACGATATATTCCAATTCATGGGGTGTATCATCGCCTAAGTTTACCAAGCCGTTATTTACAAGGTTTTTATAAATTCCCAGAGGGTTTCCCGGCTCCAGAAAACTCTTTTGAATAGTGCGCCTGGTTGTAATGTAAATTGGAAAGTCAATATGTGCATTAATCGCCCTCGAATGATGAAAGGCAAAGCGCTCAAGCATCGATGAAAATATTATTTGCCCATCTAGTAACAGCTCGATGGAGTACACGCCGTTTCGGCTGCCGCCAGGAATTTGCTGGTCTGAGGTAATAATTCCAAAGCCGGTTTCGCCATTGATTTCAATTTCTGGTTTAGCGATGCGATAAATACCATCTCCCCCAATTACAGGAATAAACTGTTTAGGCGTATTAGGATTGAACGGTTGCCCATGTAATTTATAAACATATAATCCATTAATTTGAGGCTTAACCTGGTCGGGTATATCGATTCCAAAGAGTTGGGGATTAATAGTTTCCTCAGTCTGGGTGTCTCTCAATTCAAAATGCAGGTGCGGCCCTGCAGAGCTTCCAGTATTTCCAGACCAGGCAATAATTTCGCCTTTCTTCACCGGAATTTCAATAGGCAGAAGCGGAAAATCCACATCATAACTTTGAATGCGGTATTGGTAATTTTTGAGGATTTGAGTGATGCGCTCGTTGAACCGCTGTAAATGCGCATATACTGAAGTATAGCCATTAGGATGAGCAATATAAAGGGCATTGCCAAAACCGCCAATTTGTACACGTAAGCGAGATACATAGCCATCTGAAACGGCGTAAATCGGATATCCTTCGCGTTGATTGGTGCGATAATCCAGCCCTGAATGAAAGTGGTTAGTCCTGATTTCTCCAAAAGAACCCGCCAGCAATGGACGAATTTCCAGAGGTGGAATAAAGTCGGTTGGATACGTTTTGCTTGGCAATAAGCTCTGTGCCTGGGTAGGATCAAAAAGGGTGAAAATTAAAAAAAGGAGTAAGATCCCTGTCTTAGCTAAAGTGTTTGATTTACCTAACCTCAAAATCCAGAAGCTTCTCATTCTCTATATAACCTGTCAATTTATCTCCAATAGCAACTTTGCCAACTCCTGCTGGCGTTCCGGTGAAAATCAAGTCACCCTTTTTAAGTGTGATATACTGAGAAATAAATGCAATCAATTTCTCAAACGAAAAAATAACATCTTTGGTGTTTCCTGCCTGAACGGTTTTCTCATTAATATCAAGCCTGAAGTTTATGTTATAGATATCCTGAAAGGATGTTTTTGGAAGAAATTTGCTTATGGGGGCCGAATTATCAAATGCTTTGGCAAGCTCCCATGGTAATCCCTTTTCTTTATGCCTATTCTGAATATCCCTCGCGGTAAAGTCTACCCCCAGTCCAATCTCTTCAAAATAGGTAGCGGCAAATTTTTCGGAAATGTATTTCCCCTCCTTACAAATTTTAAGTACGATTTCTATTTCATGATGAATTTCCTGCGAGAAATCCGGATGGTAAAACGGCTTATTATCCTTTAGTACCGCTGTATCTGGCTTGGTAAAAATAACAGGCGTGGTTGGTACTGTATTATTTAATTCTTTGGCGTGATCGGCGTAATTGCGCCCAACTGCAATAATCTTCATTCGTAATAATGATATAGTTGATAATTTGAATACAGATTGACCATCAACTCAAGAATTATCAAATAGTTGAATTATCAGCAAGCGAGAAGGCATTGCGCCATCAGCTTGTTTAATTCTGCGAAGATATTATTAAGATATAGCTTTAAAGAATGGAAATGCGTTTGACTACGGTTTCGTTGCCAACAACCAGGCGAATAAAATAATAGCCGCTGCCAAGTTTGGAGGCGATGGAAAACGAGTTGGTTTGTTCTCCGGCAGGCATCCTTTGCGATAATAAAGTAGCGATCTCATTCCCCAGAACATCCATTATTTTAATGGTGACGTTGGATTCCTTGGTGACGTTGTAAGAGAGATTAAGTTGTTCAGCAACGGGATTGGGATACACCTTCACGTTGTTCAATATCTTTGATTCTGCTTGGGTGCTTTTTGCCGCCGATGCATTTGTAGCTTGGTTTTGAGCAGGACTATTTGCGTTACTTGCAGCAGGCTTTGTGGCCACAGGCTTAAATGGAGTTAAACTGATATTTATGCCATTTTGCAGGTAATCGGGTTTTTCTTTACGTGTGTCAGTAATTTTTGTGGTGGATTTTAAAACTTTCTTTGCTGTATCGACAGTGCTCAACCCCTTAAATAAAAGGGCATAACTACCGGTGTATGCCTGAGCATTGACAAGTAGAAAGGAAAGTATGAGAGCTATCGAGTAAAGTTTTTTCATCCAAATGTGTTTTAACAAAGCTATAAATTATATTATTTATATAGCTCTTTTTAACAAAAATTAACAAAAATAAAGCCATAATATACGGGCTGTAAGGCTCAGAAAAAAGTAAAAAAAAGAAAATTGATAAATTCTTAACCATGATGTACATTTGCTGCGTTCATTCTAAAAAAAGTGGCAAGTCATAAAGATCTTCACAAACTCTCCGCCGCAGGCCTACTCATCAGTTTAGGAATTATTTACGGAGACATCGGAACTTCCCCTTTATACGTATTCTCAGCTATAATCGGTGAAAAAAGCATTATCACAGCAGAATTAATTTTAGGAGGGCTATCGTGTATTTTCTGGACGTTAACCCTTCAAACTACAATTAAGTATGTTATTATTACTCTAAGGGCCGATAACAAAGGCGAGGGTGGTATTTTTTCTCTGTTTTCTTTGGTCAGGCGAAAGGCTCGGTGGCTTATCATTCCGGCAATGGTTGGTGGCTGTGCTTTATTAGCCGATGGTATTATTACTCCACCAATCACTATCTCTTCGGCAATTGAAGGCTTGGCTCTCAGGTATCCTGATATTCAGGTAGTGCCTATCGTAATTGCAATTCTGGCAGCCTTGTTTATAATCCAACAATTTGGTACGAACCTGGTGGGCAAGGCATTTGGCCCCATTATGTTTATCTGGTTTACTATGATGGCGGTTTTAGGCTTGAATGTTGTTGTAGAATTTCCAGAGATCATAAAATCAATTAATCCTTATTATGCATTTAAACTCTTAAGTAGCGACAAGTACAGTGCCTTTTTTATTTTGAGCGGTGTGTTTCTTTGTACCACCGGGGCAGAAGCTCTTTATTCAGATTTAGGGCATTGTGGCCGTTCAAATATTCGCATAAGCTGGGTTTATGTTAAGATTTGCCTTATATTAAACTACATGGGCCAGGGTGTTTGGCTATGGAAGCATATCGGGACGACATTGCACGGGGCAAAGCCTTTTTATGAGTTGATGCCGCCATGGTTCCTGATGTATGGAATTGCTATTGCTACCATGGCTGCAATTATTGCTAGTCAGGCCCTTATAACGGGATCATTTACGTTAATTGCTGAGGCGGTTAGGCTAAATCTTTGGCCCAAAGTGAGGATCAACTATCCTACTATAACAAAAGGACAGCTGTATGTGCCGTCTATTAACTGGTTATTGTTGGCCGGATGTATTGTAGTGGTTCTAATATTCCAGGAGTCAATTAAAATGGAAGCTGCTTACGGCCTATCGATTACCGTAACAATGCTTATGACCACCATTTTAGTGGCTATTTATCTCAAAAGGCGCAAGTTTCCCAATTATATAATTGCAATTTTTGTAATCATCTATGCTATTATTGAATTGACATTTTTGAGCGGTAACCTAGCTAAAATCCTGCATGGCGGTTGGTTTACCGTTGTGCTTGGGGCTATTTTATTCTCAGTAATGTGGTCTTGGGGAACGGCAAGGCGTATCAAGAACCGATTTGTAAAGTTTGTTGAAATTGAGGATTATTTTCCCATCATCAGTGAGTTAACAGAAGATGCATCGGTACCTAAATATGCTTCGCAGCTAATTTACTTGACCAGTGCGAATTTCAATTCAGAAATTGAGTCGAAAATTATGTACTCAATTTTGCAAAAGCAACCCAAACGGGCCGATGTTTACTGGCTTGTGCACGTTGATGTAACTGACGAGCCTTATACTACCGAATACAAGGTGAGCCATTTAATACCTGGTAAATTAATACGTATTGATTTTAAACTTGGGTTTAGGATTGAGCAGCGTATAAATGTATTATTTAGGCTGGTGGTTGAAGAGCTGGTAAGAAAAGGCGAAGTAGATATCACAAGTAAATATACTTCGTTAAACAAACATAAGATTATTGGCGATTTCAGGTTTATTATACTTGAAAAGGTGTTATCGCGCTCCAATAATTTAAGCTTTAAAGAGAAGATGGTTATGGCTTACTATTTTATCTTAAAGCGCCTCAGCTTATCTGAAGAGCGCGGTTTTGGCCTGGACTTAAGCTTTGTGACAGTGGAGAAAGTGCCTTTGATTATCACTCCGCCAGACGACATAAAACTTCAGCGAATCGATTAGAAATTCAAATTACGAGATAATGTTAACGGCAGGGAATTAATTTTCTTTGCCGTTTTTTGTTATGGCTACTTTTTTTCTCTTTTGATAGTGGTTGGTTTTTTAAGAAACAATTAAAAAACTTTATTTTAATTGTTTCTTTGACAATTGTCTCATATTTTGTTATAATTGAATAACCAATTTATTCGAACAGCCAGAACTTTAAAAGTTATAAACTTAGCCTGATAAAATCAGATTACGCCGTTTAGTAATTTTAAGAGAGAACTGTTCCCAGTCTTTTTAGCAACATAAAAGTGTGGCGATGAGAGTAGTAAAGAGTGATGCCGCTGTTACAGAAGCTGCGCAGGATTCTGTTATCTGGGCAAGATTTAAGGATGGAGATAAAGATGCTTATGCAAACATCTATTCAAGGTATTCTTCATTGTTATTCAGGTACGGATGTAAGGTAATTGCAGACAGGGAAGTTGTTAAGGACTGCCTGCACGATTTGTTCACAGAAATCTGGAAGAATAAATCCAATTTAGGAAATCCGGAATCGGTGAAGAATTATCTCGTAAAATCCTTGCGCAATAAGTTGCTGAGAGAGTTAAGCAAGCAGGCTAAGTTTGTAGACGAGGAAAACGTAGAAGAAGGTGCATATGGCGAAGTTTGCTCTCATGAAACGAATCTCATATATAGCCAGGAAAAGGGCGAGCGAGAAAAACAGTTAGTTAATGCCCTAAAAAAATTGACCAATCGGCAGAAAGAAATTATCTTCTTACTCTATTATAATAATTTGAGCCCGGTAGAAGTGGCTTCAATTATGTCTGTTTCGGTTCGCACCATATATAATACCACATTTGCTGCGATTCAGTCGCTAAAGGGGGAGATGGTAGTGGTTACATTGGTTTTGCTTTTTAAAGATACACTCTGAACTCGGGCCTGCAATGGTGCAGGCGACAACAAGATTTGATTAGGTTGCTTTAGGGCAGCCTTTTTTTGCTTATATACCTTCCTCAAAAAAAAAAATAAAAAAATTCTTGGTAAAAAATTGGGGTAGCCGACTAATGTATATAAAACCAACCAAAAACGGGATTATATGCATTCTCAAAATTATACTCTTGACGATTTGATTCTTGACCCTGACTTTATTAAATGGGTAAAAGATGAGAATCTTGACAATAAAAACAAGTGGGCTTCCTGGGCTTCTTCAGATGCAGCAAACGCAGCCCTTGTATCAGAAGCCAGAGAATTAATTTTAGAATTATCTACAGATGAGGACGCTCCCTTACAAACTGAATTAACTGAGGTGTGGGAGAGGATACTTGCAAGTAATGAAGAATATGACAGCCAGCGCAGGCCCGGTAAGCTAAGGCATTTAGTTTCATCCTGGAACAGGGTAGCTGCCGTTTCTGCTGCTATTCTTATTGTAAGCATACTTGCGGCAGTTTTGTTAATCAATAAAGAGGTAGAGTATCAAACAACATTTGGCCAAAATAAAACTATTGTATTGCCAGATAATTCGGTAGTGGTGCTAAATGCGAACTCATCAATTACTTATTCGCCAGAATGGGACAGTGAAAAGCCAAGAGAGATATGGCTTGAAGGGGAAGGTTTTTTCTCTGTGACTCATAAAAAGAATTCGCAAAAGTTTGTAGTCCATACTAATGATCTGGATGTGCAGGTGTTGGGTACCAAGTTCAATGTAAATACCCGCAGAAGCAAAACTCAGGTGGTTTTGAACTCAGGAAAAGTTAAGCTATACCTGGCCGATGAAAATAAGAAGGAAGTTGACATGAAACCAGGCGAGCTGGTAGACTTTTCTGCATCGAACAAGGCAGTTGTTAAAAAGGCGGTTGTTGCCAGTAAATATAATGCCTGGTTAGATAAGAAGCTGATTTTTGAAGAGGCTCCATTACGCGAAATAGCTCTTACACTTGAAGAAAACTTTGGCTACAAAGTGAAGTTTTCGAACCCTGAATTAGCTAATCTAACATTTACAGGAACGGTGGAGTCCGGTAATGTAAATCTTCTGTTAAAAATTCTTCAAAGAACATTCGATATATCAATTACTAAAAAGGAGGAGACCATAACCATCAGTAAAAAATAACCAATTGCCTAAAAAGAAAACCAAGTAACCAACCAATTTATAAATAAAAAAGAATATGAGAAGTTCTATTCTGAAAGTATCAAAAGTATTGCTCATAACTGCCGTTAGCTGCTGGCAGGCAGAGGCGTTTTCTCAATCATACGCCTATTTGAACAGGGACAAAGTGGGTGCTGCGGCACCACAGAAAGAGCGCAGGCAGCAACTATCATCTGTGCTTAAATCGCTCGAAGAGCAATTTAATGTCCGATTTAATTATAATACCAAACTAGTTAAGGATAAGTCTATCATGGAGCCTACAATTAAGGGCGAGGCCGTATTAGATGATATTCTCAGTGAGATATTAAATCCGGTGCAACTCAGCTTCGAAAAAGTTGCTGATAATAACTATATCATCCTAAAAGGTACCGGAGAACAGGTTGCTTTAACCGTAAAAGGGAGGGTGTCTGATGCAAAGGGAGAAGGCTTGCCGGGGGTGTCTGTAAGGCTTAAAGGGGCTAACATTGGCACTACAACTGACATGAATGGAAATTATTCTATCACACTTCCAGATGGAGACGGCGTGCTGGTATTTACTTACATTGGTTTTGCAAGCAAGGAAGTTCCGGTAAATAACCAGGCAACAATCAACGTAACCATGGCAGATGATTCCAAAACGCTGGAAGAAGTTGTAGTTGTGGGGTACGGTACCCAGAAGAAGAAAGATATCACCGGCTCGGTAGCTGTTGTAAATACATCAGACATGAAAAAGGTGTCATCCAACGATGTGGGGCAGTTGTTACAAGGAAGAGCTTCCGGTGTTACGGTTAACAGTGATGGCCAACCAGGGGCTTTTCCTCAAGTAAGAATCAGGGGAATTGGAACATTTGGAAATTCTGATCCTCTGTATGTAATTGATGGGGTACCTATAAACGGTGTTCCTCGAGATTTTAATCCAAACGATATTGAATCAATGCAGGTATTGAAAGATGCTTCTGCAGGGGCGGTTTACGGGTCGAGGGCAGCCAATGGAGTTGTTATCATAACTACCAAACAGGGCAAGAAAAATTCTCCTTTAAAAATAGAATACAATGCTTATTATGGAATAGATGAAGTTTGGCAAAAGATGCCTGTAACTTCCACTCCAAATTATCAGGCATTAAATAATGAGGCAAGATACAATGCTGGGAAAGCACTTGCTCCTGCCAACGATCCTAGTTCAACTAAATACATAACAACTATCAATACAGATTGGCAAAAAGAAGGATTGAAAAGTGGAGACAGGCAGAATCATAATCTGAATTTTTCAGGAGGCGGGGTTAATACTACCTATAATGTATCTTTGGATTATTTTGGGAACAATGGAACTTTCGTTGGAAATGGACCTAGTTATAACCGATATACAGGCCGCGTTAACTCTACCGCGGAGAAAGGTATTTTCAAAATAGGGCAATCTTTATTCTATGCTAAATCTCATGAAAATGCTCTGACTTCAAGTGACGGGGTATTACTTGGCGGCAGGCCTCCTTTGATCAATGACCTGGTATTCGCCATACCTACTTTGGGAATTTATGATGCTGCAAATGATGGTGGCTTTGCTGGTACATTACAGGAAAGAGAGGATGCAATCTCTCTAAATGGTATTGGTTATAATAGTCTTATTAAGAATACTGTCGATGTTGACCGCACCTTTGGTACCATTTATGGAGAAGTGCAAATACTCAAAAAATATGGACACAATCTTAAATATAAGGTGAACTTTGGTCATGACCGAGTTATCGCGAGAGATTATAATTTTATTCCAACATTTAATCTTGGATACTTTTTCCCAAATGCCACAGCAAGATTAAATGACAACTCAAGAATATACGGAAGTAAATTGGTTGAGAATACTTTAAATTATGATAAGGTTTTTGGCAAGCATTCGGTGTCCATGCTAGTGGGCCAAATGTACCAGCGAAATACAACTGTTGTTCGTACTGGTTATGCCCAGGGTTTTACCAAACCATATTATCCATTATTAAGTAACGGAAGCACCAGTACATCTTCAGGACAAGAATTTTATAGCGTATTGTCATCTTACTTAGGAAGAGCCAACTATAATTACGACGAAAAATACCTGATAACTGCAACATTGCGTAGAGATGGTTCATCCCGTTTTGCTTTAGCAAATAGATTAGGTTACTTTCCTTCAATCGCATTAGGATGGAGAGTAACTAATGAATCCTTTATTCAATTTCCAAAAGATATAATCTCGGATTTAAAGATTCGTGCAAGTTGGGGTAAATTAGGAAATGAGAATATTGGAGACTACCGCTATTCTGCTGTGATAAATCCTAACATGGTTTACACGTTCGATAATGTTAGAGTGTTGGGAGGATTGCAAACCAATGTTGTTTCAGAAACCATTAAGTGGGAAGAAAGGGAAACTAGCAATATTGGATTTGATGCGACACTATTAAATGGCGTACTAAATTTATCTGCAGAATATTATAGCAGTAAAAGCTCTGATATTTTAGTGGGGATTCCAATTCCTGCTTCGGTTGGCTCTATTGACGCCTACCCTATTGTAAATGCTGGTGCATTACAAAATAGAGGTGTTGAAATTATGGCCACCTATCGTAAGTCTTCTGGAGATTTTAAGTACGATGTTTCAGCAAATCTTACAACCATTAAGAATAAAGTTCTGGATTTGGGTAATAACGTTAAATTCCGCGAAGGGGTTGGATCTAAATCAGAATTAGGTGGAGAAGTAGGCCGCCATTATGGATGGATAGCTGAAGGCTTGTTCCAAACTAAAGAGGAGATAACCGCTCATGCTTTTCAAGATCCTCAAACAGCAGTAGGTGACATCAAATTTAAAGATTTAAATGATGATGGAAAAATCGACGATTCAGATAGGACTTATCTTGGAAGTGGAATTCCAAAGTACACTTATGGGGTCAATTTTAACGCCTCTTACAAGCATTTTGATTTTACGGTGTTCGCTTCAGGTAGTGCTAAGTTTTTAATAAACAGTCGTTTATATCGCGATTTGATGCATTCTGGTGGCGATGCCAATTATCATCAAGATATTCTTAACCGCTGGACCTCAATCAACACCAATACTAATATACCTCGCTTAAACTGGAATGATCCGAACCAAAACTGGAGAAATTCAAATCGTGAAGGATGGCTGCAAGATGGCACGTTTCTAAGGTTGAACACTATTTCTGTTGGTTATACAGTTCCAAAGAAACTAGTTAAATGGCTAACAAGTGCGAGAGTTTATGCAACTGCTCAAAATATTTATACGTTCCAAAAGTATAAAGCATACAATCCTGATTTTACTGCGGGCGTATTTGAGCCTGGATACGACAATGGCTCATATCCAAAACCTCGTACAATTATGATGGGAGTACAAGTAGGATTCTAAATTCTTCAGTCATTCAGAAAAACTAATCGGATTAAAATGAAAAGATTTAAATATTACATCGCAAGCCTGTTGTTTTTAACCGCATGTGATGATAAACTCGAAATAGAAAACCCAAATTATCCCACTACAGGAACTTACTGGAAAACGGAAGAACAAGCGTTTGCGGCAGTTACAGGTATTTATAATGCTTTAATTACAGATGGAACATATCAGCGGTCTTTTCCGGGCTTAACTGACAGCCGTGGCGATGATTTTACTGGTGATAGCCCTTGGGGAGATTTAGAGCAAACTGGTAAATTTATTATTCCTAATACTTCTGCTCCTGTACAGTGGATATGGCGCGACCTTTACATGATTGTATTTAGGGCCAACCAGGTTCTTGATAACGTAGGCAAGATGGACGACGCTTCCATCCGTGCGGATGCCAAAGCTAGAATATTAGGACAAGCCTATTTTCTGCGTGGTTTAGCTTACTATAATCTGGCAACCACATTTAAGGCGGTTCCATTAATTATTACGACGCCAAAGGACCAGAATGATTACTTTCCAGCTACGGCTTCCGAAGACGCCATATGGAATCAGATATTTTTGGATTTCCAGGCAGCAGAGTCTACGCTTCCGATTTCTTATGATAATGTAACAGGGCCTGACAAAGGGCAAAAAGGCCGGGCAACCAAGGGCGCGGCGGCAGGTATGTTAGGTAAGGCATTTTTATATAGGAAGAGGTGGCAGGACGCCGCTACTCAGTTTGAAAAATTCTTTACAGGAAACTTAAAGGGAGTATACTCGTTAATGCCAGATTATCGCGATAATTTTAAGGCAACAAACGAGAATAATGCAGAGTCACTGTTTGAAGTACAGTTTAGTGCTGAGGGCGGATCGGTCCCTAACTGGACTGGTGAGCCTTCTGCGAACTGGCGCCAATTTGAAGCCTTCTCTATAACTTATGGAATGGATGGCAAAGGATTTTCTGATTATTTACCTACCCGTTGGATTTACAATGAATATAAGATTGAAAAGACAACAGATAATAAATCAGACCCTCGCCTTTTAGCTACAATTGCTTCTTATGAGCCGGCTGATAATTCTACCACAGCTTACGGTGTTCCATGGCCCCATGCAACAGACCGTATATATCCCAGAAAATATACATACGATGGTTTAGGGGTTGCATTTGAAACCTTTGAAGGTGGTGGGATCAATTACAGAGTTTTGAGATATGCGGATATATTATTAATGCATGCTGAAGCCTTAAATGAGCTGAATCGTCCGGCTGACGCTTATCCTTTCATTCAGCAAGTGAGAAACAGAGCAAAATTGCCAAACCTTGCAACCGTTAAGCCAAACATGAATCAGGTACAAATGAGAGAGCAGATTTATCATGAACGAGCACTGGAGTTCGCCATAGAAGGGCAGCGAATAAATGATATCATTCGCTGGGGATGGCTATATGACAATGCAAAATTACAGCAGTTAAAAGCCAATGACGCTGACTTTAATACCTGGACACCAGGAAATGAATATCTGCCAATACCTCAGTCAGAATTAGCAGCTAACAAAAATCTTTCACCCAATTCTGCAAACTAAGATTATGAATAGCTTATTAAAAAGAGTTCTAGCTCTATCAATTATATCAATAACAGCTATCACCAGTTGTAAAAAGGACATTGAGCCTTTAACACAAACCGATCCGGGAATTTTTGCAGAGAAACCCTTTGATATAAATGACATTTCTGATACCTATCCGGCTATTGCCAACCCCGTTTTTTACAGACAATGGGGACCTTACAATCTTCATGACCCATCGGTTATAAAAGAAGGAGAATGGTATTACTGTTACAGTACTGATGTAGCTTACGGTGCAGCAGCTCGGGTTGGGATCATGGTGAGGAAGTCAAAGGATCTTGTTAACTGGCAGTATATTGGTTGGGCGATTAATGGCCTGCCTGCCATGGGTGAGAATTATATCAAGTCAAACGGAGGAACTCCTGTACAGGGTTTATGGGCTCCCTATATTATGAAAGTAGGTGCTGAGTACCGTCTATACTATTCGTTAGCACCCACTGTTGGCCGCACTAGTGCAATCGGACTCCTAACTTCGAGCTCTCCGGAAGGTCCGTGGGTAGAAAAAGGTTTGGCCGTGACGTCTATAAATACAGGTGCAGGTACAAATGCAATTGATCCATCAGTAGTGATCACCCCATCAGGACAGCATTGGATGGTTTATGGATCGTCCTGGGATGGTTTATTTGTCCTTCAGTTAAATCCGTCCACCGGCCTGGCTTTGGCTTCAGGCGATAGGGGAACTAGAATAGCAAGAAGAGGCTTAACTAATGGGAAGATTAACGGAAACCTTGAGGGCGGCGAAATTATCTATAATGCGCAAACCAATATGTATTATTTATTTGTCTCTTACGATTGGCTTTCAACAAAGTATAATGTACGCGTTTTTCGTTCTACAAGTCCAAACGGGCCGTTTTTAGATTGGAATGGGGTTAATGTTGATAATCAGGAAGACAACGGTCCCATGATTCTTGCTCCATATAAATTCTTGGATCATGGAGGATGGGCAGGCGTAGCGCATTGTTCAGTGTTTAATAATGGTAACGGACAATATTATATGGCTCATCAAGGTAGGCCGGGTGTAGATCGCGCTTATATGGTGATGCATGTCCGTAAAATGTTTTGGACACCAGAGGGTTGGCCAATAGTTTCTCCTGAACGCTATGCTAATGTAGCTGCTACCCCGGTAACCTCAAGCGAAATTGCTGGCGAATACGAACAAATTGTACAGGGCTATGCCACAGTACCTGGTTATGATGTGGAGCAAACCGACCCACAATATAACGTTGCCTTTAAAACCACTTTAGGAGCAGATGGAAGAATCAATGGAGACCCAAATAATACCTGGGTTTATACCGCTCCATGGTTAGAGCTGAAATGGGCAGGCGGCCTATTTATTGATAAATTGCATGTCTCGCGAGAAAGGGATTGGGAGAAAAAGAAGCCTTCGACTGTTGTAATGACTGGATTGAATGGCGGAGGACTTTCGATTTGGTTGAAAAAGATTAATTAATTGAGTCAAACTATCTTAGGTTACTACCCCCCAGTTTACTGTGGGTAGTAACTTTTTTAATTGTTTTTTTGACATTTAATATTTTTCATATCTTTAAAAACCAATTTATAAATAAAAATCACCTCTTTTTGTATTTCATAAAATGAAAAAAACATTCAATCTGCTTTGTTTATTGGGCCTTGCATGTGGCATAACCAGCCAAAGCGTTGCTCAAACGAAAACATTTACTGTAAAAGCCAATCAGTTAGGGGCAACGGTGCAGCCAACCATGTGGGGCGTATTTTTCGAAGATATTAATATGGGAGCCGATGGTGGTATCTATGCCGAGTTGGTAAAAAACCGTTCGTTCGAGTTTTATAAGCCATTAATGGGTTGGACAGTGCAGCGTAAGAAAGCAGTTGAAGGAGATATCCTCGTTTTAAACCGCCAGGGAGCAAAGTCAAACAATCCGAGGTTTTTACAAGTTAACGCCACCAATGCGGCAAAGGGTAGCTTAGGGATCACAAACGAAGGTTTTAGAGGGATGGGGGTAAAGCAGGGCCTGCGTTACGATTTTTCGGTAATGTATCGCCAAAAATCCCCCGGGGTAAAGCTTCATCTCGAGCTAATTAACTCCAAAAACGAAGTTATTGGCGCTGGAGAGTTAAGTCCGGCCGGAAGCGACTATACCTGGAAAAAGCAGGCTATTAGCTTCAATGCAACTGCAACTGAACCAAAAGCCAAATTGAATATCTGGTTTGAAGGAAACGGAACTATTGATTTAGATATGATTTCGTTGCTTCCTTCAGATACGTGGAAAAACAGGCCGGGAGGCTTAAGGGCAGACATGGTGCAGCTACTTGCCGATATGAAGCCTGGTTTTATTCGTTTTCCTGGGGGATGTATTGTGGAAGGGCACGACCTTTCTACGCGTTATCAGTGGAAAAAAACTATTGGCCCAATCGAAGAACGTGAGTTAATAGTTAACCGTTGGAACACTGAGTTTGCGCATCGCCCGGCACCTGATTACTACCAAACATTTGGATTGGGTTTCTTTGAATATTTCCAGTTATCCGAAGACATTGGAGCTGAGCCTTTGCCAATTTTAAATTGCGGTATGGCTTGCCAGTTCAATACTGCAGAAGTGGTGCCTTTAGATCAACTAGAGCCTTATGTTCAGGATGCGTTAGACCTTATTGAGTTTGCAAACGGCGATGTAAATACAAAATGGGGTAAAGTGCGTGCGGATATGGGCCACCCGAAACCATTCAATTTAAAAATGATGGGTGTGGGTAATGAAAACTGGGGCCCGCAATATATCGAGCGTTTGAAGATTTTCACCAAAGCTATAAAAGCAAAGTATCCACAAATTAAGCTGGTGAACAGTTCGGGTACCGACCCTAACGGAGAGCGCTTTGACTATTTAAATGGCGAGCTGCGTAAAATGAACGCAGATATTATTGATGAGCATTACTACCGCCGCCCTGAGTGGTTCCTGGAAAATGCTAAGCGTTACGACAATTACCCACGCAATGGCTCTAAAGTTTTTGCAGGCGAATATGCTGCGCAAAGCGATAAAATCGTTAGTGTGAATAATAAAAATAATTTACAAACTGCAATTTCAGAAGCTGCTTTTTTAACCGGCCTCGAGCGCAATGCGGATGTGGTGAGCATGGCGTCGTATGCGCCTTTGTTTGCGCACGTTGATGGGTGGCAATGGACCCCTGATATGATCTGGGTAGATAACCTGCGCTCGTATGGCACACCAAATTATTATGTTCAAAAGCTATATTCTTTAAACAAAGGGACTAATGTTGTTCCGGTTCAGTTAGACGGGCAGAACGTTACCGGCCAGGATGGATTATTTGCATCTGCTGTAGTGGATAAAAAGACAAATGAGCTGATTCTTAAGATTGTAAATACTTCAGATAAAGAAGCAGAAGCTAAGTTTGATATTCAGGGGAGTAAGCTACAGTCCAAAGGAACTCATACGGTATTAACAGGAGAAGGCCTTGATAAAGTAAACTCTCTGGATAATCCAAAAGATATTAGCCCGAAAGAACAGCCGATTTCAGTAAAAGGGCAATCGGTAAAATCAAAACTTGCACCAAACTCATTTAATGTTATTAAGGTTAAAATGATATAAGATTTGATTTTGAAGAATTTCTATAACCAATTTATATGTTGCTTGCTCCTGGTTGGGGCGAGCAACTTTGTTTTAGGCCAGCAGCAAAGACAGAATATCGTTGTGCACGATCCTGTAATGGCAAAGCAAGGTGATACCTATTACCTGTTTTCCACGGGAATGGGAATTTCCATCTGGTCGTCTAAAGACCTGAAAAACTGGAAAAAAGAAAAACCGGTATTTGCAGAACCTCCGCAATGGGCTGTAAAGGCAATTCCTGGTTTCAAAGGCCATATTTGGGCTCCCGATATCAGTTTTTATAAAGGCAAGTATTATTTATACTATTCGGTTTCTGCCTTTGGCAAAAACACTTCAGCAATTGGCGTGGCAACTAATAAGACTCTTAATACGGCTTCGCCCGATTATAAATGGATTGATCACGGCAAGGTAATTCAATCTTATCCAGACTTAACCAACTGGAATGCCATTGACCCCAATATTATTGAGGACGGAAAAGGAAATGCCTTTATGGCTTTTGGATCGTTTTGGGATGGGCTAAAGATGGTTAAGTTAAGTGCTGACAGGAAGCATTTTCTGGGGGATTCGGTAAATCTGCCCACTATTGCAAGTCGTGTAACAACTCCTAATAGCAAAGAAAATCCGCCGGCTATTGATGACAATCCAAAGGATGCTGGTGGCAATGCCATTGAAGCCCCGTTTATTTTCAAAAAGGGTGATTACTATTATCTTTTTGCATCCATTGATTATTGCTGCAAGGGAGTAAAGAGTACCTATAAAATGATATTCGGCCGTTCTAAAAAATTGCAGGGCCCTTATATAGATAAAGAAGGAAAGCCATTAAGCCAGGGCGGAGGCTCCATCTTGCTACAGGGAGATAACAGTTGGTATGGCGTTGGACATAACTCGGTTTATCGTTTTAATAACACCGATTACCTTATTTTTCATGGTTATGATGCTTCTGATGACGGAAAACCAAAGTTACGAGTGGAAAAATTAGTATGGACAAAGGGCTGGCCCGAAGTACAAAAGGCTTCCAAATAAACTAAATCCGAAGATAAAGGATTTACCTACAAGTGAATAGCCCAACCTGGAGCCGTTAGGAGCGAGACTGAAGTTAATGCTGGGGGCTGCCCCGGCCGTTTCAAAAAATATAAAATAATTGTATAAAAGACATTTTTACTGAAATTATATTATTTTCGAAAATCGAAATTCCTTTAAAAACCTGATTATACTAATGAAAGCTAACTTATTGCTATTTTTAGCGGCCGGCGTGATGTCAATGTCGGCATGTACCAACAACTCAAATAAAAAAACAGAAGCGCATACAGATTCTGATTCTGTAGCAAAAACAGTTATGATTCCAGACAGCACTAATTTCCAGTCGGATATAGACGGAAAGAAAACAGGCCTGTACGTTTTAACCAATGCAAACAATGTTCAGGTTGCAATTACAAATTACGGTGGCAGAATAGTAAGCATTTTGGTTCCAGATAAAGATGGTAAACTAACCGATGTGTCATTAGGTTACGATAAGGTAGCTGGTTACCAGCAAGAAAGTGAGCCTTATTTTGGCGCCTTAATTGGAAGATACGGCAACCGTATTGGAAATGCGCAGTTTGTATTGGATGGTAAAACATACAAAATTCCGGCCAACAATAATGGACAATCATTACATGGCGGGCCAAAAGGTTTTCATGCCCAGGTTTGGGATGCAAAACAGGTTAACGCTTACACTTTGGAGCTAAGCCGTGTTTCTAAAGATGGCGAAGAAGGTTATCCGGGCAATTTAACCGTAAAAGTTGTTTATTCGTTAACTGACGATAACGCTATTAAGATGGATTACAGCGCTACTACAGATAAAGCTACTGTAGTAAACTTAACCAATCACGCTTACTTTAACTTAAATGGTGAAGGCAATGGCGATATTAATGACCATATTTTAACTATCAACGCTTCGAAATTTACTCCGGTTGATGCTAATTTAATTCCAACTGGCGAGTTGAAAGATGTGGCTGGCACTCCATTTGATTTTACAAAACCAACTGCTATTGGCGAGCGAGTGAATGCTGACGACGAGCAATTGAAATTAGGTAAAGGTTACGACCACAACTTCGTTTTAACAAATTCGTCGACAGAGTTGAAACAGGCTGCTAAAGTAACGGGCCCGAAAACTGGTATCACTTTAGAGGTGTTGACGACCGAGCCTGGCATCCAGTTTTATGGTGGTAACTTCCTTGATGGTAAGTTGAAAGATTGTAAAGGTGGTAAGCCTTATCAGCACCGTACTGGTTTCTGTTTAGAAACTCAACATTTCCCTGATTCTCCAAATAAACCGGCTTTCCCAACAACTACTTTAAAACCAGGAGTTGAATATAAAACAACTACTTTGTACAAGTTTTCAGTAGAGAAATAGGACAGAATATTTCTAAGAAATAGAAGCTGCATCGTTAAATCGGTGCAGCTTTTTTGTTTGGGGAAATGTTTTTTTTGTTCTTAATATTTTGATATATAATTGTTACATTGACACAACCAATTAATACTTAACCGATTTTTTGACTATGCCTGCACAGCATGACGTTTCTGCGTTGATATACAAAATTGTATGGGAGGGGTGTGAAACGTCATATAGACATCTGTTTCGTATAATGTATTCGCCTTTAAAGGCATTTGCATTCTCTATTCTTAAAAGCAAGGAACAGGCTGAAGAAGTAGCAAGTGATGTAATGATTACCCTGTGGAGGGATAAACATAAGCTATTGGAAATTAATAATATAATGGTCTATGGGTATGTAATTGCCAAAAATAGATCGTTAAACTTGCTTAAGGCGAGAAACGGCAGAGAGGTTTCAATTGATGAAATTGAAATCGACATTGTGTTTAATGCGCCGAATCCTGAACAAATTTTAATAACTGACGAGTTAAGAAAAAAACTGCAACAGGCCATGCATTGTTTGCCGCCTAAATGCAAAATGGTTTACCGTTTGGTGAAAGAGGATGGTTTAAGTTATAAGGAGGTCGCCGAAATTTTAAGTATTTCGGTTAAAACAGTTGATGCACACCTGGTTACCGCTGTTAGAAAGATTTCGGAGTCTATTAAGTCAGAGTATAATCTGGCTTGAAAGTTTTTTAAGAAAACCTTCGTTTAACCCTCATCAAAAGGCCCTTTTAAAGTTTCTTAAAAATATTTTCAATCCCACTAGGGAGTTTCCCTTTTTCTCTTGTCCTACTCCTGATTAACCAATAATCTGCACTTGTATCAGGAAAGAATCATACAATTATTAACGCGTAAACTGGCGTCTGAGGCTACAAAAGAAGAACTTTTAGAGCTCGAAAAACTAATGCGCATATATCCCGATGCTGTTTATTACGAGGAAACCTTACTGCAGCTATGGCAAAAGAGTGATACGGATGACGATGCGGATTTAGCTTTTGAAAAGCACCAGCTTAAATACAAAGATGATTTCTTATTAGAGGAAGAAAGTCCTGTGTACCCTAAGCCTCGAATTGGTAATGCAGCACTGATGTTGTTTGGGCTGATTTTTATGGTTTGTTTATCAGTCGGTTTCCTGCTATACAGCCATTATGAAAGTTCTGCCAGACAAAATATGGTTGAGATTTCGGCCGGAGAGGGCATTCGTAAGAAAGTTTTATTGCCAGATAGTACCCGCGTTTGGCTTAACAGCAATAGTAAGCTGGTGTATGATAGTAAGATGCTGAGCAAAGCGCAACGTTCGGTAGAATTAGTTGGCGAGGCTTATTTTGATGTGGCTAAGGATAAAGAACATCCTTTTATTATTCAAACCGGCAAATATTCTATTAAAGTTTTAGGGACTGCATTTAACGTAAGAATATATCCGGGTGAAAAGAAGTCTGAAACTACACTTATTCATGGTTTGATTGAACTGACGCTTAATGGTAGGCATGAGCAGAAAGTTATTCTAAAACCAAATGAAAAGTTTGCTTTAACCGAGCAGGCTTCTGGCCCAAAAACTGATATTGATGATAGCAATGAGCCGTCTGGGCGAAAACTGCTGATTGAACGTGTTGAACCAGTGTTGGTTGCGAATAAAGAATATATCGAAGAAACAGCCTGGATAGAAAACCAGCTGGTGTTTAAAAACGAAACCTTTGATGAGTTAATACCGAAGTTTGAGCGTTGGTACCGCGTTAAAATAAATGTCCGCAACAAAAATTTAAAATCATTTCATTTTACTGGGGCATTTCATAACGAAACTATCACAGATGCCTTGAAAGCAATGCAGTTAATTAAACCATTTAAATTTAAAATTACAGGAAATGAGGTAGAAATATTTTAAAGGTATTAAGCGGGAAATGTTGCCGCATTCCCCGCCGAAAAAGCCATCCAATCTTTCAAGGCAGCAAGGCTGCTTAGCTGATAACTAACCGATTGTTTAACTTTTTAATTATGTAAAGCTATGAAAAAAAAGCATAGGCTTCATAGTATTCTATTGTTTATTGATTCCAATAAAGGGCTTTTGATGATGTTTAATTGGGTCTT
>Ga0307408_100000917_pt1 | contig 23008 bp, 20 predicted proteins | sample 322Cmetagenome_FD_202116 | JGI IMG/M metagenome (GOLD analysis project Ga0307408, IMG submission 202116) | Maize rhizosphere microbial communities from greenhouse at UC Davis, California, United States - 322HYB-C-3 | ecosystem: Host-associated > Plants > Roots > Rhizosphere > Soil | place... | reverse complement strand
GCCGCGAGTGCGGCGGCACCCGCCGCCAGCTCACCAATGAATTGGCGGCGCTGCGACTCCGGACCGGTCTTCGGCGTGCGACTCATATGCTCCTGGAGATTGGATTGGCGTCCCGAAGCTACTGCCTGTCCCTGTCGCGTGCACGGGCGGAGATCAAGGGGGTCAGAGTCGTTTGAATTCCTGGAACTCGCTGTTGTCGACATTTGAGAAATTCAAACGACTCTGACCCCTTAGATCCGCTCTGGCACGCCCCTGCCACCAGCGTAGTCTTAGCGCATGGCCGAGCCCCATGACATGCTCCGGAGCAGCCTCGCGGGCCGCTACGACGTCGAGCGCGAGCTCGGCGAAGGCGGGATGGCGACCGTTTACCTCGCGCACGACGTTAGGCACGCGCGGAAGGTCGCCATCAAGGCCATTCGCGCCGAAGTCGCCGAGACGCTCGGCACCGATCGGTTTCTGTCCGAGATCACGCTGACGGCGAGCCTGCAGCACCCGCACATCCTCACGCTGCTGGACTCGGGGGTCGTCGCGTCGGCGCACTCGGGCGAGCGCTCCTTCTACGTGATGCGCTGGAGCTCGACAGCACCTTCTTCCATGCCCGCGCTGAGCTCGCCGTGTCCTTCGTGGCAACCGGCCAGCTCGATTCTGCGCGACGGGTCGTCCCTCGCACAATGCTCAACCCGGGGAGTGGCGAAGCGGCGATGCCGACGTGGGTGCTCGTCCAGCTGGGTGACACGGCCGGGGCGCGTCGTCTGGTGAGCGAATACGAAGCGGCACGTGAGCACACGTATGTAGCCGCGGACGCACTGGCGGCGATGTACGCCTCGCTCGGCGATTCGACTCGGGCGCTGCAGCTTCTCGACGAGGCGGCGGAAGAGCGGGCGTTCACGCTGGTGTTTCTCGCGAATTACCCGATGTTCAACTCACTCCACAAGAGTGCGAGGTTCAGGCGGCTGGTGGATGGAATCGGCGTCGTGCCGCCAACCTAACGGTGCCCGGTGGTTTTTCGGTCATCGGTCGATAGAATGAAGACTCGACTTCACGGTCAACCTGATCATGCCTACCAAACCTCTCGGCATCGGCTTCATCGGCAGCGGCTTCAACACGCGATTCCACATCCAGGGCTTCCAGGCCATCCGCGACGCCGATGTACGCGGCGTCTGGAGCCCGAACAAGAAGAACGCGGCATCCGCCGCCGCGCTCGCGCGCACGCTCGACGTTGGCGACGCCAAGGCCTACGCGACGATCACGGACATGGTCGCCGACCCCGAGATCGAAGCCATCTGGCTGTGCGGGCCGAACCACGCGCGCATCGAGAACGTCGAGGAGCTCGTGCATGCGATCGAATCCGGAAAGGGAACACTCAAGGGCATCGCGTGCGAGAAGCCGCTCGCCCGCCATGTCGCCGAAGCGAAGACGGTGATCGAGCTCGTTAGGCGCGTCGAGCTGCCGCACGGGTACCTCGAGAACCAGGTCTTCACGCCCCAGGTCGAGACGGGTAAGAACCTGCTATGGGCACGCGGCGCGGCGACGACCGGCCGCCCGTATCTCGCGCGGGCGGCCGAGGAGCACAGCGGCCCGCACGGCCCGTGGTTCTGGCGCGGGAACCTCCAGGGCGGCGGCGTGCTCAACGACATGATGTGCCACTCCGCCCTCGTCGTCAGGCACCTGCTCACCAAACCGGGCGAGCCGTACGACACCGTAAAGCCGGTGCGCATCACGGGTCACATCGCGAGCCTCAAGTGGTCGCGACCGGAGTACGCGAAGATTCTGTCGAAGACGATGGACAAGGACCTCGACTACACAAAGACGCCCTCCGAGGACTTCGCGAACGTCGTCATCGAGTTCGAGACCAGCGACGGCTACAAGGTGCTCGGCGAAGCCAGCACGTCGTGGAGCTTCGTGGGCGCCGGCCTGCGCCTCTCAGCGGAGTTGTTAGGCCCCGAGTACTCGATGAGCTGGAACACGCTCGACTCGGGGCTCAAGCTGTTCTTCAGCCGCCAGGTGAAGGGCAAGCAGGGCGAGGATCTCGTCGAGAAGCAGAATGCCGAGACGGGGCTCATGCCGGTGGTCGCGGGCGAAGCGATGGCTTACGGCTACGAGGCCGAGGATCGCCACTTCGCGCGCGTCTTCCAGGGAAAGGAGAAGGCGAGGCTGACGTTCGACGACGGCCTCGAGGTGGTGAAGGTCCTCATGGCCGCGTACGCGAGCGCCGAGGCAGGCAAGACGCTCGACTTTCCGCCGAAGGGGCTCGACAAGTTCGTGCCCAAGGTGGCGAAGGGTGAGTGGACGCCGTGACGAGTCCGGCGAGGGCGCGAAGTGGAGCGCGGAGCTCGGCGCTCGTTCAGACCGTCGACATCGAGACGCCGGAGCTGGTCACGTTCAGCTACACGATCGCCGGCGTGGGATCACGCGTGGCGGCGGCGCTGATCGACTATCTCCTCTGTCTCGTACTCTTCATCGCGCTCCTGATCACGCTCGCGTTCGTCGGCGCCAACCGTCTCGTGTCGTTCGGCGGAACATCATCGGAGGCGTGGGCACTCGCGATCGTGGTGCTCGGCCAATTCTTCATTCTCTGGGGCTACTATGTGCTCTGGGAGGGACTCGCCGACGGCCAGACGCCGGGCAAGCGGTACATGCGACTCCGGGTGGTGAGCGATGGCGGCTACTCGGTGTCGTTCGCCGGATCGGCGATCCGGAATCTCGTGAGGATCCTCGACATGCAGCCGGTGTTCACGTACGGCGTGGGCATTGGCAGCATTCTATTGACCAAGCAGGGTAAGCGACTTGGGGATCTGGCTGCTGGAACGCTGGTTGTTCGTGAGCAGGTCGTTAGGGGGACCGGCGACGGGCGACGGGCGACGGAAGAACTACGAGCGGCCCAGCCCGTTGCTCGGACCGTGCGGCATGCGCGGCTCAACGATGACGAGTACGCGGTGCTCGAGCGGTTCATCGAGCGGCGCGAGTCGCTCGACCCGGCGCGACGTACGGTCCTGGCGGCGCGGCTCGTTGAACGGTTCTCGAACGCGTTGATTGGGCATCCCGCCGTCGCGGGAGGGCCAAGCGACCAGCTGTTCGAGCTCTATGCCGACGAACGTCAGGCGCGTGCGAGCGGCGCGGTCGTCGGGCGCGAGACGGGCGCGGCGCGAGAGCGTCACGCGATCGTCGCGTCAGGCACGCCGCGGTGGTCGTCGTTCGCGCAGCAGCTCGACCGCGCGCAGCGGAGCGGGCTCAAGTCGCTTGGCGAAGATGGTGTGCGCGACTTCGTGGCCGAGTACCGCGACCTCGCCGCCGATCTCGCGCGGCTGCAGACGGCGGCGCGCGGGCGCGAGCGCGAGGAAGTGTTCTATCTGAGCCGGCTCATGGCCGGCGCGCACAATCTGCTCTATCGCGGGCGATCGCTGACATTCAAGGATGTGTGGCGAACGTTTGCGGTGGATGCGCCACGCGAGGTGCGTCGCTCGTTAGGCCCGATCGCACTGGCGGCAGTGCTGATGTTCGGCCCGGCGATCATCGCCTATACGGCGGTGGTTCGGGATCCCGCGGTGGCCCGCGTGTTCATCCCTGCCGGAATGCTGGACCGCGCGGAAGATGGCGTCAGGCGCGCGAAAACGGGGCGCGGGTACATCTCCGATCCCGAGCTTTTCAGGCCCGTCATGGCCACGAGCATCATCGCGAATAACGTGCAGGTGACGTTCGCGGCGTTCGCGATGGGGATCGCGTTCGGGATCGGCACGGTGATCGTGCTGGTGACGAACGGCGTGAGCCTGGGTGGGGTGTTCGGGCTCTATGCGTCGAAGGGGATTGCGTCGCTCCTCGTGAAGTTCGTCGCGCCACACGGTGTTCTCGAGCTATCGGCGATCTGCATCGCGGGCGGCGCAGGATTTCTGCTGGCCGCGGCGCTGCTCGTTCCGGGAAACCGGCCGCGGGGCGAGGCCCTGCGGGAGAATGGCAGGCGAGCCATTCGTCTCGTTGCCGCGTCCACCGTGCTGTTGTTGATCGCCGGGACGCTCGAGGGGTTCGTGTCGCCGATCGAGACGTGGCCGCTCGCGTGGAAGCTCGCGGTATCGGCGGCGACGGCGGTGTTTCTGGCGGTCTACCTCTCGGGCGGCCGGGTGCGCGCGGCACCGGTGGCGGTCGTCCATGACCTCGGCCCGACCGCGGAGATCCTCGGGCTGGGTAACACCAGTTCGACGACACCGTAGCGATGAAGATCGGACTCGTTGGATTCGCGGGCTCTGGGAAGACGACCGTCTTCAACACGATGACCGGCCTCGCGGTCCCGGTTGGGTATGGCGGCGACGTCCGACTCGGCGCGGTGCGCGTGCCTGACGAGCGTATCGACGCGCTCTCCAGGATCTTCTCCCCGAAGAAGACGACGTACGCCGAGATGAGCTTCTGCGACATTCCGGGGGAGCACGGCGCCGAGAGGAAGGGCCTGTCCGCCAAGGCGCTTCAACAAGTTCGCGAACAGGATGCGCTCTGCCTCGTCCTGCGAGACTTCGCGAATCCGGCGATCGAGGGCGACGCAAATCCGCTGCGTGATCTCGAGGCTTTCCACCTCGAGTGCGTGTTCGCCGACCTCGAGATCGTCGAGCGACGCCTGCAGCGGGCGCAGAAGGAGCACGCCTCACCGCGAGAGGTGGCGCAGTTCGAGTTGATGAAGCATGTGCTCGACGACGGACGACCGTTGCGCAGCGTGCCTGCGGCGGACCTGGATCGCGGCCCGCTCAAGGGCTACGGATTCCTCAGCGACAGGGCGCTGCTCGTCGCGGTGAATCGCGACGAGGCTCGGGCGTCAACGCCGATGCCTAACGACTTCGCCGCCCGGATCGCAGCGTTGGACGCCGCCGGTCTCGAGCTGTCGGCCAGCGTCGAGGCCGAGATCGCAAGACTCGACGCGACCGAGCAGGCGGCGTTTCTCGAAGACCTCGGCCTCCACGAGTCGGCGCTCGCGCGGTTCATTCGCACGGCCTACGCGCTCCTGGAGCTCATTTCCTTCTTCACGGTAGGCACCGACGAAGTGCGTGCGTGGCCGATCCGGCGCGGCACGCCTGCGCGGCAGGCGGCCGGCCGGATTCATTCGGACCTCGAGCGCGGCTTCATTCGCGCGGAGGTGATTCCGTACGCGACCTTCATGAAGCTGGGCTCGGAGCAAGCGGTAAAGGACGCGGGGCTGTTTCAGATCGAGGGGAAGGACTACGTGGTGGCCGACGGCGACATCATGCACATCCGGTTCAACGTATAGTCGGAGCCAATTCCGTCATCTCACCGCCGCCGCGCACCACTACGCACCCTCCCCCAGGCGATCGAGCACGATCAGTTGCTGATCGGACGTGATGGTCATGGTCGATCCGTCGGCGGCCACCTCGTACCTCCCCTGACCAATCACCTTTCCTTCCTGTTTCCCCAGCGTTTCCAGGACGAACGGTCCGTGCCACGTCGCGATGAGCGAATAGCCGTTGCGGCGCGGCGAGTCATGCTCGATCCCGTCGGCGCGGAATGTGTTCTCATTACGCTCGGCGCGGCCGGTCTCATCGACGACGACGTCGGTGATCGTGATGTCGTCGCCCCGCACGTCGAAGTGCATCGTCGCACTTCGGAACGGATTCAGCGGATGTTGCCGAGACCTGGCGACGTTCGCCATCCACGTGCCGGCGAATGGGTTGGTGGTCGGCCCGGCCTCGAGCGCGGACGGCAGCGGCAGCGATTCCACGTGCGCCTTGAGCCTGGGCCAGCTCGCGAAACCGTACTCGCGCGCGAGCGCGTGTTGCGCGTCGGCGAGCTGGAGCTCCGGGTTATCGACGCGCATCTCGGCGAGGCGGCGCTTGGCCTGCTTGCGAAGATGTTCGAGGTTCGGGGTGGCGGGCAGGTCGCGAGACATGACTCCTCCGTAGGCGCCCAGTGTCCGCCTAACGGGCAAGCGAGGGTCAATGCTCGGATCGACACGAACCGCACAGGTGGGATGTTCCCTTCCCGCGGACGGGGTGCAGCCTGCGACTGCGATGTGAATCCTAACACCCGTCCGGCCCGCGGGTCAGCCCTTCACACCGACGGCACTAACGTGTTCGTTGCCGCCGAGGGCGACTAATGGACGCGTTTGCGCCCGGAGACCGCTCAGCGTGTTTCCTCCTTGGGACCAAACACGAGGATCCAGAGCAGGAACACGACGACGCTGACGAAAAACCCGCCGATGATCATCAGAACCCAGTTGAGGAGGGGGACGTCGATCCGCCAGCCGAGCCAGAACACGCCAGCGGCCGCGAGCCCGATACCGAGGATCTTCAAGTAGTCCAGCAACCTCGGACCCGGGATCGGCCCGGTTTCGACGGGATCGTCAGGAAGGGCTACGTCAGGTCCCTGTGGATCATACAGGACCAGCCCGTGCTCGCGCGCGAGCTCGACGATCGCGTCGATCACGGCGTTGTCGGCTCCCCAGCGGATACTGAGGAGCAGGAGGCGGTCGGTTTGTTCCGGTGGAAAATCCGCCCACGGTCCACCTGCCGCCTCGGGAAACCGACGGAGCAATTCGTTCGATACCGTGGCGATCTCGGTGCTTGGCTCGAACGCGCTGTCATCCTCGCGGTCGTAGTACGGCTGGAGGAGGCGCTCCGCCTCGTCGGCGTCGTCGACGACGGGCGCCTTCCAGAGAATCAGCGTCATGCTCATGGCGGAGACGCTAGTGCGCTGGCGCGCGCATCACCAGAGGGCGCGGAGGATCCTTCGGCTGACGCCTCGGCATGACAACGCCGACGTCGACGGAATGCGAGACGCGGCGTTAGGCGGTGCAGCCGCGCAGAGGCATCGCGCTGGGTGAGATCGATGCCTCACCGTTTCATTGCGAGGCTCCGTCGCACACGAGCACGAGCTTGCCTGTCACGCCTCCGCTCCCGAGCAGCTCGTGCGCGCGTCTCGCCTCGGCGAGCGGGAATCGCTGCGCTATGAGCGGCTTGATCTTCTGCTGTCGGAGAAGGTCGAACAGGGTGGTCAGATCCTGTCGGAAGAAGGCTGGTCGCACCCGTTCGAGCGTTTGGATGCTATAGGGAACAACGCGTTTCCGGCCCGGCAACACCCAGCCGCCAACGATGTACACCCCGAAAATGGCGATTGCGCGAAAGCGATGGCGACTACCCGAACGACCCGACGCCAGTCGCCCCGGATTCAGCGAAGCAGTAAGGCCGTAGGCCACGACCTTCCCGCCAGGGCGAAGCGCCTTGCGGGAGCGCCAGATATGCGTGCCACCGATGCTGTCGAAGACGACGTCGACCCCGCCGCTCGTTAGGCGGTGAATCTCCGTGACGAAGTCCAGATGCTGGTAATCGATCGGGATTCCACCCAGCTCGGAAACGGCCGCCGCCCCTCGCGACGAGCACGTGCCGTACATCTCGAGCCCGGCGAGGCGCCCAAGCTGCAGCAATGCCGAGCCGACTCCGCCTGACGCGCCGTGAATCAACACTCGCTGGCCCGGTTGTACCCTGGCAGACCGGTGCAGCATCTGATGCGCCGTGACATAGTTCAAGACGAGGCTCACGGCCTCTCCCGGATCCAGCCCGGGTGGCACGGGGACCAGCTTACGTTGCGGCAGGCAGACGAATTCCGCGTACGCTCCGTGCACCGGTAGCGCGGCAACCAATTGGCCTGGTTCGAACGCAGACACGCCGTCGCCGAGGCGATCGATCACGCCAACAAGATCCCAGCCCGGCGTAAAGGGCAGCGAAGGGGTTTCGGGGTGAATGCCTTCGCGCATCATCACATCGGGCAGGGAGACCCCTGCCGCCAGCACCCTCACCCGGACTTCACCAGCCCTCGGCTCGGGACGCTCTTCTTCGACCACCTGAAGCGCATCGGGTCCGCCATAGTGCGTGACGATGATGCGCGTGTGTTTCGTCGTGGGCTCGTGCGCGTGGGCTTCGCGGCTGCGGGCTCCTTTCAGCAGCGTGGCCATGGTTTCCTCCGCTCGCGGATTCGATCGCCGACGGCGGCATCGCCAAGCTATGGCGACCCGCGCTGGAGACTGTCGGGGATCTACGGCGGAGATGTCAGGAGAAGCCGGACAGACGCGGGGCGCCGTCGCGAGCCGGCTTCCGCGTCCTCGAGCACCACGGCCGAGACTCGCCGGCTCACGGCGGATCCGTTGGCGCGGCGCGCAATCTGCGGATCGTTCTTCGCCATCACTGTGCGTTAGGCTAGGGCATGATGGGTCCCGAGTCGAGGTTCGTGGAGATCGATGGCCTGTCGGTGGGTTACAGACAGGCCGGGCGTGGCGAAGCGCTCGTACTTCTTCACGGGTTCCTCTCTGACTCCCGGTGTTGGATCCCTCAGCTCTCGGGGTTGTCCGATTCGTTCAGGGTCATCGCCTGGGACGCACCGGGGGCAGGCGCCTCCTCCGATCCGTGCGATAGGTTCTCCACGTCGGAGTACGCCCGTTGCCTTGGCGGCCTCTTCGACTCGATCGGGATTGGTCACGCGCACGTCGTCGGGCTGTCATGGGGTGGCATCCTCGCGCAGGAGTTCTATCGACTGTTTCCGGAGCGGTTGCGTTCCCTCGTGCTCGCTGACACCTACGCCGGGTGGAAGGGCTCGCTCCCCGAACGGGTGTGGAAGGAGCGACTAGAGGCCTGTCTCGCCGACGCCTCGGGCTCACCCGCCGCCTTGGTCGCCAAGTTCCTGCCTGGCGCACTGTCCGAAGGCGCTCCGGCTGAGCTGCGGAAAGAGCTCTCGATCATCGTCTCCGACTATCACCCGGTCGGCTTCCGACTGATGTCGCTGTCGTCGGCCGAGATGGACACGAGAGACCTGTTACACGGCATTCACGTGCCGACGTTGGTGCTCTGGGGCGAGAAAGATCGTCGCAGCCCGGTCCACGTCGCTCACCAGCTCCATGCCGCCATTCCGGGTGCCGAGTTGGCCATCATCCCGAAGGCAGGCCACGTGAGCAACATGGAGCAGCCGGAGGCATTCAATGGCCACGTTAGGCGCTTCTGCAAGGCTCACCACTCGTCCGCGACGCGCGAGTCGTGAAGCGCGTCGTCGGCTAAGGCAACGCGTCGCGTAGTTCCCGCCCGCGTAGCTTACGCAGGACTCTTTTCGGCGGAGGGAGCTATGCCCGAGCATTTACAGCAGAGCCTCCGAGACTTGGACGAACGACGTCGCGCGTTGCTCGACGAAGTCGAGGCGTTGAGCGACGAGAGGCTGACGGCCAAGCCAGTGCCCGGGAAATGGTCGATCCTCGAGATCGTCGAACACCTGGTGCTCGCGGAGCGCGACGTTCTGCAGAACTTGCCCGAGCCGTCGCAACTCGTCGCGCGCCCGCGCCGACTGAAGGCTCGCGTCAGCTATCCGCTGGTGATGTTCGTGCTGAGGCATGGCATCCCGGCAAAAGTGCCGTCGCCTCGCATGGTGCCAACGGGTCGTGCCTCGCTCCCTGCCCTGCGACGCCAATGGGACGAGACTCATCAGTGGTTGCGGATGTACGTCGATGGCCTCGCGCGAGGCGATTTCGGCAAAGCCGTGTTCGAACATCCGATCGCTGGCCCGTTGACCGTCGAGCAGGCAATCCGCATGGACCTGGTCCATCTGGAGACGCATGCTCGAGAGATAAGACGGCTGGTAGCACTGACAAGTTGACGCGGGCGGGACTCACGCCGAGGACCGACCCGGCAATAGCGCTCCGTTGGCGCACGAACGTAGTTTGTTCGACGTGACGACTAACGAGAGCACGTTCGACGCAATCGTGATCGGCTCCGGCATCTCCGGCGGTTGGGCCGCCAAGGAGCTCTGCGAACACGGCCTCAAGACGCTCGTGCTCGAGCGCGGTCGAGACGTGCAGCACATCAAGGATTATCCGACGGCGAACATGGCGCCGTGGGAGCTGCCCCACCGCGGCTACAACCCGCGCAAGCTGATCGACGAGAATCCGCTCACGAGCAAAGCGGCGGGGTACGGCGAGGCCACCGCACACTTTTTCGTGAAAGACGCAGACCATCCGTACGTCCAGGAAAAGCCGTTCGACTGGATTCGCGGCTACCAAGTGGGCGGCAAGTCGCTCATCTGGGGACGCGCCACGCAGCGGTGGAGCCGGCACGAATTCGTCGCGCCCGAGAAGCTCGGCTATGGCATGAACTGGCCGATCACGTACGAAGACGTCGCGCCGTGGTATTCACACGTCGAGCAGTTCATCGGCGTGTGCGGCAACTATGACCACCTGGACGCGATGCCCGACGGCGAGTTCCTTCCGCCCTTCGATTTCAATTGCGTCGAGAAGCACATGAGCGACGCGATTCACGCGCGGTACCGGAACCGCTGGGTGGTGCAGGGACGCTGGGCACACCTCTCGAAGCCGAAGCCGATCCACCTCCAGCAGGGTCGCGGCAGCTGCCAGGCACGCAATCTCTGCATGCGAGGGTGTCCTTTCGGGGGATACTTCAGCTCCAACTCGTCCACGCTGCCGTGGGCCGCGAAAACCGGGAATCTCACCGTCCGTCCGCACTCGGTCGTGCACTCGATCGTCTACGACCCGAAGACCGGTAAGGCGTCCGGTGTACGCGCCGTCGACGCGGACACGCACCAGCAGCTCGAGTACAAGGCGCGCGTCATCTTCGTGAACGGCTCGGCGCTGAACTCCACGCTCGTGCTGCTCAACTCCACGTCGTCGCGATTCCCCCACGGCCTCGGCAACGACAGCGGCCTCCTCGGCAAGTGTGTCATGCACCACAACTACCGCGTCGAGGGACACGGGCGCATCGACGGCTTCACCGACAAATACTTCTTCGGACGGAATCCGACCGAGTGCATCCTGGTGAACTTCAGAAACCTCGGAAGGCAGGACACGGATTTTGTCGGCGGCTACACGACATTTACCGGCGCATATCGCGAGCGCGGCGTGGAAACGGACGACCTCGCGGGCGAGGTCTTCAAGGATGCGCAGACGAAGCCTGGACCCTGGGGCATCTACATGTACATGCAGGGCGAGACCATCCCCAAGGAATCCAACCACGTCCGCCTGCACGAAACAAAGAAGGACCAGTGGGGCATCCCGCTTCTCGTCGTGAACGTGGACTACGATGAGAACGACGCGCGCATGATCAAGGACTGGCGCACGCAGGCCGCCGAGATGCTCGAGGTCGCGGGATGCCACGACGTCGAGACACACGACAAGGGGTGGGCACCCGGGCTCGACATCCACGAGATGGGCGGCGCGCGGATGGGCAAGGATCCGAATCGGTCCGTCCTCAACGAATGGAACCAGGTGCACGGTTGCCCGAACGTGTTCGTCACCGACGGCGCGTGCATGACGTCGACGGGGAACCAGAGCCCCTCCATCCTTTACATGACCCTCACGGCGCGCGCGGCCAACCACGCAGTGGACCTGCTCAAGCGCCGGGAGCTTTAACGATGCCGCCGATGAACAGGCGTGAAGCGCTCAAGGCCGCAGGTCTCATCGCGGGCGGCGCGTTCCTGGCATCCGATGGAATCCTCGCCGCCTGCCGTGGCGAGACGCGCGCGGGGCCAAGGGATCGACTGCTCAACGCGGACCAGCAGGCGCTGGCCGAGGAGATCGCGGACACCCTGCTGCCCACGACGGCGTCGTCACCGGGCGCGAAAGCAGCCGGCGTCGGCCGCGCCATGAATCTGATTGTCAGCGACTGCTACAAGGCGGAGGACCGGCAGCAGGTGCTGAGCGGTCTCGAGACATTCCGCACGACCTGTCGCTCGAAGCGTGGCAAGGACTTCGTCGACCTAACGCGAACGGACCGCGAGTCCTTCGTGCGAACCGTGGCGAATGAGGAGTGGTTCGGACCGGTGCGAGAGCTCGCGCTCGGCGCGTACTTCTCGTCCGAGATGGGGATGACGAAGGCGCTGCGCTACGTGAGCGTGCCCGGGAAGTACGTCGGCTGCATGCCGCTGGAGCCTGGCCAGCCCGCCTGGGGATAACCGCGGGGACGAGCCGCGCGATGCCGTCGACGGCGACCTCCATGAGCTCTAGGTCCCCTTGGTTTTTGTGAACGGCATCGGGAAGCCAATGCGTCCCGGAGTCTTTCATTCTCAACCCGGCTCGTTGCGAGCGGAGATGTCACCATCCGAGGAGCGATCCGAAGCATCCGAGTGATCGTGTGCATCCCTCCCCCTTTTCGTCTGTGGGGCCGGCCTTCTCAGGCCCGTCTCACGAATCCCGCCAGGTGCTCACCGGTCAGCGTCGACTTCTTCGCCACCAGGTCAGCCGGCGTGCCCTCGAACACGATCCGCCCGCCGTCGTGACCCGCGCCCGGACCGAGATCGATGATCCAGTCGGCGTGCGCCATCACGGCCTGATGATGCTCGATCACGATCACCGACTTCCCCGAGTCGACCAGCCGATCCAAGAGCGCGAGCAGCTGCTCGAGGTCAGCCAGGTGCAGGCCGCTCGTTGGCTCGTCGAGCACGTAGACGCCGCCCTCTTCCCCCATGTGCGTCGCGAGCTTGAGCCGCTGGCGCTCGCCACCCGACAACGTCGTGAGCGGTTGGCCGAGCCGCAGATAGCCGAGCCCAACGTCGGCCATGCGCCGGAGAATCGCGTGCGCGGCCGGTGTGTTCCCCTTGTCGCCACCGAAGAAGCCTAACGCGTCATCGGCCGACAGGTCGAGCACTTCGGCGATGTTGAGTCCGCCGAGTCGATATTCCAGGACTGACGCCTGGAACCGCCTGCCCTCGCAATCCTCGCAGATCGTCGAGACCCCGGCCATCATCCCGAGGTCGGTATAGATCACCCCTGCACCGTTGCACGTCGGACAAGCACCCTCCGAGTTCGCGCTGAACAAGGCGGGCTTCACGCCGTTGGCCTTCGCGAACGCCTTGCGAATGGGCTCGAGCAGATCGGTGTATGTCGCCGGATTGCTCCGCCGCGAGCCACGGATCGCCGTCTGGTCGATCGCTACCACGCCATCTCGCCCACTCACCGAGCCGTGGATTAACGAGCTCTTCCCCGACCCCGCCACGCCGGTCACCACCACCAGCACGCCTAACGGGATATCGACGTCGACGTTCTTCAGGTTGTGCGTACGGGCGCCGCGCACCTTCATCACACCAGCCGGCTTCCGCGCCGATGGCTTGAGCGAGGCGCGATCGCTCAGGTGACGTCCGGTGAGCGTGTCACTGGTCGTTAGACTCTCGACAGTCCCTTCGAAGACGACCTTGCCGCCGGCGGTGCCGGCGCCGGGTCCCAGGTCGACGACGTGATCGGCGATCGCGATCATCTCCGGCTTGTGCTCGACGACGAGGACGGTGTTGCCCTTGTCGCGCAGCCGAAGCAACAGGTCGTTCATCCGCTGGATGTCGTGGGGATGCAGGCCAATCGTCGGCTCGTCGAACACGTACGTCACGTCGGTGAGCGACGACCCAAGATGGCGGATCATCTTGGTCCGCTGCGCCTCGCCGCCGGAGAGCGTGCCGGACGGCCGGTCGAGACTCAGGTAGCCGAGTCCGATCTCCACGAACGAATCGAGCGTGTGCTGCAGCGATGCCACGAGCGGCGCGACGGACGGCTCCTTCAGATCGCGCAGCCAGTCGGCCAGGTCGTTGATCTCCATCGCGCAGGCGTCGGCGATGTTGATCTTCTTTATCTTCGACGACCGCGCGGCCTCGTTGAGACGCGTGCCGCTACACTCGGGGCAGGTAGTGAACGTGACCGCGCGCTCCACGAACGCGCGGATGTGCGGCTGCATCGCGTCGACGTCCTTGGCCAGCATCGACTTCTGGATCTTCGGGACGAGCCCCTCGTAGGTGAGGTTGATGCCGTTGACCTTGACCTTGATCGGCTCGCCGTAGAGGAAGGTGTCTCGCTCCTTCTTCGTGTACTTCCTGATCGGTTTGTCCGGGTCGAGCCCCGCCGCGGCGAAGATCTTCACCGCCCAGCCCTCGGCGGTGTAACCGGGAACCGTTATCGCGCCCTCGCCGAGCGACTTGGTCTCGTCGAACAGCTGCGTCAGGTCGATGTCGTTGACCTGCCCCATGCCTTCGCATCGCGGGCACATGCCGCCGAAGTAGACGATGTCGCGCACGACGATCCGTTGGCCTTTGCCCTTGTCCACGTTCATCGCGCCGCTCGCCTTTCGCATCGGCACGTTGAACGAGAAGGCGGTAGGAGGGCCAATGTGTGGCTTGCCGAGGCGGCTCCACAGCACGCGCAGCATGGCGTTCGCGTCCGTGACGGTGCCGACCGTCGAGCGGGCGTTGGCGCCCATCCGCTCCTGGTCGACGATAATAGCTGTCGTTAGGCCATCCAGGACATCGACCTCGGGCCGGTCCAGCGTCGGCATGAATCCCTGGACGAACGCGCTGTACGTCTCGTTGATCAGCCGCTGCGACTCGGCCGCGATCGTGCCGAACACCAGCGACGACTTGCCCGACCCCGAGACACCTGTGAAGACCGTCAGTCGCCGTTTGGGGATGTCGACGCTGACGTCCTTCAGGTTGTTCACGCGGGCGCCCTGGACGCGGATCAGGTCGTGCCTGTCCGCCGCGTGGTCACTGGAGGGGGTCATCGCGCTACCGTCGCTCGAACTCCCAGACGTTGTCCTGATCACGTCCGGCGCCGACAATCCGCTCACTGGCCCGAAGGCGTCGCCCATCGTCGCTCAGCTCGTAACGCCACGTCATGACCATGCCCGTTTCACCTGGTCCAATTCGATCTTCAGTGAGCAGTGCGTCGTCGTCCCAGTGACAGCGGGAGCTCTCGGTCGCGCTCACAGTCTCGCTGCCATCCGTGAGGCGATCGAAGGTAAATTCGACGGCGTCATCCGCGCTGGCGAATCTGGCCGAGCAGTGGAATCGCGGATCATCGTGCTCGATCCGCAGCACCGCGCTCACGATGGCTGCGGCGTTCGTGCTCAGGACGCTCGATGCGCGATCGAGGGCATATTCGCCGGAGAAATCGGGTTTGATGGCGCTCATCCGAAGACCACTGCTGGCTGGCGTTCGTTAGGCCGCTGGCGGGACAGTGGCAGCTTCGGCCGGCCACGGACCCATGAGCATCGGCTGAAAGGGAAAGATTTCCGCGGCGAAAACGCCGCCCGCGACCGCCGGATCGCGCTCAGCCACCGCACGCGCGGCATCGAGGGACGGAGCGCGAATGACGGCGAACGCGAACGTCGTGGGATCGCGCTGCAGGGTCCGACCCGCAAAGACCAACGTTCCCGCCGTGAGCAGATCCTGTGAATAGATCCAGTGGCGCGCAGCGAGCGCCTGCTCGTCCGGCGTCGGGCCGTCCGTGAGCATCGCGAGACGGGCGGGCCGGAGCGTGTAGAGAAACAGTCCGGCCGGGACTTGTCGCGGATCGGCGATGTGCATGAGTGGACACGGAGGCGAGGAATCCGCCCGCGACCTAAGGTCGAGGGACATCGGGCATGAAGTCGGAAGGTTGACGCCCGAGCTGCTCTGGCGAAAGCCCAAGGTTAATGCGAATGGTCCACGCTTCGTAGTGCATCTCCCTGCGCACTGGGCGGTCGGGATTCGCCAACGAGATGCCGGCCGACCTGATCGGTAGCCGGGCCCTCCGTGCGCGGTCGTAGAGGATCGTCGCGGCGTCGAGCGGGAGCGAAAGTAGTGCGAGCGGATGAGGCGTCCGTGACCCGCGAACTAATTCTCGATTACCACCAGGCCACGCGATCAAAGTCCAACTAGTCAGCGCGAGCGAGGGCGTGAGAATACGGCAGTCTTCAGTCTGCCGGAGAACCGTGCACGGAGAGGCCGATGCCATGATTCGACGACTTCTGTTTGCCGCGTCGCTACTTCCATGCGGAGTGGGATGGGCTCAACAGGCCGACACGACCAAGCCAGCGAGCACTTCGGAGGAGCCCCAATGGTCGATTCCCACCCGTCGCCTCGATCTTTATGCGGGCCTCAGATCGAACGGCGGCACCCACGCCATGGTGGGCGCGAAGTTCTCGCGCCGGATACCCTCGACGAGGAACATGGCCGGCGCTGGATTCGTGGAGGTCGCTTTTGCCAACCAAACCGAATTTCTGGTGGGGGCGCTGTTCCAGTACATGCCGGTGAACCGTTTGCTTTTGGAAACAGGCCCCGGCGGCGAGTTCGATGGGGGCAGCAATTTCTTCTGGCGCGTCAGCGGAGAATACGAGCTGCAGGCCCGTAAGTTGTTCATCATCCCGAAGTTCTACCTCGACTTCGTGAATGGCACGACCGTGGTTGGCTACGGGCTCGCCATCGGTCGCCACTGACGAGCCGCAGCCGCCTAACACATAACGTCGAGCGAAGCCGTGTGGGCGGGAGCGTGTCGTCTATTCCGCCCGCAGCGCCTCGACGGGATCGATGCGCGCCGCCCGACGCGCGGGGAGGTAGCCCGCAAGCGTCGCCACCACCACGAGCAGCACGCACACACCGGCAAGGGTCATTGGGTCCGTCGGGCTCACCTGGAACAGCAGCGACTGCACAACGCGCGAGACACCGAGCGCGCCGGCGAGCCCGGTGACGACGCCGACTCCGACCAACCCGACCACCTGCGCGAGCACGAGCTGGCGGATGTTGCTTGGCATCGCTCCGAGTGCCAGGCGCACGCCGATCTCGTGGGTCTGTCGTCGCACGTTGGCCGCCATGACCCCATAGAGGCCGATGGCCGACAGCAGCAGCGCCACGAGACTGAATCCCGAAAGCAGCAGCGCGCTCAGTCGTGGCTGCGCGAGCGGCGCGTCGAGCAGCTGATCCATCGTCTCCGCCTTCCACACGACAAGCGCCGGGTTGATGTCGTGCGAGGCTGCTCGGAGAGCGGGAAGTACGGCGGTGAGAGGGCGTGTCGTGTGCACCGCCACGAGGTCGGGAAAGTCTCCCGCCACCTGGTCCCAGGCGAAGTATGCCACTGGTCCGACGTTCTTGAGCTCGCGGTAGCGCGTGTCGCTCGCTACCCCGACGACCGTGAACGTGCTGTCGCCAACGTGCCCGGTGACCTGCACGAGCCGTTTCCCGAGCGCGTCCTCGTTAGGCCAGAGCTGCCTCGCGAGCGTTTCGTTCACGACGACGACCTTCTCGGAGCCCGGCCCGTCGCCGTTTGTGAAGCTTCGGCCTCGGCGAATCGGAATCGCGAGCGTTCGGAAGTAGTCCGGGCCCACAAACTCGAATGGAACGAACGGGTTTTGCGCCCATTCGTTCACCGGCTGGTCGGCACGCGCCAGCTTCAGGATGAAGAGCGATTGCCCTATGAACGGCTCGCTCAAGATCGGCGTGGCCGACACGACCCCGGGCGTGGCCTCGAAGCGTCGGACAAGCTCCTTCCCCGCCCCACCGCTCGCCACGCCGGCCGGGAGCGCGCTTCGCGGCGCGGTGAACGCGAGGATGGAGAGGTGCTCGGCCCGATAGCCCGTATCCACGGATTCCAACCGCGCGAGCGTCCGAACCAGCAGTCCCGCGCCGTTGAGCACCACGATCGCCAGCGCGATCTGGACCGCGACCAGCCATTGCCGCGCGCGACGTGAAGACCGGCTCTCCGCGCCGGACCGCGAATCCGAGCGCAGCACGGCGTACGACTGGATCCGCGACGCCACGAAGCTGGGCAGGACCCCGAATACGAGCAGCGCGAAGAGCGTGATCCCCACCGCCGCCGTGATTGGTGGGCCGGGCGCACCTAACGCGTCCATCCGCGGTAGCTGCGGGGGCGCGGCGACGCGCACCAGTTGCAGCGCTGCCAATGCCGTCAGGAACCCGAGCGCTCCGCCGAGCAGGCCCAAGAGTGCGTTCTCGACAGCGAAGAGCCGCACGACGTCGATCGACCGCGCGCCGATGGCGCGCCGAACTGCGATCTCGCGAATGCGGCCGAGGAGCCGGACGAGCGAGAGGTTGCCGATGTTGACGCACGCGATGACGAGGAGCAGCGCCACCGCGATGGTGACCGCGATGACCGAGGGCCGTGTGCCGCCAAGCACGGTGTCTGCAAACGACTGCGCGGTCACGCCCGAGATCTCCCAGCTCGCCGCGCTCGAAACCGTCGAATCGCGGACGAAGGGTGGCACCCGTTGTGTGAGAGCGAAAACGGCGTCTCGCGCGGCGCTCATCGATGCGTTAGGCGCCAAACGCGCGATGATGTCGACTTGTGCGATGCTGGACGACGGCGGCATCGCTATCCAGGCGTCCGCGCTGCCGGGGTAGCCGAACCCCGCGGGTGCCACGCCTACGACGCGCACACGCTGCTGCGTGGATGGGATGATGAGTGACCGGCCAACGACCGACGGATCGTCGCCGAACTTACGACGCCAGGATGTGTGGCTCAGTACGAGGACCAGCGGCGCACCGGCTTGCCCGTCATCCGGCTGCAGCAACCGGCCGAGGGCCGGCCGCGTGCCGAGCACGTCGAAGAAATTCGCCGATGCCCCTGCCAGGTTGAGCACGACGACGTCGCTTCCATTCATGAACGGCTGCGGCCGCACGAGGTGGTATATCCCCGTCACGCCACGGAAGAGCGAACCATTACGCGCGATCTCCGGGAGGTAGCTCTCCGGCACATCGAGGTGCCTGCCACTCCGGTCGAGCGGGTGCATGATGACCACGCGGTCCTGCGCCGCGATCGGCAGCTGGTCGACGAGGACGGTCTTGAAGACCGTGAACATTGCCGTCGACATGCCGATGCCGAGCGCGAGGATGACCAGCACGGCGATCGTGAAGCCGGGCGTGCGCTTGAGCGATCGCACGGCGTGGCGGACGTCGCGGAAGAGGGTGTCCATGGTCGCTATCATGCCTCGTCCGTCAGTCGCAACGCAATGTTCGACCCGTTCAGCTCAGGCTTCTTCAGCTCCCGTCACGTCGAAGCGTGGCCGCACCGGCATGCGCAGGACGCTATCGATCACGGTGGCGGCCTGTTGAAACCGCTGTTCGAATGGCCCCTGAATTCGCGTGAAGAGTTGGTGAGTCGTCCGGAGCTCGCGTTCCAGGAGGTCCGTATGTCGGGTGCGCTCGTCCCGGAGAACTCGCGTGCCGTCGTTCATCCACGGCACGTCGTCGTCGAGCAGCAGCGCGTGACCGTACTCGCACCCTGCGGCCGCACGCGACAGCCACGCGGACCGCGTTCCGAGGATGATGTCGCTCCAGGTAGCCGTGGTGCGCACGTCCGTGTCGCAGATGAGAACGCGGTTGGCCGACCGCGCTATCGATTCCTCTGCCAGGATCTGACCTCGGCCGATCGCGTCGAAATCGTCCGGCGTGAGGTCCCGCGGGTCGCGTCCCTCGCAATACGCGCGACCGTACTCGGGCACCCAGGTCGTGCGAAAGGCCTCGGCGAGTTGCTGCGCGAGTGTCGTCTTGCCCGTGGACTCGGTGCCCAGAATGGCAACGCGATGAACGTACGACGGCCGCACCACCGGCGGGATGTAATCCCAGTGCCCTAGCGGATCGTCACGGATGGCGGTGCCGGAAACCGGATACGTGTTCCGGGCGAGGTCCACGCAGACGTGCCGAGCCCCGAGTCGTCGAGCGAGCTCGTCACCGTAGTCTTCCGAGGTGAAGACGAGATTGATCGCACCCGCGTGCCGCCTAACGAGGTCCGTCCAGATCCGCCAGAACTCCGGATGCTCGGCGGGCGCCTGCGGGACCTCCTCGGCGACGTGCATCACCCGGCAATCGGGATGGGATTCCGCCACCCACGCGAAGCGTGTCGCGCCCGGGATCGGTTCGCGCGCGATCGAGCACACGAGCACCGTCAGCACGTCGACCTGTGAGCGTGCCGTGCGAATGAGGTGCGCGTGTCCGGCGTGGTATGGAAGAAACTTGCCAAGCACCAGCCCGCAGCGTGCGGCGCTCATACGGGAGCGTTAGGCATCCGGACCGCGGCGCACCGCACTATCACACGACCGTCGTTCGCCGGGCACGTCTCCCCACGACCACTTTGGCGAGGCTCGAGGCGAGCCGAGGGGGAAGCAGGAGCGCGACGAGCACGCGGGGTACGGCCGCGCCGAGGCTTCCACGAAGATCGGCGCCGCACGTGCGGAGCGCCCCGAGGAGTGCGCGCTTGCCGACTCCGCGGGAAGCGTTCAGCGCGATTTGGTTCGCGACGGTTCGGGCGAGGTACCGCCTCATCTCACGGTCAATACCCTCGCGCACCTCGTGAGGCAACTGCTGCTCGGCAAGTCGCTCGGTGAGTCGCCTCATGGCGGCGCGCGTTTCGCGCGACCATTCGCACACCGGGATCCTGATCGATGAGTTCCCCGCGAGGTATGTGTAATGCGACAGCAGCTCATCGACACAGCCAATCGGACCCGACAGAACCAGTTGCGTCCACAGATGCATGTCGCCAATCAGCGTACCAGGCGGTAACCCACCAATTCGGCGGAGATCGCCGGTGCGCGTTACGCAAGCGCACCAAGAGAGTTGCCGCCGGCCGCCGAAGTACCCCCGTAGAAACGAGAGCGAGTCCTCGAGCTCGGGGGCACTCGGAGACGCGAGCACCGCCGAGTCGACGTGCGTGAAGCAACGGGTGTACACGAATGCCACGTCCGGATGGCGGTCGTACAGCGCGATGGTCCGCTCGGCAAACTGGGGCTCGAGATAGTCATCATCAGACAAGCCCAGAAACAGCTCACCACGTGCAGCCTCGATCAGGAAGTTGCCGTGTTCCGCAGCCGGGATCGTCGTGGCGTGGTGGTACGTGCGGAGTCGCGGGTGGCTGTATGACTCGAGAACGGCACGCGTGTCGTCGGTCGAGCCGTTGTTCGAAACGAACACTTCGATCGCTGGCGAGGACTGCGCCAGGGCGCTGTCGATGGCCCGCCGCAGGTCTCGCGCACGGTTGAGCGTCGGAATCGCGATCGTTAGGCGTACGGGGGCGTGCGGCGCGCTTTCGTCGGCGCCTCCTGGAGGACTCGCGACCGCCATCTAGGCGCTGTTCGTGGTGGTCATCAGGGGGTCAAGCGCATGCCAAGACCGGCTGCGCGAGACAAAGATGATCAACGTCACCAGGCCGCCGACGGCGGTGAGCGCGAGGTAGCTTCCCGTGACCCACACCAGGTTCCCCAACCGAGCGGTGACGTAGACCGTCAGCGCCGTGAGGATCGCGCCGGCGACGGACGGAATGAGGAGCGGCTCCTTGCGGTGCGCCCGTAGGTAGACCGCCAGGGCAAACGTTAGGTGGTTGATGACCGTGCTCGCCATCAGCAGCGCAAAGGGGAGTGGCGGGAGCACGCGGGTGCTGATCGGGTGCTGGCGAGCCGCCAGCACTGCGACCACACCGATAACCGTCAGCGCGGCAGCTACGACAACAACGAACGAGGACCCGACCGCCCGGCCGAATTCACGATTCAGCTCGCCATACTCACGTTGCGCAATGAGTCGGCCGTAGAGCGGCGCCTGGCTGTTCAGCCATGCCGTCGTCGCCGTCAGCAAGCCGTTGGTGATCGCCATCGTCATTCCGAACTGACCGGCGGCATGGGCCCCGTGGAGGGCGAAGACGATTGGCGTCAGCAGCTGAAAGATGAAGTAACCGGAGACGACACTCAGGCCGATGCGCCACTGGAACGGCCAGACTTCGGCACGCCAATAGTTGGACGGTGGGCTCTCCCCAGCGTCCGTGTGGGCCAGCCCACGTAGCAGCCCGGCCGCTGAGTGAGATCGGAGCCAGACGGTCGAGTAGACGAATCGGCCCGCATACGCGATCCCGAGGCTCCACAGCCCGAACCCTAACGCCAGCGCCGTCCAGAGGGTTGCCGCAATCGCAAGCTCCTGCTGCAGCCGAAAGCGCCACACAGCAGCTACCTCACCCGTGCCTTCGAGGAGTGCGAACCTCGGGGCGAGCTGCTGGGTGGCCGCCACCGCAAGGATCGCGAGCACCCACGGGCCGACCCACGTGCTGCTTGGCAGACCCGAGGTGCGACTACCAACGAAGGTCCGGGTGCCGATCGCCGCGACCAGGACGACGGCGAAACTTGTTGCGTAGGCGGTGAACCGCATTGCGCCGAGCAGCAGCGCTCGGAGGCGTGTTCTTACCCACTCGTACATGGGCCCCGCACGGTCGCCGGTCAGCGCGGCCGCTTCGTGACTCGCGCTCTGCATGACGGCGTAGTTCAGCCCAAACTCGCCAAGCATGACGAAGGCGACGAAGCTCAGTATCGCGTAGTAATACCCCTGACTTTCCAGTGTAAGAAATCGCCCAACGAACACGATGGTGACGAGAGCCGTGGTGCTCTGTACGCCCCGTGTGACGAGCGAGAAAAACGCCGGTCGATTCAGACCAGACCGCCGCAGCAGTCTGGCTATGCGCTCCATGTCATGCAAAGACCTGCCCTCGGTATCGATGCGGTTCGGGGTTACTCGGGCTCCGCATGACAGAGCGCCGCGGCGCAACGTGCTGGAGCCCCTGCACCTTAAGGAGGAGTACGCATCCCTTCAACCTCCCCGGCCTCACCCCGCTGAACGATCGCCGCCGCGGCCAGGTCGCCCGTGACGTTGAGCACCGTGCTGAAGATGTCGGGGATCGCGTCGACCGCGATCAGGATCCCGATGCCCTCCGCAGGCAGCCCGATCGCGAGAAAGAGCGGCGCGAGCATGATGAAGGCACCACGCGGCACGCCTGGGCCGATGAACGGAAGGAAGATCGCCGCGACGGCGATCGTCGCGAGCTCGCGCGGCCCGAGGTGAATCCCGTAGAACCAGGCCACGAACAGCGCGCCCACCGTCCAGGAGACTGGAGCCGCGATCTTGAACGCCGACACGGCGAGTGGAAGCACGAAGCCGGTCACTCGACTCGTGAGGCCCAAAAGCTCGGCTCCCTCCACGAGTGCCGGCAGGCACGCCATCGATGAGCTGGAGCTCACGGCGATGATCTGCGACGGCAGCACTGCGCGCGCGAATCGCGCGCCCGGGATGCGCGCGACGATCGCGACCACGACGTAGAGCAGCGCGACGACTGCCAGGCTCGTTCCGGCGTAAACGGCGATGTAGAAGCCCACCGCCCCGGCGAGACCGACGCCGAGCTGCGCCGCGAGCGGCAGGACCAGGCCGAACACGCCGATGGGCGCCACGGCGATCACCCAGCGGACGA
>Ga0307408_100000915_pt1 | contig 23021 bp, 10 predicted proteins | sample 322Cmetagenome_FD_202116 | JGI IMG/M metagenome (GOLD analysis project Ga0307408, IMG submission 202116) | Maize rhizosphere microbial communities from greenhouse at UC Davis, California, United States - 322HYB-C-3 | ecosystem: Host-associated > Plants > Roots > Rhizosphere > Soil | place... | reverse complement strand
GGCACTGATGCCGGCGATAGCCGGCGTGAGGCGGGAAAGTAACGCCTGTCAGGTATGAGTATGGTCAGTAAGACGGCTCAGGGCAGGAAGAGAACGTGTTCACCTTTGTGCACATTCTTGATAGCAGGCCGAAGTTTGTGCCAATGCCGTCAGAGGCTGAATCTAATCGATATTATTGAGCATAATATCGATTAGATTTATTATTCGATTTAGTTATTTAGGATACAGGAAGTGCTGGCGTCATACAAGGCCTTCTGCTGGAAAGTAAGGCCGTAGCCTGCAAATCCGGTTGGGCCTGGGCGCCATATTGTGCGTTCAAGAACCAATGGTCGACTGCCCGAAGTTGATGAGGCTCCGACAGTTGATCGCTATAACGCTGCCGATTGGGCAAGGTTCGACGCCAAGTGCATAGGAAGCACGCCTTGATCTGGAGAGTTCCGCATTCTGCCTCACGCCAGACAGAAATCGTAGCGGTAAACCCATCCATACAGCCCATCAATCGGACCAGCCAGGGTGAGCTTGCCGGCTGGACCGCGCCAGGTTTTCGATTCAACAAGAGGCAAGCAATTTAACGACCAACCCACTGAGGCGATCATTTTCGGCTTTACTGCACAAGACGGCGGAAAGCCGAACAGTCAGATGAGAAGGTCGCGAATCCAGGCGAGGCCGCGTCGATGCCGGTTGGTATCGCCAGAGTGAAATGTGAATCGTGCGTTCAGGACGCTGGCGGCAACTGATACCTAATCGTAGGGGCGGATTGAAAGCGGTAGCAGCGTGTACCTGATGATAGAGACGGATTGTAAAATTGCCGCAAATGAGAATCTGTCCACACCATTAGGTATCTTAGGTTAGTGCCGCGAGCCAACTTCGAATTTGACATAATATAGATTATGCGAAGATATAGAGCCAAACCAGGAACGGCACATTGACCACGAACTCGACCTTGGTGACGTGCCGCCGTCCGATATAAAAGATGATACTTAATGGCCCCGCCACCGTTCCTGCACCACGTTGCGTTGCTCACGCAACACGCCGTCCGCCTGCAACGCGATTTGCACGATCAGCGCCACGAGATCCAGCCCATGGTGATCCGGTAAAGCACGCGCTGCCGCAGTCAGCTTTTCAATGAAGTGACGCGAATCAAAATGTATCGTATGAGCAATCACGTCCGATTCACGCATGATGACCGTGGTGGCGTTGCCTGGCATGTCAGACTCTCTGCCGTGGCGTATGTGTTGCATGTCAGGCGCTGCCGGTGCCGGCACCGCGATGGCGGTCGGAGCCATAGCCTTGTCAGGACGCGGATCGTGCAGCTCATATTGCACGCTGAGCGTTGCCCATAGGTCAGCCTCATCCATCAAACGCGCTTCCCGTTCTGTCGGGCGTACCACGGGCCGGCTTCCGTGCAGGCTGTTGCGCGACCTGCGCAATTGGAAACGCGCGCTAAACGCATTGACTATGTCGTGTCGTAATTCCGGACTCTTTACCAGGGTCAGCAAGTTCGGCAAGCTTTGGTCCGAGTACACCTGCCGGCATAAATATGAGCGGTCGAATTCGCACAAAATGATGTGCAGCAGCTTCCTGACCAGCGCCGTCCGCATGGTGCCGCCTGCATCGATCCCGGCCCCCAGCGCATACATGGCCTTCTTGGACGGACGGAAGCTGCTGTCGTCAAAGTCTGTTGTCCACTCGCGCAAAACCATGGCAACCAAATCGTAGTGCCGTTCCGCTTCAAAGATCGACAACAGGTGCAACTCCACTTCATCGCCGATACGCGCCCGGAAGCACTGGCGCAAGGCGTCGCGCTGCAGTGGCAAGTGGCGCCTGTACCAACGGGCCAGCAGCAATTCCCTGATCGTCAGGTGAAACCAGTGCAAGGTCGGGGGCGATTCGGCGTCCGAGCCGTGAAACCAGAAAAGGCCGGTTCGACGAGCGGCCTCGCGCCGAATGAACGCCAAGACGCCGACCGGGTCAGTCAGCCAGGCTGGCGTCCCGCCTTCGTTATAGAGCCTGCGCAATTGCTCGCCGACACCGTTCAAAGTCACCTCATCGCCCATTGCACCGCACGATGCCAAGAATTCCAGCATCCAGCCGACTTCCTTGCAATACACATCCAGGTAAACCGCCGGCCCATCGTCGAGCAACGTTCTCGTCATGGCGCATTTCGCGATGCGCAGGTCGACGATCTGCGAAGTTAGCGAGCGCGCATGTCGTGGCAAGGCCCTGGTTTCGCGATACAAGTCAGCGGCCAAGCGAACTTGCAGCGGTGTCGGTTTCTCGCGGTACCAACCGACCTGATTGAGTGCGGCTAGAAAAGCGTCGCTGGTTTCCTGCTCGGGGAAATAGGCAGCAGCCAAGTCGTTGACTTGCCACCGATCAAACAACTCCAACTCGAACATCTGGTAACCGTGCCGTGTGCGGCCTTGCGCATCGACCTGATGGGCGGCAGCGGGCCGGCTGGTGGCGATAATATGGTGCACCAACCGGCTGGCGTCGGCGTCGTTCGCAGCGGCACGCTTGCCGGACGGCCTGATGAATTCCGCCAGGCGCTGCATGGCAAATTTCTGGTACTCGGATCTGACTTCATCGAGGCCATCGACCAGCAACAGCACCGCCGCATCGTTCTGTTCCAGGGATTCCAGGATCGAGATTTCATCGAGGTTGAGACCATTCCTGGTGCGCAACCGGGCCAACAAGCCCAGCAGGGTTTCTTTGAGTCCGACCAGGTCTGTGGCCTTGATCACAACAGGCACCAGTGGCCGGTTACCAACTTCCCAATGTTCGTCGATGCACCACTGGGCAATCCGGTATAGCAGTGTGGTTTTGCCGCTGCCGGCGCGGCCAACCAGCAAACTCATGGTCGATGCGGCGATCACATCCGGAATCAGCGACTTTGCCCCGACCGCTTCATGGCGGTTTTCCTGCGCCAGCGGGTCTTCCGGCCGGAAAAGCGACAGCCGGGGTTCCACAAAGGGCGTGTCAGCCCCCTGCCCCTCGGCCGCGAAATCCGTATCCGGCGGCGCTGCCGCACCGGCGTGCAGTTTGGTGTAGAACTGGTCGAATTTGCTGTCCACGCACAGCCTGATGCCGGCGCACTTGGCGAGGAATCGGGCATCGGTTGCGCGCGCATAGTTGGGCATGGATTGGCCCGCCTTCCGGCGTACCATGCCAACCACGCGTTCCCGGTTGGTGTCCCAGAGCGGACTGCCGCTGAAACCCGGCCTGATGTCCGGTCCGGACAGTAACACCGCATTGTATTGAGTCCTGCCACGTTCGCAGGCAATGAACGCGCAGTGCGCGGGGTGCAGTTCGAATTGGCATACGCGCCATTCGGTCATCCACGCTGCCAGGCAAGTGTTTGTCTGTTGCCGATACCCTGGTGCGGCAAGCGGCAGCACCCGCACATATTCATAGACTGCCGCCAGCGGCTCGCCGCTAACGTCGAACCTCCGTACAGGTTTCGCCTGGCCATGCAGCACGCCATAATCGCCACCGGTATGCCACCGCGTGACGCCGGCAGACAGGTCCAACTGGAGCAATGCAACATCTTCACGGTAGGCATCAAGTCCCTTGTCCATGAGGCCGGGATAAAAATCATACTCAGGGTACCCGCGTGGGCCCGGCTCCGGGCCGACCCATCTGTCGGGCAAGACGGTGGCTTCAAGAGACACCGGGACTATGGCCGAATGTAGCGTCACTTTGTCGCCCGGCTTCGCCCCCATCGCAACAATGACGTGCGTGCAGGTGGCAACCAGCCCTTCCTGGCTCAGCAAGAAACCCATGCCGGTCGCCACCACGGGCCCTCTGGATTGGGCAATGGCATTGCGTGTCACCACATCGGACTTGTCTTGTAGAAAGAATATCCCGGCCAGCGGGTCCTGATGGTCCAGCATGGGAATCGGAGGATACATGGCGGCTCCTTGTCCGGTGGGCGGAGGTCAGGATTCCCGCTTCCAGGCCAGTTTGACTTCCAGCGTGACTTCGCCACTCAATGAGGCGACGATGACCTTGCCGCCGGCGGAGACTTTCATGCCGAACTTGATTTCACTGGATTCCGGCCCCCCCGGTGCCGGCTTGAAGATTTCGCCGATCCCGAGGATGGTGCTGCGCATTTCCGCAGCCAGCGATTCGAACTCCAGGTCGCGCACTCCGGGCAATGGACCTCGCCGCTCATTGGCGATGTGATCGTACTCAACAAAGGGGCCGGCTGTCACATCGACGACTTCGATGGAGATCGTATTGGGCATGATATCCTCCGTTCAGTGCAGGTTGGTGGCACCTTGCGGCGCCAGATGGAAGTAGTCTTGGTAAGGCAGGAAGGCTTCATTGGACCTGAACAACGCTTCCAGCGCCGGGGTTTCGAACAGGATCGCGTCAACGCCGTAGTCCACCATTAATTCTTCGAAGACCTGATTGCGGGCGATGTGTTCGACGGTATCTAGAAACTTGAAATCATGTTGGTCGCGCAGGTCGTAACGGATGTTGGTCTTGACGAACAGCCAGTTTGGATCGCCGGTGTCCAGCACGACCGCTGCGCCGCCGCCGCCGCGATAACTCATCAGGATGCGATCGGCCTGCGCAGACTGTTTTTCCCATCCGCCGATGTTTTCCATCCGGCAATACATTGGGAAGTACAACGTGGGGTCGATCAGCATTTGCAGCTGGCTGCGCGACAGAAAGTGCTTGGATGCCAGCTCCACCCTGCCCCGTTCGATCAGGCTCCACGCTTCCTCCAAACCTTTCCCGACAGCTTTGATCAGGGGTTTGGTCATGCGTGCCGAATTTTCCAGGTCGGCGATGTCCAGCGGCCGCCCCGCGTCGAACGCGCTGTAGAGGCCGTCCAGCACCAGTTGTTCGATCTCCGCCCCGGTGAAACCATGGCTGATCTCGACCAGGCGCTGCATTTCGTCCGCAGTGAAGCCTGCCGGATCCTGGCCATGCGCCCGCAGATGGATGTTCAGGATGCAACGGCGGCCATCCGGATCCGGGCAGCCAAAGAAAAAGCGTGCGTCGAAGCGGCCGGCGCGCGTCAGTTCCGGCGGCAGGTTCTCGAAGCGGTTCGCCGTGGCCACAGTGAAGACGTGGGCCTGGCATTCCTGCAGCCAGGTCAGCAGGCTGGCGCGGGTGTTCAAGTCGACACTGTGGTCATCCCTGCCCGCCAAGCCTTTGTCGATCTCGTCAATCCACAAAATGCACGGTGCCATCGCTTCCACCACGGCCAGCGACGTCCGCACACGTTCTTCGGAACTGCCCATCCATTTGTGGCGCAGGGCCCCCATATCGAGCCGCACCAATGGTAACGCCCATTGGCGCGCTATCACATGGGCCGCGAGACTCTTGCCGGTGCCGGGTATACCCAGCAGCAACACTCCTTTGGGCGGGCGATCGATCCCGGCGCTGCGCGCTTTCCCGGGATGTTCGAACACCTTTTTACGGCGGCTCAGCCAGGCGCTGAACTCTTCCATTCCTCCCAGCTCCAACTTTTCATGCTGTTGCAAATCAACCAGTTGCAGTGCCGGGCTGCGCTTGAGGGCGCGGTACTTACTGGTGTGTAAGGCCTCAGTGAGGTCACTCAGTGAAGCGGATTCAGGAGCGTCGACCCGGCGCAAGGCGGCGTGCACGTCCGTCAGGGTCATCCCGGCGGCGGCATCGACCAACCGCAACAACTCATCCCCCACCTGTAACGGCTCACCACAGCGGCCCGGCAGCCGTTGCCGCATCGCCCGCGTCAATTCGCGCCGGTTCGGCAGCGGCAGGTCGATCGATGCGATTTCCGCCGCCAGGTCGGGCGGCTCGACAAAATCCAGTCCAATCAATACGATCTGCGTGTCCGTCCTGGCGCGGCGCAGGCGCGCACCCGCGTCCTTGACCACCGCGACGTTCATGGCGGTGGTGGGATCGTTGGATGCTTCCAGGTAGCGGTGGCAGTCGTGCAGGATGTAGATGGCCTTGGGCAGGCGCCGCTCGGTAATCAGGTGCACCATATCCCCGAAAGTCGAGACTTGCTGGCTGCGCGCTTTCATTCCCATGACTTGGTCAAGTTTGCTTCGTGGGTCCTGATCCTGAAGGAAATGTTCCTTAGTAGCCGCGACCAACGTTTCGATAAAATCGGGGTCGAAATCATGTTCCTTGCCATCTTCGTCAAAGTCGTCGATCACGATCTCCGGTCCGGACGTGCCTATCCCATGGCGGTCGATCCAGATATGCAGCTGGATTCCATCCGGCGTGGGGAACGGCTGACGGTACATGTTCCGTCCGGCAAGCTCTGCCCGCGCATCCTCGATGGTGCTCCGGTCGTCCGACGGGACACTGCGTGACAGGAATCGGACACGGACGCCATCGTCCCCGACATGCCTGAAACGTGCATCAGGCAACTTGCCCACCACTTCATACAGGCCAGAACCACTGGTCCAGACGAACACCGGGCGTTGTGCCCCGGCAGCGCCATACCGCTGCACGACCTGCCGAGCAAAACGTTTCGCCTCATAGGTGCTTACCATGACCACTGGGTCGCCGCGGTCAATGGCTTCAAACAGCGTGCATTCCGCCGGCCGCACATAGACTTTCCTGGGCCAGGTGAGCGGCAACGGGTACAGGGTGCCCTCATCCACGCTGACGCCTTCAAATCCAGCCGGCCGCAACAGTTCGTCTATGATCCTGTCTGCGGCGGCAACCAACGGTACCAGCTCGGAAGGTGCCGGCCGCGAATGCTGGCACTGCTGATGGATCAATTCCACGGCCACATCGATTGGCGTACCGCCCACCGCGGCGATATGCTCCAGTCTGCGCCGCTGCTCGTTAAGGGCGGCTTCAAGGTTGTATATCGTCGTATCAGTTGCCATGTCAAACTCCGTGAGAACGTTTTACGATCTACGACGTTTTGCGCGGGCACATAACCTGCGTGGACGCCTTCTGGCGTGATGCTCTAACCATTATTGACAAATTCTGTAGACGGATTATCACGAATAGTCACAGTCACCGACTTTTCTACCAGCCGGCATTGTGTTGCGTTGTGTTCGCATTGGCCCCCGTTGCCCACAAGCACGCCTGTGCCCGTCGAGCGCGTCACAAAAAACACCACAGTGCTACCCTGAGCCGTCCCGTTCCGGTCCGCACCGGAAAACTGCTGAATGCGCATAGCGAATCGAGGTATAGTGAACTAGTTCTTACAAGCAATGGTTGCTGCACCATGCAGATACTGACCCGCCTGTTGAAACGCCAGGTACAGACGCTTGTGCTGTGCTTGAGCATGCTCGGACCGTTGCCGTCCGCGCTGGCCGACCCGGCGCCAGCCCGGTGGACCGCGATGGCCGCGACGGTATTCAAGCATTTGCCCGCCCCGCTGACCAATTCGATGGCCCAGGATCGCCGTGGCTTCATCTGGTTGGGCACGCAATCCGGCCTGATCCGCTGGGACGGCTATACCTCGCGCCTTTACACGGCCGACAGCAAGCGCCCGCGCGCCCTGCCCGACAATTTTGTGCGCGCCGTGCACGTGGACAGCCGTGGCAACCTGTGGATCGGCACCAGCTCGGGCGGCATGGCCCGTTATGACCCGGCCAGCGATGATTTCACCGTCATCGGCGCCGGCCCCAAGGGCGTCAGCGACGCGCACGTGGCCGCTTTTGCCGACGACGGCGCCGGCGGCTTGTGGATCGGCACCGCCAAGGGGCTCGATCACATGGATGCATCCGGCGCGCTGGCCGCCTCGTCCGACATCGTGCTGCCGCCCTCCGCACTCGGATCGGGCCTGCGTACCATTGAAGCGCTGCTGCGCGACCGCGCCGGCGGCTTGTGGATCGGCACAAGGGAAGGTTTGCTCCACCGCGCGCCGAACGCGACGGCTGCCGTGGCATTCGGTCTGGTTGCGCCCATCAACGCCCTGTTTCAGGACTCCAGCGGCCGGATCTGGATCGGCACGCGCGACCAGGGCGCCTTCGTGATCCAGGCCGGAGGACGTAACGCCGTTCCCGTCTGGGAAAGCGGCCCCGATGCCGCCCTGCACAAGCAACGCGTGTTTACCATTGCGGAAGTCGGGCCCCGGGAAATCTGGTTCGGCACCGAAGGCGGCGGGATCGTCGCGCTCGACCCCGACCGCGGCGTCACGCGCCGCATCCGGCACAAGGCCGATGCGCCGGACAGCCTGGGTGACAACGATACCTATGCGCTGTTTCGCGAACGCAGCGGGCTGATCATGGTCGGTTCCACCGATACGAACAGTGTGCACGACCCGCGTCCAACGGCCGTGGTCACCATCCGCGACACGGGCTTGCCCGTGGACGGCAAATTCACGGCGCCCAGCGTGTTGGTGCGCCCGGATGGGTTGGTATGGGTAGCGGTGGGCGGCGGCGGCATCGACATCGTCGATCCCACGGCCGGCGGCGTGGGCCAGATCGCGGCCGGCAAGCCTGGCGGCCTGCCCACCGGGCGCGTCCTGAACATGGCCAACGGCCCCGACGGCAGCGTCTACGCCGGCACCCAGCAGGGCCTGTACCGGATCGACGCCCAGGGCAAGCAGGTCGAACAAGTGCAGATACCGGGCCGCAGCGGCAGCGCGGCGTGCTGGGCGGTGGCGTTTCAGCATGGCGTCATGTGGATCGGTGGACTCGACGGCCTGTGGGCCCTCAAGCCGGGCGCCACGGGCGCGACCGCGACGCTGCTGCGGCACGAGGACACCAAGCTGGGCGACAGCCGGGTCTCGTCGCTGCTGGCGTTGCCCGACGGCGGCCTGTGGATCGGCACGCGCGCCGGCCTGGCCTTCTTGCCGTCGGCCGAAGGCAGCCTGGAAGTCATCCCCACCGACGCGGCCACCGGCGACCGGCTGCTGCCCGGTTTTACATCCTCGCTCGCGCTGGACCAGCGGGGCCGCCTGTGGAGCTCGACCTTTGGACGGGGCGTGCAGATGCTCGAACGCACCGACGGCGATGGACGGCGGCGCTTCCGCCGCATCGAAACCAGGCATGGTTTGCCGGACAACAGCGTCAATGCCGTGTTGGCGGACCGCCAGGGCGGGATGTGGGCGAGCACCGACAAGGGCCTGGCGCGCATCGATACCGGTACGCTGGCTGTCAAGGCGCTCAGCGTGGCGGACGGCGTGCACATCACCCAGTACTGGACCAATTCGGCCGCGTTGACCGAGCAAGGCGAGCTGGTGTTTGGCGGCATCACCGGGCTCACGGTGGTGCGCCCCGACAGGCTGGCCGACATCGACTACCGCGCCCCCGTCGTGGTCACCGATCTGGCCGTGGGCGACCAGCCGGTGGCGCCGGGCCGCTACCTCCAGGGCCCCGACGTTCCCGCGGCCGCCGCGCTGAAAATCACCCCCGAGGGGAAAGAGCGCGGTTTCTCGGTGGAGTTCGCCGCACTTGACTACTCGGCCTCCGAGCGCGCGCAGTACGCTTACCGGCTGGTCGGCTTCGACAGCGGCTGGATCCCGACCGCGCCCGGTTCGCGCCGCCTGGGCTACACCAACCTGCCCCCGGGCCGGTACACCTTGCAGCTGCGCGCGGCGACGCGCCCGGGCGAGTGGACCGAACCGCTCAACCTGCCGGTGCATGCGTTGCCGTCGTGGCACCAACTGCTGTGGGTGCGCGCCCTGGCGGCGTTGCTCGCCGCAGGCGCGGTCGCCTGGCTGGTGCGCTTGCGCATGGCCTGGTACCGGCGCCGCCAGGCGGAGCTGGAATCGATCGTCGAGCAGCGCACGGCCGAGCTGCGCGCCAGCCAGGTGATGCTGGAGCAATTGGCCTACGCCGATCCGCTGACCGGCCTGCCCAACCGCCGCTTATTCAGCGACGAACTGCGTCACATGCGCGCGCAAGCCGTGCGCGACAAGACGCCATTCACGCTGCTGCTGATCGACCTCGATCATTTCAAGCAAGTCAACGACACGCTCGGCCATGACGCCGGCGATGCGCTGCTGGTGGAAGTGGCGCGTCGCCTGCGCCTGTGCGTGCGCGAAACGGATCGGCTGGCCCGGCTGGGCGGCGACGAATTCGCGGTCTTGCTCAACAATACGGCCGACGAACAGGACGTCGACCAGGTGGCGCGCCGCATCGTCGACAGCGTCTCCGAGCCGATTCCATTCGGCGCGCATCGGATGCGGGTCGGCGCCAGCATCGGCGCGGCCGCTTGCCATGGCACCCAGGCCAGCGATGAAGCGCTGTACAAGCAGGCCGACCTGGCGCTGTATCAGGCCAAGAGCGCGGGGCGCAATACCTGGGTGTGGTACCGGGCCGACGAACATGAGGAACTGGCCAGCACGTAACCCCTTGCCCGCGAGTCTGTCGCGCCTTCCCGGCTCGCGCGGAGGTGGTTATCGCGCTACCGGCCCGGATCCGCCTGGCGTGTTCAATTTGAACGCATCGCGAATATGTTCACGCAGCTCCTGGTCATCCCAGGGTTTGGTCAGAAACTTGAACACGGCGCCCTCGTTGACACTCCGGGTGACGACCTCCAGATCCGTGTAGCCCGACAAGATGATACGGATCGTATCCGGGTAGAGCCGCCTGACCGCGCCAAGAAACTCCGTGCCCGACATGCCTGGCATGCGCTGGTCCGATATCACCACGTGCACTGCATTGGTCGCCAATAAATCGAGTCCTTCCTGGCCGCTGGACGCCAGCAGGATGCGGTAGCCATCCCGGCGCAGCATGCGGTTGAGCGACGAGAGATTGTTCATTTCGTCGTCCACGATGAGCAATGTTTCTTGCCGCTCCTCGAACATCCCCGGCAGCGCGAGGCGCTTTTCCTCGCGCAGCATGGCGGCGAAAGCCTCCGCCGCCACGGCTGGACTGAACAGGAAGCCTTGCAATTGATCGCAACGCTGCCGGCGCAGGAACCGCAATTGCCCCTCGGTCTCCACACCTTCGGCGACCACCGACAACCCCAGGCTGTGCGCCATCGCGATGACCGCCGTCACGATCGCCGCATCGGCGGGTTTGTTGACGATGTTGGTGACAAAGGATCGGTCGATCTTGACGAAGTCAAACGGAAATTTTTGCACATACGCCAGCGAGGAATAACCGGTGCCAAAATCATCGAGCGACAATTCCGCGCCGAGATCTTTTAATGCCTGTAACTCGAGTATGGCGCGTTCCGGATCGTCCATCACCATCGACTCGGTCAATTCAAATTCCAGATACTTCTGTTCGATGCCGTGGACGGACTTGGCCTTGGCGATCGTCTGCATCAACTTGCCCTTCTTGAACTGCAGCGCGGACAAATTGACGGCAACCGGCACGATGACGATGCCTTGCTGGCGCCACAACGCTTGCTGCGCGCAAACCGCGTCGATAATCCAGGCGCCCAGGGGCACGATCAGGCCCAGTTCCTCGCACAGCGGAATAAAGTGGTTGGGCGGCACCAGGCCGCGCCGCGGGTGTTGCCAGCGCACCAGCGCCTCCGCGCTCACGATGCTGCCGCTGATGAGGTCGACGCGGGGCTGATAGTGGACCACAAATTGCCGCTCCTCGAGCGCCGCGCGCAAGGCGTCTTCCAGCTCGGCCCTGGCGGCGTTCGCGCTATTCATCTGGGCCGAGAAATACTGCACGCGCGAACCCGAGGACTTGGCTTTATTGAGGGCCAGTTCAGCATGCTTGATCAACGTCTCGCCGTCGCCACCGTCTTGCGGAAACACGGCGATGCCGGCGCTGGCCGTCACGATCAGTTTCCTGTCCTCGTGGAAGAATGGCGCTTCGAGCCGGTCGAGCAGGTCCTGTTCCACCCGGCCCGCGGCGGCCGCCCCGTCCTCCAGGTCGCCAAGGGTCACGGCAAACAGGTCGGCGCCGAGGCGTGCGACGCTCTGTGTGTTGGGGGCGCCGGTGAGCAGCCGTTGCCCTGCCATGCGCAATACCGCATCGCCCGCATTGCGGCCGAACACATGGTTAATCTGCCCGAAACGATCAATATTGAGCAGGACGACGCAGGCGATGCCATAACTCTTCCCGCGTTCCTGCAAGGTTTGTTCAAGGCGGTCCAGGTACAGGGATCGGTTGGGCAAGCCGGTCAGGGTGTCGTAGTACACCAGGTAGTGCAGGCGTTCCGACTTTTCAATGAAATTCAATCCAAACGACAGATCGGCGCTCAGTTCGTCGAGCGCCAGGAGTTCGTCCTGGTTGAAAAAGCCGGATTCCGCGGCAAACAGGACCAGGATGGCCACCGCGCGCCCTTCCACCATCAGCGGTAAGGCGGCGCAGCTGTGGTGTCCGTGTTCGAACAGCAGGTCGCGTACCGAACCGAGTGACGGCTCGGTACCCAGGTCGTTGCAGACAACGGCGCGCAATTCGCGCGCCGCGCGACAGGCCGGATGCGAGGGGCCGACGGCGGCGTTCTCGCGCATCAGGCGGTTGGTCTGGCTGGCGGCCGGGTCGTCCAGCCAGTCGATCACCCTGCCCTCGGCGTCCGGTTCTCCGACCAGACCGACCCATGCCATGCTGAACGCGCCATAGACGACGGCGGCCCTGCCGGCCTCGCGCAGCAATCTCAAAGGCTCGTGGATGCGGACGATGGCCGAGTTGATGCTGCTTTGCACCGCGTGGATGCGGCTGATGCGGGCGAGCTTGTTTTTCTGTTCCGTCTGTTCCGTTACGTCCTGGAGGGTATTGAACCAGCAGCCTTTGCCTGCGGCACGGTCCGATCCAGGCAGCGGTTCCAGCACCTGATGCACATGGATCAGGCCACCGTCGGCGCGCCGGATGCGGTAGTCGATCTGGCACCGCTTGCCATCGTTCCCTGCGGCAATACAGCAATTCCTGAAACGCTCGCGGTCGGCGGGATGGACAATCTCGAGCCAATGGCGCGTCGTCGGCGGCACACCGGTCACTTCCAGCCCCAGCAGGTTCGGAAGATTGTCCGACCAGCTGATAAAAGCGCCGTCCACATCGGTCACGACATGCCCCAGTTTGCTGATCTCCTGGGCGTGCGACAAGGCCGCTTCACGCTGCTGCAACGCCACGCGCAAGCGCAGCGCTTCACTGATGTCTTCGCCGATGCAGGCCAGGCCAATGACGCCGCCATGCGCCGCCCGCAACAGCGAACCGCTCCAGTTGATCGTGAGCGGATGCCCCTCCCGTGTGACAATGGCGCCCTGCTGATGCATGGCCTGGGCATCGTCTGCGAGCGCGCGCCGCAGCGCGGCGAGCTGCTCCTCGCCTTGCCCCGGCGCGGACAGGATGGCGTGGAAATATTGCCCGATCAAATCGCACCGATCCCAGCCGGTCAGTCGCAACAGATAATCGTTGCAATAGGTGATGCGCGCGTCGCGGTCGATCATTAGCGCCAGCAACTCGACATTGCCCAGCATGTCGCGATAGCGGCGCTCGCTTTCCGCGAGCTTTTCCATCGCCTGCGCGTAGTCGGTGATGTCCTCGGCAATGCCGGCGATGCGGTACACCTGCCCGGCTTCGTTTTTGATGGGAAAACCGCGCACGTGGATGGTGCGGATCGCGCCGCCTTCCTGTACCAGCCGGTAATGGTAGTGGAAGGCCTCCGCGCCGTTGCGGGACTCGTCCACGCGGGCCTGTTCGGCGCGCGCCATGCGCGCCCGGTCTTCCGGGTGGATGGCCTCCATCCACGAACCGGGGGAAGCGTACAGGCTGGCGCAACTGCGGCCCCACACTTTTTCATAGGCCGGACTGATGTAGAGCATTTGCGCGCCGGCGGGATCCATGAGGAAGAACACTTCGTTGATGTTTTCCGCCAGTTGCCGAAACTGCAGTTCGCTCGCCTCCAGGCGCTCGCCGATCCGTTGCCGCTCCAGTATTTCCGCCTGTAACCGGGCGAGGCTGTGTTCAATCCGTTCGATCAGTAGCAGGTTTTCATAGGCCACCGCGATCTGGGTCGCCACCGCCAGCAATACCTCTTCGTCGGTCACGGAGAATTGGCTGGCGCCCAGTTTATTGCCAAGATAGATCCAGCCGTAGTGGTGTTCGGCCGTGGCGATCGGGGCCACCAGCAGGCTGTCGAGCGCCGGGTGGCATGGCGGCAGGCCGCACGCGCCCGGATCGCCGCCCAAGCCATGCAGGCGCTGTGCGCGCCGCTGCGTGCGCGCCAGCGCGAAGAGTCCATCGGGCGGTGGCGCCGCCGCCAGCTGCTGCTCCACGTCGGCCGCCAGGCCGCGCGCGCTGAAGTGGACGTAGCCCCGGCCATCCTCGGCGGGGATGGCCGCAATCGCATATTTTGCCACGCCCACGTGGCGCGCAATCCTGCAGCCATGTTCGATCAGCTGCGATGTATCGCGCTCGGTGGCGATCTCGATGCCCATGTCGATCAGCGCCGTCAGGCGCACCGCCACCGTTTGGTAATCCTCGATCGCCCTGGCCAGCGGCATGGCGGCATATTCGGTCAGCAAGGCATGATTGATCCCGTCGAACCGGCCGCCGGGCGGCGCCGCTGCGGCATGCGCGCCAGCGCCCGGCAAGGGCAAGCCCAGGGCGCGATAGACCGCATCGATGATACGCTGCGGCGGTGAAGGTTTTTGCAGCACGCACGTCACGCCGCATTGCTCCGCCATCGCGCTGGCCTGGGCCGTGCTGTAGGTCGAGGTGTAGAAAATGACGGGAATGCCGGCCAGCGCGGCATCTTCCCGCAGGCGCCGCGTGAACTGGTAGCCGTCCATGCGCGGCATCATGATGTCGGTGATGATCAGGTCCGGATGTTCGATGGCGGCCAGCTGCAACGCCTCGAGGCCATCGGACGCTTCCAGCAGGCGGTGCGCCTGGTCATCCAGCAACGCGACCAGGAAGCTGCGGTGCACGCCATGGTCGTCGACGATCAGTATGGTGGCCATGGCGTCCGCCTCCGGTCAGCCATGCGCTTGGCCGGCGTTCGTCACGGGTGCCGCCGGGAGGGTGAAATAGAAGGTGGCGCCCGCGCCCGGCCGGCTGTGCGCCCACACCCGGCCGCCATGCTTTTCGATGATGCGCTTGACCACGGCCAGTCCGACCCCGGTCCCGCTGAATTCGGCGGCGCTATGGAAACGGTGAAACGGTTCGAACAGCGCCGTTGCCTGCGCCGCATCGAATCCGACGCCATTGTCGCGTACATGGAACGTGGGCACGCCATCGGCGCCGGGGGCGTAGCCCAGCTCCACCGTCGGTTGCGCACAGGGCGCCGAATACTTGATCGCGTTCCCCAGCAGATTGGCCAGCACTTGGCGCAACATCGATTCATCCCCCCAGGCCGCTGGCAGCGCCCCGCAAACAAAGTTGGCCGGCGCCACGCCGGGTGTCCGGCTGAGCGAGGTGAATTCCGCCAACGCCAGCGCTTTCATGTCCACCGGCCCCATGCGCGGCGTCTGCTCGCGGTTGGTCTTCAAAAACGCCAGGTAATCCTCCACCATGCGCTCCATTTGCAGCGCGCTGTCGCGTACATAGTCGAGGAATTTCTTGCCGGACGGGTCGAGCCGTTCACGGTGGCGCTCCGACAGCAAGTAGGAGAAGCCGGAAATGGCGGCCAGCGGACCGCGCAAGTCGTGGCTGACGGCCGCCGCGAACGCCTCCAGTTCGCCGCTGAGCGCGGCCTGCTTGTCTTTTTCCGCCACCAGCTCCGCCACCTGGCGTGTCAACGCCTCCACCCTGCTCCTGGCCGTCACGCGGTCGGTCGCGTCGACCAGCACCACGACGGCGCCCAGTGTCTTGCCAGCGTCGTCGGTGATCGGCGAGGCGCTGTCGTCGACAAAATGCTCGGTGCCGTTGCGCGAGACCAGCATCGTGTCCGGGTCCAGCCGCACCACCACGCCGCTCTCGAGCGCGCGCGTGGCCGGATCGCGCAACAAGGCGCCGGTGCTGTGATTCAACAGGCGCACCACTTCGCCGCAGGGCTTGCCGATGGCATCCTCCTGCGTCCACCCGGTCAGTTTTTCTGCGACCGGATTCATCAACAGGATCTCCGTGTGCGTGTTGGTGGCGATCACGGCGTCGCCCACGCTGCTTAATGTGGCGGCGAGCCAGCGCGCCACCTGGCGCGCCTTTTGTTCCATCGCATGGCGCGCCGGGGCCATTTCCAGCGCCACCCGCAACTGCGAGTCGTCGAACGGCTTGACGATGTAGCCGGCCGGGTCGGTCAACTTGGCCTGTTTCAGGGTGGCCGAATCGCTGTGCGCCGTCAGGAAAATGACCGGGATGTTCAAGTCGTCGCGCAACACGGCGGCCGCCGCGATGCCTTCTGGTTTGCCATGCAACATGATGTCCATCAGCGCCACGTCCGGCCGCGTCGCTTCGGCAAACGCCACCGCGTCGGCGCCGGTGTCGGCCGCGCCCGCGATTTCGAAGCCAAGCACGGCCAGCCGTTGCTGAAGGTCCTCCGACACGACGATCTCGTCTTCCACCACCAATACCCGAATTCTTCTTTCAGCTTCCGCCATGTTCGCTACGGCGCGGTAGACGCCGACTCCTTGAATTGAATATCAAACCCCGTATGGCCCGGCGCCGATTGCACCGCCACCGAAGCACGCAATTGTTTGGCAAACATCCTGACCAGGCGCAAGCCGAGACTGCTGGCTTGCTCCAATTGAAAGGTGGGCGGCATGCCGACCCCGTTGTCGTGCACGCCAACGGTGATGAGACCGTCATGCGTGGAGGCCAGATTGACACGCAATTGGCCGCTGCGCCCGTCCGGAAAGGCGTACTTCAACGCATTGGTGAGCAATTCGTTGAGCATCAGGCCGATCGGCACCGCCGTATCGATCGACACGCTGGCCGGGGCGAGGGAAAAATCGAGTTCAATCCGGGTATTGGCGCTGTAGGCGCGCATCAGGATCGCCACCAGCGAGCGCATGTAATCGGCCAGGTCGACCCGCGCCAGCGATTCGGACTGGTACAGCTTTTCATGAATCAGCGCCATCGACCGGATCCGGGCCTGGCTTTCCTGGAACTGCCGCAGGGTGGCCGCGTCGCTGATGTAGCCCGATTGCAGCGACAGCAGGCTGGCGATGATTTGCAGGTTGTTCTTGACGCGATGGTGGATTTCCTGCAGCAACGCTTCCTTATCCTTGAGCGAGGCGCGGATCTGATGCTCGATGTCCTTGGCGCGCGAGACGTCGCGGATCGCCGCCGACACCAGCATGCCTTCATCGGTCTGGACCGGGCTGAGCAGGATTTCGGTCGGGAACTCGCTGCCGTCCTTGCGCCGTCCGTACAGCTCGAGCTCCGCCCCCATGGGCCGCACGCGCGGCGTCCGGCCGAACATGGCCCGGTGCCCGGGATGGCGCGCGCGCATCCGCTCAGGCAACAGGATCTCCATTTTTTCGCCCAGCAGTTCACTGCGCTCATAGCCAAACAGCATTTCGGTTTGCGCGTTGATCAGGGCAATGTGGCCCCGTTCGTCGACGATGACGATCGCATCGGGCGCCGTTTCCAGCAGCGATCGGAAACGCTCTTCCAGGCGGGTGCGTTCCCCGACTTCGCCGGCCAGGTCGTCGAGAATGTTGAGTACCGCCTTTTGGACTTCTTCGAGATGCAGCTTTTCGCTGCCGGCGTCCTCCAGGATGTTGAGCACGGCCTTCTGCGTCAGTTGCAACGCCCCCCGTTCGTCCGCCGCGTCTTCCAGGATATTGACCACGGCCCGCTGGGTGCCGCGCAGGACTTCGCGCTCGGCGGCCGCGTCTTCGAGAATATTGACCACGGCGCGCTGGCTGTCTTGCAGGCGCGCCGTCTCCGCCGCCGCGTCCTCGAGAATATTGAGCAACGCTTTGACGAAGTCCTGTGAGGTATGTTGCTGTTCGATGTCCATCCCCCGCGCCCGATCACACCAGCCTGTTCAGCCTTGCTTCATCTGCAAAGCGTCGATCTGCTTCTTTTGCTCGACGATCTCCTTCTTCAATTCGATCATCTTCAGTTCCCGGCCGACCGTCAGGCGTTGAAAACGCTCCAGCTCGGCCAGGCGCTCCAGTTCGTTGTTGCGTTGCTCGGCCACGGCCGCTTCCGCCTTTTTTTGCGCCGTCACGTCGCGGGCGGCGGCAAACACGCCCAGCACCTTGCCGGTGGTGTCTTTATAGACCGACGCGTTGTACAAGACATCCGTCAACTTGTTGCCGCTGTGGCGGATCGTGAGCGGGTAGTTCGATACCGAACCTTTTTCGAAGACCTGCTTGTACCCCTCGCGCGCCTTTTCCGGTTCGGTGAAGTAATCGGAAAAGTCGGTGCCGATCAGCTTTTCCCGCGCTAGGCCGGTAATCTCCGCCGACGCCGCGTTGACGTCCGTGATCTTGCCCTCGGCGCTGATGGTGACGAGTGGATCGAGCGAGGCCTCGATCAGGCTGCGCGCATACTGCGAAGCCTGTTTTTGCACCGTCACGTCGCGCGCGGCGGCGAACACGCCCAGCACATTGCCGCGCGCGTCCTTGTACACGGAGGCGTTGTACAGCACGTCGATCAGGCGCCCGTCGCGGTGCCGGATCGTGAGCGGATAGTCGGTCACATAGCCCTCGGCGAACACTTGCTCGTACCCGGCGCGCGCCTTGTGCGGCTCCGTGAAATAGTCGGAAAAGTCGGTCCCGATCAGCTTTTGCCGCTCCACCCCGGTGACCTTGATCGACCCCTCGTTGACGTCGGTGATCTTGCCTTCCGGGCTGATCGTCACCAGCGGATCGAGCGAAGCCTCGATCAGGCTGCGCGCGTATTGCGAGGCCTGCTTCTGGGCCGTCACGTCGCGCGCCGCGGCGAACACGCCGAGCACGGCGCCCTGGGCATCCTTGTACACGGATGCGTTGTAGAGCACATCGGTCAGCCGCCCGTCGCGATGGCGTATGGTCAACGGGTAGTCGGTTACCGAGCCCATCGAGAACACCCGCAGGTAGCCCTCGCGCGCCTTATCCGGTTCGGTGAAATAGTCGGAAAAGTCGGTGCCGATCAAGGCTTCGCGTTCCACGCCGGTGACCTTGATCGAGCCCTCGTTGACGTCCGTGATCTTGCCTTCGGGGCTGATGGTGACCAGCGGGTCGAGCGACGCTTCGATCAGGCTGCGCGCATAGAACTGGGTTGCCTTCAACTCTTCCGTCAGCCGGATCTCGTCTGAAATGTCTTTGGAAATGAGCAAAAAGCCGATCGGCTTGCCACTGCCGTCGCGGCGCGGGGTAATCACCACGCGGGCCGTAAACGTCTCGCCGCTCTTGCGCACGCGCTTGATGGTGCCTTCCCATTTGCCTTGCTGCAGCGCCGCCGCCATTACCTGGCTGGGCTTGCCGGTGGCGATGTCTTCCGGTGTATGCAGCATCGAGGAGTTGGCTTTGCCAATCACTTCTTCCGGCGCATAACCATAAACACGGCGCGCGCCAGCGTTCCATAACTGGATCTTGCCGCTCAAGTCTTTGCCGATGATGGAATATTCGGTCGATGACTCGAGAATATTTTTGAGGAATTCAGATTGTTCGGCCGGAGATGACAAGGTCTCCGTTGTCGTGCCAGTAACGGGGGGGTGGCGACTTGCCATATGATAGCCTTTCGATTCGTCCAGCGACGGAGCACATGGGGATGCACTAGGATAAAACCATCAATTCGAAAACATATACGCCAATTGTCACAATTGGCAAATTTATTCCGAAAAGGCAACATCTGGCCACACCTGGATGGCTTAGCGGAATGCCGCCTTCGCCCGCGCCACATGCAGCTTCTTATAGCTGTCAATCTTGCGCTGGTGCCGCTCCAGTCCTTCAAGTTTCATGCTGGTCGGCGTCAGGCCGTGGAAGCGCACGCTGCCGTCCATCGAACCATAGACCGCGTCCATGCGGGGATGGCCAAACATCCGGCGGAAATTCACTTCGTAGTCATCATGGTCCAGCTCGTCATCGAGCTCGACTTCCAGCACCGCGTTCACGGCCTGGTAGAACAAACCGCGCTCCACCGTGTTGTCGTTGTATTGCAGGAAGGTTTCCACCTGCTCTTTCGCTGCCTCGAAGTCTTGCAGCGCCAGGTTGATCAGCAGTTTCAACTCCAGCACGGTCAACTGGCCCCATTCCGTGTTCTCGTCGAATTCAATCCCGATCAGGGTGGCGATGTCGCCATACTCGTCGAGCTCGTTATTTTCCAGGCGTTCCAGCAGCGCTTCCAGCTGGTCGTCATCCAGGCGGTGCAAGTTCAAGATATCTTCGCGGAACAACAGCGCCTTGTTCGTGTTATCCCAGATCAGGTCTTCCACCGGGTAGATTTCCGAATAACCCGGCACCAGGATGCGGCACGCCAGCGCGCCCAGCTGGTCATACACGGCCATGTACGCTTCCTTGCCCAGTTCCTTGAGAATGCCGAACAAGGTTGCGGCTTCGTCGGCGTTGGAGTTCTCGCCATGGCCGGAGAAATCCCATTCGACGAAATCGAATTCCGATTTGGCGCTGAAGAAGCGCCACGACACGATGCCGCTCGAATCAATGAAGTGTTCGACGAAGTTGTTCGGCTCCGTCACCGCGTTGCTGACGAAGGTCGGGCGCGGCAAGTCGTTCAAGCCCTCGAAACTGCGGCCTTGCAGCAATTCCGTCAGGCTGCGCTCCAGCGCCACCTCGAAGCTCGGGTGCGCGCCGAACGAGGCAAACACGCCGCCGGTGCGCGGGTTCATCAGCGTCACGCACATCACCGGGTACATCCCGCCCAGCGACGCATCTTTTACCAATACCGGGAAGCCCTGCTCTTCCAGCCCCTGGATCCCGGCCAAAATGCCCGGGTATTTCGCCAGCACCTCAGCCGGCACGTCCGGCAAGGCGATTTCGCCTTCGATGATTTCGCGTTTGACCGCCCGTTCGAAGATCTCCGACAGGCACTGGACCTGGGCTTCGGCCAGCGTGTTCCCGGCGCTCATGCCATTACTGACGAACAGGTTTTCCACCAGGTTGGACGGGAAATACACGGTTTCGCCATCCGACTGCCGTACGAACGGCAGCGAGCAAATGCCGCGTTCCACGTTGCCGGAGTTCGTATCGATCAGGTGCGAGCCACGCAGTTCGCCGTCCGGGTTGTAGATGTCGCGGCAGTATTTGTCGAGGATTTCCTTCGGCAGCGCATCGTTGCGGCCCGGCTTGAACCAGCGCTCGTTCGGGTAGTGCACAAAGTCCGCGTTGGCGATGTCTTCGCCCCAGAATTCGCCGGCATAGTAATGGTTGCAATTGAGGCGCTCGATATATTCGCCCAGCGCCGACGCCAGCGCGCTTTCCTTGGTCGAACCTTTGCCGTTGGTGAAGCACATCGGCGAGTGCGCGTCGCGGATATGCAGCGACCACACATTGGGCACGATGTTGCGCCACGACGCGATTTCAATCTTGATGCCCAGGTTCGCCAGCACACCCGACATGTTGGCGATGGTTTGTTCCAGCGGCAAATCCTTGCCCGGAATGAACGTGCGCGCGCCGGTCTCCGGATTCAGGGTCAGCAATGCCTGCGCATCGGCATCGAGGTTGTCCACGGATTCAATGACAAAGTCCGGCCCCGTTTGCACCACTTTTTTTACCGTGCAGCGGTCGATGGAACGCAAGATCCCCTGGCGGTCCTTTTCGGAAATATCCGGTGGCAGCTCCACCTGGATCTTGAAAATCTGCTTGTAGCGGTTTTCCGGGTCGACAATATTATTTTGCGACAGGCGGATATTTTCCGTTGGAATATCGCGGGTCGAGCAATACAGCTTGACAAAATACGCGGCGCACAGGGCCGACGAGGCCAGGAAGTAGTCGAACGGGCCCGGCGCCGAGCCGTCGCCCTTGTAGCGGATCGGCTGGTCAGCCACCACCGTGAAGTCATCGAATTTGGCTTCAAGACGCAGCTTGTCGAGAAAGTTGACCTTAATTTCCATGGGGAATCCAAAAATAGTGCAAAAATTGATGTGGCCGCTATTATCCGTTGTTTCCGGCGTAGCGCCTAGCGAGCGGTCCACCAGCGCCAGCGGTGGTTGGCCCCGCCGTCAGACTTCGGCAATGAATCCCGGATCGAAGGCGATATTTTCATTGCCGCCGCCGCGCAGCAAATAGCCGCACGGATTGCACACCACCCGGCCGGCGCCGACTGAATAGTCAAACGAGTCGTGCATATGGCCGTGGATCCACAGGGCCGGCCGGGCGGCCAGCGCATCGAGTGGCGACGCGAACGACGCCGACGTCAAATCGTGCGCGTAGCGCGCCGCCACCGAACGCATCGAAGGCGCCATGTGCGTGATCACCACCGTGGCGCCGTCAAACGGTTCGTCGAGCCGGGCGGATAACCAGTCCTTATGCCGCGCATGCAGCCGCGCCGTGTCGGCGGCGCGCAGCGGACGCGCTTGCGGCGCCGCCAGCGTGATGCGGTGGTAATCGGCCATGACTTTTTCCGCCTGCGCCATGGCGCTAGCCTGTTCCGGCGCGCCGTACAACGCGAAATCCGTCCACAAGGTCGCGCCCAGGAAGCGCACATGGCCGATCACGTGCTGGTCGCAACTGAGAAAGTGCACGTTCGCGGTGGCGGCGCACGCCTGCCGCAGCTCGCTCTCCACGGCCAGCAATTCATGGCCATAGGCTTCGTGGTTGCCGGCCACATACAGCACCGGCAGCCCGGAAAACGTCTGCGCCGCCCACGGCACGGCGCGGGCGCCGGTGTCGATGTCCCCCGCCAGGATCACCACGTCCGGACGGCACGCTCCCAGGTCCAAGCGCAGCGGGTCGTGGCGGCGGAATTCCAGGTGCAGGTCGGACAGGATCAATAGCCGCATGATTGTTTTCCGTAACGCGTCACGTTTAATGGGGCCGGAGGATGGACCGCTCAATACCGCGACTGTATCACCTTCCAGCCCGGGTCCTCGCCCAGGCGGCGGATCACGGGCGCGAGCTTGTCATACAGGTCGCGCCGCGATTTCGGCACCAGGATGCGGCGGTCGGTGCGTTTGCCGGGCAACGCTTCGGAAATCACGCCGCCGCGCACACGATGGCTGCGCATGTAATAACGGAACACGGAATCGGTCACCACGATCATGTCCACCCGGCCCAGCAGCAATTTATCGAGGTTGCGCTCTTCGGTGGCCGCGTTGTCGCGCACGAAACCGTTTTGCTCGATCCACTCGTCCACGCCGGGATAGACATA
>Ga0307408_100000914_pt1 | contig 23055 bp, 24 predicted proteins | sample 322Cmetagenome_FD_202116 | JGI IMG/M metagenome (GOLD analysis project Ga0307408, IMG submission 202116) | Maize rhizosphere microbial communities from greenhouse at UC Davis, California, United States - 322HYB-C-3 | ecosystem: Host-associated > Plants > Roots > Rhizosphere > Soil | place... | reverse complement strand
CTTTAGTTAGTCTATCAATTTTTTTTAGGGTTTTCGGTTAGTGCTTTTCTTGTCGCAAGTGTGATAAATAATTTTCGAGCGCTTGTAAGCGTGCGGGTGTCCCTACATCGCTCCAGTGCCCCGGATGTACTTGTCCGGTCAATTGCCCGTTGTTAATCGCGCGGCGCAACACTTCTACCAAAGGAAATTTTTGGCGTTTATCGGGATAGTCGGCAATTAATTCCGGTTTGATCAGGCTGATACCGCCAAAGGTAAATCGCTGCGGCGTTATTTTTTCCGGTACATCAGGTTGTTCGGAATCATCAAGTAATCGCCCGCTACTGGCAAGTGCAAAATCACCCAGTGGATGAAAATCCGGATTGGGTACCAGCAGCAAATGGCCCAGTTGATTGTCAGTGAAACTGTGCTGGATAAATTGTACAAATTCCAGGTCGCACCAGACATCGCCATTGATTAATAAAAACGGTTCTCCACCGATTAAATCCAATGCATGCAAAATAGCGCCGCCGGTTTCGAGTGGTTCGGGTTCGGTGGAATAAATAATCTTCAGTCCGAATTGCTGGCCATCATCCAAATGCGCGCGAATTTTTTCACCGAGATAGGCAAGGTTGATAATGACTTCGCGAATGCCCGCGCGCTGCAGATTTTCCAAGTGGTATTCGATCAACGGTTTGCCGCCCGCGCACAGCAGCGGCTTGGGTGTGTGATCGGTCAGTGGGCGCATGCGATTGCCGAGCCCGGCGGCGAGGATCATCGCTCTCATAGGTCGCCTGCTGATTGATAGTCCCGATACCAGGGTTGCTGTTGTGCAAGCGGTAATAACGTCTGCGTGAACCAGGCGGAGAATGCCTGTAATTCCGGATATTGTCCGGCGACTTCCAATGTGTAGCGAATCACCAGCGGTAAATCATTCAGGTAGCCGGTTTTACCATCGCGTAGATTCAAGCGCGCAAAAATGCCCAGCACTTTGATATGGCGCTGCAGGCCGAGCCAATCAAACCAGCGCAAAAATTCCGTTTCGCTAACGTCTGGAATAAGGTGTGCGTTGATTGCTTGTTGACGATAATCCAATGCCCAGCCTTTTACTTTTTCCGCTGGCCAACGCAGATAACAATCGCGCAACAGCGAGACCAGATCGTAAGTCACTCCACCCCAAAGCGCGCCTTGGAAATCAATGACGCCGAGCGCGTTATCATCCAGCAATAAAAGATTGCGCGAATGGTAGTCGCGATGCACAAACGTTTGCGGTTGTGCGAGTGCATTGTTTTCAAGCTGGATAAATAATTCATCGAGCAGCTTTTTTTCTGCATTAGCAAGTGGATGGCCGAGCAGTTTATCGGCAAACCATTCGCTGAAAATTTCCAACTCGCGGCGCAAGAGTGCGCGGTCGTAGCGCGGGATAAGTACGGCATCATCCTGAATGTGCTGGAGTTGCAACAGGGTGCTGAGCGCCTGCTGATAGAGGTCATCGGCGTTACTGGCATTCACTTCGCGAAAGAACAGGCGGTCACCCATATCTTCAACCAGTAAAAATCCCTGGCTTGGATCGGCAGTGGCAATACGCGGGCTGCGCGCACCTTGTTGCTCAATAAGGTGGGCGATGGCGAGAAATTGATGCGTGTCCTCGCTGGCGGGCGGTGCATCAACGGCCAGCCACTGCGACGGGGTTTGATAGCGGAAGTAGCGGCGAAAGCCCGCATCGCTGCCCAGACTAATCAGCTCTATCGGGTGCTCCTCGCTTGATGTTTGTTGCGTTACCCAGTTGGTAAGGGCTAACTTCCTGGTGTCGGTGGGAGGGTTGGTGGTGGCCGTAGTGTGATGGGTGGTCATGCAGGTTCCGGGCTCGGGTAGATTATTAATCGGGCATTGGATGTAGGTGCCGTTGTGGCCGGATTCTACCCCAGTCAGGTGATTTCCCCCAATTCATTCCCAGTACACACGGTTTACAGTAGAATCGCCTCAATTTTTTCGGCGGCATACGCATGGCGCGCCTATTTGAGACCGCGGTTAATGGCTCCAACCCAGAATCACTCCAAACAGTATCTGCGCAATAAATTCCTTCGCTCCCGCCTTGCCCTGTGTGTTGCAGCCCAGTGCGCGGGGGTTTTGCTATTGTCTGCGCCCTTGGCTTGGGCAGATGATGCTGCATCCGCAGTCAAAAAAGACCCCAATGAACAGCTGCGTGAATTGGATTGGGTGCCCATGGAGGAGCTGACCCCCGAGCAGAAAGCTCAGGTGCCCACTGCCTGTTGCGGTGCCTATGTGGCACCGCCGCGCGATGATGTTGAATCGGAGATGGATCCAGAAAAAGCCAATATCTTTGGCACTGCGGATTACTCGGAATCCGAGAAGCAAACCAAATTCATCATGCGCGACGATGTGCGCCTGACCCAAGGGCGCCGCTCATTCCGCGCCGATACCTTCACCTTTGATAAAACCACGCGCGAAGCGGAGCTGGATGGCGACATACAGGTACGCGAGCCGGGGGTACTGCTGCGCGCCGATAAAGCCTATGTGGATACCAACACTGGCAACGCCCGCCTGGATAACGCCCGCTTTGTGCTCTATGAAACCCGCGTGCGCGGACGTGCAGAAAGTTTGGAAAAATTTGGCGATGCCGTGATCAGCCTGGATCAAGGAACGTTTACCAGCTGCGAGCCAGGCGATAACACCTGGCTGATCAAAGGCTCGAATATCACCCTGCATAACGACAAACACTACGGCACGGCCAAACATATGCGCTTGCATATTAAGGATGTGCCAGTTGTCTACGCGCCTTATTTTCGTTTTCCGGTAGGGCCGGACCGCCTGACAGGCTTTTTGTTTCCCTCGATCAGTTTTGATGAGAACGACGGAATCGGCGAATTCTCGGCGCCCTTTTATTGGAATATCGCACCCAATTACGATGCCACGTTTACGCCGCGCTACCTCGCTGAACACGGTTATATGCTCGCGACTGAGCTGCGTCACAAATCTGAATTATTTGATACCGAGTTGAGCGGCAGTGCGCTCAATAATGATCGCAGTGGCGATACCGGCCGCGAAGACGATGAGATCAACCAACAGTATCTCGGCAAAGATCGCTGGCAGTACAACCTGCTGCAAACCGGTGGGCGCAACCAGCCCTGGTCAACGGAGATTGATTACACCGATGTCAGCGACACCGACTATATCCGCGATGTAGACGGCAGTGCCGTCGATTTGAATCGCCAAGCCTATATCCGCCAACGCGCTGCTGCCAGCTTCAGCAGCGAGCATTGGCAACTGGGCGCCAAAGCGGAAGAGTTTCGCTTGTTGACCAGCACACAACTACCTTATCGCGAATTGCCCCGTCTGCATGCCGATGGCCAATACCGGGTCAATGACTGGCTGGTCGAATTGGATAATGAATACACTCACTTTGGGATGAATCGCTATTTTGAAGGCGATGAAGCCAACCTGATTGTGGGGGAACGCCTGCGCACCAATTACAAACTAAGTTGGGATAAGGAATATACCGCTGGATATATCAAACCGGGTGTCGGCCTTAAAACCCTTGGTTATGAATTGGAGGCCACCAATCTGCGCAGCGACGTAGACAGCAGCCAACAATTCACTGCCCCGCAAGGCTCGCTTGATATGGGGCTGTATTTTGAGCGCGATAAAGCCTTATTTGGTGATGCCTTTACCCAGACACTGGAGCCGCGCGCGTTTTATCTCTACCGCGATTACGAAAATCAGGATTCGCTCTATGCCCTGACCTCGGATGCCAGTTACGTCAATTTTGACACCTCGGATCTGATCTTCACCTACGATCAGTTATTCCGCGACTCGCGTTTTTCCGGTGGAGACCGCATCGACGATACCAACCATCTGGCCTTGGGGTTGACCAGCCGCTTTGTGGAAACCGATTCAGGTGTCGAGCGCCTGCGTATGAGTATCGGCCAGATCACCTATTTTGAAGACCGTGAAGTCAGTATCCTCAATGACGATGACGCCTATGCCAATACGCGCACCAGCTCGGCCGTGGCAGGGCAGGTCAGTACCCTGATTGGCGATCACCTGCGTATTAGCAGCGATGTTCTTTATGATCACCAGCAAGAGCAGGTGAATACTGTTAGCACCAGTTTGAACTATATGGACGAGCAATACCGGATCTTTAACCTTGGCTATCGCTACAGCCGCGATCCGGTATCACTCAGCCCGCTGGAAACCACACCGAATATTGGTGAGAACCTGAATCAGGTAGATATCACTACACTCTGGCCAGTTTCCAGCCAATGGTCAGTAATTGCCCGTGCCAACTACGATTTTACATACAATGCGGAACTCGACACCTTTGCCGGGCTCGAATACACCGATTGTTGCTACCGCGTCCGCGTGCTCGCACGGCAATGGGTGGATTTCGACTTTAGTCCCGACTTTATGGAAAACCTCAGTAACGACGATTATGACCGCGGTGTATTTATTGAAGTGCAATTGCGCGGTTTCGGCAGTTTGAGTCAACGTATTAGTAACCTGCTCGACAAAGCCATGTTTGGCTACGGCGAGCGTGAAGCATCTCTACAATAAAACAGTGATTGAATTATGAGTAAGAACCAAAACAAGCCACATTCATTGCATATGGGCTGGACATTATTGCTGGGCAGTTTGATCCTGGCGGCCAGCCAGCTCGGTCTTGCGCAAAGCAATGCAGTATCACTGGATCGCGTTGTGGCGATTGTGGATAAGGATGTGGTGCTACAAAGCGAATTGGATGACCGTAAGGCATCTGTTCTGGAGCGTTTGAAAGGCCAGTACCAGCAACTGCCACCGGAAGATGTACTCAACAAACAAATCCTCGAACAATTGATTATCGAGCGCATTGAGCTGGGGCTAGCCGAGCGTTACGAGATCAAAGTTGATGAAGCAGAAATCGACCAGGCGATTGGTCGTGTATTGCAAAAAAATCAAATCACCTTGGCGCAACTTGAGGCTGATCTGAAAAACCAGGGGTTGAATCTGGAAGGCCTGCGTAAACAAATGCGCAATGAGTTGACTATCAGCCATTTGCAGCAGGGTGTGGTCAATAGCCGGATCAAAGTAACCGATCAGGATATCAATAATTTCCTCGCTTCCAGTGACGGCAAATTTGCCACCTCACCGGATTTTCATATCGGCCATATTTTAATTTCGGTCTCCAGCAGTGCGGATGCCGATGCGATTGCCGCTGCTGAAAAGCAGGCCAATGACATTTACCAAAAGCTGCAAAGCGGCAGCGATTTTTCGCAGATGGCGATCAGCTACTCCAACGACCAGGCAGCCCTGCAGGGCGGTGATATCGGTTGGCGTAAACTGGCGCAATTGCCTGAGCTGTTTGGTAACCAAATGGCAAATTTAGCCGTGGGGCAAGTATCCAAACCGTTCCGCAGCGGTGCCGGTTTCCATATCCTCAAAAATATTGAGCAGCGCGGCGGCGGTGAGCAATTGGTTGAGCAGACCCATGCGCGCCACATCCTGGTGAAAACCTCGGAAATTATGGACGATGCGCAAGCGCGCCAAAAATTGTTGGATTTAAAAGCGCGGATCGAAAAAGGTGAAGATTTTGGCAAGCTCGCACGTGAACATTCGGAAGATACTGGCTCTATGTTGAGCGGTGGTGATCTGGGTTGGTCTACGCCGGGCATGTTTGTACCGGAATTTGAAGAGGCAATGGGCAACACTTCCATCGGTGGCATCACCCGTCCGTTCAAAAGCCAATTTGGCTGGCATATTTTGCAAGTGATCGAGCGCCGCAAAGAAGACATGAGCGATAAAATGAAACGCAACCAAGCCGCCAACGTATTGCGTTCACGTCGCTTTGAAGAAGAATTCCAACTCTGGCTGACACAAATCCGCGAAGAGGCTTACGTCGAAATTAAACTCTAAGCCCACGCATTTTTACCGGCGGCTAAAAATAGATTGCACTTAAACCAAGTGCAATTTGTTTTTAGCCGTTGTGCATTTTGAATCCTGTATTTTTATCGTGACTTTTTCAGGCTCAGATGATTATGACTCCCTGTTATCGAATTGCGCTTACGCCCGGTGAACCGGCCGGCATAGGCCCGGATCTTATTATTACGCTGGCACAACAGGCGCAGCTGCATGAAATTGTCGCCATTGCCGATCCGCACTTATTGCAAACGCGTGCACAGCAATTGGGGCTCAGCCTTCAGTTGCGCGAAATTAACCTGCAAGATGCACCGCGCCCCAGTGCTGCAGGTGAATTGGCGATCTTGCCGGTTGCTCTCGCTGAAGCGGCAGTACCAGGCAAGCTTAATGTGCATAATGCCCCCTATATTTTGCGCACTTTGGATGCCGCTATCGAAGGTTGCGTTGTAGGGCATTTTGCTGCACTGGTCACTGGGCCGGTGCAAAAAAGTATCATCAATGATACGGGCATCGCCTTTAGTGGCCACACCGAATATCTTGCTGAAAAAACCCATACTGAAAAAGTGGTGATGATGCTCGCCACTGAAGGCTTACGAGTAGCGCTCGCGACTACCCATTTGCCGCTGAAAGATGTCGCAGCTGCCATTACTGAAGATGAACTCACACAAGTGGCTGAAATTTTGCACCGCGATATGCAAGTACAATTTGGTATTGCGCAGCCGCGTATTTTGGTATGCGGATTAAATCCCCATGCGGGTGAAGGTGGGCATCTCGGGCGCGAAGAAATTGAAATTATCGAGCCAGTGCTGAAACAATTGCGCGCGCGCGGCATGAATTTAATTGGCCCACTGCCAGCAGACACCTTGTTTACACCAAAATATCTGGATCACGCTGATGCGGTGCTCGCGATGTATCACGACCAGGGGTTGCCGGTTTTAAAATACAAAGGTTTTGGCCAAGCGGTGAATATTACCCTCGGCTTGCCGATTATCCGCACCTCGGTTGACCATGGCACCGCATTGGATTTGGCAGCGACTGGCAAGGCCGACCTGGGCAGCTTACGCACTGCGTTAAGTTACGCACTGGCGATGGTGCAAGCAAAACACGCGCGCTAATTATTGGAAAATTTGCATGAAAAAATTTCTGAATGACGAATCCCAACACAAAGCACGCAAGCGTTTTGGCCAAAACTTTTTGATCGATCACGGCATCATCCGCGACATAGTGCGCTCGGTACACCCGAAAAAAGATGATCTAATTGTCGAGATTGGGCCAGGCAAAGGCGCGATAACGCAATTGCTCGCTGACAGCTGTGACAATTTAAGTGTGATCGAATTGGACCGTGATCTGGTTCCCTGGCTAAAAGTGAAATTTGAGCAGCACCCCAACTTCCAATTATTCCAGGCCGATGCGTTGCAATTTGATTTTGCACAGCTGATCAAAAATGAAAAACCCCTGCGCATAGTCGGCAACCTGCCTTACAACATCTCCACGCCGCTGATTTTTCATCTGCTTACTTATGCGAACCGCGTGCAAGACATGCATTTTATGTTGCAGAAAGAAGTGGTGAAACGTATGGCGGCGCAACCTGGCGAGAGCGCCTATGGGCGCTTGGGTATCATGGTGCAATATTATTGCGCGGTAGAAGATTTGTTTGATGTACCGCCGACATCATTTGATCCTGCACCCAAAGTGGATTCGGCCATTGTGCGTTTAACTCCGCACGCGCAATTACCGCATGTCGCCAACAATATAAAAAGTTTGGAAACGCTGGTAAACGTGGCCTTCCAACAAAGGCGCAAAACCCTGCGCAATTCACTCAAGCAATTGCTGACCGCCGAGCAGATGGAAAGCCTGCCAGTGAATTTACAATTGCGCCCGGAAGAAATCAGTTTGCCCGAATATGTCGCCATGAGTAATTTGCTCGGCGAACTTTCGTTGACCGGTCAACCCTTGAAGGAGGCTGACTAACATGTCGAATATCCAGGTTTTGGTGCGTACCAATTATATTGAGGCGCAATCCCTGCCGCTCGAACATCGCTATGTGTATACCTATACCATCACTATCGCGAACAAAAGTGATGTGCCTGCGCAATTGATCAGCCGTCACTGGCGCATTACCGACGCCAATGAGAAATTGCAGGAAGTGCAGGGTATGGGGGTGGTTGGTGAGCAGCCGCATCTCAAACCGGGTGAAAGTTACACTTATACCAGTGGTGTAATTCTTGAGACTGAAACAGGAATTATGGAAGGCACTTACCATATGCGCACGGATGAGGGCGCTATGTTTGATGCACCTATCCCCACTTTTGCTTTAGTGCCGCCGCACGCGGTACATTAGTTTCTTTCCAAATATTTTCGATAAAAAAGTTAATAGGTATTGATATGGCGACCTATGCAATTGGGGATATCCAAGGCTGTCTTGAACCGCTGCAATGCCTGTTACAGGAAATCGATTTCAACCCATCCAAAGATAAACTCTGGCTCGCCGGTGATTTAATTAATCGCGGGCCGGATACGTTAGAGACGCTGCGATTTTTATATCGGCTGCGCGATTCCATAACCATCGTATTGGGTAATCACGATCTGCATTTTATCGCCGTGTATTACGGCCTGCGCAAGCGCGGTAAAAACGATACGCTGGATGAATTGTTGCGCGCGCCCGATTGCGCTGATCTTGTTTATTGGCTGCGCCAGCAAAAATTAGTGCATCACGACCCGCGTTTGAATTTCACTATGGTGCATGCAGGCATTCCGCCGCAGTGGGATTTGCCCGAAGCTTTGGCGCATGCGCGCGAAGTGGAAAATGTATTGCAAACGGACAAGATCGAAACTTTCCTCGCCGGTATGTACAGCAATTTACCCAATCGCTGGAATGATAATCTTGCCGGTGTTGATCGCTTGCGTTTAATTACCAATTATTTTACGCGCATGCGTTTTTGCAGCGCGGAAGGTGAATTGGAATTGCAAACCAAAGAAAGTGTTGATGCGGCACCCATCGGCTTTGCGCCCTGGTTTTCATTTGAAGACCGCAAAACCTGGGATCAAAGAATTTTGTTTGGCCACTGGGCCGCCCTCGAAGGCCGCACAGATGTAGAAAATGTTTACGCGCTCGATACCGGCTGCGTGTGGGGCGGTTCGCTCACTGCATTGCGTTTGGAAGATGAACGTTGGTTTGCATGTGATTGCCTGGCGTAATTTTTTCTGCTCTTAATATAGGCGTTCCGCCCAGTAAATAACCGTCATTTGTAACACTCTGTAACGTTCAGGTTCAATTCAATTTTCTCCCTCTAGTATGACTCCAAGCATCACTACAGATGCTGTTGTTTATATCAGAGGAAAGATTATGAAATTAAAATTATTGCCTGCCATTATTGCTGCTACCGGCTTTTTAGTTGCCCCTTTTGCACTTGCTGCAACCTATCAAAGTGAAATATCGGCTTCATATGCGGATATTGATGTTAGTGATGATTCCGAAGAAGGCTATTTTATTGGCCTCGAAGGAACATATTATTTTTCTCCCGTTGATACCAAAAATCATCCGCTTGCTGAAGCGGCATTTATCGAAAAAGCGAGTAATGTTTATTTAGGACTCAACAACTATGAATTCAAAGAAGCTGGTGATCGCCTCGATATTTATCAGCGCACAATAGGTGTTGATTTTTATGTTCCTAATACCATGTTTTATGTGGGCGCTGGTGTTAATGAATACAAATTCAAATATTCCTGGCCAGCAGAGGGAAGTTTTGACGGTGGCAGCGAATCATCCAAATGGGACTCTAACTGGTTTGTAAAAGCCGGTATTGCACCCGTCACCGGCTTGTTGGTCTGGTCTGAATTCACTGAAGATGTTGATGTGTCAGACGAATGGAATATCAATGGTAAATACGTGATTCCTTTGTCCGGTGAGCAGGCATTGAATGTTGAAGCCAGCTATGAAAAATCGAATATTAGTTATGTTGCCGACACTATTACCGGTGCTGTCGATTACTACCTGGATAGACATTTGAGTCTTGGTGCTGGTTTTATTAATAACTCGTATGATTCTGGCAGCGATGATGAGGACAATACTGACTACTTCATTCGTGCCCGCAATTTTTTCACCGACAATATCAGTGCGGAATTGAGTTATACCGATGGCGATTATGAGAGTAGTTTGATGTTGGGCGGTACGATTCGTTTTTAATTATTGCTGACCAAATATTTTACACGCCTGTTAAATGTATTAATGAAGCGCCAATGCTGTTATAGATTGGCGTTTTTTGTTATATAAAAAATTTGGTTTAGTTCATAAACTTTGTTTTAAGAGGACAGCTTGCGTTTTAACTCGATGGGTTTATAGTTAATCCGTTGGGTAACTTTTTATTCTCAGTAGTTTTTAAGCTTAACTGCTCGCTGTGGCGCAAGTTTCCCGATGATTGTTGGAATTGAGGTGTCCGGTTTTCTGGTACGTCCTGTGTTCTGGCTGTGTGTCTTTGATTTTCAAAGACTTGGGTATTTGAAAAGTGATTGTAAGCGTACTTTTCAGTAGCTATCCCCGCTTTTTGGCCAGTTGGCTATTTCTATTGTCAGGTCGCGCCTTGTTCTGGTTTGTTGACTGGATATGTTCACCTGATTCCTGTTGCTGGAAGTCCTGTTGTTAGAAAAGTTCCAGTATCTGTGCATTGCTTCAGGCTTTTACAAAAAATGTTACTAAAAACCGGTGCAATACCCATCGCCACCGCTTTGGTCTACATCTTTGGTTATTGCCGTTTATTTTTTAGTAGTGCTTTTTTATAAAGCGTTTGATGAATTGTTGTTTTGGGTAGAGAAATCCTGCATTGGCTGTGGGATGGCTTCGCTCACCTGTTCGTTTACACGTTTCCACACTCATAAGACCAAAGCCATAAGGCCAGCGCTATAAAAAGGAGTCGTGCAGTGAAACGCAATTTATTTGGTATTCAGTGCTTCGGGAATTATTTGCTGCTGATGTTGATACTCTTCATCAGTGCACCGCTTCAGGCACAAACTGAAAAATATAATATGACGCGCGGTGCGACTGATATCAGCCAGCAAGTGTATGACCTGCACATGGCGATTTTTTATATCTGTTGCGTCATAGGTGCCATTGTATTTGCGCTGATGTTTTGGTCAATTGTGTATCACCGAAAATCCAAAGGCGCCAAGGCTGCACAGTTTCACGGCAGCTTGAAAGTAGAATTATTGTGGACGGCAATTCCGGTAGTTATTTTGGTGGTGATGGCTATTCCTGCGAGCAAAACCCTGATTGCAATGGAAGATGCTTCCAAAGCAGATCTCACCGTATTGGTCACTGGCTCACAATGGAAATGGCATTACAAATATATGGAATATCCGATTGAATACTATTCCATGCTCGCTACACCGCGCGATCAGATTGATAACCTAGCAGAAAAAACGGAATTATATCTGCGTGATGTTGATAAACCTCTCGTACTTCCCACCGGTAAAAAAATTCGTTTTCTGGTAACCGCTGACGATGTTATCCACGCTTGGTGGGTGCCTGCATTTGCAATAAAAAAAGATGCCAATCCCGGTTTTATCAACGAGACCTGGACCAAGGTGGATAAGCCCGGCATTTATCGCGGCCAGTGCGCTGAGCTGTGTGGTAAGGATCACGGTTTTATGCCCGTCGTCGTTGATGTAAGGGCACCGGAAGAATTCGATCGCTGGGCTGCAGAGCAAGTGGAGCTGCAAGCTCAGGCAAAAGCCGACGCTGAAAAAGCGGCGCAGCAAACGCAAAGCATGGAAGAGTTGATGGCACTAGGCCAAAAAACCTATGAAATCCATTGTGCTATGTGCCACCAAATTTCAGGCGAAGGTTTGGCTGGGGCAATTCCCGCTCTCAAGGGTAGCGTCATGGTCACCCAGGATATTGCTGCGCACATTCATATAGTGGTGTTTGGTAAACCTGCTACAGCAATGCAAGCATTTGGCAAACAGTTAACCACCAGTGAATTGGCGGCGGTAATTACCTATGAGCGTAATGCCTGGGGCAATAATACCGGTGACTTGGTTCAAGTGGCGGATGTTGCAGCCGCGATAGAAGCAGGGGAATAAATAATGAGCACAGAAAATTCAAACGTCCTCGACATCAACAATGATCACCACGCCGATGAGCGCGACCACAAACCCAAAGGCATTACGCGCTGGTTGTATACCACCAATCATAAAGACATAGGCACGCTCTATTTATTATTTGCACTGCTGATGTTGTTTATTGGTGGCAGTTTGGCGATGGTGATTCGCGCGGAATTATTTCAACCGGGATTGCAATTTGTCGATCCGCATTTTTTCAACCAGATGACCACAGTGCATGGGCTGGTAATGGTGTTCGGCGCGATTATGCCCGCGTTTGTCGGCCTAGCCAATTGGATGGTGCCGATGATGATAGGTGCACCGGACATGGCCTTGCCGCGTATGAATAACTGGAGTTTCTGGATTTTACCTTTCTCCTTTTTTATTTTGTTATCGACCTTGTTTATGGAGGGCGGTGGGCCAGCAGCGGGCTGGACTTTTTATGCACCGCTTTCTACAACTTACAGCAATGATAGCACTGCCTTTTTTGTATTCTCTGTGCACTTGCTCGGCATCTCGTCGATCATGGGCGCGATGAATGTCATCGTCACTATTTTTAATTTGCGTGCACCGGGCATGACTTGGATGAAGATGCCGCTGTTTGTGTGGACTTGGTTAATTACCGCATTTTTGTTGATTGCGGTGATGCCAGTGCTTGCCGGTACTGTAACTATGGTGCTCACCGATAAATATTTTGGCACCAGTTTTTTTAATGCGGCGGGTGGCGGCGATCCGGTTTTATTCCAGCATATTTTTTGGTTTTTCGGGCATCCGGAAGTGTACATTATGATTTTGCCCGCCTTCGGTATTGTCTCCAGCATTATTCCCACTTTTGCGCGCAAACCTCTATTTGGTTATGACTCTATGGTGATCGCCACGGCGAGCATCGCATTCCTGTCATTTATTGTGTGGGCGCACCATATGTTTACCACTGGTATGCCAGTCGCTGCCGAATTATTTTTTATGTATACCACTATGTTGATCGCCGTACCTACAGGTGTAAAAGTATTTAATTGGGTGGCGACTATGTGGCGCGGCTCCATGACCTTTGAAACACCGATGATGTTTGCCGTTGCGTTTATTGTGCTGTTCACCATTGGTGGTTTATCGGGATTAATGCTCGCGATTATTCCCGCGGACTTTCAATATCAGGATACTTATTTTGTGGTGGCGCATTTTCATTATGTGCTGGTAACCGGCGCGCTCTTCGGCATTATCTCGGGAGTGTATTTTTGGATACCCAAATGGACGGGCGTGATGTATAGCGAGCGCTTGGGGCAGTGGCATTTTTGGTGCTCATTAATATCCGTCAATATGTTGTTTTTCCCCATGCATTTTGTTGGCCTTGCGGGTATGCCGCGCCGCATTCCGGATTACGCATTGCAGTTTGCCGATATGAATGCCTTTATCAGTATTGGCGGTGCCTTATTTGGTTTGTCGCAGTTAATTTTTGTATGGTGTGTGGTGCGCTGTATGCGGCGCAAAGGTGAAAAGGCAAGCACACAAGTATGGGAAGGCGCGCATGGGTTGGAGTGGGAAATTCCATCGCCCGCGCCTTATCACACTTTTCAAACGCCACCTCAAGTGAAGTGATCAGTTAACGAGTTGTTGCGCGGGTTGCGGAGTAAAACATGGTGTCGCACAGGTTATTGGTACGCAAATTGGTATTGATTTGTATTGCCATGTTTGGTTTTGGATTTGCGTTGGTGCCTTTGTACGATGTGTTTTGTCGCTACACGGGCATTAACGGCAAAACGGAAAATACTGCTGCACCCGCATCGCGCCGCGTTGATGAAAGCCGTGAAATTTCAGTGGAGTTCTTAGCGAACCGGGACCCGGCTGTTCCCTGGAGTTTTGCACCGGAAATTCCCAGTATCAGTGTGCACCCCGGGCAGGTAAAGATCGTTAATTTTTTGGTGGAAAACCTGAGTGGTGTGGCAACGATAGGTAGGGCAGTGCCATCGGTGTCACCAGGTGAAGCAGCCCGTTATTTTAAAAAAATAGAATGCTTTTGTTTTGTAGAGCAACCGCTGGACGCGCATCAAGGTAAGGCCATGCCAGTGCAGTTTTACATAGATCCCGATTTGCCGAGTCATTTTACGACTATCACTTTGTCTTATCGTTTGTATAACAACACGCCGCAAACAGTGGGGCGATAAGCATTGTTAGTAGCCTGTTCATTTGTGCTAGCGGAGGAATTGCCATGGGTACTGTTTATCAAAAATATTATGTTCCCCATCAAAGTAGTTGGCCAATTGTTGGCGCAGTGGCACTTTTTTTATTGGGTTATGGTGCCGCGCTCTGGATTAATGCACTCGCTAAAGACCAACACGGCATAGGGATTTTTTTGATTGTCGCCGGGTTCGCGTTGCTTTTTTATATGCTGTTCGGTTGGTTCAGCAATATTATTGATGAATCTATGGATGGGCTTTATAGCCAGCAAATGGATCGCTCCTTTCGCCAGGGAATGAGTTGGTTTATTTTTTCTGAAATTATGTTTTTTATGGCATTTTTTGGTGCGCTCTTTTATGCGCGTATGATTGCAGTGCCCTGGTTGGATGGTGCGAGCAACAATGTGATGACGGCGGAAGTGCTTTGGCCAAATTTTGAAGCTATTTGGCCGCTGACAAAAACCCCGGGCGGTATAGAAACCCAAGCCATGCCCTGGGAAGGCATACCACTGTATAACACGCTGATTTTGTTGGCTTCATCTGTCACATTGCAATTTGCCCACATAGGTATCGAGCAGCGCAAATACACCCAGCTGGGATTTTTCCTGTTATTAACCATTATCCTCGGCGTGTGTTTTTTATTTTTGCAGGGCCATGAATATGTTCACTCTTACCAGGAGTTAGGCTTGCGGCTTGACTCGGGTGTTTACGGCAACACCTTCTTTTTGTTGACGGGTTTTCATGGTTTACATGTCACGCTCGGTGCGATTTTTTTAACGGTGATCTTCCTGCGTATTTTAATCAAAGGCCACTTTACGCCTGAGCGCCATTTCGGCTTTCAGGCAGCGGCCTGGTATTGGCATTTTGTCGATGTAGTTTGGTTAAACTTATTTGTATTTGTGTATGTGCTGTAACCTATATTGTAAATGACATGAATCAATAAGGGCGGGGATGGGGCGTAATAACGCCAGTCAGCAACAAGATGATCAAAAATAAAATGACGACGACAGAGAATATTAAACGTCGCCCCAAAAATTTCGACATCTTGGGTGCTGCCTCATCATTTTTTAGCATCACAATCAGCGCCTGAAATAAACTGAATACAACAATAGCTAATAGCGTTACCAGAATTATTTTGATCCACATGGAAACACCTCTGTAGGAGTGATGAGTGTATGACCATTATAGCGTTCAATCGCTATTGGGTAGTTCGTTGGCCCTGGGTGTTGATTAATCTCTTGGTGCTGGCGCTGTTGTTGGGGCTGTCGTTTTGGCAGTGGCAGCGCGCCGCAGAAAAAACACAAACCCTCGCGCGCATTGCCAATTGGCAGCAGCAAGGTGCTGTAGATATTGCGCGCTTAGCGATGATAAATGCAACTGGCCGCGATGGTGTGCAAGTGGATTTTATCGGGCGCTGGTTAGCGCCCATGGTGTGGTTAGTGGATAACAAAATGGTGAATGGTCGCATTGGTTACGATGTCATTATCGCCGTTGAAGATGTTTCAGCATCAAAAGATTCTGCTGCACTACTGGTGAATTTGGGTTGGGTTGCTGCGCCGACGCAGCGCGATATTTTGCCTGCAGTGGATATTCCCGCAGAATTACGCGTGCAAGGAATTTTTCGCACGCGTATCACGGGGGTTTTATTGGGCACCAATATTGAAAATAAAGGTATGTGGCCAATGCGCATCCAACAGGTCGATATTGAATCCCTTTCCGTGCATCTCGATCGGCCATTAATTTCTGGCCTTACTTATCAGGAAAAAAACTCTCCCTATCTGATTCATTATCGCCCGGTAATTTTGCCGCCGGAGCGCCACAAGGCTTATGCTTTGCAATGGTTTTTATTGGCTGTTGCCGTAGTCGTTATCGCATTGCTTGCAAGCGCCCGCAAACATCCACAGGGAATTGAATTATGAATAGCCGAAAATTTTTTATATTGTTTATTGCCTGTGCTGTGGTGCCGCTGATTGCTGCGCAGCTCAGTTTATCTATGGGCTGGTTTAGCCAGGGCGGTAACAATAAAGGCCAATGGCTGCAACATGAAATTCAACTTTTACCTGATGCCAGTCATTTGGCTAACGATAATTCTGTCAGTAATAAAGTGCATTGGCATTTGGTTTATGTGCAAACCGCTGTGTGTGGCCAAGAGTGCGAACAGGCACTTTTCACACTACAACAACTTTACGCGGGTATGGGGCGTAAACAATTAAAAATTAAAACGTTAGTGATGGCAGCACAAGAGCCCGCGCAATTAAAACAATTTCCGGCGCTGGGTTGGCAACCCGAACAAAGTACAGCGGCTGAATTGCAGGATCATATAGTGATTGTTAACCAGCGCGGCCTGGTGCTGCTACGTTATCCTGTTGATGGCAATCCTGAGCATATGCGCGACCTGGCGCGCGATATCCGCACAGATTTGTTGCGCTTGATCAATTACGACAGGAGTGGTGCATGAGCCGTTTTGCTGCGCTGGTAAATTTCACGCTTTTGTTAACCCTGATGGTAATCGCATTGGGTGCTTACACACGCTTGACCGATGCAGGGCTTGGCTGCCCGGATTGGCCGGGCTGTTACGGAAAATTGACTGCACCGCTCCACGACGGACATATCGCTGAGGCGCAGGCGAAATTTCCCGATGCGCAAATCGAGCCGCACAAAGCCCACAATGAAATGTTGCATCGTTATATCGCCGGGTTATTAGGGTTGTGTGTATTGGCGATTGCGATTGTGAGTCTGCGACTAAAACAACTCCGGTTGTTGAGCGGAATTATTTTATTGCTGGTAATTTTCCAGGCAGCCTTGGGAATGTGGACCGTCACATTAAATTTATTGCCGTTGATTGTCCTGGCGCATTTGCTGGGTGGTTTTGCTCTTTTCACGCTATTGGCGTTATTACGCGTTGAAATCGCGTGGAAAATAAAAATAACTAAGTTGGCATCAACCGGGATTGATTCAAAAAAATATCAAGAACCCAGGTTAGGTTCACTCTTGCCCTTAGGCTATTTGGCCGCTTTGGTGCTGGTGCTGCAAATCGCATTAGGGGGGTGGACGTCAAGCAATTACGCCGCGGCTGTCTGCTATCAGCTACCTATTTGTGAAGCTGGTTGGAGCGATAGGTTTTCATTGCAGTCAGCGTTTAGCTTGCCACTCGGGCACGACACTTATGAATATGGTGTGTTGCCCTACGAGGCGCGTATGAGCATCCATGTATTGCATCGGATGGGCGCTCTGGTGACTTTGCTACTATTGGGTAACTTTGTTTTTTTTTGTTGGCGCAGGGCAGTGACTAACACTATGCGTGCCTTAGCGGCGAGTATTGGTGGGTTGCTCGTGCTGCAATTAACGCTGGGGTTGATCAATATTGTTGCGCAACTGCCTCTGCTAAATGCGGTGGCGCACAATCTAGTAGCGGCTAACCTGTTAATGTTTGCCATTGTTTTTATGCGGCAGATTTATCTGCGGCGAGTGGTGGCGGAGCCGTTATCGATGATAAAAAATGTGCAAAAAAATCATCTCGTTATTGATAGGTAAAACACTGAATAGTTGTATTGGCCCCCGGATTTGCTAACAGTGGGAGATTGCGATGGCAACAATAAAAAATTCCCTGATGCCGGTATTGGCGCGCTCCGATATTTCAGGTTACTGCCGCGCTTACTATCAACTCACCAAACCCAAGGTGGTAGCGCTATTAGTGCTCACGGCTTGGGTGGGGATGATGCTCGCCACGCCCACACCACCGGATATGTTGTTGGTTGTATTAGCAAGTTTGGGAATCGCTTTGGTGTCTGCAGCGGCTGCAGCATTCAATCACGTACTCGATCAAAAAATTGACGCGCAGATGGCGCGCACCTATATGCGGCCATTGCCCAAAGGCAAGCTGACCACAGTGCAGGCGGTGGCGTTTGCCTGCATCTTGGCGATTGCCGGTTTTTTAATTTTATTGCTGGCTGTCAATACACTTACCGCACTCTTGACGCTGTTTGGTTTATTTGGCTATGCGGTGGTGTATACACTGTTATTGAAGCGCGCCACACCGCAAAATATTGTGATTGGCGGTGTGGCCGGTGCGCTGCCACCCGTATTGGGTTGGACCGCCATTACCGGCAGTTTAAGTGGTGAAGCGCTGCTGTTGATGATGATAGTATTCACTTGGACGCCCCCTCATTTTTGGGCGCTGGCGATTCACCGCTGTAACGATTATGCCAAGGCCAATATTCCCATGCTACCTGTCACCCATGGGATTGAATTTACCAAAACGGCTATTTTGCTCTATACCTTGTTATTGTTTCTTGTGTGCTTGCTGCCTTATTTGGTGGGGATGACAGGCGTTATCTATTTGTTTGCCAGTAGTTATCTCAACGGCAAATTTATTCATCACGCCTGGATATTAAAATTTAATGCCCAGGCTGACACGGCAATGGCAACCTTTCGTTTTTCCATTGTGCATTTAATGGTGTTGTTCCTGGTGCTATTGGTCGATCACTATGCAAAGTGGAGTTTCAGTGAATTATTACAATAAGTTTTTTACGTGCGTTTTGTTGGCGATGTTAGCTGGTCACGGTGCTGCGCAAGTGCAGGTGGAAAATGCCTGGATACAATTGGCACCACCGGCAATTGCTGTAAATGCTGCTTATATGACGATCCACAACCCGCAATTGCGTGCGCAAACCATTGTGGGTGTGAGCGCCGATTGCTGCGCGGGTGTGATGCTGCATAAGACGCGCCGGGAGGGTGACAAGGTAGCGATGGATCACCTGGAGCATCTGGTGATCCCTGCGCAAGCCCGCGTGCAATTGGCACCCGGCGGCCTGCATATTATGTTAACGGAGGCACAGGAAGAATTAACCCTTGAAAGCAAAGTGAAAATAACCTTTAGTTTTGGCGATGGCAGCACGCAAGAGTTCGATCTTGATGTTAAACAAAGTGAGCCATAAAAAGCGCTGGCAGTTGTTATATGCCGTGGCGATTGCAACCAGTTTAGGGCTGGGAGTTGTACTGGGGGCGCAGCAATTTTCTGCACCACCACTGGCTGTTGCGCAGCTATTGCCTGCACCTAAAACCATCCCTGAATTTGCGTTGGAAAATCATCGCGCTGAAGTGGTTGATGCCACCGTATTCCGCGGTCGCTGGAGTTTAGTGTTTTTTGGATTTGCTTCCTGCCCGGATTTTTGCCCCTTGGAATTACAAAAGTTAGCAAAACTTTTAAACCTGATGGGTGCAGGCGATGCGCTGCAGGTAGTGTTTGTGAGCGTTGACCCCGAGCGCGATGGGCAGGAGAAACTCGCTAATTACGTTGGTTTTTTTCACCCACAGATTCTCGGCTTGCGCGGTAATAATCAGGCGTTGGCAAACTTTGCCCAATTTTTTGGTGCGGCCTATGATCGCTCCGCGATTGTAGAGAGTAAATTATTAACAATTCCTGCTGGTATCAACCTGCCAACCAATGTGGGAGAGCAGTATCAGGTAAACCATTCCACCCGGATATTTGTGGTAAATCCCCAAGGGGAGTTTGTCGGTAGCTTTACCTCCCCTTACGAAGTGGAGAATTTATTATCCGATATGCAAAAACTCATGGGCAGATGAAGTGTTTATGTTTTTACGCTTGATCAAGAAGCTAACAAATATAGATGTTGTAGTTATGGAGAGTTTTTTTTTGGAGTTGATTTAGTCTAACCACCCTCAGGAAGATAGTTGGAGGGCGCTATATACTCAGTAGACAAGACGATAGCAGTTCTTCGCCGTGCGATTAGTTGTGTAGCCAAATGATGGTCAATACCTAATAACAATGTTGGAGAAAGAATATGATTTCCCATGTTGCCGGTCTTTTTACCCATCCTCACCAGGAGTGGGAGGAAATTCGCGATACTCCCGAAAGTGTTTCTCACTTATATTTTGCCCACGTGCTTTTTCTCGCCCTGATCCCTCCCGTCTCTATGTACATTGGCACAACCAAAGTGGGTTGGGTGATTGGTAAAGGAGCGCCGGTGATGTTGACTGAATCCAGCGCCCTAATAATGAGTGTGCTTATGTATTTGGCAATGCTCGCTGGCGTTGCGGTGATGGGGGCGTTTATTAATTGGATGTCGCGCACCTATGATTCGGCTCCCGGCTATGCACGCTGTGTGGTGTTTGCCGCTTACACGGCAACGCCATTATTTGTGGCGGGGCTCTGCGCCCTTTACCCCAATGTAATTCTCACTATGTTAGTGGGCATAGCGGCGGTATTTTATACCGTGTACCTGTTGTATATGGGTATTCCGATTTTTATGAAAATTCCGGAGGATGAAGGTTTTATTTATTCCAGCTCGATCCTTACTATTGGGCTGGTAATGTTTGTATCGATTATGGCAATTACCGTATTGATCTGGAGTTTTGGTTTTGGGCCAGCTTATACAGGCTAATTGGCATTAAGCGGGTAGCAAATAAAAAGCCGGTGCAGTTGTTGTACCGGCTTTTTGTTTTCTGCTAAGTATTGAATTTATTTCAAGGTTGCAAAAACTTCGGCAGCAATCTTGAGGGTGTTGTTAATATCGTCTTCAGTGTGGGCGCCCGACATAAATCCTGCCTCATAAGATGCCGGCGCTAAGTAAACACCGCGCTCCAGCATGCCATGAAAAAATTTATTAAAACGTGGAATATCGCAAGCCATTACTTGTTTGAAGTTGGTGACTTTTTTCTCGCTGGTAAAAAAGAAACCGAACATGCTGCCGATGTGATTGGTGGTGAAGGGAATGCCCGTTTCATCCGCTAGTTTTTGCAGGCCTTCAGCCAATTGCGTGGTGCGTGCGCAGAGGTTGTTGTAAAAACCTTCCTGCTCTAACAGTTCCAATGTTTTTAAGCCCGCCGCCATAGCGACCGGATTGCCCGAGAGGGTTCCCGCTTGGTACACAGGGCCGGAGGGGGCAATCATTTGCATAATGTCGCGGCGACCACCAAATGCACCAACCGGCATACCACCACCGATGACTTTACCGAGAGTGATGATATCGGCATTCACTTTGTAATGGCCTTGTGCCCCTTTATGTGCGACACGGAAGCCGGTCATCACTTCATCAAAAATTAACACGCTGCCATATTGGTCACACACCTCACGCAGGCATTCCAAAAATCCTGGTACGGGTGGAACACAATTCATATTACCCACCACCGGCTCAACAATAATGCAGGCGATTTGGTCGCCGAGTTTGGCAAAACATTCACGCACTTGTTCGGCATTGTTGTAATCGAGCGTGAGGGTGTGATCGGCCAATACCGCAGGCACACCTGGCGAGCTGGGCACGCCGAGCGTGAGCGCGCCGGAACCCGCTTTAATTAATAAAGAATCTGAATGGCCGTGATAGCAGCCTTCGAATTTAATAATTTTATCGCGCTTGGTGAACGCACGCGCTAAACGGATTGCGCTCATAGTTGCTTCGGTGCCTGAGCTGACAAAGCGCACCATATCCATATTGGGAATCAGGTTGCACAGTTTTTCGGCGAGTGTAGTTTCGCGTTCAGTTGGTGCACCAAAACTCAAACCAAATTTTGCAGTTTCAATAACGGCATTGATCACCTCAGGGTGTGCGTGGCCGAGCACCATTGGCCCCCAGCTTTGTACGTAGTCGATATATTGTTTACCGTCAGCATCCCATACATAAGCGCCCAGCGCGCGCTCAAAAAATACGGGCGTGCCACCTACGGCTTTAAAGGCTCGCACGGGCGAGTTAACTCCACCGGGAATAGTTTTTTGGGCTTGTAAAAATAATTCTTCTGAGCGGCTCATAATTAATCCTGATCGGTAAAAGATAATTCAATGAATTTTTTGGCTTGTGCAGTAATGTCTTCTGCTGAAAATAAGCTGTGGCAGACTGCAAGCATGTTGGCGCCCGCATCTAATAATTGCTTGCCGTTATCCAGAGTAATTCCTCCGATAACAACGATAGGTGTATTGCTAAATGCTTTGCGTGCATCGCTGATTAAGGAAATTGGCGCAGGGCGTGCATCGGGTTTTGTGTTCGATGGAAAAAAGCGGCCAAAGGCGATGTAATTGGCGCTGTCTTTTATTGCCTGCTGCGCAAGTGCGAGCGAATCATGGCAGGTGACACCGATAATTGCGCGGCTGCCGAGGATAATCCGTGAGGCAACGGGATTGGTATCGCCCTGACCTAAATGCACTCCATGTGCGCCAATTTCTTGCGCGAGGCTCACATCATCATTAATTAATAATTGCGCTTGATGTTGGTTGCAAAGATCGAGTAAACGTTTGGCTTCAAATAGGCGGCGTGGGTGATCTGCTGATTTATCGCGGTACTGCACCAGCTTGCAACCACCTTTGAGCGCAGCTGAAACACCGGTGAATAATGTATCGCCGGGCAGCAATTGTGAGTCGGTAATTGCGTAGAGGTTGTTGTTCATCTTAGAAAGGTTTTACCACCACCAGAATGACAATGCCGATCAATAAAAATACCGGCAGTTCGTTAAACACGCGGAAAAATTTGTGACTCTTGGTGCAGCGGTCATCGCGCAATTGTTTGAAGTAGGCGATGCAGGCGTGGTGATAACCCGTGAGTAAAACCACCAGTGCGATTTTGCACCAGTACCAGATTTGTGTGGAGTAATACTCCCAACCGAGCCAGCTCATCCAGATACCAAAGGTATAGGTAGCGATCATTGCGGGATTGGCGATACCGCGCAGCAATTTGCGCTCCATGATTTTGAAGCGTTCGCGGCTGATCTCATCTTCACTCATGCTGTGGTAGACAAAGAGGCGCGGCAAATAAAAGAGCGCGGCCATCCAGCTGACAACAGAAATAATATGGAAGGCTTTTATCCAGAGCATAGGAGCATCTCAAACGTTAAATACGGTAATAGTCATCGATTTTGGCGCGGCTGATTATACCCAGTGGTTGGTGGGAAT
>Ga0307408_100000913_pt1 | contig 23076 bp, 14 predicted proteins | sample 322Cmetagenome_FD_202116 | JGI IMG/M metagenome (GOLD analysis project Ga0307408, IMG submission 202116) | Maize rhizosphere microbial communities from greenhouse at UC Davis, California, United States - 322HYB-C-3 | ecosystem: Host-associated > Plants > Roots > Rhizosphere > Soil | place... | reverse complement strand
GTGATTGGAAATACGCGGAAACGCGAGCACTGCTACCTTTAATTGCGCCGCGGTTTTAGGGGCAGATGCGGTGAGCGCGTCCTCCGCATCCAAATACAAACCCTGCAAATAAGGGATCACCCCTAATACCGGCTTACCGGTTTTTTGCTCCAACCAATCCAATCCGGATTGCAATAAACCTAAATCGCCGCGAAAGCGATTAATTACAAAACCTATCACTCGTGCTCGCTCGGATTCACTTAATAATTCCAGTGTGCCGACCAAATGCGCAAACACACCGCCACGATCGATATCCGCAATTAAAATCACCGGGCAATCCACCGCTTCGGCAAAACCCATATTGGCAATATCGCGGTCGCGCAAATTAATTTCCGCCGGGCTGCCCGCACCTTCTACCAAAATCACATCGTATTGCTGCTGCAAGCGTGCGTAGGAATCCAATACATAACCCATCGCCTCGGTTTTGTAATCGTGATAAACCGCCGCTTCCATATCGGTGACTGCTTTTCCCTGCACGATTATTTGCGCACGGGTATCACTGGTGGGTTTGATTAAAATCGGGTTCATATCCGTATGCGGTTCAAGCCCCGCCGCTTGCGCTTGCAGCGCTTGCGCACGGCCAATCTCACCACCATCAGTTGTGACAGCGGAATTGAGAGCCATATTTTGCGGTTTAAATGGCACTACCGAAATGCCGCGATTTTTTAAAATACGACACAAAGCCGCCACCAACGTGGTTTTACCCGCATCGGAGGTGGTGCCTTGCACCATTAAGGTCTTAGCGCCTTGGATCATTAGGGTTTTGCTAGAGAGGCTTACCACTCAATACCCTTTTGTGCTTTTACGCCGGCGTTAAAGGCGTGTTTGATGGCTTTGACTTCGCTAAAAGTATCAGCCAAGTCTTCCAGATATTTTTTAGCACCGCGCCCGGTGATGATTACGTTTTGGTTGCGCGGGCGATTTTGAATTGCAGCAATGACTTTATCTTTATCCAGATATTTGTAGTTGAGCATGTAGGTTAATTCATCCAGCAATACCAAATGAATATCCGGATCGCGGAATACATGTTCACATTCTTCCCAGACTTTTTCGGCAGCGGCTTTATCTTGTTCGGCGCTTTGGGTTTCCCAAGTAAAACCGGTGCCCATCACAAAATATTCCAACTGCGCATTCTCGCCGCGAAAAATACTTTCAGTTAAAAAGTTTTTTTCGCCACATTCCCAAGTGCCTTTAATAAATTGCACGATTGCCACTTTGTAGCCGTGCCCTAAACAGCGTAGCGCGGTACCAAAACCAGACGAGCTTTTCCCCTTACCGTCACCGGTTAATACAATGACTACACCGCGCTCCTCATCGGCACGGGCGATAGCGGCATCAACAATTTCTTTGCGCTGCTGCATACGTTCTTGATGGCGTTTGGCTTTTTCATCGCTTTGGCTATGGTCGTCGGTCATGATGCGGCTCGCTAGTAAGTTAAGTGGCGGATATTTAGCGTCATACCCGCACATGCGGGTATCCAGAGTTTTAAACTTTGGACTCCTGCTTGCGCAGGAGTGACGAAGATTAAATTCCTCCCGTTACAGGAGGAATGGGTTTAATTAAACCATTAAAAACGATAAGTGATGCTAGCTTCGTAATTGCGTTCTGGTTGTGGGTACTGCCCCCAGCTTGCTTGCAGGCCAGCATAACGCTCGTTCGTCAGGTTTTTAATGCGGCCAGCCAACTCCAATTGTTTGTATTCCCAAATTACATTCAAGTTAAACAACTGCAGTGCACTGACTTTTTCCATCGCGTTGGCGTCATCGTCATTTAAATAACGTGTACCGAGGTAAATGGATTCCAGGTTTACGATAAGCGATTCCGTCGGCACAAAGTTAATAGCAAAGTTCAGGGTATTTTCGCTCACATAGGGTACAGCATTGCCTTTATTAACACCTTCGCTCAGCTCTGCATCAGTGTAGGTGTAATTAGCGCGCAGGCCAATTTCGTCACTCAGCTGCAATTGCCCTTCAAAAATAAAACCTTGACGCTCGGAATCAGGCAAGTTGATGTTTGCATAAGCAAAACTGTCAAAGGTGATTTCGTCATTCAAGGCCATATGGTAAAGCGAGTAAGTCACACTGGCTTTTTCGCCCGCCCATGCAGCACCAGCCTCGTAGGATTGACTGGTTTGCACCTCCAAAAATTCAACACCGGGTAACACCGCACCATTTTCATCTGCATTGGCGAAACGGAAACCGTCTGCATAGCGGGCAAAGAGTCGCCACTGGGGATCAATTTGGTAATTCAAACCCAATTCACTCGCGTTGACTTTATCGTCGTGTGCGGTTCCCAGTGCAAAATTTTCATCATCCACTGTGCTGTAGCGTACGCCAGTGGAAACGTTGAGTTTTTCCGTAATGGGATAAACCAACTGCGCATAAACACCTTCTACTTTTTGCGCAATATTGGTAAAGCCATCTTTAGTGGTGTAATCCGCATCCGTGTGATCGTAGCCCATAGTAACCACCGCCACACCATTGCTGGTTGCAATATTGCCTACTACACGCGGAGTAATATTTTTTACTCGCAAATTACTGTCAGAACGCCAAGGCGAGTAGCCGTCCACCAAATAGTAATCATCATAAAAGGCGATACTGTCTTCATCGCGGTCAGCATATTCAGCAAGGAATTGCCAAGCCTCGGTAATATCTATACCGGTACCAACACGGATTAAATCGGTTTGCTGATCACCGTAGTTATTCGGCGAGTAGGTAACGCGAGCATCCACCGCCGCTTGCGCATTACTAATCGCACCAGGTAAACGCAGCTCATCATCAATCGCCTGCCCTTCAACAAACACAAAGCCTTTTGCAAAATCGTAACGCACATTTCCCAGTACGTTTTCATAGGCATTTTGGTTGTTATCGCGGTAGTTATCTGCATTGCGCTTTTGTGCGGAGACACTGTAACTCAAACCATTTTCAAAACCCTGACGCACACTGGCGGTGTAGTCTTCCAAATTATCGGTGCCACTGGTGGCGCTAATGGTGCCGTCGGTTTCGCCGACTGCTGCACGTTTGGTAATGATGTTGATTACACCACCGACTGCCTGATCGCCGTACAACACACCCGCACTACCCTGCACAATTTCAATGCGCTCTACATCTTTTAACGAGACAGTGTTTAATGCCGGTGCTGCGAGGCTTGGGTTATTTAATTTGCGGCCATCCACCAATACCAACACGTTGTTGGCGCCTGACAAACCGCGCATTGATGCAGTGACATTACGCGCGCCGCTACCATCTGAATCGGTGAGTTGAATACCCGCTTGGGTACGCAGTACTTCCGACAATAATTTTGCGCCGCTCACGCGAATTTCTTCTTCGCTAATGACTTTGATTTGCGTCGCAACCGGCATGGTTGCGGTTTCGCTGCGGGTTGCACTCACATACACGGTATCTAGTTTTTTCTCGGCGGCGATAGACACCGGCGCGACAATAGAAATAATCGCGGCACTGAGGCCACTCAGTAAAAACACGGTTGATTTGCTAGACATGAGATTCCTCAATCCAAAATGGGATGAGGGAGGGAAAGCGGAAAAATAGGTATGAGCCGCAGCCCAATACACACACAGATTTCCACCGATGTTGCCCTCCGCGACATCGTGAACAAAAAGGAGCAAATGCTCCGGTTTGAGGCTGGTATCGGACTCATTCACGCGGGATTAACACAGCGCAAATACACCGTTGCGGGGGCAGTGTCGGGATTGCATCGCCGTTAATAACGCAGGCGATACGCACCGACTTCCCATTGACTCTGATCCTGGCTCGCTCTGGTTAAAGAGCGATTACCCATCAGACACCTCGGGCGCGCAAGGTAAAGGCGCACGCCATGCAAGTCAATCAATTCCTGCCAGCGGTACATCATGCAAATCACTACCCTTTAAAACAATATTACAATTGATATTATTTATCATTTGAGAATAAAATGGCGCCATTTACATCAGCCCCGAGAGCCAGACACCATGACCCACACCAAAACCCTGCTTGCCAGTGTTATCGCCAGCCTGTTATTGGCCCCTGCTACCAGTTTTGCCGCAGAGCAACCGGGCAAACTCAAAACCGTAAAAGTGGAAGCCGACGCACTGGGTAACACCACCGAACAGACCGATTCCTATACCACCGGCAGTATGAGCACCGCGACCAAACTGGATTTGAGCATCCGCGAGACACCGCAATCGGTATCGGTGATCACCAGCCAGCAGATTGAAGACCTGAATATTGTCACCGTAAATGAAGCGCTGGATACCGCCACCGGTGTGAGCGTGAAGCGTTCGGAAACCGACCGCACCTACTTTGAAGCGCGCGGCTTTAACATCAACAACTTCCAAATGGATGGCGTAGGCATTCCCTTGCACTGGGGTTTGCTGGAAGGCGATATCGATATGGCCACCTATGACCGCGTGGAAATAGTGCGCGGCGCCAGTGGTTTGATGAGCGGTTTAGGCAGCCCCGCAGCCACCGTCAACCTGATCCGTAAACGCCCTACGGCGGAAACCCAAGCCAGTGCCAGCCTGACCCAGGCGCGCTGGAACGATACTCGCCTGCAAGCCGATGTGTCCGGCCAGGTAGCAGAACCCATTCGCGCCCGTGTGGTGGTAAGCGAACAGAGCCGCGATTCCTATTTGCAGGATTACCACAAAGACCTGAGCAGCACCTATGGTGTGGTGGAGGCTGATTTGGGCTTGAACACCCTGCTTACCGCTGGTATCAGCCGCCAAAAAAGTGAAGCCGACAGCCCTATGTGGGGCGCCCTCACCCTGACTTATCTGGCCGATGATGGCAGCAGTCGCCCCACCAACTTCCGTCGCTCTATGAACAGCTCGGCTGACTGGGCTTATTGGGATGTAAAAGACACGCGCAGTTTTGTGGAGCTGGACCACACTTGGGCCAATGGCTGGAATACCAAAGCCACCTACAACCGCACCAAAACCCGGGGCGCACAAGAGCTGCTTTATGTATACGGCACACTCAATGAAGATATGTCCGGCTTGACCGGTTGGGCCGGAAAATTTGACCGCGAAACTGATATCAAACTCTTTGATATCGCCACCAGCGGCGAATTCACCACCGGCAGCCTTACCCACAAATTTGTAGTAGGCGCCAATCAAGCCGATAACGATGTCGATGAACATGCGCTCTACGACTACACCACCGGTAACGGCTTTCCGGCCATTACCAATATGGCCGAATGGACGGGCGATACCCCATACCCCACCTTTGCCGACATGCCCAATGGTGAAATCACCAGCGACAAACAAACCGGTGTTTACTTGGCGGGCCAGTTCAGTTTGAGCGACGACTTGAAACTGCTAACCGGCGCCCGTTCAGCGCGGTATGAAAGCGACAGCGTCAGCTACGGCGCCAACCTGAGCAAAAAAGATGATGTAGTGGTGCCCTACGCTGGCCTGACTTACGACTTGAGTAAACAACTCACGCTCTACACCAGCTACACCGAAACCTTTACCCCGCAAAGCGAGAGCAAGCTGTCCGGCGAGCGCCTTGATCCGGTGACAGGTGTAAATAAAGAAGTGGGTTTAAAAGGCGAATTCTTTGAAGGCAAACTCAACACCAGTTTCGCGGTATTTGAAACGGCACAAGAAGGTTTGGCGACAGTTGCTGGTTTTAATACCGACCCCACCCAGGGTGAAACCGGTAATTATTATGAGGGCGACGATTATGAGTCGCGCGGTTTTGAATTTGAAATCGCCGGTGAACTGACCGAGCAGATCAACCTGGTGCTGGGTTACACCAACCTCACTATCGACGATAACAAGGGCGAAGTCTCGCGCACCTTTACCCCCAAACAATCGGCCAAACTCACCGTCAATTACTACCCGCAATTTGCGCCAGGTTTGAAGTTGGGGAGTTTTGTGGAATACCGTTCAGATACCTATCTGCGCGGCACAGTGATCGAGCAGGATGCATTGACCTTGGTGGATCTCTTTGCCAGCTACGAGTTCAACGACAACTGGTCGGCATCACTCAACCTGAGCAACATCACCGACGAAACCTACCTCACCAGTTTTGAATACAGCCAGGCTTATTACGCCGAACCGCGCAACATCAGCGCGACGATTCGCTGGCAATACTAATAAAAAATCCCGCCGGGTCAGTCCCGGCGTTAGACCCGGCGGGATTTTTGTTTTTTTTAGATCACATTCGTTTTTAACTTCCAATATTCCCTCATCGCTTCGTTCACTGTACCAACTTACTGCTCTAACTCACTCGCGGTATAAGGTTGGTTGCGGTTTGCGGTTTGTGCACGAACCTTGGCGACCTCATCAGCGCTGATTGCGTGTGCGGCATTGCCCCAGTTGTTGCGAATGTAGGTGGCAATGTCGGCGGTGTCCTGATCGCTAAAGTTTGGATTAGCGCCCAAGCCCGGCATCATCATCGGTAATTGGTAATGCACACCGTTCACGGTGATGGGGCCATTTAAACCGTGCAGTAATATTTTGATTAAACGTTCCGGTTCACCGGTAACCCATTCACTCTGTGCCAGTGGCGGTGCCATGCCGTCCATACCCTGCCCTTGTTTGCCGTGGCAACCAAAACAGGCTGCGCCACCGTCAAATAACGCCTGTCCACGGTAGTATTGGTTTTGCTCCTGGGTGACAAGTTTATTGAAATTACTTTCGATAATTTTTTGTTTGCCCACCAAATCCAGCAACGCAATTAATTCCTGACTGGCATCAGCGCCTAACAATGTTTTTAACGCTTGTTCGCGACCCGCGATACCACTGACTACCGCCTGATTCAAAAGCTCCTGATTAGCTGAAGGCTGATCGCCATAATTCGCCAACAGGGTTTTGATCAGCGCCAAACTGGAATCGATTTTTAATTCACCGGCGCTAAGTGCAATTTGCAGGGCGACTTCATAGTCGCTCTTGGCCAGCTCTGTCAAACGCGGGGCAAATTGTTGCTGCTCGGCTTTGGACAAATGCATTAACAACGCGATTGCTGAAATTTGCACCTTGGGGTGGGAAGCATGCAACCCGGCGCGGATGCTGTTGGCATTAACAGCATTTAATCCCTCCAGCGTCCAGAGTGCATTAATTTGTGCGCGGTGATCGCGGCTTTGCTGCATCAGGCGAGTAATCGCCTCAGTCACACTTTTATCGTTCTGCTGGATGATCAAGCGTCTGGCGGTATCGCGATACCAACCGTTGGCGTGCGCCAAATAGGGAACTAACTGCGCGGCGCTTTTACCTTCCATTTGGGCACCTTCCAATTGTGGCTTGGGCGCTAAAGGGTTAACTGCCCAGCGCAGGCGATAAATACGCCCCAGCCTGCTGTTATGTTTATGGAGTTGACGACTTTCTGATTGCTCGCGCAAATAGCTGGTTAAATATTCTTTATGCTGGATCACACCGTGATACATATCAAGAATGTAGAGTGAGCCATCGGGTGCGGTGTACAAATTTACCGGGCGAAACCGTTCATCGGTGGAGGCGAGAATTTCACCTTGCGGATAAATCTCCTCGCCGCGGAATTGCCCTTGCTCTTCGATAATACGTCTGGCCGAGATTAAATTGGCCGCCGGCTCCGGAGTAAAAGCAACGCCATAAAATTCAGCGGGAAATTGATCCCCGCGATAAACCACACTGCCACTGGCGGCGGTGAAATTAATTAATTTGCCTTTATTTGGCCCCGCCGCAACCAGAGTTTCTGGCAGATAAGCGCGGTTCACGCCCGGGTTAATTCGCGCTGGATAAATTTGGTTGCCGCCAATACTCTGTGCTTTTATTTCCTGCACCAAACCGGGGTTTTTATTGAGTGAATTAGGGCGCAAATATTCGCCCTGCGCTGGCGCACTGTTCCAGGTGTGAAACAGGCGGCCATAGTCATCCATACTCATGCCCCACTGACCGCGATATTCAGTCGTGGCGCTCGCCATTTTCCAATAACGGTTGCGATAAATTTCTTCCGCACCCGCAGGCAATTCACTATCGAGTGGCAATATTTTGTAACGGCGATCACTCTTGGCGTTGTAGTACCAATTGTCCAACCCAAACAACATGCCATTGGCTTTGTGCTCAACACTGCCGCCTTGGGCATAGGTTGGATCAACCACTTCACGCACGCCCAATTTATCACCTGCCAGAACTTCGGCAAAATACAACTGGGTTTGATCCGCGTAGAGAATACCGCCTTTAACCAACACAATGGTGCGCGGCAAAATCACATCATTTAAAAATACTTTGCGCTTATCAACTTTACCGTCGCCGTTTGTATCCTCAAGGATGGCGATATTACCTTTGGGGATTTCTTCATTATTGCCGTCCAAATCCGGCATAAAAGTGTTCATCTCCGCCACCCACATACGCCCGTTACCATCGAAACTCATGGCCACCGGGCTAAAAACATGGGGTTCGGCGGCAACATTCTCTATGACAAAACCGGGCTGTAGCTGCATGGACTTTAATGCTTGTGGCACCGCTAAAACCGGCGCAGGAGGAATCTCATCTGCAGCAATCGGTGGCGTCATATCCTCGCCCTTGCGATCACCGAGATTTCTTACCGGCGTGCTTTTTGTTGCATCAGGTTTTGTTGCTTCGTTTTTTTGGGCATCAGGCGCGGCGCTTTTTTCTGAATGTAAATTATCTGTACTGCAGCTGACTATTGATAAACCCAGCAGTGCACAAATCAACAGATGTGCGTTTGATTTTTTGAAATTTATTCTTGGTTTTTTGAAATCTATTGACGTAGACAAAATTTATTCCAGTTCAGTGATAAATACATTGCGAAAGCGAACGATGTTATTGGTGGTGCCTGTGGTTTTCAGCAATTCACTGCCGTGGTGCTGCAAGCCAATAAAACCCTGGGTGTCTTTGTTATCTTTGACGTGAGTAGTGAGCACACCGTTGAGATAAATTTTAATATCACTGCCGCGGCATTCAATGCGGTACTGGTTCCACTGCAAATGGCGATAGGCATTTGCCATTTCAGTAGTCCATGCGCCCAGGTAACTTTTTTCAAAATCAGCATCGGGGAACGAGCGTGTTGCATGTACGGGATGCAACCATTCACGCCGCGCCTGATCATACAAACCGCCGCTCCACTTGCGCTCGCTCGGGTCCACTTCGGCCTGATAACCCATCGCTTGCTGACGATTGTTATCGGTTTTGATCTGACCGCGAAACATGATGCCGGAATTACTGTATTCACTCACATCCGGCATCAAGACTTCAGCCGTCAGAATAAAATTCTTATAGGTTTTTTTGGTGGTGAAAAACCAATTGTCGGTAGAGTTAAGAATCAACTCACCCGCTTTGACCTGGGCACTGCCATAGTCATAAATATTGTTAAATTGACTTAATTTATCGTCAATCAAATTAACCGGTTGGGGCTCTTGTGGCCCTGCACAGGCAGTAATAGGCATGAGTAACAAAAGGGAAATTATTGTATTTTTTAACATGGCAAATGAGACTCAAGGGAACAATGAGAAAATCTTAGGGCGCTTTTTGGAATCGAACATAATACAAATAAGACTTAAATGACACTTGGTTTGCATTAGTTTAAATTTACTTTTGATGTAAATAGTTCCTGTTTGCTATAGTGCCGCATCTGAAAAATAATGCTTTGCGTATTTGATTGCCATAATCACTTGCCGTGAAGCACATATACCATTGCAACCCACTGTTAACCGAAGGAACTTCACATGCGTCACTCTGCTCTGCCTGCTGCACATGCAGTCAAATTTTTACCAAAACCATTGGCCATGGGTATCGCGCTGGCCTTGAGTGGCGGTGCTTTTATGTCATTGCCTGCTATTGCTGAAACCAAAGCCCTGCCGAAAGTGGTAGTGGTAGGAACGGAATTGGGCGATGCCGAGCGTCAACCCGGTTCGGTAGGGATTGTCACCGAAGAAGAATTAGAGCTGCGCCAACCCCGCTCGACCGAAGAAGCGCTCCGCTCCGTACCCGGTGTGGCGATTAAACCCGAAGAAGAAAGCGCGATTGTGGCCAACATTGGTATTCGCGGCTTGAGCTCTGCCGATTACAAAACCCTGATCCTGGAAGACGGCGTGCCCATCGCACCCGGCCTGTTTGTGGGCAATGGCCGCTACTACAACCCGCGTATCCAGCGCATGGAAACCATTGAAGTATTAAAAGGCGCTGCTTCATTGCGCTACGGCCCCAGCACCATCGGTGGCGTGATCAACTACATCACCAAACAACCGGAAGACGGCGTGCAGTTAGAAGCCCGCGCAGGCTCCTTTAATAGCCGCGAAGCGACTCTGGAAGTGGGTGGTTCCAGCCCATCACAAGAGGCCCAGTTTGGCGCGTTCATTACCCATGCCAGCAGCGATGGTTTTATGGACAAAGGCTATGACATGACCGATGTGATGATCAAAACCGGCATGGCCATAGGCGATAACCAATGGCTGGGAGTGAAAATCAGCGATTACGATAGCGAAGCCAATATTTCCTATCGCGGGGTGTTCCTGCAGCAATATAAAGATGGCGTGGACGAAAACCCGGCACCGGACGATTACTTCATCAGCGGCCGCCGTGGTGTAGATATCAACCACGAGTGGGATATCAACGCCACCACAAAACTCACCACCTTGGTATTTGGCAGCGAAACCTATCGTGATTACTGGCGTTACAACACCGACAACACCGCTTCTGCCGCCGCTGGTCAGTGGGTTTATCTGGACACACTCAACGGCAACAACCGCAGCTTTGAACGCTTTGGTGTAGATAGCCGCCTTAAGCTGCAACACCAATTGTTTGGCATCGCCAACGAAGCCGAATTTGGTGTGCGTTTGATGAATGAGTCCATGGATGACGTGACTGTCGCCGCTACTCGGGCTACCCCGCGCACCGGCACCATTAACAAAGACCAGGTTGAATCTGCCGATAGCCTGGCGCTGTATGCGCAAAACCGTTTTGTGGTCACTGAACGGTTAGCGGTTACCGCAGGTCTGCGCGTAGAAAGTTACGAACAAACCACTAAAAACAAACGCGCCGCGACCAACAACGAAGCGGACACCTCCAACACCGAAGTGCTGCCCGGTTTAGGTGCCACCTACCAAATCAACAGCGCCTTGCAAGGTTTCGCCAGTGTTTATGAGGCCTTCTCACCCGCACTGAATGGCGATGCATTGAATGGTTTGGAAGACCAGAAGTTGGATGCCGAGCGCTCAGTCAACGTTGAGGCTGGCCTGCGCGGCGCGCGCGACAAGGTGAACTACGAGTTAACCTTCTTCCGCATGGATTTCGACAACCAAATCATCCCCGCCAACTCCAACAGCCAGTTCCAACGCACCAATGGCGGTGAAACTCTGCACCAAGGTCTTGAAGCGGCACTGGGCTGGGATTTGGGTGCTGGTTTTAGTCTGAACTCAAGCGCCACCTATATCCCGGATGCAGAGTTTGTCGGCGCACGCCGCGATGCCAACGGCAATATCACCACCCCCGATGGCAACCGTGTGACCTATGTTCCTGAGTGGGTAACCAACCTGAGCCTGGAATACAAAACCGGAAAACTGCGCACCGCAATCAGCTTGCACCACACCGGTGAGCAATACACCGACGTGCAAAATACCAAGCCGATCACCGAAAGCACCTCAGGTTTCTTCACCGGCCAAATCGACAGCTACACCTTGCTGGATTTGAATGCTATCTATGAATTCAGCAAAGACCTCAGCGTCAGCGCCAGCGCCAAAAACCTGACCGATGAAAACTACATCGCCAGCCTGCGCCAAGGTATCTACGTGGGTACTGAACGCACTATCGATGTGGGTGTGAAGTTTAAGTTCTAACATCAGCACTGCTGCAGTAAATAAAACCAAAAAGCCACCCTCGCGGTGGCTTTTTGGTTTTATGGCTATACACAAAAGGTTGCCTCATCAAATTGTTATAGTATAACATCACCCAAAATTTGAGAGACTCGGTATATAGCGCTGGGTTGATGGCTTTCTGATGTTGGTGAGGATGTTATGACGATGAACAAATCCCTTTTGTGGTTGGCGCTGGCTGCAGCAAGCGGTTCGGCCTTAGCGCAAGTTGAAGGTGTGGTGCGTGACCCGGCGGGGATGCCGATTGCGGGGGCGACGATTGAGGTGGTGGGTACCAAAATCCGTACTACCGCGAATGAGCGCGGTGAGTTTCAGTTGCCGCAGGTGAAGGATAAACATGTCGAGCTGCATGTGCGTGCGCCCGAATACACCCACAGAACCTTGCATGTGCATGAGGGCGATGGCCCGGTGGAGTTGGTGTTGACTAGCACCACGCTGGAGATTGTGAATGTGGTGGGTCTGCCCTGGCATGCGTCCAATATGGAATCGGCCCAGCCGGTGAATGTGCTCGGCGGCGAGACGTTGCGCGAGCGTCAGGCATCGACTCTGGGTGAAACCCTGAAGCATGAAGTGGGTGTGCATTCCAGCTATTACGGCCCGGTGGCAAGCAGCCCGATTATTCGCGGCTTGGAAGGCCCACGGGTATTAGTCACTCAAAATGGTTTGGATGCGGGCGATGCCTCCCGTGTTGGCCCCGACCATGCAGTCGCGGCGGAAGCCTCTACCGCGCGCCAAATTGAAATTCTGCGTGGCCCGGCGACGTTGTTTTACGGCAGTGGCGCCATTGGCGGGGTAGTGAATGTGGTGGATGACCGCGTTCCACAAAGCACCGACACCTTTGGTGAGTGGCGCTTGCAGCAGGATTCCGTCGCCGATGACAAACTCGTCTCTGCCAGTGGCAATACCGGCATGGGCAGCATGGGTTTGCATTTGGATGGTTTCTGGCGCGAGGCAGATAACTACAAAATCCCCGGTGCTGCAGAAGTAGAAACTGAAGAGGAGCATGAAGAAGAAGGTCATGAGCATGACCACAGTAACCGCCTCGCCAATTCCTGGAGTGAAGCCAAGGGTTTTAATGCTGGTGTTAGTCAGGTAATGGATGAAGGGTTTGTTGGTCTGTCCTACGGTTTGTTGGATCGCCAATACGGCATTCCCGGTCATGGTCACGGTGGCGACGAAGAAGTGGACGTGTACGCCGATGTGAAACAACATCGCATTCAGTTTTTGAGCGAGTTGAATCTGGATCACGAATTTTTTAGCGCCAGCAATACACGTTTTGGTTTTACCGATTACGAGCACAGCGAAATCGAAAACGGTGAGGTGGGAACAACCTTCCGCAACGAAACTGCAGAGGCACGCTGGGAATTATTCCATCACCCCATTGCTGAATGGCGCGGTGCATTGAGCCTGCATTACAAACACAGCGATTTTGAAGCGATTGGTGAAGAGGCATTCACACCGCCGAGCGAAACCGGAACGCTCGCGCTCGGTTTGATGGAAGAGCGTCACTTTGGCGATGTGTTAGTGCAGCTCGGTGCACGTATCGAGCAGGTAAAAATTACGGCGGATAATTTGCAGGTTGATCTGAATGAACACGATCACGCCGATGAAGATGAGCACGCTGAAGAATACCTGCGCGTATTTTCCATCGACCAGGAAGCAACACCTTTTAGCGCTTCAGCGGGTGTGGTGTGGGATTTCACTCCCGGTTACAACATCGGTGTTTCTTATACCCACGCTGAGCGCACACCGTCCGCGGCAGAATTATTATCCTTCGGCCCACACATTGGTTCCGGTTTGTACGAGGTGGGTGCGCTGCTGCAATTAGTTGACGATGAAGACGGCGAATTCCATTTTGATTTAGCGCGTACTGATTTGGAATTGGAAACGTCTAACAACATCGATATTTCCCTGCGCAAATTTGAAGGCGATTTTGGTTTTATCCTCAACGCCTTTTACAACCGCATCGACGATTATTATTACCTCGCTGACACCGGTTTAACCCGTGAAAGTGGTGATGCGCACGATCATGGTGCGGAAGATGAGCACGATCACAGCAGCGAATTACCGGTATTTATTTATCAAGCGCGCGATGCCGAACTCTACGGTTTTGAAACCGAATTTGTGTGGCAATTAGCCGCGCCGTTAAAACTCAGCCTCACCAGCGATTACATTCGCGCGCAATTAGTGGACGGCGGCGATTTACCGCGCATTCCACCGCTGCGTGTGGGCGCGCGTGCAGAATATGAAGTGGGTAACTGGCGCGCGGAATTAAGCAGCCAACATTATTTTGAGCAGGACAACATCGATTCATTTGAAACCACTACCGACGCTTACACCCTGGTGGATATGCAAGTGAGTTATGCGCTGAGTGACGGCTTAAAAATTTATGTGAAAGGTAACAACCTCACCGACGAATACGCGCGTGTCCATGCGTCATTCCTTAAAGACAAAGCTCCACTGCCCGCGCGCTCCTTTGCGCTGGGTGTGAGCGGTAGTTTTTAGCGCTCACGCTTCCTAAACCACTGGCTTGAACTCAAGCATGCCCGCTAATGCGGGCGTGACGGGACAGCTTTTACCATTAGTTTTTATTTACAGATGAATATTTAAAAGGGCAATTTAAATGATGAAAAAGAACGCCGTTTCCAGCCTAACGCTAATCATGATCGCCGCCTTGTTGGGAGGCTGTGGTGGCAGCGACACCAAAATAGTTGAGCGCGACCCCGTGCCCATCGAAGACGATCATGACCATGACGACGACCATGATCACGACGATGAGCTGACGCAAGGCCGTTTGCTGATCAGCGCAAAAGACCAAGCCAAAGTCAGCATCATCGACATTAAAGAAAAACAATTGCTGGAGGAATTTACCTTCACTGAAGCACCCAGTGCGATTTACGCCAGCCCAAGTTATCGCTACGGTTATGTTATTCAACGCACAGCGGATTTGGTGAATGTGATTGACAGCGGCTTGTCGCAAGAAGATCACGGCGACCATAAAGACGACGTGATTGAAGCGCCGATGCAAATGAGTTTTAACGCGAATGGTTCGCGCCCAACTCACTTCACCGGCAACCACACCCAATCGGTTATTTTTTACGATGGCAATTCCACCACTGCCACACCAGCGAGCGTTGCTGTGTATACCGAAAGCGATATCGCCAACAACACGGCGGGCACGCGTTTGCAATACACCACTCACATGCACGGTGCTGCACAAGGGCGCGGTGATTATTTAATTTCCACGGTGCGCGATGCCGCAACAGAAAGCACACTGCCCGATCGCGTTGCAGTTTATAAAGCAGAAGCAGGTGTATTTACTGAGCAAGAAATATTTACCGAAACCTGCCCCGGTTTGCACGGCAGCGCACAAAATGAAAATCAAATCGCCTTTGGTTGCACTGACGGTGTGTTAGTCATCATCCAAAATGGCGACAACTTTACTGCCGCAAAAATTACCAACCCCACCAGTTTTACCGGCACTACCCGCATTGGCACAGTGCTGGGCGATGAAGCGCTAGAGCAGTTTGTGGGCATAGCAGCAGGGCAATTTTTTGCGTTGGATACAGCAGCCGCCAGCATCACCGCCATTAACTGGTTGGACACCAGCCTTGCTACACCACCCACTGCACTGGCCTATGGTTTTGCCGATGCCGGTGAACTGTTTGTGATTCTGGACAACCAAGGCGGCCTGACCGTTATTCACACCCATGATTGGGCCGTGGTGGATCGCCTGCAAGTGATCACCAGCAACATCGCCGCCCTGCCCACGGGCAGCCGCTTTGAACTGGCAATCACACCGGGCCACCATATTTATGTGAGCGATCCAATCGCCAACCAAATTAAACAGGTGGATCTGGATTCATTAAATGTGACAGATAGCATCCAGTTGGATTTTGTACCCAACAAATTTACCTGGCTGGGTATCGCCGAACCCGAGGGTAATCACCACTAACGTGAACCACGCCTAACCCCTTAGGGGTTCACGCCTTGCAGCGGTGCCTTTCGGCACCGCTTTTTTTTGCCCACGCACAGCCACAATCCCCAGAGTTTTTCAGCCGGTTTCATTGCAGTAAGTTAATTTTCATCCACACTCAACTTTTAGAGGGCGGGCGACGTACCGACACTGAATGTGCGATAACACCGCCGCAACACGGGAACATCACCTGAGTGCCGTTGGAATGAAAGGAGTTTGGCTATGATCGGTCGCACCAACAAAACCTTTAAACGCCATGTGCTGGTGGTTGAAGATCAGCTGGCTAATTTGGATAGCACGCGCGGCCGTGCCTTGCATGATTTGGTGAGTGAATTCCAACAGCGGCAAGTAGAGCTGGTGCAGGCGCGCTCCTATGATGACGGCCATGCAGCCATTATTTCGGATGCGGGTTTTCACTGCATTTTTGTGGATTGGACCCTGGGCGACAACGAAGCGGAGAGCCATGCTGAAGTGATGGAGCTACTGCGCACCATTCGCCAACGCAACGCCAATGTGCCCATCTTTTTAATGGCGGATCGCGCCGCCAAACAAACCCTGACCGTGGAAGCCATGGAGCTGGCCGATGAATTCGTATGGACACTGGAGGACACCGCCCCCTTTATCGTGGGCCGTGCGCTGGCTGCGGTGGATCGCTACCTGGACAACCTCTTACCACCCTTTACCGACGCCCTGTTGCGCTACAGCCAAAAAGACGAACACTCCTGGGCAGCGCCCGGCCACCAAGGCGGCATTGCTTTTACCAAGTCAGCAGTAGGCCGGGTATTTTTTGATTTTTTTGGCGAGAATTTATTTCGCACCGATGGCGGAATAGAGCGCGGCAGCCTCGGTTCGGTGCTCGACCATACCGGCCCGGTAGAGGCATCGGAAAAATTTGCCGCACGGGTATTTGGTGCCCATGAATCCTACGCGGTACTCAATGGCACCTCAGGCTCCAATCGCGCCATTTTTATGGCCTGCGTCGGTGAAAACCAGTTTGCCCTGTGCGATCGCAATTGCCACAAATCTATTGAGCAGGGGCTGGTATTGTCAGGCGGTATTCCGGTGTATTTCACCCCCACCCGCAATCGCTACGGCATCATTGGGCCAATCCCGGCCGATAGGTTCAACCCCCAGGCCATAGCCCAAGCGATTCAGCAGCACCCGCTGCACGCGCAGGCCAGCAGCGACAAACCCGTCTACGCCGTAGTCACCAACTGTACCTACGACGGCATGTGCCTGGATGCCGCCCGCGCCGAGGCGGTGCTCGCGCAGTCGGTAGACCGTATTCATTTTGATGAAGCCTGGTATGGCTATGCGCGCTTCAACCCTATGTACGAAGGCCGCTATGCCATGCGTGGCGACCCGCGCGACCACACCGAACCGGCGCCCACTGTTTTTGCCACCCACTCCACTCACAAGCTGCTCGCGGCGCTGTCGCAATCCTCCTATATTCATGTGCGCAATGGCCGCAACCCTATCGAACACAGCCGCTTTAATGAATCGTTTGTGATTCAGGCGACAACATCGCCGCTCTATACACTGTTTGCTTCTAATGAAATTGGCGCCGCGATGATGGAGGGCAGCAGCGGCTATAGCCTGACGCAGGATGTGATTCGCGAAGCAGTGGATTTCCGTCAGGCGCTGGCACGGGCGCACCGGGAGTTTGCGCAAAAAGGCGATTGGTTTTTTCAGCCTTGGAACTCACCGGAAATTCGCGACGCACAAAGCGGAAAATGGGTTGCTTTTGCCGATGCCGACCCGGAACAACTGGCCACTGACCCAAGCTGCTGGGTACTGGAACCAGGCGCGGCCTGGCACGGTTTTGGCGGTCTGGAAAAACATTGGTGCCTACTCGACCCGATGAAAGCCGGCATTATGGTGCCGGGCATGGGGCTGGATGGGCAGATGGAAGCGGTGGGCATTCCCGCCCCCGTGTTAAGCGCGTTTCTTTATCGCAACAATATTATTCCCTCGCGCACCACCGATTTTATGGTGCTCTGCCTGTTCAGCATCGGCATTACCAAAGGCAAGTGGGGCACCCTGATCAACGTGCTGCTCGCCTTCAAACGCCACTACGACAACAACACTCTGCTGGAGCAGGTATTACCAGACTTGGTGGATTTAGCCCCCGCCCGCTACCGCGCCATGGGTTTGCAAGACTTGGCCACCGAAATGTTCAACTACATGCGCACCAGCCACATGGATGCATTACAGGCCGAAGCATTTAGCAACTTGCCACAAATTGCCTGCACGCCGCGCAAAGCGTTTCAACAACTGCAAGCGGGCGCGGCGGAGTTACTGCCGCTGGTACAAACGGCCAACCGCGTTACCGGTGTGGGCATCATGCCCTATCCACCGGGCATTCCCATTGTCATGCCCGGTGAAAACCTCGGCCCACTCGACGGCCCCTGGCTGAGTTACATCACCGCCCTGCAGGATTGGAGCAAACGCTTTCCGGGCTTTGAAAAAGAAGTTGAAGGCGCAGTACACAAAGACGACGGCTATCATTTTTGGTGTTTGAAATAAAACGTTCAATAGATGCTCGCCATACTGGGTGAGTACCGAAATATCCCACTAACAAGAGACGGAGTTTATGCTGAAAACAAGACCCACACTTTCATTTACCCAGTCACCTACCCAAACTCGCCGCACCACTTACCTGCGGCGCACAACCCTCGCCCGGCTGATGGGGGCAGTGCTACTGGGGTGCATTGCCCTGCCCGCGGTCGCGAGTAATTTCGGCTTTATGAAAAACACCCTGCCCAGCCAATTGTCTGACAGCGACGTGCAGCAATTGAAAGTGGAAATTAGTACCGTACTGGAGCAAACGCCCGACAAAAAAATCACCCAATGGCAAGCACCGCAATCCAAACTCAGCGTAAAAATCCTGCCTAAACTCAGTTACACCGAAGCGGGAATTCCCTGTCGTCGCACGCTATTAAATTTCTCTTCTGCGCCCAAAAACACAGAAACCTATGGCTTTACCATTTGCAAAAATGCACAAGGTCAATGGCAGATTAGCCAATCGCGCCTGCAAACCCTGGGTAACGAGGATCTGGCCCTCATCGAAACTCACGCCCTGCAAGCACTGAATGACAACAGCATGGGCACCCCCATCACCTGGTTTAACCCCAATTCCAAAATCAACGGCACAGTGGTGCTGGTGAGTGCGGCGCAAAAAAATCAACAGCCGTGTAAAACCCTCGCCATCAGTTTATTTGATGCCGAAGGTGTATCGCTCGAAGGGCAGTATTTGTTGTGCAACGGCGCAGAGGGTTGGAAGCGCGCCAGTTTCTAAGATTGTTAAGCGTTGCGTTTTTATCAAAATCTATCGATCAATATTGTGCTTAGTCCTATGGAGAAAATGGCAATGATTGTTCGCAACAGCTACACCAAAACCGAAATTAAAACCAAAATCGATTTCATTTTTTTAAAAGGTTTGAGCCTGGCGATACCGTTAATAATTAGCAGTGTTTTTTTCACTGGTTCTGCCGCCGCACAAACTCCGTCACCAACCATCGTGTTATTTGAAAATGTGAAAGTGTTCGACGGCAAAAGCAGCAAACTTTCTGCACCCACCAATGTATTGGTGCGCGGCAATAAAATAGAAAGTATTTCTTCTACACCTATCCCCGTTAATAAACGTGCAGACACACTGATTATTAATGGCGAGGGGCGCACACTCATGCCGGGGTTAATTGATGCGCACTTTCACATGATGATGACGGCAACACCCCTGCAGGTGGCGCTAAACGGTGAGCCGGGGTATTTGAATTTAATTGCTGCGCGCGAAGCAAAAAAAACATTGCTGCGTGGTTTTACCAGTGTGCGCGATTTGGCCGGGCCAGTGTTCAGCATCAAACGGGCGATAGATGAAAGTTTGATTGAAGGGCCGCGCATTTGGCCTTCGGGGGCGATGATTTCGCAAACCAGTGGCCACGCGGATTATCGCAGCCTGAATGAATTACCGCGCACCGCCAATAGCCATTTACATCATTCAGAAGTCACCGGTGGTGCCGCGATTGCCGATGGCGCCGACGAAGTTTTACGCCGCACCCGCGAACAATTAATGCTCGGCGCATCGCAAATAAAATTAGCGGCAGGCGGTGGTGTTTCCTCCAATTACGACCCACTGGATGTTGCGCAATATACCGAGGCGGAATTTCGCGCAGCGGTGGATGCTGCAGAAAATTGGGGCACCTATGTCACCGTGCATGCCTACACACCGCGCGCTATTCAAACTGCCATTAATGCGGGCGTAAAAGTGATAGACCACGCGCAATTAATTGATGAAGCCACCGCAAAACTCGCGGCAAAAAAAGGGGTGTGGCTCAGCTTACAACCCTTTCTTGACGATGAAGATGCCAACCCGCAACCAGAAGGTTCCGCTAATCGGGCGAAACAATTGCAAGTCACCCAAGGTACCGACACTGCATTTGCCTTGGCAAAAAAATACAACATCAAAGTTGCCTGGGGCACCGACAGTTTATTCGATGCAAAACTCACCGCGCGCCAGGGTGCGCAGCTCGCCAAAATGATCCGCTGGTACACACCCGCCGAGGTATTAATGATGGCCACCAGTGGCAATGCCAAACTGCTGGCGCTCTCCGGCCCACGCAACCCCTACCCCGGTAAATTGGGGGTAATCGAACCGGGGGCATTGGCAGACCTGTTACTGGTTGATGGCGACCCGCTGGCCGATATCAATTTGGTGACAGACCCGGAGAAAAATTTTCTGGTGATTATGAAAGACGGAAAAATTGCGAAACAAATAATGCGCTAATCCCTAGCCAGAACTATCGCCCACCACCTCAAAAGGATCGCCGCCATGCAGACCCGTGCTCTTATTGCTGCCGTGTTTTGTTTAGCTTTAGTTGGTTGTGACAAACCCGCTCCGGCGGGCCCAAGCCCGGTGCAAGTCAGTGTTCAACAACCGGAGCGACGTGCGATAGAAATTGAGCGGGATTTTATCGGCGAGGTAGCGGCCGTTGAGGAGGCGGAAATTCGCTCCAAAGTGAATGGGCGAGTACTTTCGGTAGAGTTTGAGGAAGGCAGTTTGGTGCAGCAGGGGCAGCCGCTGTTTCGTATCGACAGCGACAGTTTACTTGCGGCCCTGAACGAGGCCAAAGCCAATGTGAGCAAGGCACAAGCCGACCAAACCAAGGTGCTGGCCGATCAAACGCGCTATAAAACCCTGGTGGAGAAAGGCACTATTTCCCGCCAGGCTTACGACGACATTATCAACAAAGTCGCGCAAGCCAAAGCCGCACTGGACGCAGCGCAGGCACAATTAAATCAGGCACAAACCATGATGCAGGAGTCCGCGATTGTGTCGCCCTACAATGGTCGCATCGGGCGGGCACAAGTCAAAATTGGCGAATTGGTGACGGCCAACCAAACGCTGATGGCGACGGTATCCACCACCGAAAGCGTGCGTGTGGATTTCGCCCTGAGCGAGCGCGATTATCTGCAACTGGTGCGCCCGATTCTGGAATCCAACCAACCCCGCCCGCTGCTTCCGGTCAAACTTCTTTTGGCCGACGGCAGCCTCTACCCCGAGAGCGGTTTAATCACCTTTTCTGACCGCACCATCTCCAGCGACACCGGCACTTTTGCCGTGGCCGCCACCTTCCCCAACCCGCAGGAAGTATTACGCCCGGGTATGTTTGGGCGCATTCGCGCCGTGGTAAAACAAATTGATGACGCCCTGTTAATTCCCAACCGCGCAGTGCAGGAAGTGCTGGATAGAAATTTTATTAGCTTGGTAGATAGCAGCGGCACGGTAGAACAACGGGAAGTCAAACTGGGCGCCCAGGCCAATGGTTTTGTGCAAATCATCAGTGGCCTGAGTGAAGGTGAACACGTAATTGTGGATGGCCACCATAAAGCGCGCCCCGGCATGCAGGTTAAGGCCATCGCCATTGATAGCGCTGCTGTTATTGAGAGCGCTGGCCCCGACGCTGCAGTCAACGCTGCACAGGGAGATTAATCATGGCGCACTTTTTTATTGATCGTCCGGTATTTGCGATTGTGTTGTCGCTTTTTATTTCACTCTGTGGCGCACTGGCGCTGAGTGTGTTGCCCATTGCGCAATACCCGCAAATCACCTTGCCCACCATCAACGTCAGCACCGCTTATGTGGGCGCCAATGCCGAGGTGGTACAGGAAAGTGTGGCGCAGGTGATTGAGGATAAGGTCAACGGTGTGGAGGGCATGCTGTATATGGATTCGCAATCCAACGGCAGCGGGCTCTATTCACTGAATGTCACCTTCGGGCTGGAGCGCAACGCCGATATGGCCGCGGTACTCACCCAAAACCGCGCCGCTACCGCCAACCCGAGTTTGCCCGGCGAAGTGACTCAAGCGGGCGTCACCATTCGCAAACAAACACCCGATGTACTCATGTACTACGCCCTGCATTCCCCCAAAGGTAGTTACGACCAGTTGTTCCTGAAAAACTACGGCAGCATCTACATTACCGATGTGCTCAAACGTATTCCCGGTGTAGGTAACGTGAATGAATACGGCGCCGATTTTGGCATGCGTATTTGGCTCGAACCCACTCAAATGGCCAAACACGGGGTGACCGCCAACGATGTAAGCCAAGCCCTGCGCGAACAAAATACCCAGGTACCCGCCGGAACCTTTGGCCAATACCCGGCGCCCGCCACCCAAAGTTCACAATACTCAGCGCTGGTGCAAGGGCGATTGGTGCAACCGGAAGAATTCTGTGCGGTGATCCTGAAAAGCAACAGCAAGGGCGGTTTTGTGCGCTTGGGCGATGTCGCCCGCTGTGAATTAACCGCAAAAGATTTCCTCTACTTCGGCTCCTTCAAAGGCAATCCCGCCGCTATTTACGCCATCAACCTCACACCAGACGCCAATGCGCTGGACGTTGCCGAGCAAATCCGCGCGGAACTGGCGCGCGTGCAAGGTGATTTCCCGCCCGATCTGGCGCTGGATATAGTCACCGACAACACCATTTTTGTGACTGAATCCATGCGCGAGGTACTCAAAACCTTTGTGGAGGCCATGCTATTGGTGCTGGTGGTCGTCACTTTATTTTTGCAAAGCTGGCGCGCCACGCTGATTCCCATGCTCGCCGTGCCGGTGAGCCTGATTGGCACTCTGGCGGTATTTGTGGCCCTGGGTTTTTCCATCAATACCCTCACCCTGTTTGCGCTGGTATTGGCGATAGGCATAGTGGTGGACGATGCCATCGTCGTGGTGGAAGCGGTTGAACATCACAT
>Ga0307408_100000912_pt1 | contig 23081 bp, 11 predicted proteins | sample 322Cmetagenome_FD_202116 | JGI IMG/M metagenome (GOLD analysis project Ga0307408, IMG submission 202116) | Maize rhizosphere microbial communities from greenhouse at UC Davis, California, United States - 322HYB-C-3 | ecosystem: Host-associated > Plants > Roots > Rhizosphere > Soil | place... | reverse complement strand
ACGAAGCGTTGTGTTCGTCAGCAGCAGAGAAGCGAGATTATCTGGTGTTTCGTGATTCTCGTCAACCCCTGAATTTCTTTCGCCCTGCTTCGCTGTTTCGTTTGATCCGTCGCAGCGCTGCGGGGACAGAACTATAGCAAAGCAACACCTTCTGCGCAAGCCGCCGTGCAGTGTAGGTAAACTACAAAGTAAACGTTGACACAAATTTCACGTCAACGTAGTTTACCCATAGCTATCATGGTCGCTCAAAAAGCGCCTCGGTAGTATTCATACAAGCCACACCCAAGCAGTCCCGCAAAGGGCGCCCGCACGAGACATTCCTACGACAGCAGTCATCGCATTTCCCGGCGAGGTACCACCACGCCAGGCGGCGCTGTCGCGGCCATGCCCCTGCGCTTTCCATCAGCAGTTCCAACCTGTGACAGGAGACGTGCATGCAATTCCATAACCAACCAAACGAACGAACCCGGCAATTTCGCAAGAAACGATTGGCCGCCTGCCTGGCTGCCATGTTTACCGCAGGCATCGCGTCGGCCGGCACCATTCCGGCGGCGCACGTGTATCACAACCATATGCCGAACTTCTGGCCGTTTTATGCGGTCGATCCGGTGGCCAAATACAATGCCACCGCCATCGGCGCACCGGTCCGCTACACCTATGATGGCGAAGTCATCAACCTGAAGCAAAGTCCGCCGGCCGGCTACAGCTATTACCTGCCCGCCTCGCTGGGCGGCGCCATCATGCCGCACGACGACCTGGTCGCGTATTACTCGCACGATGCGAAAACCGGCGCCTACCTGTACTGGCCCATGCAAGTGGCCAATGAAATGCAAAGCTGGTCCAGCGCCAAGGGACAGATCCACGTCACCATGTCCGGCGCCGTCATCAACAATGTGCAAAGCCTGAGCACCCTGCAAAACGTCCCCGGCTATAACAACCCGTCCTGGGGCGCGGCCTGGCTCAACACATTCAGCACGCTGAAGACCACCAACAACTACCGCACGTTGGACACCGTGCACTTCACGGGCCACCACACCATGGGCCCGCTGGTCGGCCCGGAATACTTCCTCAAGGATTTGATTTACCAGAATGTCACACTGGCGCAGCCGCACTTCCTTGGCAACAGCTTCCAGTCATCGAAAGGCTATTTCCCGACCGAACTGGGGTTTTCCGAGCGCCTGATTCCCACCCTGTCGAAACTCGGCGTGCAATGGTCAGTCCTGGGCAACAACCATTTTTCACGCACCTTGAAGGATTACCCGTACGCCACGTATGACGCGACGGGCGATACCCTGACCTCGCCGCCGAACCGCGCCAGCTTGCGCAACACCTCCACCACCGGCAACTGGGTCGCCGCGCAGATGGCCCATGAACAGCAAGTGGTGGTCAACAAGTTCCCGTTCGCGTCCACGCCGCACTGGGTGCGCCACGTCGATCCCGCCACCGGCGCGGTCACCAAAGTGGCCGGCATTCCCGTCAGCCAGAATGGTTCGTGGCTGGAAGGCTGGGAAGGCGCCGTGACGGTCGACGAAATCGCACCGTATGCCGCGCTCGAGCCGCGCCAATTCTTCGTCGTCGCGCACGATGGCGACAATTCCAGCGGCCGCGCCGGTTCGCTGGGCACCTGGCAGGCCGGCCACTCGACCACATGCAGCGGCAACGGCTATTGCCTCGGCATCGACGAATACCTGAAAGCCAAGCCGATCCCCGCCGCCGACGTGCAGCACGTGCAGGATGGTTCGTGGATCGATACCCGCGATTCATCGTCCGATCCGACCTGGTACCACTGGCGCTTGCCGTTCATGATCTGGAAGGGCCAGTTCGCGGAGTTCAACCGCGTGACCGGCAACAACCTGGCGCCCAAGCTCAACCTGAAAGGGCAGCAGGAAGGCGCCACCGTGTCGCTGGAACATGGCTGGCACTACCTGGAGCGCAATTTCGCCCTGCTGCAGGCGGCGCTGAACTATGCAAAAACCGCCGAACAGATCTGGCTCGACGCGCACCCGAACCACTGGTCACCCACCACCGCGCTGGACAACCAGGTCACGCATCCCGGCAACCAGTTGAATCCGTGGATGATGTCGTACCCGGTGAAAGGCAATGCCGCCAGCGATTACGCGGGCGGCGCCAACCCGGCCGAACTGGCATGGTACTTCCTGCTGCCGGCCATGGATTCCGGCTTCGGCTACTACGATGAAAACAAGGATGATTCGGTCAAGCCCACCCTGGCGTTCAACAATGCGCTGTCGTTTGCCAGGCCATATGTGCAGGCGCGCCTGGCCAGCGACCGCACCGGACCGTCGGTCTGGTGGCCACAGCGCTATCCGTACAACCCCGGTTCCGTCAACGCCTCCAAGGCCGAAGGCTGGACGGTCCAGCACTACAGCAATGACTTCGCGATCTACACCTATGGCCATGACGTGTCCGGCATCGCCAGCGCCAGCGTGAAAGTGCGCGTCCATGCGTCGAACAATATCGACGCCAATGACGACACCTACAAGGTGTATGACCCGGACGCGCTGGCCGGCACACCAGGGCTGTCGATCACACCCGCCAAGGTCGGCGCATGGCATGCCTATCCAATGCAGGTGCGCGATTTGCAGCCGGACATGAATGGCGTGGCATGGAACGCCGCCACCCGCGACACCATTGCCGCCCTGCCCGCGCAAGACACCGGCGACCTGTATTACACCTACCTGTCCAGCTACCGCAACCAGCTGCTCGACTATTACGTGGAAATGACGGACACGCTGGGCAACGTGACGCGCTCGGAAATCCAGCAAGTGTTTGTTGGCGCGGGCCGCTACAAGGCCGTGACCGGCGGCTCCGGCTATGCCGAAGATATCAATGGCACGGTCAATGGCGTCTATCCCTTCCTCACGGTGGACAGCACGCCCCCCACTTCGCCCGGCACCCCGGTCGCGGGCCAGTTGACCGACCGCTCGGTGACCTTGTCGTGGCCGGCCGCCGCCGACAATATCGCCGTCACCGGCTATAAAGTGTTCCGCAATGGCGTGCAGGTGGGTTCGCCCACGACCAATACCTATATGGACACCGGCCTGGCCGCATCGACGGCCTACAGCTACACGGTGTCGGCCTTCGACGCCGCCGGCAACCAGTCCGGCGCCAGCGCCGCGCTGGGCGTGACCACCAAGGCGCCCGACACACAAGCCCCAACGGCGCCGGGACAGCCCGCGGCATCGAACATCACGCCGCAGGGCGCGGTGCTGACGTGGACCGCCGCCAGCGACAACTATGGCGTGACCAGCTACCTGGTGCTGCGCAACGGCGTCCAGGTCGGAACCACGGCCAGCCTCGGTTACCCGGACTATGGCCTGACGCCTTCGACCACCTACAGCTACACGATCCGGGCCCGGGACGCGGCCGGCAACGCGGGCCCCGCCTCCGCTGCCCGCTCCGTCACCACGCCCGCCGGCAATCTCGCCACCGTGTATTACCGTCTGCCGTCCGGCTGGAGCGGCGCCAACATCCACTATTCGCCAACCGGCGGCACCTGGACCACGGTGCCGGGCGTGGCCATGGCGGCGGCATGCACGGGCTGGATGTCGTACACGGCCAACCTGTCCGCCGCGTCGGCCATGCAGGCGGTGTTCAACAATGGCTCCGGCACGTGGGACAACAACGGCGGCAAGAACTACACGATGGGCACCGGGTTGTCGCGCGTGGAAAACGGCGCCGTCAGCACCGGCGCCAACCCGTGCGTGGTTGACACCACGGCGCCGACCGTCCCCACCGGGCTGGCGGCCAGCAATGTCAACGCCACCGGCGCCACCGTGTCCTGGAGCGCGGCGACCGACAACGTGGGCGTGACCGGCTATTACGTCCAGCGCAACGGCGCGCTGCTCGGCACCGCCACCGGTACCAGCTATACCGACAGCACGGCAGCGCCAGCGACCACCTACAGCTACACGGTGCAAGCGTTCGACGCGGCGGGCAACGCCTCGGCGGCCAGCAGCGCGCTGCCGGTGACGACGCCTGCGGCCAGCGGTTGCCAGGTCAGCTTCACCATTGACTATGCCAACACGGTGGTGGGCCAGAACCTGTACGTGGTCGGCAACAACGTCAAGCTGGGCAACTGGACGCCGGCCAGCGGCTTAGCGCTGGCGATCCAGGGCAGTGGCGCCAACGTGCCGTGGACCGGTACCGTGAACCTGCCGGCCGGGACGTCGTTCCAGTACAAGTACGTGAAGTGGAATGGCAGCACGGCCGCCTGGGAGAGCAACCAGGCAACGGCGTCGGGCAACCGCGAGTTCGCCACCCCGGCAACGTGCAGCGGCACGCTGCCGCGCGCGGACGGCAACTTCAAGTTCTGATGAAGTTAAGTGACCCGGGCCACGGCAACGCGGCCCGGGCTTGACGCTCAATGCTCAATGCTCAATGCTCAATGCAGCAGGATTTCACCCTTCGCCGAGGCATAGCCGGCCGCGACCAGCCGGTCGCGCATCATGGAACGGGCGCGGTGCAGCCGGCTTTTCACGGCCGGCACCGTGATCTTCAACAGTTCCGCCACTTCCGGCGCGGTCAATTCATCGACATCGCGCAAGATCAGCACTTCCCGGTAATCGGCCGGCAGGGCCGCCAGCGCACATGCCAGGTCGCGCCGCAACGCCTGCGGCACCGGGGCTTGCTGCAAGTTGTCCGCCATGACGTCGGTGAGTTCCTCGGTCTTGCGCTGGATGCGCAGCAGCCGATAACACTCGCGTTCGATAATCCTGAACATCCAGCCCGCCAGGGCGGAAATCATGCGCAGCGATCCGATATTGCGCTGCAAATTCCACAGCGCGACCTGCACCGCGTCATCGGCATCTTCGCTGCTGGCGCAAGAGCGCCGCGCAAAACGGCGCAAGTCGGGCTGCGACAAGGTCAACAGCTTCTCGATGGCGGAGGGATCGCCCTTGCAGGCGGCCTCGACGAGTTGTCCTTCGTACTGGATCATGATGTGAAGTCCGAGCAATGTATTGAAACTTTGATCAATTGCAACATTTCTGAGTTAGAAATTATACAATTTCGCTACGACATCGATGCCCCGCCCCGCCCTGCGCCGGTTACGCCACCCTGGCGTCGTCCGGCTCCAGACCCGGCTTCGCCAGTCCCCGCTTGGCGATATGGTCCGCGACATGGGCCGCGTCGTCGCCCACGCCGCTAAGCAAACCTGACTTTTGTTTGTGAAGCCACGGCAAGCCGACGAAGTACAAGCCAGGGTAGGCCGTCACACCGCGCTGCTGCATGGGATAGCCATCTCCGTCCAGGACCGGCAATTTCACCATGCCGAAGTCAAACGCATAGCCCGCCGCCCAGATCACGGTGGTAATGCCGGCTTCGCGCAAATCCAGTTCTTCGCGCAAGCGCACCGCATAGCCATCCTTCAATTGCGGCAAGGCCTGCGGCGGAATGTCCAGTTGGTGGGCCGCGATATTGGCATCGACCATGCCGGTGAACTGCGCTTCGAACGCATCGGCCTTGGCCAGGTTGACGTGCAGGTCGGGCGCCAGCCGGATGCGGCCATTGGCGGCGTCGGTCAGCCGTCCCAGCAACACCATGCCGTCGCGCGCAAACTGGTGCAGGTTGAGGTTGCCGCCCCCGGATTTGCCCACCACGTGCGGATTGGCGGCAAACTTCGCGGCCGGCGACGGCAAGCGGTCCACCGTGCGCTCCGACAAGCCCAGCACATCGAGCCATTCGGAACTGTCCTTGCCCCGGTAGTGGCGCGGTGCGCGTCCGGCGCTGCCCACGCACAGGTACACACTACGGCCGCTGGCGCGCAGTTCTTCGGCGATCTGGGCGCCGGATTGCGAGCTGCCCACCACCAGCACCGCGCCGGGCGGCAGCGCCGCCGGATTGCGGTAGCCGCTCGAATGCAGTTGCAGCACATCGGACGGCAAGTGCTGCGCCACCGCGTGCCGGGCCGGGCGCTGGAACAAGCCGGTGGCCACCACCACATTGTCCGCTTCGAAATGTCCATCCGCAGTCTCGACCGTGTAAGCCTGCGTCTGCGTCAGTTTCTGCATCCTGGCATGGCGCCGCACCGAGGTCACCCGCATGCCATATTGCACCGGCATGCCGGCGGCATAACGCTCCAGGCGCTGCACGACTTCGTCGCGGCCCATAAACTCTTCCGGCGCCGGCCCTTGATACTCGGCGCCCGGCAGGCGGAACGCCCAGTTCGGCGTGACCAGCGTGAACGAATCCCAGCGGCCATGGCGCCAGCTGCTGGCGGCCTGGCCCGCCTGTTCCAGCACCACGTGCGCGCAGCCCTGCTGTGTCAGGTGATGGCTGGTGGCGAGGCCGGCCTGGCCGGCGCCGATGATGATGGTGTCGATTTTTTTAAGCATGCTCATTATCCAGACTGTATGTTCTAAGTTATTGCCCCAGGCGCTCACTGGCGATGCGCCGCAAAACCGGCTCGCCCATGATGCTGAAATGGTCCTCGTCCAGCAGGACGGTGGCGCCGCTGAGCGCCACGCCGGCGGCCCGGGCGGCGGCGTCAAACGGCGCCAGGAAGGGAAACGCCTTGCAGCGCGCCGCGCGGTACTGATGTACCGGCGCATGTACCGCGCCCGGGCGATGCCGGATCAGCGCATTGAAGTTGGCCGCGTATTCGTCCAGCAGCGCGGCAAACTGGCCCGGCGTGAAATGGCCCGCCACGGAACCGGCGTCACGCAGCAAGTCCAGCGCCAGCCCGATGCGCTGCGGCGCGGGACGCTCCGCCAGCGTATCGAACACGGCCGGCAGCGCCGCGCCGTGCAGGAAATCGCCGACAAAATTCTTCAGCAGCGCAAAATCTTCCAGGCGGTCGGCCGGCCCCGCATCCGGTTTGCCGCACCAGCTGTCGATCATGGTGACCGATGCCACCTCCATGCCATCGGCTTCCAGCCGGTGCGCGATTTCATGCGCCAGCACGCCGCCCATCGACCAGCCCATCAAATGCAGTCCATGGGCCGCGCCGCCGCGCTGTTCCAGCAATTGCCGCAGCGCCGCGACATAGGCCGCGCCCAGCACCGGCACGCTGCGCGTGGCGCCATCCCCAGGCGATTGCAGGCCAACCACTTCCATTCCCGGCGGCGCCAGTTCCGCCAGTTCGCGGTAGCACAGCACGTTGCCACCGACCGGATGCACCAGCACCAGCAAGCCGCCATGGCCAACACTGCCGGCGCGGATCGGCGCCAGCGGCGCGCGCGCCCTGGCCTGGTCCCCGCACTCGGCCAGCAGGCGCGCCTGCGCCGCGATGGTGCCGTGGCGCAGCAGCGAGGCCAGCGGCAATTGCTTGCCGAATGCCGCCGTGATGGCGTTCAGCAGGCGCACCGCCAGCAGCGACGTGCCGCCCATCTGGAAAAATTCATCTTCCACGCCGATCTCGCCGCCCTGCAGCAATTCGCGCCAGATCGCCGCCAGCTGCATTTCCACCGCATTGCGCGGCGCGGTTTTCACCACTTCGGACTGGCCGAGCGCCTGCGCCAGCGCCAGCAACTGTTTGCGGTCCACCTTGCCATTGGCGGTCACGGGAATTTGCCCCACCGGCTCGATCAGCGCCGGCACCATATACGGCGGCAACACCGCCTGCAATTTGCCGCGCACGGCGGCGGCACCGCATGGATCTTCACCTTGTGCGTCGCTGGCCGTGAAGAACGCGACCAGTTGCCGCTCCTGTCCCACGGTGCGCACCACCACGGCGCCACCGCGCACACCGGGGCAGCGTTCCAGCGCCGCCTCGATCTCGCCCAATTCAATGCGGTAGCCACGGATCTTGACCTGGGTATCGCCGCGGCCCAGGAATTCGATATGGCCGGAAGCGTGGTAGCGCCCCATGTCGCCGGTGCGGTACAGGCGCTGCCCGCTGCGCGGACAAAAGACAAAGCTGGCGGCGGTCCGCTCGGGGTCGTTGTAATAGCCTTGCGCCAGCCCGGTCCCGCCAATGAACAATTCACCCGCGCACCAGGTCGGCACTGGTTGCAGCGCGGCATCGAGGACATGGAATTCCTGGTTGCTCAAGGGCCAGCCATAGGGAATGCTTTTCCACGCCGGGTCCACTTCGCCCACCACAAAATAATTGGACCAGATCGCGGCCTCGGTGGCGCCGCCCAGGCTCACCAGCACGGCGGCCGGCACCTGCGCCGCCAGCCGGCCCGGCAGCGACACCGGGATCCAGTCGCCGCTCAGCATCACCAGGCGCAGCGACGCCAGTTGTTGCGCCGCCTCGGCGCCGCAATATTCGAGTTGCATCTCCAGCAGGGCCGGCACGGTGTTCCATACCGTGACGCCATGCTCGCGCACCAGCGCGGCCCAGCGTTGCGGGTCCGGCGTGGCGCTGTGTTCCGGCAGCACCAGCGCCGCGCCGCCGGCCAGCGTGCCGAAAATGTCATACACCGACAGGTCGAAATTGAAAGCGGAAATACCGATCACGCGGTCATCCGGGCGCATGCCGAAGCGCTCCATGACGTCTTGCACGGTATTGACGGCGGCGCGGTGGGTGATCGCCACGCCTTTCGGATTGCCGGTCGAGCCGGACGTGAAAATCACATAAGCCAGGTCGTCTTCCGTCGCCAGCGGTTCCAGCGCGGCGGCGTCGCCCACCGGTCCATCCGGCAAGACGTCTTCCAGCGCCATGGCCATCACGCCGGGCGGCAATTCGAGCCCGGCCAGCAGATCGCGCTCGCCCAGCAGCACTTTGACACCGGGCTGGCCGGCCAGGTAGTGCTGGCGCGCCGGCGGCAAGTCGCTCGCCACCGGCAGGTAGGCGCCGCCCGACTGCACCACACTCATCGCGGCCGCCACCTGGCGCCAGCCGCGCCGCGCCAGGATCGCCACCAGGTCGTTGCGGCCGACACCGGCCGCGCGCAGGCGCGCCGCCAGTCGCGTGGTCAGCGCCCGTAATTCACCGTAGCTGAGCGTGCGTGCCGCCGACAGGATGGCCGTGCGCGCCGGCGCCGCCATGGCTGCCGCGTCGAAGAAACTGTGCAAGGTGCCGCGCGGCAGCGCGGCGGCGGTCTCGTTGGCCGCCTGCCGGGCCGCCAGCAGGCGCTGCGGCAGCACCGGCTGCAATGGCGCCGTCTCCAGCGCCGCGTCGGGACAATGAAGCACGTTGCGCACATGCGCTTCGTACACGGCAAACATGTGCTCGATCACGCCCGGCAGGAACACCCCCTGCGCGCTGTCCCAGTTCAGCACCAGATGGCCTTCGTCAAGGTAGACCTGGTGGTCCAGCCACACTTGCGGCGTGTGCAGTGCGCCGTCCTGCACGGTCCAGCCCAGGTCGCGATGGGTGGCGGCAGGCGTGGCCCGGTCCTGGCCCAGCGTACTGGCAAACACCACCGGCATGGCCGGCAAGCCGTTGCCGCCGCGTTTAAGGCGGCGGATCACTTGCACCCCCGCCACCTGGCTGTGCGCGAGATCGCGGTACAGTTGCCGTTGCAGCGCCAGCGCGCGCACACGGAACGGCCCCGGCTGGTCCGCCAGTTCCAGCAACAGCGTGCTGCTGAAATTGCCCAGCTCATCGCGCAATTCCGGCGCGGATTCGGGCCGCTGCGACACCAGCATGTTCAGCGTAAAGTTGCGGTTGCGCGACCAGATCCGCAACACGTCGGCATACAGGGTGCACAGCAAGGCATTGACCGTCACGCCAAGGCGGCGGCCTTGCGCCTGCAAGTGTTCGAATTGCTGTGCATCGAGGCGCAACTGGCGGCGCACAAAGCGCAAGCGGTGGGGGATCGCCTCGTGGTCCACCAGCGGCAATTCCGGCGCATTCGGCAGATTCTCCAGCCGCTGCTCCCAGTACGCCAGGCTGGCGCGGTATGCGGTCTGCTGGCGCGCCGCCAGTTGTTGCCCGACAAAAAAGCGGTGGCTCAGTCCCGGCAGGTGGTCGGCGCCGCGCCCCAGGTAGTGGGACGCCAGCTCATTAATGAACTGGACAATCGACTGGCCATCGAGTGCGATCAGCCGGAACAGGAAGTGGATGTGATAGCCGTGCGGCAGCCGGTCGACGAAACAGCCGACCGGCGCGGCCACACCAAGCGGCGCCAGCAATTGATCCAGGTTGCGCTTGCGTTCAGCGACCAGGCGGACGCGCTCGGTCGCGGACAGGCCGCGCAAGTCGTTGACTTCCACCGCGATGGTTTCACCCCGGTCGCACACGCGCTGCGTGCCGTCCGGCAGCACACTGGTGCGCAGCGCGGGATGGGCGCGCACCAGCGCGTCTAGCGCGGCGCTCAGTTGCCCGAGGTCCAGTTCCGGCGCGCTGAACACCCGGTACAGGTAGGCCGGCGTATGCAGCCGGTAAGCGGGCTGTTCGCCGATCCAATACGCTTCCTGGATATCGGTGAGGGGATACGGCGCATGCTCCAGCGCGATGTCGGCGGCGACGCGGTCCAGCGCCGGCGGTGGCATGCTGCCATGCAGGTCCAGTTGATTGGAATCTGCGGTTTCTTCGGTATGACGCACTATGGCTCCTGACAGGTATTCGTTTTGTTCTTGGGGTGTTCCCTGCATCACAGCGGCTGCTCCAGGGGATCCGTGGCGTCCGGAGCGGCATGGCCGCCCTGCCGCCCTGCCAGGAATGCCGCCACCAGGGCAATGCTGGGGTAGTGCTCGAAGATCGCATGGGCTTGCAGCGCCACGCCGAACTGGTCGCTGACGCTGCGGGCAAACGACAGCAGCACAATGGAATCGCAGCCCAGTTCAATCAGGGAGCTGGTGTGGTCGATCTGCGCCGCCGGCACATGCAACAGGCGCGACATGATGGCGGCCAGGCGTCCGGCAATGGCCTGGTCCTCCGTCTGGTCCGCAACCGGCGCCGGGGTGGCTGCAACCGCGGCAGTAGCCGCCGCAGCGGCAGCCGCGGAGCGCTCCGTCTCCTGGCCGTCCTGGCTGGTGCGCACCGCCGGCACGCGCTGCTTGAACCAGTGGTGGCGGCGGGTAAAGGCGTATGGCGGCAGCGATGCCAGCTGGCGGTCGCCGGGGGCGAACAATGGCGTCCAGTCCACGTCGCAACCGCCCTCGAACGCTTGCGCCAGGCTGTCGAGCCAGGCGCGCCAGTCATCGCCGTTATGGCGCAGGGTCGGAGCCCAGCGTGGGCCACGGTCGTCCAGGTGGGCCTGGCCGATATTGCACAGCACGGGTTTGCTGCCGATTTCGATGGCCAGGGTGACACCGGCGGCGGCCAGCGTATCGAGCGAATCCGAGAACCGTACCGGCTCGCGCAGGTGGCGCAACAGGTAAGCGGCGTCAGGCGCTTCGCCAGCCGGCCACAGCTCCCCGGTCACGTTGGAAATCAAGTCCAGCGCCGGCGCCGCATAGCGGCAAGCCTGCGCGGCTTCGGCAAACGCCGGCAGCATCGGCTCGATCAGCGCGGAGTGGTAAGCGCGCTCCACCGCCAGCTTGCGGAATTCGGCCAATCCGTATTCCGTCAGGTAGTCGCTGAATTGCGCAATGGCGGCAGGCGTGCCCGCCACCACGCAATGGTGCTGGCCATTGATGGCGGCCAGGTCGACTTGCGCACCGGTGGCGGCAATCGATTCCCGCACCAGCGCTTCATCGGCAAACACCGCCAGCATCGCGCCTTGCAACGCATGCTTTTGCGTCAGCGCGCCGCGCGCCGCCACCAGCGCCAACGCGTCGTCGAGCGCCAGCGCACCGGCGCTGACCATGGCGGCATATTCGCCCAGGCTGTGCCCCATCACCACATGCGGGCGGACACCAAACTGCAGCAGCGCGCTGGTCAGCGCGTATTGCAGGGCGAATTGCAGCGGCTGCGCCATGCCCGGTTGCGCCAGCTGCGCGGCATCGGATTCGCCATACAGCAATTCGCTGACAGGCTTGCCCAGCAACGGCCGCAGCACCGCGTCGCACTGGTCGAGCGCGGCGCGGAACGCCGGCACTTGCCGGTACAGGTCGCGGCCCGCGCCTTTCAGCGGGATGCCCTGGCCGGTGAAGACAAAGGCGATCTTCGGCGCGCAAGCGGAGCGCGTGGCATCCGTCTCGGCCGGACTGGCGGCAAACGCATGCAGGCGGGCGGCCAGCAGCGCCGGTGTGTCGGCCACCACGGCAAAGCGCGAGGCTTGTGCGGTGCGGCGGCAGGCGCTCGTATACAGGGCCTGGCGCCACGGCCCGGCCGGCAGCTTGTCGAGGTGGCGGACGTAATGCGCCGCCAGGCGGCGCAAGCTGGCCGGATCGCGCGCACTGAGCACCAGCGGCAAGGCGCCCTCGCCGGCCGCCGCCGCACTGTGCTGCGGCTGCGCCTGCGGCACGTCGCCCACGATCACATTGGCGTTGGTGCCGGAAAAGCCGAAGGCGCTGACGCTGGCGCAGCGCCGCACGCCGGGTTGGCGTTTCCACGGCTGCGCATCGCGTGCGATGGCCAGCGCGTTGCCCAGGTCGATGATGGGATTGAGCGTCTCGAAGTTCGGCTGGCCCGGAATCCGCTCGTGGTGCAGCGACAGCAGCACCTTGATCAATCCGGCCATGCCGGCGGCCGCTTCCAGGTGGCCGATGTTGGCTTTCACGGAACCCAGGTAGCACGGCGTGGCGCGTTCGCCCATCACGCGGCGCCAGCTGTTGCACTCGATCGGATCGCCCAGCGGCGTCCCGGTGCCGTGCGCCTCGATATAGCCCAGCTCCGCCGGCGCCACACCGGCTTTGGCCAGCGATGACGCCAGCAGCGCCTGCTGCGCCTGGCCATTGGGTGCGGTCAGGCCGTTGCTGCGGCCATCCTGGTTCATGGCCGTGCCCAGCAGCGCACCATAGATGCGGTCGCCGTCGCGCACCGCGTCGGCATGGCGTTTCAGCACCACCATGCCGCAACCCTCGGCGCGCACATAGCCATTGGCCGCCGCATCAAAGGTCTTGATGCGGGCATCCGGCGCCAGCATGCCGGCCTGGATCAGCGCACTGTCCCACTCGCTGGCCAGCAGCAGGTTCACGCCGCCGGCCAGTGCCAGGCTGCATTCGCCGCTGCGCAGGCTGCGGTACGCCAGGTGCAGCGCACTGAGCGCCGACGAACAGGCGGTGTCGACCACAAAGCTGGGACCGCGCAAGTCGAGCTGGTATGCGATGCGGTTGGCGATCACCGCCAGCACCGAACCCTGGCCGCTGTATGCGTCGAGCTCGCCCTCGCACAGTTGCAGGGCGCCGTAATCAAAGGCCGATGCGCCGATGAACACCCCGGTGTCGCTGCCGGCCAGGGCCGCCGGCTTGATACCGGCGTCTTCCAGCGCATGCCAGCCCGTTTCCAGCGTAATGCGCTGCTGCGGATCGAGGCAGGCGGCTTCGCGCGGCGAGATGGTGAAGAAGTCGTTGTCGAAGCAGCCCACGTCGTCGATAAAACCGCCGGCCCGCGCCGGACCGTGCGTGGTGGTGCGGATCGTCGTCGCGCAGCGTCCTTCGGACAACAGCGACCAGAATGCCTGCGCATCCGGCGCGCCAGGGAAGCGGCAAGCCAGGCCGACCACCACCACCGCATCGTCGTCGAGCGGTTTGACCGCCACCTGCGGCGCGCGCTGCGCCATGTCTTGCAGCATATGCCGCGCCAGTTGCCGGATGCTTGGGAAGTCATACACGGCGGTCGGCGCCAGCACCGTATTGAAGCGCTTGCCACACTCGCCGGTCAGGCGGATCGCGTCCAGCGAACCGAGCCCATATTCCGAGAACGGACGCGTGACATCGACCGCGCCGGCCGGCAACGCCGCCACCTGCGCCACCTGTTCGCGCAGGTAAGATTCGATGGCTTCTTGCGCCGGCGGCACCGGCGTCCCGGCGGCTGTGGGCGCCACAGCCGCCAGGCGCGCCAGTTCGCTGTTGCGGTCCCATTGCGCCAGTACGTGCAGCTGGTCTTCCAGGTACGCGGCCTTGGCCGCCGAACGCTGGATCTTGCCGCTCGAGGTCTTGCTGGTGGTGCCGGGACGGATCAGGACGACGGCTTCCACCGGCAAGTCATGGGTGGCCGCCACCGTGCGGCGCAAGGCGTCGAGCATCTCGTCGTAAGTCCACTGGCTGTGATGGCGCAGCAATTCCTGCACCACCACGATCCGCTCTTCATGGTCGCGCTCGACCGCGAACGCCGCGCAGCAACTGTGCTTGAACGCGGGATGCGCGCGTTCGGCAGCCCATTCGATATCTTGCGGATAGTAATTTTCACCACGGATGATGATCAAATCCTTGACGCGGCCGGCAATGAACAATTCGCCCTGGTCCATGAAGCCCAGGTCCCCGGTCCGCATGTACACCGGGCCAGCCGGCGTATCGGCCAGCACCGCGCCAAAGGTGCGCGCGGTTTCCGCCGGACGCTGCCAGTAGCCGCTGGCCACGCTGTCGCTGCGGGTCCAGATCTCGCCCAGCATGCCGGGCACGCTCTCCTTGCACGTGGCCGGGTCGACAATCTTCACGTCGGTATCGAGCGCCGGCGGGCCACAGCTGATCAGCTCCGTCACCATGTCGCTGTCACGCGCAAGTAGCACCACGTTGCGCTGCATGGCGGCGGTCGACAGGCGCAGCGAGCGGATCGGCTGATCCCAATCTTGCGCGGTCACGCGGCAAGTGGATTCGGCCAGGCCGAAGCCGCCGGTCACCGTGGTGCTGCGCAGCCCATAGCGCTGGAAGCGCGCATTGAAACGTTCGATGGTTTCAATCCGGATCGGCTCGGCGGCATTGAGCCCCATGCGCCAGCTCGACAAGTCCAGGCCATCGCACTCCTCGTCCAGGATGCGCGCCGAACATTGGTCATACACGAAGTTCGGCCCCATGCTGTGGGTGCCTCGGAAATCGGAAATCGCGCGCAGCCAGCGCACCGGGCTTTGCACAATCGATGCCGGCGGCATCAGCACGCCGTCGATGCCTTTGTAAAGCGGGAACAACACGCCGTACAGCAAGCCCAGGTCGTGGAAATGCGGCAGCCACGACACCATGACGCTGTGTTCGTCGTGGCCCCAGCCGTGGTCGAAGTGGGCCAGGTTGTGCACGACATTGCGGTGGCTCAGCATCACGCCCTTGGGCATCGCCGTCGAGCCGGACGTGTATTGCAGGAAGGCCAGCGCATCGCCGCGCGGCGCCACCAGCTTGAAGCCGCCATACTGCGCGTGCGCGGCGAAGGTATCGAGCGCCAGCCAGTCGATGCCGGCGAATTGCGGATAGCGCGCCACGAAGGCGTCCGCCTTGTCGATGGTCTGGCGCACGCCCAGCACCAGCGCCGGCTGGCAATCGCCCAGGATCGCCAGCATGCGCCGCACCTTGTGTTCATCCCCCGCCAGCGGCGCGGGTGCGACCGGCACCGCGATCACGCCGGCCATCATGCAGGCCATGAAGGCTTCGACGAATTCCAGTCCGGGCGGGAACACCAGCATGGCGCGCTGCCCCGCGTAGCCCTGTTCGGTCATCCAGCCCGCCAGGCTGCGGGCACGCTCCAGCAATTGCGCCTGCGTCATCACGGCGCCGGGTTCATCGCCATTGCGCAGGTAAGTCAGTTTGAGGTCAGAGGGTTGTGGCGCTTCCAGCAATAATTCAATCAACGAATTCATTTTCATTCTTATCACACCTTTTCGTTAGTGCCCGGAGCGGTGCGCCGGTCCTTGCCCTGCAAGGACCGGCGTGGCATCGAGCGTTACATATGCGTCCCCTGGCAAACCCGGATGCGAGACTGCCGATGAGCTATATGTCGAAGTGCGCGCTAAGTTGCAAAAGGATTCAAATTATTTTATTACTAATTTCTGACCACCCTGCCAGCCCCCGCCCAGCGCCCGTACCAATTGCACACTGGCATACAGCGCCTGGGCCCGGCTTTGCAGCAAGCCGCGCTCGATGGCCAGCACACTGCGCTGGGCATCGATGGCGTCGAGGTAGCTGGCCACGCCCTTGTCGTAGCGCGCACTGGCGATGCCGGCGGCACGGCGCGCCGCATCCAGCGAGGCTTGCTGGGCCCGCATTTGCAGCTGGCGCGCCTTCATTTCCGTCAGCGCATCGTCGACTTCGCGCAATGCCACCAGCAAGGTGTTGCGGTGCACCGCCAGCGCTTCGTGGTAGCGCGCCTCGGCCAGTTCCAGGTTGGCCTGGTTGCGCCCGCCATCGAAGATCGGCAGGCTCAACGCCAGCGGCCCGATATTGAACTGGCGCGATCCGCTGCGCGCCAGTTCTTCCAGGCTGCGCGAGGCGAAACCGAAATCGCCGGTCAGGGCAATCACGGGATAAAACGCCGCTTCCGCGACGCCGCGCTGCGCCAGTTGTGCCCGCACCTGGTGGCTGGACGCGGCCAGGTCGGGACGGCGCGCCAGCAAGTCCGCCGGCAGGCCGGGCGCCACGGCGGGCGGCGCGGGCAAGGTGCGCTGGCGGTTCCAGGAGGCGACGCCAAAGTCGCGCAACGGCTTGCCGGTCAAGGTCGCCAGCGCATGTTCCGCCAGCGAGCGGCGGCGGCGCGCATCCTCCACATCGGCCTGGGCGTTCGCCAGTTCCACGCGTGAGCGCACCACATCGAATTCGCCGATCAGGCCGGCATCGAAACGCGATGACAGCAATTGCTCCGCCTCGGCGCGGGCGCTGCTGGTATTTTCCAGCAGCGCCAGGTCGGCTTCCGCCGCGCGGCACTGCCAGTAATACAGCGCGACTTCGGCGCTGAGCGCCAGCCGCACGCCGGCCATGTCCGCTTCCGCCGCGGCAGTGCGCGCTTCTCCCGCTTCCACCGCGCGGGCGCGCCGGCCCCACACATCCCACTCCCACGAAGCGTCGATGCCCACCGCATACTTGGAGCCCTGCACGCCGCGCCGCCCCATGGCGATGCCGGTCGGCGTGTTTTTCGAGGTCTCGCCATACGAGGCGCCGGAGCTGGCGTTGACCCGCGCCTGGCGCTCGGCATCGAGCGACTGCAATTGCGCGCGCGCCGCCATCAGGCGGGCCGCCGCGATGTCGATGCCGGGATTGTGTTCCAGCGCGCTGGCAATCAGCGCCGACAGTTCCGGGTCCTGGTAGGCCTGCCACCAGTCGGCCGGCATGGCTGCCGCTGAAGTACCGGTTGCGGCGCCGGTTGCGGTGTCATTCTGGTACGCGGCAGGCGCCACGGGCGCGGCGGCGGGAACCGACAGGATGGGTGTGCCGGCGCAACCGGCCAGCAGGCAGGCGCAGCCCGCCATTACGAGGTTTTTTTTAAACATATCCATACTTTCTGTAGTCTTGCTTAGCGTTGCCCTGCAATCACGCGGTCCGCCATCCAGACACCGGCGATCGACAGCAGGAGGGCAATCCCCATCAGGAAGAAGCAATCGTTGTAGGCCATCACGTAGGCTTCGCGCCGCACCAGCTGGTTGACCGCGTTGACCGCCTGCGCCGAGGCGGTGGCGGCATCGCCGTGCATACCGGTAAAGCCGGCCGTCAGTTGCGCCAGGCGTTCCTGCGTGGCGACGGAAAACACCGAGACGGATTCACCGATGCGCGACCAGTGGAATTGCTGGCGCACCGTCAGCAAGGTCGCCAGCAGCGCGGTGCCGATCGCGCCCCCCAGATTGCGCGTCATGTTGAACAGGCTGGAGGCCGACGACAGGTTGGCCATGTCGATGCCGTTGGTGGCAAAGTTCGACAAGGTCAGGATCACCAGCGGCTGGCCGACCGCGCGGAACACCTGCGACACGATCAGCTGGTCGCGCGCGGTGTCGGCCCCCATCGAGGAATTGAGGAAGCACGATATGGCAAACAGGATCAGCCCGACCGTGCAAATGATGCGGTTGTCGAAGCGCTGCGCGAACTTGGCGGCAAACGGCATCACGATGATCTGCGGCAGCCCCATCCACATGATGACTTCGCCGATCTGCGCCGAGTTATAGCCCGGCATTTGCGCCAGGAACAGTGGCAGCAGGAAGGTCGAACCATACAGCCCCATGCCGGTGGTGGCGGCCACCATCGACGCCACCAGGAAGTTGCGCCGTCCGAACAGGCGCAAATTGACAAACGGCTTGTCCCGCAGCAGCGCGCGCGCGATCCAGCCGGCGATGCCGGCCAGCGCCACCGCGAACAGCACGCGGATCATGGTCGATTCAAACCAGTCGTGGCTATTGCCCTCTTCCAGGAACACGATCAGCGCCACCAGCCCGACCGCCATTGAACCGATCGCCAGCCAGTCGGCTTCCCACAGCAGCGACAGGTTCATCTTTTCGCGATCGAGGCCGTAGGCCACGCCCAGCAGCATCAGGATGCCCGGCACCCAGTTGATGTAAAAGATCGAGGGCCAGCCATATTCGGCGGTCAGCCAGCCGCCCAGCGCGGGGCCCGCGGTGGGTGCCAGGGTGGTGGCCAGCATCAGCAGCGCGAGGCCGCCCGCGCGCTTGCTCAGCGGCAGGCGCATCAGGATCAGGGTCATGGCGGTCGGGATCAGCGCGCCGCCGGTCAAGCCCTGCATCATGCGGAACACGATCATGCTCGGTAAATTCCAGGCCAGTCCGCACAGGGTGGAAAACACCAGGAACAGCGACATGTTGGCCAGCATGTAGGCGCGGATACCGAAGGTGCGTGCAAAAAACGCCGTCAGCGGAATCGCGGTGATTTCCGCCGCCAGGTAAGCAGTGGAAATCCACGATCCTTCTTCCTGGGTCGCCGACAGCGTGCCCAGGATGTCGCGCAATGATGCGTTGGTGATCTGGATGTCCAGGATCGCCATGAACACGCCCAGGATGGCGGCCAGGACGGCGATCCAGGTCCGGCCGGGGACCACGTCCGCCGCCGGCGCCACGGCGGGTGCGGGCGCCGGAGGTGGTGGCGGCGTCTTGACCAGTGTTAACGGCGGGGCGGGGTTGTCCGCCAGGGTCGCGCTCATACTGTTGTTCCCCGTCACTTGGCCGCCACCGCCACCGGCCGCTCAGCCGGACCGCCCTGGCGCAGGTCGATTTCCACGAAGGCCGACATGCCCGGCGTCAGGCGCCCTTCCAGGGTTTTCAAGTCCTTCGGGTCGAACACGATCTTGACCGGAACGCGCTGGACGATCTTGGTGAAATTGCCGGTCGCATTATCCGGCGGCATCAGCGAAAACTGCGCCCCCGACGCCGGCGAAAAACTTTCGACATGGCCGATGAAATCGCGGCCGGGGAACGCATCGATCCGGATGGTCGCCTTCTGGCCACGGTACAGTGGTGCAATCTGGGTTTCCTTGAAATTGGCCGTGACCCAGCCGCCTTCCTGCACAATGCTCAGCAATTGCTGGCCCGACTGCACGCGGATGCCCACTTCCAGGTTCTTGCGGCCGATGCGCCCCGCGACCGGCGCCACGATGGTGTGGTAGCTAAGCTGCAAGGTCGCATCTTCCAGCTGGGTGGCCAGCACATTTTTTTGCGCCAGCAGCGCGCTGCGCGAATGCTCGCTGACATCGATCTTCGACTCGGCCGCGTGCACTTGCTGCGACAAGGCCTTGACGTCGGCCGCCGCGCTGTCGCGCGCCGCCACGGCCGCATCCAGTTCGGTCTTGGCGATGGCTTTCATCTGGCTGTTGTACAGCGAGCTGTAACGGTCCGCATCGGTGCTGGCGCGCTTGAGCTGCGTCTGCGAACGCGACAATTGCGCGCTGACGGCCTGCGCTTCGGCGCGTGCCTGTTCGATTTGCGCTTCGCCCTGCTTGGCCTGCGCATCGATTTGCGCCAACTGCGCCTTGATTTGCGCGACCCGCACCTGCTGGTCTGCATGGTCCAGTTCGGCCAGCACGTCGCCTTTTTTCACCACCTGGTTATCCGACACCAGCACCTTGGTGATCACGCCGGGCACGCGCGACGAAATCGTGCTGACGTGGCCCGCCAGGTACGCATTGTCCGTTTCCTCGAAATTGCGCCCGTGCCACCACATGCGCCCTGCCACCGTGGCGCCGCACAGCAGCACCATCAGCAGGATGATTTTCACGCGGCGCGGCTTGCCGGCGGGCGCCGCGGGGGTCGGGGACTTCTCGTTCGACATCTTGATACTCCAATTGTGTGACTAAAGGCAGCGCGGCGCTCTCGCGCCGCGCTGCCGGAAATAAGCCGCAGCCGAATCCAGGTTCAGCCCTGTTCCGGCTTGCGGTTGCGCTTGTTACCGATGGTTTCCACCAGCCCGATCAGCCAGCACATCGGGCATCCACGCAGGAAAAGCACCGCGCCCACCAGCAGCGGGATCGCCAGCAACGGTTGGCCGGGACCGAAGTACACGGCCAGCAGGATCAGCGTCAGCGCCGCGGCGCCCTTCAGCAAATGCAGCCCTATCGATCTACTGCAAAACATGGCTCACTCCTTGGAAAAATGACGGTCTGACGGCAGGCGCCGGTTTACAGCTTCCGTCCGACCATCGCGCACATCGGGCAGAAGCCGATAAAGCCGGTGCAGGCGGCCATCACGCCGGCCGCCAACGCGGACCATTTCATCCACTCTTGCGGTGCAAACATCAGGCCCACGCAAATCATGCAAAGGCCGATGGCGATGCGAATGGCGCGTTCAATGCCGGGCAGGTTCTTTTGGAAAAACATGGTTGACTCTCCTGGTTGGGGGTGAATTAAGTACTGCTGATGGCTAAGTGGCCAGGGAGCCGCAAAAGGATTCAGGAAAATTAAAAAAAAAAGCGGTTGGCGGAGAAAATAGCGGCGCAACGGCACCATCGCGCAACCGCGCGGGCCGCGCGGAGTGCGGGTTGACCGTCAGGGAAGGATGGCGATGGCGGCCGGGATGACCGCCATCAGGGCACAACAGCTTAGTGGATCCGGATTTTCAGGATATCCGGACCCGCTTCGATCACGTCGAAGGCAGGCGCCGCCGTCTGTGGCCGCATTTTGTCATCAGGGCCCGGCATGGCGGCGCTGGCGCGGCCGGCCGGGTCGAACTCCAGCGTTTCCCGCCCGCGCCGGCTGGGCGGGAACGGGAACGTGGCGCGGGGACGGTAGACCTGGATATCGCCTTCGTCTTCTTCAAACGAATGCGCCCAGGTTCCGGCTCCCATGGTGGTTTGTCGTGTTTCCATTATGCGTTCATCGTGACCAGCGATTCCAGCACATTACGCGCGGTGGCGGGCGCAATCAATGGCGGCTGGGTATCCGGCGCCGGCAAGCCCCCCGGGGGCTGCTCGCCTTCGCGGAACGACGTGATGACGCCGCCCATGTATTCGTAGCCGGTGACGGACGGGCCCCAGGCGGAGCCGTTCCACCACTTGTGGTACAGCGCGCTGTCGGTGCCGGTCAGGAACACATCGAGACGATTCGGGCCCCACGAGACTACGCGCGGCGCCGAGGTGCAGATGCCGCCCATGTATTCGTAGCCGGTCAGTGACGGCCCCCAGGCGGAGCCATTCCACCATTTGTGGTACAGCGCGCTGTCGGTGCCGATGACAAACACATCGAGGCGGTTCGGGCCCCATGCCACCACTTCCGGTTCGCCCACGCAGATGCCGCCCATCCGCTCGAAGCCATCGACCGAAGGTCCCCAGGCGGAGCCGTTCCACCACTTGTGGTACAGCGCGCCATCGGTGCCGGTGACGAACACATCGAGGCGGTTCGGACCCCATGCCACGGCGCGCGGCGCCGACGTGCAGATGCCACCCAGCCGTTCATAGCCGGTCACGGACGGCCCCCAGGCCGAGCCGTTCCACCATTTGTGGTACAGCGCGCGGTCGGTGCCGATCACGAAGATATCCAGGCGATTCGGGCCCCAGGACACGATTTCCGGCTGGCCGATGCAGGTGCCCCCCATGTTTTCATAGCCGGTCAGCGACGGGCCCCAGGCGGAACCATTCCACCACTTGTGGTACAGCGCGCGGTTGCTGCCCAACACGAAGACATCGAGGCGGTTCGGGCCCCACGACACGACCCGGGGGTCGCCCAGGCAAACGCCGCCCATGTTTTCATAGCCGGTGACGGACGGGCCCCAGGCGGAGCCGTTCCACCACTTGTGATACAACGCGCTGTCGGTACCGGTGACAAACACGTCGAGGCGGTTCGGGCCCCACGCCACCGCCTGCGGCACGCTGGTGCAGACCCCGCCCATGTTTTCATAGCCGGTGACCGACGGCCCCCAGGCGGAGCCGTTCCACCATTTGTGGTACATCGCGCGGTTGGTGCCCAGCACGAACACATCGAGCCGGTTCGGGCCCCACGCCACCACGGGTTCGGAACTGGGGCGTACCGCCGCGCCGGCCCCCAGCCCGATGCTGGCGCGGACACCGTCCAGGCAAGCCTGCATGCGCGCAACCTGGCCTGCGGTGAACATGACCATTGCGCGGTCGTCCACATAATCCATGTAATTCATATACATGTCGCCGTTCGGGCCATTGCTGCATGACACATGCGGGAACGTCGGCGCGCCGGTATTGAAGCCCGCCTGGTTCGGGGTGTCGGCCACATTATCGGTACCGGAACAACCGGTGCCGTCATCGCCCCAGATATGGTTGAGGTTCAGCCAGTGGCCGATTTCGTGCGTGGTGGTACGGCCCAGGTTGAATGGATGGGCCGCGGTGCCGGTGGTGCCAAAGGCGGAGTGCAGGCACACCACCCCGTCCGTGGCGGCCGGGCCGCCGGGGAATTGTGCGTAGCCCAGCAAACCGCCGCCCAGTTGGCACACCCAGATGTTCAGGTAGCGGTCCGACGGCCAGGCATTCAAGCCGCCGCTGGCGGTGGATTTGACGGCGTCATTGTCCGAGAACGCGGCCACCGTGGTCTGGCGGCGCTCGATGCCGGTGGTGGGGGCGCCATTGTGGTCGGTGGTGGCCAGGAAGAATTCAATGCGGGCATCAGTTGCCAGTGGCAGGAATGGCGCCGGTGTGATGCTGACATCCGGGTTGGTGCGGCGGAAATCGCGGTTCAGCACATCGATCTGGCTGGTGATCTGCGCGTCGGAAATGTTTTGCGCGGTGGTATTCCATACCACGTGCACGACGACGGGGATGCGCGTCACGCCGGTGCGCTGGCTCGATTGTTCGCCGGTTTGATAGCGCTGCGCGTGGATTTCAATTTCATCGCGGGCGCGCGCATAGTCCGGGTTGGTCGACAGCAGGCGCCGGTGCACGTCCATGGTGGCGCAGCGGCGCACCCGGGGCTGGTTTTCGCTGCCGTAGCCGCTGGCCCCGCCATCACCACCATCGCCGCCCGAACCGCCAGT
>Ga0307408_100000911_pt1 | contig 23101 bp, 18 predicted proteins | sample 322Cmetagenome_FD_202116 | JGI IMG/M metagenome (GOLD analysis project Ga0307408, IMG submission 202116) | Maize rhizosphere microbial communities from greenhouse at UC Davis, California, United States - 322HYB-C-3 | ecosystem: Host-associated > Plants > Roots > Rhizosphere > Soil | place... | reverse complement strand
CGCTGCGCGCACCGCTCAAGACGCCGATATGCCGGTGCGCACGGCGCACCCTACGGGTTGGTTTCTTCTCGGTGTAAGAAACAACGCTTCGGGTAGGGTGCGCCATGCGCACCGCTCAGGGCGCCGATATCTCGGTGCGCACGGCGCACCCTACGGGGAAGGCGACGCTTTGATCAATAAAAGGCCACTTTGAAGTTGGTCTTGCCGCTGTCGGTTTTGGTTGCTGGCTTTTCCAGGGGGGCTTGCACTATGACCGTTATCTTTCCTCGTCTGCGGCTTCGTTCTGCTCCCCGTTTTCTATGCAAGCTGAAGCCTCGTCGTTATCATGCCAGCCTTGTTCTTAGCGGGGCCTGGCATGCTGGAATTGTTGAAACTTCTACAGGACGGTCGATTCCATTCCGGTGAAGCCCTGGGGGCGAAGCTTGGGATAAGTCGCAGCGCCATCTGGAAGCAACTGCAAGGCCTGGAGGCCGAACTGGGGATCGAGGTGTTCAAGGTCCCAGGTCGAGGCTATCGGCTGTCTTCGTCCATGAGCTTGCTCGATGCAGAGCAAATATCCCGTGGTGCTGATGACTTGGAGTGGCCAGTCACTGTCGAGCCCAGTGTGGACTCCACGAATGCCGAGATATTCCGCCGCCTCGATGCTGGAGCGCGTGCGCCTTTGGTTCTGCTTGCTGAGCGCCAGACTGCTGGGCGTGGTCGACGGGGGCGCGTCTGGGCCAGTCCTTTTGCCGAGAACCTTTATTGCAGTGTCGCTCTGCGTGTAGACGGTGGCATGAGTCAGGTGGAAGCCTTGAGTCTGACTGTAGGGCTTGCTGTCGCTAAAGCGCTGCAATCCTGTGGCATCGACGGCGCGCGACTCAAATGGCCGAATGATGTTCTGGTCGATGGTCGCAAGATATCCGGGATTCTCCTGGAGCTCGCCGGGGATCCGGCAGATGTCTGTCATGTTGTGATTGGCATTGGTATCAACGTCAATATGGCGGTCGATGCGCCGGCTGTTATCGACCAGCCCTGGACCTCGGTGCGTCAGTGCCTTGGGCGGATGCTCGACCGTAATGAGTTGGCCGCCGAGTTGTTGCTGCAGCTTCGAGATTACCTTTCCATTCATTGGCAGCGCGGGTTTGCCGGTTTACGCGCGGAGTGGGAAGCGTTGCATGCATGGCGCGGACGCCCTGTGGCGTTGACGGCAGGAAATAATGCGACTCTGGGTGTCGTGCTTGGGGTTGATGAGCGAGGCGCTATCAGGCTGAGCGTAGATGGCGTCGATCGCTCCTTCAGTGGGGGTGAGTTGAGCCTGAGGTTGCAACATGATTCTTGAGCTCGACTGCGGTAATAGCTTTATCAAGTGGCGGGTGATCTCTGTGGATGGAGCGCAGCGCCTTCTTGCTGGTGTGGTCGACTCCGATGCCGCGCTCTTCGACTCGTTGGCTGCTGCGCCTGGGTTGCAGGTAAGTCGTTGTCGCCTGGTCAGTGTGCGTAGCGATGCCGAGACTGAGCAGTTGGTTGCGCGTCTGCGTGAGTCCTTGGGTGTGGATGCGGTCTGTGCTCAATCTGCCAGTCAGGTCGGGGCGGTGCATAACGGTTACGAAGACTTCCGGCGTCTTGGTCTGGATCGGTGGCTGGCTGTGCTGGGTGCCTATCACCTGGGGCAGCGCGCTTGTCTGGTGGTGGATCTCGGGACTGCTGTAACTGCCGATTTCGTTTCTGCCGCAGGTATGCACCTGGGCGGCTTCATTTGCCCGGGGTTGCCGCTCATGCGTGATCAATTGAGTACGCACACTCGGCGTATTCGTTATGACCGTCAGGTGGCTCTCGCCGCTTTGCAGGAGCTTGAGCCAGGGCGCTCCACAGCTGAGGCTGTCGAGCGCGGGTGCGTATTGATGTTGCGCGGTTTTGTTGCCGAGCAGTTGCTGCAAGCACAGGCTCGTTTTCCCGAGGGCTTCGAGGTCTTTCTGACTGGAGGCGATGCGGGCCTGGTGCGAGATGTGGTCCCGGGAGCGCAGGTTGTTCCTGATCTGGTATTTGTCGGACTGGCTATCGCCTGTCCCTTGAACTGAGGCGAGCATGCGCTGGATTCTGCTATTGCTCCTGCTGCTCAACGCCTTCTATTACGTCTGGCATCAGCAGCAGGCCCCCTTGCGTGCCAAAGAGGTGGCTCCGGCAGGTGCTTATCAGGCGGCACGTAAAGATATTCGGTTGTTGAGTGAGGCGGATGCGCCGCGCTCGCGTGGGGATTCGCCGGCGGCGGCTGATGCGGCTGCTCCTGAGGCGGCGGTATGCCTTTATCTCGGGAGTTTCGAGGAGGAGGCGAGGGCCAGGGTCGTGGAGCAGCGTCTACTGAGCTTGGACATACAGGCTGAAGTGCGCGGTGTCGATGCGGCGGCAGGTGTCGAGTATTGGGTGTATCTGCCGCCTTTGGCTTCCCGGCAGGCCTCGCTGAGGCAGTTGCGTGAACTGCAGGCTCGACGCATCGATAGCTACATCATCACTCAGGGCGAGCTGGCGAATGGCATATCGCTCGGCATATTCCCTCGCAGTGACTCAGCCGATAGCGTCATGCAGCGTTTGCGTGATGTGGGTTACGAGCCGGAGATTCGCGAGCTCTCGCGTGCGCATCGCAGTTTCTGGGTGCGTGTGGCTCCAGAAAGTCGGCGCTTGGCTGACGAGTTTTTGCTTGGGCGGCTCGCAGGTGACTTCGAAGGTTTGCAGCATCAATTAATGCCTTGTGAAGGCGTTGCATTGCTCCAGTAGTTTGCATAGAATGGCGCCCGCTTCGCAGGGTGGTCAAAGTTGGTTCCCGACGAAGATGTTGTCAAAGTAGCTAACCTCAAGATTTTAATGAGAAAAAGCTTGACAGCAGGGTGGCAGATCTAGAAAATGCCGCCTCACTTTGGAGGGGTTCCCGAGCGGCCAAAGGGATCAGACTGTAAATCTGACGTCATCGACTTCGAAGGTTCGAATCCTTCCCCCTCCACCAGATTCAGCGTGAGCTGCAAGCTCCGCGGGTATAGTTCAGTGGTAGAACCTCAGCCTTCCAAGCTGATGATGCGGGTTCGATTCCCGCTACCCGCTCCAGTTTGTGGTTGGCGCAACAGAGTTTGGCTCATGTAGCTCAGTTGGTAGAGCACACCCTTGGTAAGGGTGAGGTCAGCGGTTCAAGTCCGCTCATGAGCTCCATCTAATGAAGGCAGATATGAAAGTATCTGCCTTTGTTTTAATGGCGGCATGGCTTGCTCAATTCTTCGCTAGGAGACGGTCAAGATGGCTAAAGAGAAATTCGAACGTAACAAACCGCACGTCAACGTCGGCACCATCGGTCACGTTGACCACGGTAAAACCACTCTGACCGCTGCTCTGACCCGCGTCTGCTCCGAAGTTTTCGGTTCGGCCAAGGTTGACTTCGACAAGATCGATAGCGCTCCGGAAGAGAAGGCTCGTGGTATCACCATCAACACTGCACACGTGGAGTACGATTCGTCCGTACGTCACTACGCGCACGTTGACTGCCCGGGTCACGCCGACTACGTGAAGAACATGATCACCGGTGCTGCCCAGATGGACGGCGCGATTCTGGTCTGCTCGGCTGCCGACGGCCCGATGCCGCAAACTCGTGAGCACATCCTGCTGTCCCGTCAGGTTGGCGTACCGTACATCGTTGTCTTCCTGAACAAGGCTGACATGGTTGACGACGCTGAGCTGCTGGAGCTGGTCGAGATGGAAGTTCGCGACCTGCTGAGCACCTACGATTTCCCGGGTGACGACACTCCGATCATCATCGGCTCGGCGCTGATGGCTCTGAACGGCCAGGACGACAACGAGATGGGCACCACTGCCGTCAAGAAGCTCGTCGAGACTCTGGATACCTATATCCCTGAGCCGGTTCGTGCCATCGACAAGCCGTTCCTGATGCCGATCGAAGACGTATTCTCGATCTCCGGCCGCGGTACTGTAGTTACCGGTCGTGTAGAGCGCGGTATCGTCCGTATCCAGGAAGAAATCGAAATCGTTGGTCTGCGTCCGACCACCAAGACCACCTGCACCGGCGTTGAGATGTTCCGCAAGCTGCTGGACGAAGGTCGTGCTGGTGAGAACTGCGGCGTGCTGCTGCGCGGCACCAAGCGTGATGAAGTCGAGCGTGGTCAGGTTCTGGCCAAGCCGGGCACCATCAAGCCGCACACCAAGTTCGAAGCTGAAGTGTACGTTCTGTCCAAAGAAGAAGGTGGTCGTCACACCCCGTTCTTCAAGGGCTACCGTCCTCAGTTCTACTTCCGTACCACTGACGTGACCGGTTCGTGCGAACTGCCGGAAGGCGTTGAGATGGTAATGCCGGGCGACAACATCAAAATGGTTGTCACCCTGATCAAGCCGATCGCCATGGAAGATGGCCTGCGTTTCGCGATTCGCGAAGGCGGCCGTACCGTTGGTGCTGGCGTGGTTGCCAAGATCGTCGAGTAATCGGTTGATCTGTTCCTCTCGGGCCGGCATAATGGTCGGCCTGATTTTGCTTTAGGTCAGTAGCTCAATTGGCAGAGCGGCGGTCTCCAAAACCGCAGGTTGGGGGTTCGATTCCCTCCTGACCTGCCATTTTCTAACGAATCTGGCGTGTCTTTCACAGGATCCTCTCGAATGAATGTTAAGGCTGAAGCCAAAGACTCTCGCTTTGATCTGGTCAAGTGGCTGGTTGTCGCTGCCCTGGTTGCTGTGGGTGTTGTCGGTAATCAGTACTTCTCTGCTGAGCCGGTTCTGTATCGTGTTCTTGGCTTGGTTGCGTTGGGTGCTGTTGCTGCTTTCGTGGCGTTTCAGACTGTTCGTGGTCAAGCGTTCGCGGTGCTGCTGAAAGAAGCGCGCGTCGAGATTCGTAAAGTCGTTTGGCCGACCCGCCAGGAAACCATGCAGACCACGCTGATCGTGGTTGCAGTGGTCCTGGTGATGGCGCTGCTGCTGTGGGGGCTCGATTCCCTGCTCGGTTGGCTTGTTTCCCTGATTGTTGGTTAAGGGTGTCTCGTGGCTAAGCGTTGGTACGTCGTGCATGCTTACTCGGGTTACGAGAAGCATGTCATGCGCTCGCTCATCGAGCGCGTGAAACTGGCTGGTATGGAAGATGACTTTGGCGAGATTCTCGTTCCCACTGAAGAAGTGGTCGAGATGCGCAATGGTCAGAAGCGCAAGAGTGAGCGCAAGTTCTTCCCTGGCTATGTTTTGGTGCAGATGGAAATGAACGAGGCGACTTGGCACTTGATCAAGGATACGCCGCGCGTCATGGGCTTCATTGGTGGTACGGCCGACAAGCCGGCACCGATCACTGAAAAAGAAGCCGAAGCCATTCTGCGTCGTGTCGCCGATAGCGGTGACAAACCCAAGCCGAAGACTCTGTTCGAGCCTGGCGAGATGGTACGAGTTGTCGATGGTCCGTTTGCCGATTTCGGTGGCGTGGTCGAAGAAGTGAATTACGAGAAAAGCCGCATCCAGGTTGCTGTGACCATCTTTGGTCGCTCCACCCCGGTCGAGCTGGAGTTCAGTCAGGTCGAGAAGGCATAACTGACATAAGCATCCCTCACCCCGCAGCCTTAGGCTGCGGGGTTTTGTCGTCACTGGGATAAATGCGTAAGTAACCTCGGGGAGCCGTCAGGCGTTTGAACCCGAAATTGGAGTAGCTAATGGCTAAGAAGATTCAGGCTTATATCAAGCTGCAGGTTAAAGCCGGTCAGGCAAACCCGTCGCCACCCGTCGGCCCTGCTCTGGGTCAGCACGGCGTGAACATCATGGAATTCTGCAAGGCGTTCAACGCCAAGACTCAGGGCATGGAACCTGGTCTGCCGACTCCTGTGATCATCACTGTTTACAGCGACCGCAGCTTCACCTTTGAAACCAAGAGCACCCCGGCATCGGTACTGCTGAAGAAGGCCGCAGGCCTGTCCAGCGGTTCCGCTCGTCCGAACACCGTTAAAGTAGGCACCGTTACCCGTGCTCAGCTGGAAGAGATCGCCAAGACCAAGCAGGCTGATCTGACTGCCGCTGACCTGGATGCGGCCGTGCGCACCATCGCCGGCTCCGCTCGTAGCATGGGCCTGAACGTGGAGGGTGTGTAATGGCTAAGTTGACCAAGCGCCAAAAGGCCATCGCGGCCAAGGTTGAAGCCGGCAAGGCCTACACCTTCGAAGAAGCTGCCGGCCTGCTGGCCGAGCTGTCTGCTGTCAAGTTCACCGAGTCCTTCGACGTCGCCGTGAACCTGGGTGTAGATCCGCGTAAATCCGACCAGGTCGTACGTGGCGCCACCGTTCTGCCGAACGGCACTGGCAAGACCGTACGCGTTGCCGTGTTCACCCAAGGTCCGGGCGCTGAAGCTGCTCTGGCTGCCGGTGCTGACAAGGTGGGTATGGACGATCTGGCTGCCGAAATGAAGGCCGGTGATCTGAACTACGACGTCGTCATCGCTTCCCCGGACGCCATGCGTGTTGTCGGTCAGTTGGGTCAGGTACTGGGTCCGCGCGGTCTGATGCCGAACCCGAAAGTCGGCACCGTTACCCCGGACGTCGCTACCGCTGTCAAGAACGCCAAGGCTGGTCAGGTGCGTTTCCGTACCGACAAGAACGGCATCATCCACACCTCCGTTGGCAAGGTCGGCTTCGAAGCCGCTGCGCTGAAGCAGAACGTGGAAGCCCTACTGTCCGACCTGAAGCGTCTGAAGCCGTCGACCTCGAAAGGTATCTACGTCAAGCGTGTGACCCTGAGCACCACCATGGGTCCGGGTCTGATCATCGATCAGGCTTCGCTCGACGCGTAAGTGATTGGGCCGGTAGCCGTGAGCTGCCGGCTTTGAAAGATTGGGGTCCCTGCCTGGCGGGGGCTATCCAAGACCGTAGGTGACTCGCGTTTTAAATGTCAGGTTCGCCTGATGGCCTACGCAGATGGTGCTCCCGATTCGTTACCGAATCAGACACCAAAACGCCGCCGAACTTCGGTTCGGCGATACGGTAAAAACCAGGAGTAAACCCGTGGCAATTAAACTCGAAGACAAGAAGGCCATCGTCGCTGAAGTCAACGAGGCTGCCAAAGCCGGTCTGTCCGCTGTCGTGGCTGATGCCCGTGGCGTGACCGTCGGCGCAATGACCGGACTCCGTAAAGAGGCCCGCGCAGCTGGTGTGTACGTGAAAGTCGTGCGTAACACCCTGCTCAAGCGCGCCGTTGAAGGCACTCAGTTTGACGTGCTCAACGACGTGTTCAAAGGCCCGACCCTGATCGCTTTCTCCAATGAACACCCGGGCGCTGCTGCTCGTCTGTTCAAGGATTTTGCCAAGGGTCAGGATAAGTTCGAGATCAAGGCAGCTGCGTTCGAGGGCAAGTACCTCGCAGCAAACCAGATCGACGTACTGGCAAGTCTGCCGACCCGCGACGAGGGCATCGCCCAGCTGATGAGCGTTATTCAAGGCGCCACCAGCAAACTCGCTCGCACTCTGGCAGCCATTCGCGACCAGAAAGAAGCTGCTGCTGCCTAAGGCAGCGTGAGCCCTTTCGAAATCAAACGTTTAATTTGATGGTCGCGTAGGCCGTCACCCCAATACAGGAATTGATAGTCATGTCTCTGACTAACGAGCAAATCATCGAAGCTATCGGCCAGAAATCCGTCATGGAAATCGTTGAGCTGATCAAGGCGATGGAAGAAACCTTCGGCGTTACCGCTGCTGCCGCTGTTGCCGCTGGCCCGGCTGCTGCCGCTGCCGCTGTTGAAGAGCAGACCGAGTTCAACGTTGTTCTGGTTGAAGCCGGCGAGAAGAAAGTCAACGTGATCAAGGCTGTTCGCGAGCTGACCGGTCTGGGCCTGAAAGAAGCCAAGGAGAAGGTTGACACCGCTCCTCAGGTCGTCGCTGAAGGTCTGACCAAAGAAGCTGCTGAAGACGCCAAGAAGAAGCTGGAAGAAGCTGGCGCCAAGGTCGAGCTCAAGTAAGTTCGTACCTTGCGTCTACAGCCCGAGCGACTCGCACAAGGCTGATGGCTGGTGGCTTTTGCCACCGGCCTTTTTCCGTTCTAGGTTGGCTGTTCAACAGTCTGCCTTGAGCTGAAAAGATCCCGCCCGAGAGGCGGTTGCAAACCGAGGGTTTGCACGATTTTCTGGTCACCGCCGCCGGCGCTGGCCAAACAAGCAGGTGACCAAGCTGGGGAACGCTGATGGCTTACTCATACACTGAGAAAAAACGTATCCGCAAGGACTTTAGCAAGTTGCCGGATGTCATGGATGTGCCTTACCTCCTGGCCATCCAGCTGGATTCGTACCGCGAATTCCTGCAGCAAGGGGTGAGCAAGGAACAGTTCCGTGACATCGGCCTGCATGCGGCCTTCAAATCGGTATTCCCGATCATCAGCTACTCCGGCAACGCCGCCCTGGAGTACGTCGGCTATCGCCTGGGCGAGCCGGCGTTCGACGTAAAGGAGTGCGTCCTGCGTGGCGTGACCTTCGCCGTGCCGCTGCGCGTGAAAGTGCGCTTGATCATTTTCGACAAGGAATCGTCGAACAAAGCGATCAAGGACATCAAAGAGCAAGAAGTGTACATGGGCGAAATTCCGCTCATGACCGAGAACGGTACCTTCGTCATCAACGGTACCGAGCGTGTGATTGTGTCCCAGCTGCACCGTTCGCCTGGTGTGTTCTTCGACCACGACCGTGGCAAGACCCACAGCTCGGGCAAGCTGTTGTACTCCGCTCGCATCATCCCTTACCGCGGTTCCTGGCTGGACTTCGAATTCGATCCGAAGGACGCGGTATTCGTGCGTATCGACCGTCGCCGCAAACTGCCGGCTTCCGTCCTGCTACGCGCGCTGGGTTACAGCACTGAAGAAGTGCTGGATGCCTTCTATGACACCAACGTCTACCACGTGAAGGGCGAGAGCCTGAACCTGGAGCTGGTTCCGCAGCGTCTGCGCGGCGAGATCGCCGTTCTCGACATCAAGGACGGCAGCGGCAAGGTGATCGTTGAACAGGGTCGTCGTATCACTGCCCGCCACATCAACCAGCTGGACAAGGCTGGTATCAAGGAGCTGGAAGTTCCGCTCGACTACGTCATTGGCCGTACCACTGCCAAGGCGATCGTGCACCCGGCTACCGGTGAGATCATCGCCGAATGCAACACCGAGCTGACCGCCGACCTGTTGGTCAAGATGGCCAAGGCCCAGGTGGTTCGTTTCGAGACCCTGTACACCAACGACATCGACTGTGGTCCGTTCATCAGCGACACGCTGAAGATTGACAGCACCACTAATCAGCTCGAAGCGCTGGTCGAGATCTACCGCATGATGCGTCCTGGCGAGCCGCCAACCAAGGACGCTGCCGAAACCCTGTTCAACAACCTGTTCTTCAGTGCCGAGCGTTACGACCTGTCCGCCGTTGGCCGCATGAAGTTCAACCGTCGTATCGGTCGTACCGAGATCGAAGGTTCGGGCGTGCTGAGCAAGGAAGACATCGTTGCCGTACTGAAGACCCTGGTCGACATCCGTAACGGCAAAGGCATCGTCGACGACATCGACCACCTGGGTAACCGTCGCGTACGTTGCGTCGGCGAGATGGCCGAGAACCAGTTCCGCGTGGGCCTGGTGCGTGTAGAGCGCGCGGTCAAGGAACGTCTGTCGATGGCCGAAAGCGAAGGCCTGATGCCGCAAGACCTGATCAACGCCAAGCCGGTTGCGGCGGCGGTGAAGGAGTTCTTCGGTTCCAGCCAGCTCTCGCAGTTCATGGACCAGAACAACCCGCTGTCCGAGATCACCCACAAGCGCCGTGTTTCCGCACTCGGCCCAGGTGGTCTGACGCGTGAGCGTGCAGGCTTCGAAGTCCGCGACGTACACCCTACTCACTATGGTCGCGTGTGCCCGATCGAAACCCCTGAAGGTCCGAACATCGGTCTGATCAACTCGCTGGCTGCCTACGCCCGCACCAACCAGTACGGCTTCCTGGAAAGCCCGTACCGCGTGGTCAAGGAAGGCAAGGTCACCGACGAGATCGTATTCCTGTCCGCCATCGAAGAGGCCGACCACGTTATCGCCCAGGCGTCTGCGACCCTGAACGACAAGGGTCAGCTGATCGACGAACTGGTAGCCGTACGTCACCTCAACGAATTCACCGTCAAGGCGCCGGAAGACGTGACCCTGATGGACGTGTCGCCGAAGCAGGTCGTTTCCGTCGCTGCCTCGCTGATTCCGTTCCTCGAGCACGACGACGCCAACCGCGCACTCATGGGTTCGAACATGCAGCGTCAGGCTGTACCGACCCTGCGTGCCGACAAGCCGCTGGTAGGTACCGGCATGGAGCGCAACGTCGCCCGTGACTCCGGCGTCTGCGTCGTGGCCCGTCGTGGTGGTGTGATCGACTCCGTCGACGCCAGCCGTATCGTGGTTCGCGTCAACGATGACGAAGTCGAAACTGGCGAAGCCGGTGTCGACATCTACAACCTGACCAAATACACCCGCTCCAACCAGAACACCTGCATCAACCAGCGTCCGCTGGTGCGCAAGGGTGACAAGGTGGCGCGTAGCGACATCATGGCTGACGGCCCGTCCACCGACATGGGTGAACTGGCGCTGGGTCAGAACATGCGCGTTGCGTTCATGCCGTGGAACGGCTTCAACTTCGAAGACTCCATCTGCCTGTCCGAGCGTGTGGTTCAGGAAGATCGCTTCACCACCATCCACATTCAGGAACTGACCTGTGTGGCGCGTGACACCAAGCTCGGCCCAGAGGAAATCTCCTCTGACATCCCGAACGTTGGCGAAGCGGCGCTGAACAAGCTGGACGAAGCCGGTATCGTTTACGTTGGTGCTGAAGTCGGCCCGGGCGACATCCTGGTCGGTAAGGTCACCCCGAAAGGCGAGACCCAGCTGACGCCGGAAGAGAAGCTGCTGCGTGCGATCTTCGGTGAGAAGGCGTCCGACGTTAAGGATACCTCCCTGCGCGTGCCGACTGGCACCAAGGGCACCGTCATCGACGTTCAGGTCTTCACCCGTGATGGCGTGGAGCGCGATTCGCGCGCCCTGTCCATCGAGAAGATGCAGCTGGACGAGATCCGCAAGGACCTGAACGAAGAGTTCCGCATCGTCGAAGGCGCGACCTTCGAGCGTCTGCGTTCCGCTCTGGTTGGCGCTACCGCCGAAGGCGGCGCTGGTCTGAAGAAAGGCACCGCGATCACCGACGAGTTCCTCGACGGTCTCGAGCGTGGCCAGTGGTTCAAACTGCGCATGGCCGACGACGCCCTGAACGAGCAGCTGGAGAAGGCTCAGGCCTACATCTCCGACCGCCGTCAGATGCTCGACGACAAGTTCGAAGACAAGAAGCGCAAGCTGCAGCAGGGCGATGACCTGGCGCCGGGCGTACTGAAGATCGTCAAGGTCTACCTCGCCATCCGCCGTCGCATCCAGCCGGGTGACAAGATGGCCGGTCGTCACGGTAACAAGGGTGTCGTCTCGGTGATCATGCCGGTCGAAGACATGCCGCACGACGCCAACGGTACTCCGGTCGACATCGTACTGAACCCGCTGGGCGTTCCGTCGCGTATGAACGTCGGTCAGATTCTCGAAACCCACCTGGGCCTCGCGGCCAAGGGCCTGGGCGAGAAGATCAACCGCATGCTCGAAGAGCAGCGCAAGATCGCCGAACTGCGCAAGTTCCTCGCTGAGATCTACAACGAGATCGGTGGCCGTCAGGAAAACCTCGACGAGTTCTCCGATACTGAGATCCTCGAGCTGGCGAAGAACCTCAAGGGTGGTGTCCCGATGGCGACTGCCGTCTTCGACGGCGCCAAGGAAACCGAGATCAAGGCCATGCTGAAGCTGGCCGATCTGCCTGAGAGCGGTCAGATGCGCCTGTTCGACGGTCGTACCGGTAACCAGTTCGAGCGTCCGACCACCGTCGGCTACATGTACATGCTCAAACTGAACCACCTGGTGGACGACAAGATGCACGCCCGTTCCACTGGTTCCTACAGCCTGGTTACCCAGCAGCCGCTGGGTGGTAAGGCGCAGTTCGGTGGTCAGCGTTTCGGGGAGATGGAGGTCTGGGCACTGGAAGCCTATGGCGCCGCCTACACCCTGCAGGAAATGCTGACCGTGAAGTCGGACGACGTGAACGGCCGTACCAAGATGTACAAGAACATCGTGGATGGCGATCACCGTATGGAGCCGGGCATGCCCGAGTCCTTCAACGTACTGATCAAAGAGATCCGTTCGCTCGGTATCGATATCGATCTGGAAACCGAATAACACGACGTGAATCGGCAGCGGGGCTAATCCAGCTCGCTGCCCGCTCCGCCAGGAGGAAAGGCCTTGAAAGACCTACTGAATTTGCTGAAAAACCAGGGTCAGATCGAAGAGTTCGACGCCATCCGTATCGGATTGGCCTCGCCTGAGATGATCCGTTCGTGGTCGTTCGGTGAAGTTAAAAAGCCGGAAACCATCAACTACCGTACCTTCAAGCCAGAGCGTGATGGCCTGTTCTGCGCCAAGATCTTTGGCCCGGTCAAGGACTACGAGTGCCTGTGCGGCAAGTACAAGCGCCTCAAGCACCGCGGTGTGATCTGCGAGAAGTGCGGCGTTGAAGTGGCCCTGGCCAAGGTTCGTCGTGAGCGCATGGCGCACATCGAACTGGCCTCGCCGGTCGCCCACATCTGGTTCCTGAAATCGCTGCCGTCCCGTATCGGCCTGCTGATGGACATGACCTTGCGCGATATCGAGCGCGTGCTCTATTTCGAGAGCTACGTCGTGATCGATCCGGGCATGACCACCCTCGAGAAGGGTCAGCTGCTGAACGACGAGCAGTACTTCGAAGCCCTCGAAGAGTTCGGTGACGACTTCGACGCGCGTATGGGCGCCGAAGCCGTACGCGAGCTGCTGCACGCCATCGACCTGGATCACGAGATCGGCCGCCTGCGTGAAGAGATTCCGCAGACCAACTCCGAGACCAAGATCAAGAAGCTGTCCAAGCGCCTGAAGCTGATGGAAGCCTTCAAGGACTCCGGCAACCTGCCTGAGTGGATGGTGCTGACCGTTCTGCCGGTTCTGCCGCCGGATCTGCGTCCGCTGGTACCGCTCGATGGTGGCCGCTTCGCGACTTCCGATCTGAACGATCTGTATCGCCGCGTGATCAACCGTAACAACCGTCTCAAGCGCCTGCTCGATCTGTCGGCGCCGGACATCATCGTGCGCAACGAAAAGCGCATGCTGCAGGAAGCCGTCGACGCCCTGCTCGACAACGGCCGTCGCGGTCGCGCCATCACTGGCTCGAACAAGCGTCCGCTGAAGTCGCTGGCCGACATGATCAAAGGTAAGCAAGGTCGCTTCCGTCAGAACCTGCTCGGTAAGCGCGTGGACTACTCCGGTCGTTCCGTTATTACCGTGGGCCCGACCCTGCGCCTGCACCAGTGCGGTCTGCCGAAGAAGATGGCTCTCGAGCTGTTCAAACCGTTCATTTTCGGCAAGCTGGAAATGCGTGGTCTGGCGACCACCATCAAGGCCGCCAAGAAGATGGTCGAGCGCGAGCTGCCGGAGGTTTGGGACGTTCTCGCTGAAGTGATTCGCGAACACCCCGTCCTGCTCAACCGTGCGCCGACCCTGCACCGTCTGGGTATCCAGGCGTTCGAGCCAGTACTGATCGAAGGTAAGGCGATCCAGCTGCACCCGCTGGTCTGCGCCGCGTACAACGCCGACTTCGACGGTGACCAGATGGCCGTTCACGTGCCGTTGACCCTGGAAGCCCAGCTCGAAGCGCGCGCGCTGATGATGTCGACCAACAACATCCTCTCGCCCGCCAACGGTGAGCCAATCATCGTGCCGTCGCAGGACGTGGTACTGGGTCTGTACTACATGACCCGTGAAGCGGTGAACGCCAAAGGCGAAGGTCGCGTCTTCGCCGACCTGCAGGAAGTCGACCGCGTGTTCCGCGCCGGCGAAGCGTCCCTGCACGCCCGCGTGAAAGTGCGTATCAACGAAACCATCAAAGAGAAAGATGGTTCGATCACCAAGAACACCCGCATCGTCGACACCACCGTCGGCCGCGCGCTGCTGTTCCAGATCGTACCGGCCGGCCTGTCTTACGACGTGGTCAATCAGTCGATGAAGAAGAAGGCGATCTCCAAGCTGATCAACCAGTGCTACCGCACCGTTGGTCTGAAGGACACCGTCATCTTCGCTGACCAGCTGATGTACACCGGTTTCGCTTACTCGACCATCTCCGGTGTGTCGATCGGCGTAAACGACTTCGTCATCCCGGACGAGAAGGCGCGCATCATCGACGCCGCCACCGAGGAAGTGAAGGAAATCGAATCGCAGTACGCCTCCGGCCTGGTTACCCAGGGCGAGAAGTACAACAAGGTGATCGACCTCTGGTCGAAGGCCAACGATGAAGTCTCCAAGGCGATGATGGCCAACCTCTCGAAAGAGCCGGTTGTCGATCGCGAAGGCAAGACCGTCGAGCAGGAGTCCTTCAACTCCATGTACATGATGGCGGACTCCGGTGCTCGTGGTAGCGCCGCCCAGATCCGTCAGCTGGCCGGTATGCGTGGTCTGATGGCCAAGCCGGACGGCTCCATCATCGAAACGCCGATCACCGCGAACTTCCGCGAAGGTCTGTCGGTTCTGCAGTACTTCATCTCCACCCACGGTGCGCGTAAAGGTCTGGCGGATACCGCACTGAAGACCGCGAACTCCGGTTACCTGACTCGTCGTCTGGTCGACGTGGCGCAGGACCTGGTGGTGACCGAGATCGATTGCGGTACCGAGCACGGTCTGCTGATGACGCCGCACATCGAAGGCGGCGACGTGGTCGAGCCGCTGGGTGAGCGCGTACTGGGTCGAGTAATCGCCAAGGACGTGTTCAAGCCAGGCACCGAGGACGTCATCGTTCCGGCCGGCACCCTGATCGACGAGCAGTGGGTCGAGTTCATCGAGCTGAACAGCGTCGACGAAGTGGTCGTGCGTTCGCCGATCACCTGCGAAACCCGCTTCGGCATCTGCGCCAAGTGCTACGGCCGCGATCTGGCTCGTGGTCACCAGGTCAACATCGGTGAAGCTGTCGGCGTTATCGCTGCGCAGTCCATCGGTGAGCCGGGTACCCAGCTGACCATGCGTACGTTCCACATCGGTGGTGCTGCAAGCCGTACTTCGGCTGCCGACAGCGTCCAGGTGAAGAACGGTGGTGCGATCCGTCTGCACAACCTCAAGCACGTCGAGCGTGTCGACGGCAACCTGGTAGCGGTTTCCCGCTCCGGCGAGCTGGCTGTGGCTGACGAGTTCGGTCGTGAGCGTGAGCGCTACAAGCTGCCGTACGGTGCCGTGATTTCCGTGAAGGAAGGTGACAAGGTCGACGCTGGCGCCATCGTCGCCAAGTGGGACCCGCACACCCACCCGATCGTGACCGAAATGAAGGGTACCGTGACCTTCGTCGGCATGGAGGAGGGCATCACCATCAAGCGTCAGACCGACGAACTGACCGGTCTGACCAACATCGAGGTTCTCGATCCGAAGGATCGTCCTGCTGCTGGCAAGGACATTCGTCCGGCCATCAAGATGGTCGACGCCAACGGCAAGGAACTGCTGCTGCCGGGTACCGACGTTCCCGCTCAGTACTTCCTGCCAGCCAACGCCCTGGTCGGCGTGGCTGACGGTGCGCAGATCGCGGTCGGTGACGTTATCGCCCGTATCCCGCAAGAGACCTCGAAAACTCGCGACATCACCGGTGGTCTGCCGCGCGTTGCCGACCTGTTCGAAGCCCGTCGTCCGAAGGAAGCTTCGATCCTGGCGGAAATCAGCGGCACCATTTCGTTCGGTAAAGAGACCAAGGGCAAGCGCCGTCTGGTCATCACCCCGACCGATGGTAGCGATCCGTACGAGGAGCTGATTCCGAAGTGGCGTCACCTGAACGTCTTCGAAGGCGAACAAGTGAACCGCGGCGAAGTCATCTCCGACGGCCCGAGCGATCCGCACGACATCCTGCGTCTGCTGGGTGTGAGCGCGCTGGCCAAGTACATCGTCAACGAGATCCAGGACGTTTACCGTCTGCAGGGCGTGAAGATCAACGACAAGCACATCGAGACCATCCTGCGTCAGATGCTGCGTAAGGTTGAAGTCAGCGAGTCCGGCGATTCGTCCTTCATCAAGGGCGATCAAATGGAGCTCACCCAGGTTCTGGGCGAGAACGAGCGTCTGGCTGAAGAGGACAAGTTTGTCGCCAAGTACACCCGCGTACTGCTGGGTATCACCAAGGCGTCGCTGTCCACCGAGTCGTTCATCTCGGCGGCGTCCTTCCAGGAAACCACTCGCGTCCTCACCGAGGCAGCGGTTACTGGCAAGCGCGACTACCTGCGTGGTCTGAAAGAGAACGTGGTCGTGGGTCGCCTGATCCCGGCTGGTACCGGTCTGGCCTATCACAGCGAGCGCAAGCGCAAGCGTGATGCCGACAAGCCGGTACGTGTCAGCGCCAGTGAGGTGGAAGCCGCACTGACCGAAGCGCTGAACTCCAGCGGAAATTGAGTCGAGGCCTCGCTAGTTCGCTAGCGGGGCTTTGCCTTGACTGGGGGCGTGAGTCTCTTTAGACTCATGCACCCCTAAATTTGGCAGGGCGTTGTGCTCTGCCATCTTTATTTGTGAGCGTCGAAAGACAACAGTGGAGCTAGTAGATGGCAACTATCAACCAGCTGGTACGTCAGCCGCGTAAGCGTATCGTCGAGAAATCCGACGTGCCTGCGCTGCAGAACTGCCCGCAACGTCGTGGCGTATGCACCCGTGTGTATACCACCACGCCGAAAAAACCTAACTCGGCACTGCGTAAAGTATGCCGTGTGCGTCTGACCAACGGTTTCGAGGTTTCCTCGTACATCGGTGGTGAAGGCCACAACCTGCAAGAGCACAGCGTCGTGCTGATCCGTGGCGGTCGTGTAAAAGACCTTCCGGGTGTGCGCTACCACACCGTGCGTGGTTCGCTGGATACCTCCGGCGTCAAAGACCGTAAGCAAGGTCGTTCCAAGTACGGTACCAAGCGTCCGAAATAAGGCCGCTTGAATCTTTATATTTAGTTGAGTCGATAAGAGTAAGGTCGGGCGCGGCTTTTGCCGAAAGTCCCGGGCTAACCTGAAGACCGTTTGAGGGCTTATCATGCCAAGACGTCGTGTAGCAGCAAAACGTGAGATTCTCGACGATCCGAAGTACGGATCGCAGATTCTCGCCAAGTTCATGAACCACGTGATGGAAAGCGGCAAGAAGGCCGTGGCCGAGCGCATCGTTTACGGTGCTCTGGACACAGTCAAAGCACGCAAGAACAGCGATCCCCTGGAGATCTTCGAGAAAGCTCTCGACGCCATCGCTCCGCTGGTCGAAGTCAAGTCCCGCCGTGTAGGCGGTGCTACCTACCAGGTTCCGGTCGAAGTTCGTCCGTCGCGTCGTAACGCTCTGGCAATGCGCTGGCTCGTAGACTACGCCCGCAAGCGCGGCGAGAAGTCCATGGCTCTGCGTCTGGCTGGTGAGCTGCTGGATGCTGCTGAAGGCAAAGGCGCTGCTGTCAAGAAGCGTGAAGACGTGCACCGTATGGCTGAAGCCAACAAGGCTTTCTCGCACTACCGCTTCTAATTCCGGCTCCACTAACCTTGCGAGGGCTTTATGGCTCGTAATACAGCAATTAACCGCTACCGTAATATTGGTATCTGTGCCCACGTTGACGCGGGCAAGACCACCACTACCGAGCGGATCCTGTTCTACACAGGCCTGAGCCACAAGATGGGCGAGGTGCATGATGGCGCCGCGACCACCGACTGGATGGTTCAGGAGCAGGAGCGTGGTATTACCATTACTTCTGCTGCTATCACCACCTTCTGGAAGGGTTCGGTTGGTCAGTACGACAACTACCGCGTAAACGTCATCGATACCCCCGGTCACGTTGACTTCACCATTGAAGTAGAGCGCTCGCTGCGCGTGCTCGACGGTGCTGTCGTTGTGTTCTGTGGTACTTCGGGCGTTGAGCCGCAGTCCGAAACCGTATGGCGTCAGGCCAACAAGTACGGCGTTCCGCGTATCGTCTACGTGAACAAGATGGACCGTGCTGGTGCCAACTTCCTGCGCGTCGTCGGTCAGATCAAGAACCGTCTGGGTCACACCCCGGTACCGATTCAGATCGCCATCGGTTCGGAAGAGAACTTCGAAGGTCAGGTCGATCTGATCAAGATGAAGGCTATCTACTGGAACGAAGACGACAAGGGTACTACCTATCGCGAGGAAGAGATTCCTGCCGAGCTGGTAGACCTGGCCAACGAGTGGCGCTCGAACATGGTTGAGGCTGCTGCCGAAGCCAACGAAGAGCTGATGAACAAGTACCTTGAAGAAGGTGACCTGTCCGTCGAAGAGATCAAGGCTGGTCTGCGCGCCCGTACTCTGGCGAGCGAGATCGTCCCGGCTGTCTGCGGCTCCTCGTTCAAGAACAAGGGTGTTCCCCTGGTTCTCGACGCCGTTATCGACTTCCTGCCTGCTCCGACCGAGATCCCTGCGATCAAGGGCATCCACCCGGACCTGATCGATACGCCGAAAGAAGAGATCACGGCTGAGCAGTACGACGAGCGTCATGCCGACGACAACGAGCCGTTCTCGGCTCTGGCGTTCAAGATCGCTACCGACCCGTTCGTGGGTACGCTGACCTTCGTTCGTGTCTACTCGGGCGTTCTGGAGTCTGGCCAGTCGGTCATCAACTCCGTGAAAGGCAAGAAAGAGCGCGTTGGTCGTATGGTGCAGATGCACGCCAATCAGCGTGAAGAGATCAAAGAAGTGCGCGCTGGCGACATCGCTGCTCTGATCGGCATGAAGGACGTCACCACTGGTGAAACCCTGTGCGATCCGGACAAGCAGATCATCCTCGAGCGTATGGACTTCCCGGAGCCGGTGATTTCGGTAGCTGTAGAGCCGAAAACCAAGGCTGACCAGGAGAAGATGGGCATCGCACTGGGCAAGCTGGCTCAGGAAGACCCGTCGTTCCGCGTCAAGACTGACGAAGAAACCGGTCAGACCATCATCTCCGGTATGGGTGAGCTGCACCTGGACATCCTCGTTGACCGCATGAAGCGCGAATTCAACGTCGAGGCCAACATCGGCAAGCCGCAGGTTTCCTACCGTGAAACCATCACCAAGGACGCTGTCGAGATCGAAGGTAAGTTCGTTCGTCAGTCCGGTGGTCGCGGTCAGTTCGGTCACTGCTGGATTCGTTTCTCGACTCCGGACGTGGACGACAAGGGCAACATCACCGAAGGTCTGGTGTTTACCAACGAAGTCGTAGGTGGTGTGGTTCCGAAGGAATACATCCCCGCGATCCAGAAGGGTATCGAAGAGCAGATGAAGAACGGCGTCGTTGCCGGCTATCCGCTGATCGGCCTGAAGGCTACCGTGTTCGATGGTTCCTACCACGACGTCGACTCCAACGAGATGGCGTTCAAGATCGCTGCCTCCATGGCGACCAAGCAGCTGGCCCAGAAGGGTGGCGGTAAGGTGCTTGAGCCGATCATGAAGGTAGAAGTGGTAACTCCTGAGGATTACATGGGTGACGTGATGGGTGACCTGAACCGTCGTCGTGGTCTGATCCAGGGTATGGAGGATTCGGTGTCCGGTAAGGTTATTCGTGCCGAAGTTCCGCTGGGCGAGATGTTTGGTTACGCTACCGACGTTCGTTCCATGTCCCAGGGTCGCGCCAGCTACTCCATGGAATTCTCCAAGTACGCAGAGGCTCCGGCGAACATCGTCGAAGCACTGGTTAAAAAACAAGGCTAATCCCGCCCTTTAAGTAAGAGGTTTACTGTCGTGGCTAAGGAAAAATTCGAACGTAACAAACCGCACGTCAACGTTGGCACCATCGGTCACGTTGACCACGGTAAAACCACTCTGACCGCTGCTCTGACCCGTGTCTGCTCCGAAGTTTTCGGTTCCGCTCGCGTTGACTTCGACAAGATCGACAGCGCCCCGGAAGAGAAGGCTCGTGGTATCACCATCAACACTGCCCACGTAGAGTACGATTCCAACATTCGTCACTACGCGCACGTTGACTGCCCGGGTCACGCCGACTACGTGAAGAACATGATCACCGGTGCTGCCCAGATGGACGGCGCGATCCTGGTCTGCTCGGCTGCCGACGGCCCGATGCCGCAAACTCGTGAGCACATCCTGCTGTCCCGTCAGGTTGGCGTACCGTACATCGTTGTCTTCCTGAACAAGGCTGACATGGTTGACGACGCTGAGCTGCTGGAGCTGGTCGAGATGGAAGTTCGCGACCTGCTGAGCACCTACGATTTCCCGGGTGACGACACTCCGATCATCATCGGCTCGGCGCTGATGGCTCTGAACGGCCAGGACGACAACGAGATGGGCACCACTGCCGTCAAGAAGCTCGTCGAGACTCTGGATACCTATATCCCTGAGCCGGTTCGTGCCATCGACAAGCCGTTCCTGATGCCGATCGAAGACGTATTCTCGATCTCCGGCCGCGGTACTGTAGTTACCGGTCGTGTAGAGCGCGGTATCGTCCGTATCCAGGAAGAAATCGAAATCGTTGGTCTGCGTCCGACCACCAAGACCACCTGCACCGGCGTTGAGATGTTCCGCAAGCTGCTGGACGAAGGTCGTGCTGGTGAGAACTGCGGCGTGCTGCTGCGCGGCACCAAGCGTGATGAAGTCGAGCGTGGTCAGGTTCTGGCCAAGCCGGGCACCATCAAGCCGCACACCAAGTTCGAAGCTGAAGTGTACGTTCTGTCCAAAGAAGAAGGTGGTCGTCACACCCCGTTCTTCAAGGGCTACCGTCCTCAGTTCTACTTCCGTACCACTGACGTGACCGGTTCGTGCGAACTGCCGGAAGGCGTTGAGATGGTAATGCCGGGCGACAACATCAAAATGGTTGTCACCCTGATCAAGCCGATCGCCATGGAAGATGGCCTGCGTTTCGCGATTCGCGAAGGCGGCCGTACCGTTGGTGCTGGCGTGGTTGCCAAGATCGTCGAGTAATCAACGATCCGCGGTATGGAAAAGGGCCCTTCGGGGCCCTTTTCTTTTGGATTGGTTAAAAGTTGACACCCCCAGGGGGCATCCGTACAATTGCGCCTCCCTCGAGCGGGCGTAGTCCGTCTGTGGGGATTAGCAGCTTGGAATCTGAGGTCAAAATGCAAAACCAACAAATCCGTATTCGGTTGAAGGCTTTTGACCATCGCCTGATCGATCAATCTACCCAGGAAATCGTGGAAACCGCGAAACGTACTGGTGCTCAGGTGCGTGGTCCGATTCCTCTGCCTACTCGTAAGGAGCGGTTTACCGTTCTGGTCTCCCCGCACGTCAACAAAGACGCGCGCGATCAGTACGAAATCCGCACTCATAAGCGTGTTCTGGATATCGTCCAGCCGACGGATAAAACCGTTGACGCGCTGATGAAGCTTGACCTTGCGGCAGGCGTGGAAGTGCAGATCAGCCTCGGCTAAAACCTGGCGGTTTTAGTCGTGTAACGCTCTGAAATGGGCGGCCATAGCGGGTGAAAGCCCCGTACACTCATGAGGTTTACAACATGACTATTGGTGTAGTCGGTCGTAAAGCGGGTATGACCCGTATTTTCACCGAAGAAGGTGTCTCCATTCCGGTTACGGTCATCGAGATCGAGCCGAATCGCGTCACCCAGTTTAAAACCGAAGAATCCGATGGCTATCGCGCAGTGCAAGTCACTGTTGGCGAGCGTCGTGCTTCGCGTGTCACAGCAGCTCAAGCTGGCCACTTCGCCAAGGCTAACGTCGCGGCAGGTCGTACTGTTCTGGAATTCCGTCTTGAAGAAGGCGACTACCAGGCTGGCGATCTGATCAACGCTGAAATTTTCCAAGCTGGTCAACTGGTCGATGTGACCGGTCAGTCCAAAGGTAAAGGCTTCGCCGGTACCATCAAGCGTTGGAACTTCCGCGGTCAGGACAACACTCACGGCAACTCCGTGTCCCACCGTGTTCCGGGTTCCATTGGCCAGTGCCAGACCCCGGGTCGCGTATTCAAGGGCAAGAAGATGTCCGGCCACATGGGTGCTGAGCGCGTTACCGTGCAGTCCCTGGAAGTCGTGCGCGTAGACGCCGAGCGTAATCTGTTGCTGGTCAAGGGTGCCGTTCCTGGCGCTACTGGCGGCGACGTTATCGTTCGTCCGGCTGCCAAGGCGTAAGGGGAGAATCTGAGATGCAATTGAATGTAAATGGCGCTCAGGCGATCGAAGTGTCCGAAGCGACCTTCGGTGGCGAGTTCAACGAGACTCTGGTTCACCAAGCAGTTGTGGCCTACATGGCTGGCGGCCGTCAGGGTACCAAAGGTCAGAAGTCCCGTTCCGACGTATCCGGTGGCGGTAAGCGCCCCTGGCGTCAGAAGGGCACTGGTCGTGCTCGTGCTGGTACCACTCGTGGTCCGATCTGGCGTGGCGGTGGTGTGACCTTCGCAGCGTCCACCCGCAACCATGATCAAAAGCTGAACAAGAAGATGTACCGCGCAGCTCTGCGCTCCATCCTTGCTGAGCTCGTTCGTACCGACCGTCTGGTCGTGGTCGAAGACTTCGCCGTTGATGCGCCGAAGACCAAGACCCTGCTGGCCAAACTCAATGGCCTGGGCCTGACCGACGTGCTGATCGTATCCGACGCTGTCGATGAGAACCTGTACCTGGCTGCCCGTAACCTGCCGCACGTTGACGTACGTGACGTTCAGGGTTCCGATCCGGTCAGCCTGATCGCGTACGAGAAGGTGCTCGTCACCGTTTCGGCCGTGAAGAAATTCGAGGAGCTGCTGGGATGAACCAGGAACGCGTATTCAAAGTGCTGCTTGGCCCGCACATCTCCGAGAAGGCCACGGTTCTGGCTGACAAACAAGGTCAGTTCGTTTTCAAAGTCGCTACCGATGCGACCAAGCTGGAAATCAAGAAGGCTGTCGAAGGCCTGTTCGGCGTGAAGGTTGAGCGCGTTACTACTCAGAACGTTCTGGGTAAGAGCAAGCGCACCGCTCGCGGTCTGGGCAAGCGTAACGACTGGAAGAAGGCAGTTATCTCCCTTCAGCCGGGCCAAGAACTCGATTTCACCAGCAGTGCTGAGTAAGGAAGGGG
>Ga0307408_100000909_pt1 | contig 23176 bp, 21 predicted proteins | sample 322Cmetagenome_FD_202116 | JGI IMG/M metagenome (GOLD analysis project Ga0307408, IMG submission 202116) | Maize rhizosphere microbial communities from greenhouse at UC Davis, California, United States - 322HYB-C-3 | ecosystem: Host-associated > Plants > Roots > Rhizosphere > Soil | place... | reverse complement strand
TCCTGCTCGCCGCCGCTGGTTTGTTCCTCTTCGCTTGCATGGACAGCACCACCAAATACCTGACTACCCATTACAACGTGCCCTTTGTGGTGGCGATGCGCTATATCGTGCATTTTTTGCTAATGGTGATGATCCTCGCCCCGCGCCATTCCGCCCAGCTAGTGCACACCCAGCGCACCGGATTAGTGGTTGCGCGCGCGGTGGTACTGACGATTGCATCGCTCTGCATGGGCATGGCATTACATCGCATGCCGCTGGCAGAAACCACGGCGATCAACTTTCTCGCGCCCACGCTGGTCGCAATGCTCGCAGGTTCCATTCTGGGAGAAAAGATTGGCGGATGGGGCTGGGCGGCGATAGTGACGGGGTTTATCGGTGTACTGCTGATTGCCCGCCCTGGCGGTGGGCTTGATGCCATAGGCATTATGTTTGCGCTGGGTGCAGCGGCAGCCAACGCGACCTATCAGTTGCTATCGCGCTTGCTGGCCAGCACCGAAAAAGCCATTGCTCTACTGTTTTACACGGCACTGGTTGGCTCAATCATCTTTGGCATAGCCCTGCCATGGTTTTGGGAAAATGAAGCCCCCAGCAAACTGGAAGTAATTTTACTGCTGAGCATGGGCGCCAGCGGCGGCCTCGGTCACTACCTGTTTACCCTCGCCTATCGCCACGCGCCCGCCTCTATGTTGGCTCCGACCACTTACTTGCAGTTGCTCTGGGCAGGTTTATTGGGCTGGATTATTTTCGATACAGTTCCCGACAGCATGAGCCTGATGGGTATGGTGGTTGTGGCGGCCTCAGGCTTGATCATCGCGTTCAAATCCCGCTTTACCAAAGCAGCTCCTGTTAAAGCCGAAGCGGATCAGCTGTGATAATAGCGTAAGGCTAATCCGCCTGTTGCAACGCCCAATCGTAAAGAAAATTCTTTTTAAGTCCGGTGAGTTTTGCACCTATTGCAGCGGCTTGTTTTACCGGTAATTCATCCAACAATACTTTCATAATATGCATTTGTTCGGGTGTCATGGCTTCGTTTTCGGGCTTGGGCGCGCCATGCACCAGCAGCACAATTTCACCGCGTTGCTGATTGCTGTCGCTCTCCACCCAGGCCGCTAACTCGCTGACCTTGTTGCCCTTTATGGTTTCAAAGGTTTTGGTCAGCTCGCGCGCCATCACCACCTCGCGCTCAGCACCAAACATCTGCACCATGTCTTGCAGGGTTTCCAAAATACGGTGCGGCGCCTCGTAAAAAATCAGCGTGCGCGGGTCAGCAGCGAGTGACTGTAGCTGGGCGCAGCGAGCGACTTGTTTGGCGGGCAAAAAACCTTCAAATGCAAAACGATCCGATGGCAAACCCGCTGCACTTAAGGCGGCAATCATGGCGCAGGCGCCAGGAATAGGAACGACTTGAATGCCCGCCTGGCGAGCAGCGCGCACTAAACGGTAGCCAGGATCGGATACCAGCGGAGTGCCTGCATCGGAAATCAACGCGACCGAATCTCCTGCCAGCATACGGGTGATAAGTTGATCTACACGGGTTTCATCGCTGTGGTCGTGGTAGGCAATACAGGGGGTTTTGATATCAAAATGAGCTAATAGACGGGAACTGTGTCGCGTATCTTCGGCGGCAATCACCGCTACCGTTTGTAGTGTTTCCACCGCTCGCGGTACCATATCGCCCAAATTACCAATCGGGGTCGCCACGACATAGAGAATGCCTTGGTTGGAGGCTACTGTTGTCATACCGGACTCCGGAAAAAGGGTAGAATCCACGCCAGTTTCCTGGCTCTGGATGTTGAATATTCACTGCAGGTTTTCACCGAGGTTTTCATGCCGATACGGCCCTTTTTGTGCACTTTATCGACCAAGTCGCGCAATTTATCGACTAACACATTAGCTACTCTGATGATCGCAACCCTGGCCTTGAGTCTGGCGAGCTGCGGCAGCAATCCTCCCCAGCCCGACAAGCGCAAACCCACCACTGTCAAAGCCCAACCGGCCAAACCAAGTGCCGCCAAGTTGCTCAATCAAGCCAATCAACTGCAGTCGCCCGAGCGGGAAAGCTTGATGCTGGAGGCCGCGCAAGCCTATATCGATGCGCGCCAATACAATCGCGCGCGGGATCTGTTGGTCGAGATGAACTCCGACGCACTGCCCGATCTGGACTATATCAAACACACGGATTTGCTCAGTACAGTCGCATTGCATCAGGGTTCCAACTTTTTAGCGCATGGCATTCTAACCAAGCCGCGACTGGAACAACAATGGTCAAACATGGAGCCGCAGACCGAGGTGTCGCTACGCGAAAAACGCGCGCAGGTATTTGCACTCCTGGGTGAAGCGCAAAATAGCGTGGCCGAGCGGATTCAATTGAGTGGATTGATCGACAATAAAAACCAACGCCAGGCCAATCAGGACGTGCTTTGGCAGAACCTGATGAGCATTCCTTTTGCTGAATTACAGCAACTCAGCCAGGACGAAAATGGCCAAGCTGCGCGCGGCTGGTATAGCCTCGCCGCGATCAATAAAAACAACCAAATCGATTTGGAACAACAGCGCGAACAATTACAACAATGGTTGAGTGTGTGGCGCCAACATCCCGCACATGACAACTTGCCGAGCGATTTGCGTTTATTGCAAAGTTTGATTGAACAACAACCGCAACAAGTGGCACTACTACTGCCAATGCAAGGCAAACTGGCCGAAGCGGGAGAAGCCGTGCGCGATGGTTTTTATGCTGCCTACTACGAGGCTTTACGCAATGGCCGCCATACTCCGGAAGTGCGTCAATACGATAGCAGCGGCGATGCAATAGCGGCCTACCAACAAGCGATCGCCGACGGCGCCGATTTGGTAATCGGCCCTATCGATAAAGAAAAGGTCACCGAAATAAGCTTGATGCCGTCGCTGGAAGTGCCGGTGTTATCGCTCAATTATCCCGACACACCTCCGGCAGAACCACTCCAGGGTTTTTATCAATTTGGCTTGGCAGTGGAAGATGAAGCGCGCCAGGTTGCACGCCAGGCATTCCTTGAAGGCCATCGTCAGGCGATGGTGATTATTCCAACGCAAGAGTGGAGCGAGCGCAGCGCGCGCGCGTTTGCCGATGAGTGGGAAAAACTGGGGGGCGTAGTGGTAAACCGCACACAATTTCAAACCGGTGCCAACTATTCCGGTTTGGTAAAAGATGCGATGTTGATTGAGCAGAGCCAAATCCGCACCCGCGAAATGCAGGCATTATTGGGTATTCCGCTGCAATCGTCACCGCGCAGCCGCAGCGATGTGGATATGATTTTTTTAATCGCCGACCCCGCGCAAGCGCGTCAAATCAAACCGACATTTGCGTTTCACTATGCAGGAAAAATTCCGGTTTATTCCACCAGCCAGGTTTATTCTGGCCAGCCGAATCCGAAAGCGGACCGCGATTTAAATGGCATTCGCTTTAACACCATGCCGTGGTTATTTGATACCACCAGCCCGGAAAAACAAGCCGTCGTACAACACACAAAATCTGCTGCAGTTTATGGTCGCTTGCACGCGCTGGGTGCCGACGCATTTCGTCTTTATGCGCGTCTACCGCAACTGGAAAAAGTGCCCGACATGCGCATTTACGGGGCGACGGGAGCACTGCATATGCTGGGCGACCGACGCATCGAGCGAGAGCAAATCTGGGTGAGGTTCCGCAACGGCGAAGCACAACCACTGCCGATGGTGATCAACGAAAATGACATTCAATATTAACGCAACGCAACATTAAGGATTCACTATGTTCAAGCGCGACAAGGATGATGCCACCCCGGCGAGCAGCGACAACAACATCCACACCAGTGTCCACAACACCATCAACATAGGCGCACAGGCCGAAGCGCAAGCGGAAGCATTTTTACAGCAACAGGGATTGGTCACGCGTACAAAAAATTATCGCTGCAAACTCGGTGAAATTGATCTGGTTATGCTGCAAAAAACCGCGCAGGGGACCTGTTTTGTATTTGTTGAAGTGCGGCTGCGTACCAACAAACGTTTTGCCCCCGCAGTAGAAACCGTGGATTATCGCAAGCAGCAAAAAATTATCCGCACAGCCACCCGCTTTTTACAAGAGCAGCGGCTGTTTGATAAAGTTGCATGTCGTTTTGATGTGATAGCATTGGATCAAACCGGCACCGCGCCACCCATCCAGTGGATTCAAAATGCCTTTGGGGCGTAATACCAAACACACCCTTTTTATTTGCACGCTGCACAACCACACACAAAAAACACCACAAGAAGATTTGCCATGGATCAACGCGTTATCACTCTGTTTCATGAAAGTATCGAAGCGAAAATGCATGCCGGTGAAGAGCTTGCACCACTGATTGCCCAGGCCAGCCAGATGATCGTACACGCACTGCTGAGCGAAAAAAAAATCCTCACCTGCGGCAATGGTATTTCAGCAGCCCAAGCCCAAATTTTTACTGCCAGCCTGATCAATCGCTTTGAACAGGAGCGCCCGAGTTTGCCGTCATTTAACCTGGGTGCCGATTTCACAACCCAAACAGCCATTGGCAGCGACTACAGCTTTAACGATATCTACGCAAAACAAATCCGCTCACTCGGTCAGGCAGGCGATGTATTGGTACTGCTCACCAGCACGGGCAAAGCGAGCAATTTATTGCAGGCGATTAGCGCATCACATGATAAAGAAATGCAAGTGATTGCACTCACTGCAGGCGATGGTGGCGATGTTGCTGCCCTGCTCGACCGCCGCGATTTGGAACTTCGCGTTCCGTCTGTGGCCAAACCCCGTATCCATGAGGTTCACTTGCTCAGTATTTTTTGCCTGTGCGATTTGATCGACCAACAATTGTTTGGAGGCTTCTAAATGTTTATTGCCCGCACCTTCACCCCCAGTCTTATCCGCATGGGCAAAGTGTTGGCAATTGCATTCTGCGCCTTAATATTGCTTACCAGTTGCGCCAAAATTATCAGCGTTACCACCAGTGAACCTATCCAGATCAGCACCAACAAACGCACACTCGGGACTAAAATTAATGACCAACAACTGGAAACTATTGCACGTGTTAACCTCAATAAAGCGAGCGAACAGCTCGAAGATGCACACATCAATATCGATAGTTTCAACGGCATCGTTTTATTAACCGGCCAAGCCCCTAACGAACAATTGCGCAGGCTCGCAGGTGATACCGTTGGCAAAATCAATTCTGTCCGGCAAGTGCATAACGAATTAACAGCGGGAACCCCCACGGATTTTCAAGCCCGCAGCAAAGACAGCTGGATCACCACCAAAATAAAAACCAAATTGGTTGCCAGCAGTATCCAAAGCCGCCGTATCGTTATTATCACTGAAGCCCAAACCGTTTTTTTGATGGGACTGGTATCGCGCTACGAAGCGGATCGCATCACCAACGTCGCCAAAAATACCAATGGTGTAAAGCAAGTGGTGAAGGTGTTTGAATACGTCGATTAGACGGCCTATTTACTCCGCCACCTTTTGATCCAACTTTCTTGACGATTGTCACCCAGCCAGCGCGACCGCTGGCATTCTCTGTACATCCTGCTAGTATCATGCGAGCCGCAGATCCGGTTTTATACGCATCATGTTGGTAATACTGCGGCAGCGTTTTTTCATCCCCCTTGCAAAGGAAACACCCATGATCTCTACCATCATTTTTCTCGTGATTATTGCCGCGCTGGTGTTTTACGTGATCGGGATTTACAACCAACTGGTAGCACTGAAAAACCGTTTTGAAAATGCATTCTCACAAATTGAAGTGCAGTTAAAGCGCCGCTATGACTTGATCCCTAATCTTGTCGAAACCGCCAAGGGCTATATCAAACATGAACGCGAAACATTGGAAGCCGTGATTAGTGCACGCAATCAGGCGATGAATGGTTTGCAAGCGGCAGCAGCCAACCCCAGCAGTGCGGTGGCTATGAGCGATCTTGCTGGCGCAGAGAGTTTACTCACCAGCGCAATGGGCCGTTTGAATGTCGTGATGGAAGCCTATCCGGATTTAAAAGCCTCACAAAATATGATGCAGGTATCGGAAGAATTGACCAGCACCGAAAATAAAGTCGCCTTCGCGCGCCAGGCATTTAATGATGCAGTTACTTCCTACAACACTTACAAACAAAGTTTCCCACCCATTGTGTTTGCCAAAAGTTTTGGCCATATCGATGATGCAAGCTTGCTCGTGTTTGCCGATAGCGCCGAGATCCAGGCCGCACCCAAAGTACAGTTTTAATAATGCTCGTACAAAGTCTTCCTTCTATATATAGAAGGGAGACTTTTTGCGTTGGCATCTACCCTCAGGTCTTCCTTCTTTATATAGACTCATCACTCACGTCCATTGACAGGTTGCGCGCATGAATTTCTTTGAGCATCAGGATCGCGCGAGGCGAAACACCAATCATCTGATCCTGCTATTAATACTTGCAGTGCTTTCCCTTGTTGCCATTACCACATTGCTGTTTGCAGCCTTCGCCTATTTTACTCGGGAACACTATTCTGCCGACTTAGGGCAAACCGTCGGTCTGTGGCAGGGAATTATTAACGCCCTGAGCATGGAAACATTTATTTTGATAGCCATGGGAGTTAGCAGCGTTGTGCTGCTCGGCAGTTTATTTCGCTTTTTCCAATTGCGCGCGGGTGGCAAAAGTATCGCAGAGGCCATGAGCGGCCGTTTGTTATCGGGAAACACTGTCGATGCTGACGAGCGCAAAATACTGAACGTTGTGGAAGAAATGGCGATTGCATCCGGCGCTGCTGTACCACCGGTGTATTTAATTGAAGACGATGCAATCAATGCGTTTGCTGCGGGCTATCACCCCCAGGATGCCGTTATTGGAATTACGCGTGGCTGCATACATACGTTGAACCGAGATGAATTGCAGGGTGTCATCGCCCACGAGTTCAGTCATATTTTTCACGGCGATATGCGTATCAACATGCGCTTGATTGCACTCTTGCACGGTATTTTAGTGATCGGCTTGATCGGCGAATTTTTAATTCGCAGTGCAGGCAACCGCAACATTCGTCGCTCCAGTAAAGATAATTCTCCCGCAGCAATTATGGCGTTGGGTCTGGGTTTATTAGTGATTGGTTACAGCGGAATATTTTTTGGTAATTTGATCAAAGCCGCCGTGAGCCGCCAGAGGGAATTTCTTGCCGATGCCTCAGCGGTGCAATTTACCCGCAACCCCGATGGTATCGCCGGTGCGCTGAAGAAAATTGGCGGCAGTAGTTATGGCTCACAATTGCAGAATGAACATGCCGCGGAATTTAGCCACATGTATTTTGGGCAAGGTGTAAAATCCTTTTTCAATTTAATGGCGACACATCCTCCACTAGAAGATCGGATCAAACGCATCCAACCTAAGTGGGATGGTGAGTTTGCAGAAACTACATATATAAGAAGGAAGACTTCACAGGACGACACCGGCGCGATGGGTTTCAGTGAAGGAGCGACAATCTATAAGGATGCAACCACTCGCGTTGCCGTTGATATTGATGCGGCCTTAAACCAAATCGCCCAACCGACACAACCGCACGTTATTTACGCCCGCGATCGTATTGCCGAAATTCCGGCACTATTAAAAGAAGCAGCACAAGTACCCGCTAGTGCGCGCGGATTGGTGTTTGGATTGTTGTTGGATCGCCAACGCGATTTACGCAATCAACAACTCGCGCTCCTCAGCGAACATTTAACCGCTGCGGATCTGGGAGACTTGAATACGATTATTTTTTCTGCAGCAGATCTGGACGCAAACCTGCGGTTGCCAGTAATCGAATTAGGTTTAGCTGCACTTAAACAATTGTCTCCAGATCAGCACGCCGCATTTATACGTTGCATGAATGTATTGATCAGTGCAGACCAAAAAGTCAGCCTGATGGAATGGGCAATCTATCGTATCGTGCTGCACAATACGGTTACCGATATTAAGCTGACATGCAATCGTCCGCTCAGTGAACTGCAACCAGAGTGTGAATTATTATTATCGCTACTGGCCTATGCCGGTGCGCGTACAGAGCAGGATGCATCGACCGCATTTGCACAAGCACAAAAAGTTCTGAATTTTTCCAATTTCACATTATTGCCTCGCACCAGTATTAAATTGGCCGACGCCGATAAAGCGCTGGAGCAACTCAACCTCACCAAGCCATTGCAAAAACCCCAACTACTGAAAGCCATGAGCGAATGTGTATTGCACGATGGCCAACTGAGCATTGCCGAAGCCGAACTCTTCCGCGCTATTGCCGATAGCCTCGACTGCCCTATTCCCCCGCTCATCACCGAGATGCGCAACTAATCCTCCTGCCAAGCCTGCAGTTCCATCAAACTGGCTACAACAATTGGGGTGCGAGCGGGTATAATGCGCCCCACTTTAGCTTGCTAACTTAAGACGAATCCCGCCAACCACCATGAGGTAATCACCTTGCAACTGGATAACGCATCTGTAGCGCAACTGCGCGAATGGGAAAGCCAACTGACTGAACAATATCAGGCTATCCTCGCCAAAAAACTCAACCTTGACCTGACCCGGGGCAAGCCTTCGGCAGAGCAATTGAATCTGTCTGATGAGTTGGATGGATTACTCAAGGGCAATTACATCGCCGCTGACGGCACCGATACCCGCAACTACGGCGGCCTCGACGGCCTGCCCGAAGCCAAGCAACTGGGTGCCAATATCATGGGCGTTGAGCCAGCTAACGTATTGGTGGGTGGAAGTTCCAGCCTGACCCTGATGTTCCAGATGATGCTGACCGCTTATCAGTTCGGCCTGAAAGATGCCGCCAGCGCATGGAAAAATGAAGGCGAAGTCAAATTCATCTGTCCCGTTCCCGGTTATGACCGTCACTACACCGTATGTGAGCAACTCGGCATCAAGATGATCAATGTGCCCATGACCTCGACTGGCCCGGATATGGATGCGGTTGAAGCATTGCTCAAAGCAGACAAGTCCATCAAAGGTATGTGGTGTGTACCGAAATATTCCAACCCTACCGGTGTTGTATATAGCGATGAGACCGTGGAACGCATTGCCAAACTCGGCCAAATCGCCAGCGCGAATTTCCGCGTATTCTGGGATAACGCTTACTCGGTTCACGATCTGACCACCAATGCACCGCAACTCGCCAGCATTCTCGAAGCTACCCGTCGCAACGGCACTGAAGATTCTGTAGTGCAATTTGCATCGACTTCAAAAATTACTCACGCCGGCTCTGGCGTTGCCTTTGTTGCGGCGAGCGCGGCAAACCTCGCTGGCTTCAAAAAGTTTTTAAATAGCTGCACCATCGGACCGGACAAAGTAAACCAAATTCGCCACACGCGTTTGCTACCTAACAAAGAGGCATTGATGGCACACATGGGCAAACACGCTGCACTGTTGAATCCACGTTTTGACGCAGTGTTGACAGCGCTGAGCAAAGCATTCGAAGGCACCGATTTAGGTGCATGGGAAAAACCGGTTGGCGGCTACTTCGTTTCTTTTGATACTCGCAAAAATTGTGCAAAAGAAACCGTTCGCCTTGCAGCAGAAGCGGGTGTGAAATTAACGCCAGCAGGCGCAACCTACCCCTATGGCAAAGATCCGGAAGATCGCAATATTCGTATTGCGCCTTCTGTACCTACAGTGCCTGAAGTGGTTGGCGCCATGGAAGTATTTGTGACCTGCGTAAAGTTGGCATCAGTAAAACAACAGCTGGCCAGCCTCAGTTAATCGCCGTGGGTGCCACATAACAAAAAGCCGCTTTTATAGCGGCTTTTTGTTTTATTGCGTATATACAAATAGACGCTCACCACCGATAAAAAGTTAGTGCTATCGCCTCACAACCAAGTGTTCTAACAAATCGGGATTAATTCCAAAACACTTGGCGCACTCGCATAAATCCTTCCTATACTCCAATTGGCAACTAATTAATTGCCAATCGTTTTATTAACCTTCCCTTTAACTATTTATGGATTGCTTACGTATTTAATATCGGTGATGGATGCCATAACCAACAAATAGTGTTTAACCCTTTCTCTGCGCATTTCGCCACAGGAGATATTTGTATGGGTGTTGCTGCAACTGTAGAAAAATATTTAAAAGCAAAACAAATCGACTTCACGCTACTGGAACACGACTACTGCGAAGGCTCTTACAACACCGCACGTGTCGCCCGGATTGATGATCACTGCCTTGCCAAAGGCGTCCTGTTACGCGATGAAGATTTTCATTACACGCTCTGCGTATTACCAACGCGCAATAAAATTCTCCGCCATACATTGAACCAAATTTTTGATCGCCACATGGAGCTGGTTGAAGAGGAGGAGCTGGCAGAGATATTCAAAGACTGTTCCGAAGGCGCAATACCTGCATTGGGGGAGGCCTATGGCATTGATGTGATATGGGATGAAGAACTAATGGGTGTTGAAGAGATTTATATTGAAGCTGGCGACCATCGCCACCTGATCCGCTTAAAACAACCCGACTTCGCCCAGCTCATGCAGGACAAACTCCACGATCATTTTAGCGCCGAACGCACCCGGCATAGCACACTACCCAAAAAATACATCCGCCACGAATACGAACTTTGACTCTCAGCAAATAACTGGCATAAAAAAACCGCCGTGTCGCCACGGCGGTTTTTTGTATCGGCACACCGATTAATCGGCTGAAGGCACCAAAACCACATTGGGAGCCTTAGCCTCGCGAGCAGCGTCCGCAACAGTTATGTAAGCGCTGGTATTAGCGCGGCCACTTGCCTGAATGATTACTGCTGCCTTGGGGAACTCTGCACGCAACCGCTCAATATTTGAGCGAATAGCCCGACCATCAACACGACGCTCGCCTTCCTTCTCCATCAGCCAGATTTGGTCATCAGCAGAGATGCGCACCAGGATATTGGGTTCAGCATCTTCAGGTGGAGGATTGTTGTTGGGCTCTGGAACGTTAGGATTAATACCCGCCTCTTTAACGAAGGATGCGGTCACAATAAAGAAAATCAACATGATGAAAACCACGTCGAGCATCGGCGTTAAGTCAATCTCGTTAGTATCATCGCCAGCACGGTGTTTATGTCTGCGGCTCACTTGCGGGTACTCCTCGTGTTATTTGGAACGTTATAGTAAGTCTGGGGGTAAAACGCCAATTCTAGCAGTTTTGGCAAAGCAAAAACCAACCCTTTCCCCGCCACATTCGGGAATTTACGCGAAATATTCAGGCAGCCCAACCTCATGCTTATTTATTGACCGCCCGGCATACCCCCCCCCAAATCTGCTGATATATGTCAAAAATCAGTCGCCCGTTGAGACTGAAATGCTACTCCCTCACTTCCTTTCGAGCTCACGCAAATAAATTCAATCACTGAGTGCCGCCTTTACAGCGCGCAAGTACAGATCTAAAAACACGATTCAAATACACAGATCAATTAAGCCGGCACTCTTCCAGATCCCACCAGATTTATTCGCATTACTAGCTGCGATACAAATATGCATCATCTCAGTGACTGATTTTGTATATTGATAACGCGACATCTCCACCCTAAAACTCATTCCAGTATTGCTCGCTGACGCCAAAAAAGAAAAATGCACGAGCTATTGCTCAATACACTCAACACAAAAAGATCTTTTTCAAACACCTGCTCAACCTTCGCCCCGGGTTTACTCCCATCACCAAGGTAGCTCACTTCCAATGGATAAACTTAAGAAGCCATCAGAGTCTTTGCTGCGCAGAAAAGTAAATTACCAAGCAACATAATATTTCCTTTAGCTACAGAGCCACCACATTCTCACCCACATCATAAAATTAGGGTCAGCCACACACATCACGCAATCCTCTTTTCATCTGAACAACCATAAATAAAATCCCGCTTACTCCAAACGCCCCTCCGACACCAGAATTCAACCCATCGCACAACCGATGAAATTCGCAACCTACCAAACACAATGCAGGCTATGCCTCCATACAACACAACTCACAAATGCAGGAAGATTGATAATCACTTGTCCTGACCATTAAAAATCGACACAGCAACAAAGATGATTGATGGGGGTAGGGTTCAACATAACAATGGGTTTTTCGTCTGCATTGAGCCAACACAAACCATCGAAAACAATACTTAGAAGTCCATTTCCTGTTAAACCAGGTTTGGCCATGGGACAACATTTAACACCGTCGAAATCCATAAGTGCTATCGATAACGATAGCGACTGCTATCCACATTTTCTAAAATGTACCTGCTTTGAATTATTCATACGCGTTAAATCAACTGTTGATAAACCTGAAAAGGGTTTCTAACAAAACCAAAATGGCCATTAACAACCTGAATACATCCGGAAAAATGGATTGAAAATATCGCGACCAAATAAATTTTGGCCGCTAGGAAGGCAAAAAAGTGAGAGTGATGTAAGGCGTATTTTTTCCGGTACAGCGAGCACCACGCAGAAAAACTTTCCGAAAAATTCACGAAAACACATTTTTTTACTAAAAATCATCAAAAAAACGCATTTTTATTGACTATTTAACGCAAAAAACTTGAATTTTTTTAATAAAGTTTTAACTTATACATGTTGTACTTTTTAATCCATTTATCGACTTGTCGAAAACTATAAAGGAAGCACACCATGGCTGCACGTAAACAAACCGCTGTTAATACTGTTGCAAGTTTGGAACAGCAATTGGCTCAACTGAAAGCGCAACTGGCAAAAGCTCGCGCAGCTCAAGCAGCTGATGCAGGTAAAGCTGTTGCTGGTTTGGCAAAAGATGCGGCTAAAGCATCTGCTGCATTGAAAGCCGCGCAAAGCAAATTGGCCGCTGCTGCTAAAAAGAAAACCCCAGGCTCAGCTAAACAAGTTTCTGCAGCTAAAGCTGCTGTTGCTTCTGCCAAAAAAGAAGCTGCTGCTGCTAAAGCTAAAGTCGCTGCTGCCAAAAAAGAAGCTGCTGCTGCTAAAGCTGCTGCCAAACTTGCTGCCGCTCACGACAAAGCAGTTGCAAAAGCAGAAGCTGCTGTTGCCAAGCGTTTGAAAGCGTCTTCCAAGAAAGCTGCTGCTAAAAGCAAAGTTGCAGAGAAAAAAGCTGCCGCTAAAGCCAAGTTAGCTGCCAAGAAAGCTGCAGCTAAAGCGAAAATAGCTGCTAAGAAACAAGCTGTAAAAGCTAAAGCCGCTGCCAAGAAAGCTGCATTAAAAACTAAAGCTGCTGCCAAGAAAGCTGCTGCTAAAGCTAAAGTTGCAGCCAAGAAAGCTGCTGCTAAAGCCAAAGCTGCTGCCAAGAAAACCGCAGCTAAAGCTAAAGTTGCAGCTAAAAAACCAGCTGCCAAAAAAGCTGTAGTTGCCAAAAAACCAGCTGCAAAGAAAGCCGTAGCTAAAAAACCAGTTGCGAAAAAAGCTGTAGCTAAAAAGCCAGTAGCCAAGAAAGCAGTTGCAAAAAAACCAGCTGTGAAAAAAGCTGCCGCTAAAAAACCAGCCGGTGCTGCACCAGCTAAACGCGGCCGTAAGCCAAAAGCTGCTGCTCCTGTAGCTGCTGCTTAATTGCTCTCGCACCAATAAAAAAGGCACCTTCGGGTGCCTTTTTTATTGGTGGGGATACACAAACAAGAATTATGGGACTGAATTTTCCTGCAGCGCCATTTGATTGAATACGTAGGCATACATTATCAGGCGATGTTCATCTGATTGACTGGTAAACTCCAACCCGTAGCTAACTAACGCCCCCTCACCGAGATTATCTGTTGGATCAACGCGCGACCGGATTATCCCCGTCAATATCAGTTCTCTGTTCAAATCGCGAATATCTACCTGTGCCCTCAGCTCTAGCGTATCGCCAATTTCTGCAATATCGTCATTCAACTCAATCCGGGTGCCGCTGATACTCATATCCGATATAAATCCAGATGCTTTGATTTTGCTTTCCACGCTTACATTGGTGACTTCGATTTTTTCGCGAACAGCAACGCGTGTCGCCCCACGAATACCTTTGAAGGTCACAGTATCAGGATAGCTGAGATGCAATATGGGGTAGGGATCTTGCGTTTGGCTTTCAACAATACAGGCAAAAATACCAATTCCATTGTCGATCATTAGGCGGACTACAATTTTTTGCCCCACTCTGAATTTAATCAGTTTGCCCGACTGCTTGGGCACAGACAACAAGATACTACGCCCGGGTAAGCAACCGATTAGTCGGCACGAAAAGCGCTCAGGCTGCCCAGCCAAAGTGGCAGTCTGCAACTGTAATGGGTAGCCATAGGTGAGTTTTAGCTCTTCAAATTTCATTGCCGCTACTACACGAATTATTGGATTGTTATTTTAGTAAGTGTAGCAGTAGAAAATACTCTTGCCGCAAGCGGGAGGGCAATCAATCAATACAACTAGGATTCACGTTCAGCGATGTGCTGGTTTTGAGTAAGTGTATCAGCGGACAAAACACCAAACTCTTTATTCCACTCCAGCAACAACAACGCCAGTGCCTGGGACTGTTCATGCAGGGACACCAACTCTTCGTGGGTATCTTTAGGGCCAAGATACAGTTTTATTTGTCGATGCTTGTTAGCCAGTTCATGCTGTAAATGCTGGGATCGATAAACTTCCAACTTCCATCGCAAATTGTGTGCAGTATTGCGATAGTAGGAAAGTTTGGTTTGCCGGGATATAGGGCTCACTGAATTTAAAGGACCAAACACATTAAAATCCAATGCCAGCACCATAGATTCTTTTGCTGCAACATCAGCAATCACGGTTGCCGTTCGCGCCTGCCCCATCAGCTGTGCCAAATCACCAAACACTTCACCGGGTGTCACGTAGTTAACAAGGTCACCTTGCAGGGCTTGATCCACATACACGGCCAACTTGCCTTTCAGCAAGAAGTAGAGCCAATTACCGGTGTCGCCTTTTTGCAACACAATTTCGCCAGGCAGATAAGAGACAACTCGCGATGCTTGCAGCAACAACTCAAACTGTTTCAGATCCTGCTGCTTTACTGCTTTAAAGAAGGGTATACCCGACAATAAATGATCGAGTGTATCTCTCGGTACCTTGTGCAAAGGTTTCGTTTCCATCATCTACCCGTATATATGTTTTTTATCGTTAATTCACTGCAAATCAAACCAGAGAGACTAATCCTGCCGTAAAATTCCCTCGATAAGCATGATACTACCGAAAATTTATATAACAACTATAGCCAAATTATCTCTGAGGTACGCTCTGGCGCTTTTTTTCTATATTATATCCCTGTTCGCCATATAAGATTCAGCTTACCCCACTGGACGATAAACTAAACCAAAACCACAAAGTCCCTAAAGATAGAGAGTAGCAAGACTATGCGCTTCAACCATCTATTCCGAGTTCTCACCTGTATTTTGCTATTAATGTTATGCCATCTCACTCGCGCTGAACCCATGCTCAACGGTATTGGCGTGCATCAGGAATTGGGCCGGGAAGTATTTATCGGCGCACTCTATTCTGAATCACTTAGCAATGATGCCGATACCCTGATGAATAATGCCCAGCCAATGCGCATGGAGTTGAAAATAGTGGCTCCAGATGGGTTAACTACACGCCGCTTTAGCCGCATGTGGATTGAAGGTATGGCCGTGAACAGCAAAGCGGATGTACTCACTGCGCAAGCCGATAATATGGTGAAGTTTGATGGTTTGTTTAAAGGCCGTTTCCTGAAAGATGACGTCATTACGTTCACCAACGTCCCGGGCAAGGGGGTCGATATTACAGTGAATGGCGTATTGCTTGGCAATATTAATGACAATGCGTTTTTTTCCATGCTGTTATCAACCTGGATAGGCAAGATTCCCCTCTCTTCCGATTATCGCGATAGCCTGCTTAAAGTCGGTGATGTGGATGCAGGTTTGCGTAGCCGCTTTAGCGCTATCTCACCAGCGGCAACACGCACAGCAGAAGTGAAAACCTGGACTGGCGCTCAGGTTGAGGTAAAAACGGCAGCAGTATCCTCAGCATCCAAATCCTCAGCAAGTGCAAAAGTAGAAGCCGCCGTGGTAGCAAAAACCGAGCTGCCTAAATTGGAAGTTCCCACACTTGAAAAACCCGCACTGGATATTCCAGTTCCTGTAACACAAGTAGAAAAACCTGCGTCTGTCGCATCGGTATCGGTTAGCAGTTCCGCTAAACCAGTAACGGTTGCCGCGGCAAAAGTTGAAGAAGAAGAGGACGAAGGTCCGGCATTAACAGCACAAAGCCTGTTGGCGCGTCAGTTTTATGTATCTGATGCCATCAAAAAAATCCGCAGCAAAACCAAATATCCGCAACGCGCATTGGATCGCGATCAGGAAGGGAGCGTGCGTGTTGCTATCGTTATCGATCGCGAAGGTACTGTGCTCAGCACCAATTTGTTAGAGACCAGCAAGTTTGATTTGCTAAACAAAGAAGCACTTGAAGCGGTAAAACGCTCTGCGCCTTTCCCCGCATTGCCGGCAGAAATCGCAGGTTCCCGCTTTGAATTTACGGTGCCTATGCGCTGGACCTTACCAAAATAAAATATTACGAACCGACGCCCACAAAAAAGCCACCTTTGCGGTGGCTTTTTTGTGGGTGACACATTAACTCTTTAGCTTAATTGGCGTAAGCGCTGCTCTATCACCTTGTGGATTCCACTGCGCTCCAGGGTGGAGTGCTCTGCCAGCCGATCCAAATGGATAGCATGCAAGTGCAGGCAAGGAGTTGATGCATCCAATTCACGTAAATCTCCTTTCATCAATACTGGTAGAAAGGGTTTATGGGGCGGAAGTTTTTGACGAACAATATTCAAGCCCATTTGCAGCGGTACTGCGCGATATTTAACGGTGCCGCTGCGAAACGGAATACGCAAAAACAAACAGGGGCGCGCTTGGTAAACACCGGGAATTATTTCCATCCCCGTGGGGGTAACTGCATCGGAGGGGATACCGTTGAAGGTGTCATGAGGCATATAGGGATTCGGCAAAATCACCAACTTGCGATCCTCTTCCTTGGGGAAAAAAATATTGTAGTTGGTGTAGAGCTGCTCCACTGAGCTGGAATAGACGCAGAGTTTATTTTCAAACCCCATAACAAAATCCACCGCCCGCTGGCGCTGGTTAAAGGCATCCAAGTCCCAAATAAGATCCTTATTGTCGGAATCTGCTGTCAAGGTTGAACCTGTTTTGGTTGATGATGGTAATGGCCTGAGTATAACCGAGCACAAGGCGGCTAACATCCAGCTTAGCAGTCCAACGCCTCGACCTTCGCCAGAATCCAACGAATTTGCGTTAATCCACTTTCACTGAGCAAAAAGCCAGCGCGCGTATGGCCAAGATATTCCTTTTCATCAATCGCCGCGCAGGCATCGCGAAAGGGTTCTAACTCAGGGCAATGGCGAAACGATGAGGACAAAAAAATCGCCCAATCATTTTCACTGGCCTGTCCAACTAATACCTTTTGCAACAGCTCGATCAGATCTTCCCTGGTCATTTGGTAGCGCGGCGTTTTCACCCACAGCAATATCCCTATAACACTCAGGAACACGGCCAGGGTGATAAAAAATACGAGCATCGTTATTAATGCTCACGGGTCGCGCGGAAGACCACATCAGGATGCCGCTCCTGGGTGAGCGATAAATTTACCCGCGAAGGTGCTAGGTAAGTGAGGTGCCCACCGCCATCGAATGCCAAATTTTCTGCGCATTTGCGATTAAACTCCTCCAGTTTTTTCGGATCAGTACAGTCGCACCAACGCGCCGTGGTTACATTGACCGGCTCATAAACCGCTTCCACTTTATATTCATCTTTCAAGCGATAAGCTACCACTTCAAATTGCAGAACACCCACAGCCCCCACCACGATATCGTTATTGTTAATAGGGAAAAATACTTGTGTCGATCCCTCTTCCGATAACTGTTGCAGACCTTTTTGCAGTTGTTTCATTTTGAGTGGATCTTTCAGGCGGATGCGGCGGAATAATTCCGGTGCAAAGTGCGGAATACCGGTGAACTTCAAACTTTCGCCTTCCGTAAAGGTATCGCCGATTTGAATAGTGCCATGGTTATGTAAACCAATAATATCACCCGCAATCGCTTCATCAACTGCACTGCGGTCACCCGCCATAAAAGTCACCGCATCGGCAATTTTTACATCCTTACCCAAACGCACATGCTTCATCTTCATGCCTTGCGAATAGGTACCGGAGCAGATGCGCATAAACGCAATGCGGTCGCGATGTTTGGGATCCATGTTGGCTTGAATCTTAAAAATAAAACCGCTGAATTTTTCTTCACCCGGTTCAACCAATCGTTCGTGAGTCGCGCGCGCGCGCGGTGTCGGTGCCCATTCAACAAAACCATCCAGCATTTCGCGCACACCAAAGTTACCCAGAGCAGTACCAAAAAATACCGGTGTCATACGGCCTGCGAGATATTCACCCAAATCAAATTGGTGCGTTGCACCGCGCACAAAATTTATTTGCTCGCGATAATCTGTAGCATAAGCACCCATAAATGCAGTGGCTTCGGCACTGTCCAAACCTTTTATTTGAACATCATCCGGAATAGTGTGACCAAACCCCTGCTGATACACATGGATCACATCGGTATAAAAATTATAAACACCAAGAAATTCTTTACCGCTCCCCAATGGCCAGTTAATCGGTGCTGCAGTAATTTTTAGTACGTTTTCAATTTCATCGAGCAGCTCAACCGCATCGCGGCTTTCACGATCCATTTTGTTGATGAAGGTTAAAATCGGCGTGTCACGCAGGCGACAGACTTCCATCAATTTAATGGTGCGGTCTTCTACACCTTTTGCGCCGTCGATCATCATCAATACAGAGTCCACGGCGGTGAGAGTACGATAAGTATCTTCCGAGAAATCTTCGTGGCCGGGTGTATCTAGTAAATTGACGATGCGGTCTTTATAGGGAAATTGCATCACCGAGGAGGTCACGGAAATTCCGCGCTCTTGCTCCATGGTCATCCAATCTGATTTAGCATGTGGGCCGCGCTTGCCTTTGACCGAACCCGCTAATTGAATGGCATTGCCCCACAGCAATAATTTTTCCGTCACCGTGGTTTTACCGGCATCCGGGTGGGAAATAATCGCAAAGGTGCGACGCTTGGCGAGTTCAGCAGTTAAATTAATCATAAAAATATCGCGTCAAAAGAGAAAAATAAAAAGATACAAAAGAAGTGCGGGAATTATACCCTGTGAGTTTTCCTTGGTGGAAAGCTCTGGCGGAGAATTATCAGCGTGCTATGGCTCAGCAGGTGCAGTTTGTTGATGGATATGTTTTCTTAGCCACAACCACGCCCATAGGCCGAGCAGAAGATTGGCGAGTGCAGTCGCCACAAAAAGCCCCGTCATGCCCCACCAATGTTGTCCCAGCCAAGCCAGTGGCAAATACACGTAAAGCACACGGCCGGCAGATATCATCATCGCAGGCCAAGGGCGCCCCAAACCATTGAACGCCGCGTTGACCGCCATCACCAAACCATAGGCGCCATAACTGATTGGGACAATCATCAGATAGGTTGCGGTGATGGTGACAACTTCGGCGTGGTCGCCAAACAAACCCGCAATCTCTGCACCCAAAAAGCCCAGTACGACCGCCAATAACACACCAAAAACCAAACAAAAAACCGTGAGTACACGCAGCGCTTCATATAAACGCTCGAGTTTTCCCGCACCGAAATTTTGCCCGAAAAACGGACCTACTACGCCGGAAAGTGCGTAGAAAACAATCAGCGCCAAAGGTTCGATGCGCATGGCAATACCCAGTGCTGCCACCGCGTCGGTACCATAGGCGGCAACCATCGCAACCACAATCGCACTCGCAAACGGGATAATGACGTTAGCGACCATGGCAGGTACACCCACTTCCACAATCGTCATCCAGGATTTTTTCAGTTTTTCCCAAGGCAAAAATGGATTGACCAGCATGTGGACGCGCGCATGCAAAATATAAAGCGCAACTATCAGCATTAACGCGCGGGTAATTAAGGTGGCTAGTGCAGCACCTTGTAAACCTAATGCCGGAAAACCAAACAACCCGAAAATCAGAATAGGATCAAGCAACACGTTGAGCAGCGCAGCGCCGCCCATCAAATAGCCCTGCACTTGGCTCATACCCATTGCACGCAAGGCAGACAGGCACACCATAGGCACCATCAAACAGGGTGCACTGAAATACCAAATAGACATGTAGGAGCGAATCAGTGGAATCAAATCCGGTGTTGCGCCCAAGGCGAGAAACAGGGGTTCAAGCGTGAGCCATCCCAATAAGCACACGCTCGCGGAGATGATAAACGTGAGGCTCATGGCATCGGTAGCAAGCCGCCGCGCCTTGTTGGAATCGCCCTCTCCAATCGCTCTGGCCACTGCAGATGAAGTACCCGCGCCCAAGCCAATCCCCAAACTCGTGAGCACCATAATAATCGGGAAAGTGAAGCTCAGGGCGGCCAAGGGTTCGCGCCCCAATTGGGCGATGAAAAAGGTTTCGATCGCATTAAGCGACATGGTTGCCATCAACCCCCACACCAGAGGCAATGCCAGAATTTTTAGCTGTTCAGAGACCCGTCCTTCGGTAAGGGTTGCTGGTAAGGGGGTTGTCATAAACGCGGCCGGTTGCTGTAACCAAGAAAAGGCGATCAAAAAATGGCGTGCAGTATACACCAGTCCCCATGCGAGGCTCCGCTTCAGGCAGATCGGAGCGCGACAAAGTGTCGCACCACCGATTTCCCGCCAAAGCAGTTTGCACTGCATCAGTTCGCTATAATCCACCTCATCTACCCGTCTGGTACAGGGATTCCAATGCCTCACAAGACTATAATCAATGCGCCCTTCACCTTGGCCGGCCACGCGCAGCACTTGGGCTACTGGGTGATTATCCGCACCTTGATTTTGATTTGCCTCGGTATCGCTGCCGTTGTCTTTTTGTGGGATGGCACGGTCAATCTGCCGTTTACTGAAATTCTCGCTGCACTGGTTATCCTGACGAGTGTCAACCTACTAACCTTCGCGCGTTTGCGCAAACCTTTGCCGGTAACCCAGTTGGAATTTTTTATCCAACTGTTAGTCGATTTGATCTGTTTAAGCGCAGTGTTTTATTTTAGCGGCGGCGCCAACAATCCGTTTGTGTCTTATTTTTTAGTGCCTATCTGTATTTGTGCGGCAACCTTAAGCGGCACCTATACAATAGCTATTGCCAGTTTGAGTGTGCTGAGCTATTCGCTGTTGTTATTTTTTCATATCCCTTTGCCAATACTCTCACCGCACCACCATCAAGCAGACAACTCAATCAACTTGCATGTGATGGGAATGTGGTTGAACTTTTTTATCAGCGCCTGTTTGATTACTTACTTTATTGTGAAAATGGCGCGCGACTTGCGCGCACAAGAAGCGCAGCTAAATCGCTGGCGTGAAGACCAATTACGCGATGAGCAAGTAATGGCCGTAGCCACACTTGCTGCAGGAACTGCCCATGAACTGGGCACACCTTTATCAACCATGAAACTCTTGCTCAGTGAGTTGCGCACTGAATACAAAGACATTGATCCGCTGCAAAAAGATCTGCATTTATTGCAGGAACAGGTCAACCAATGTGCCAATACCTTGCGCGAATTGGTTGCCACTGCTGAGCAAACCAAAGACGGGCAATTACCCAGCGACAATATCAGCAACTACTGCAATACCTTAATTGAGCGTTGGAAAATTATGCGCCCCGATGTCATCGCTACAATTAATATTGCCCCTAATCAACCAGAAACGATTGTGCAATTTCATCCAACTATTGCCCAGGCAATTATTAATCTCTTGAATAATGCCGCCGATGCCAGCCCGCGGGATATCGAAATTGAAATCCATTGGAATACACAAAACATGCAGTGGACAATTAAAGATAGCGGGGCAGGAATTGCTGAAGAGGTGACTGCACATTTAGGCAAATCGTTTATCTCTACCAAAACCAAAGGGCTCGGGATTGGTCTGCTGCTAACGCAGGCTACGATTAATCGCTACGGTGGAATTGTATCGCTTCATAATCGCGTACCGCGCGGCACGATTACACACCTCGAATTACCTATCACACTTGTATCACCGACAGAGCCAAGCGTACTATGAAAGTAACGAGCACCGATTTTTTAATCGTAGATGATGATCCAACCCTCGCGGGCATGCTTGAACGCGTACTGCAAAGACGGGGCTTTTCTACAGTATCGGCAAGCGATGCAGGCCAAGCGCTACAACTAGTGAACAGCGTTAATTTTGAGCGGGCCATTGTCGATTTAAAATTGGGCAGTGATTCAGGCCTGCAATTAATCCGCGAATTAAAATTGCGTCAACCGGAAATAGCGATAGTGATGTTGACCGGTTATTCGAGCATTTCAACCGCCGTCGAAGCAGTAAAATTAGGCGCAGTAAATTATTTATGCAAGCCCGCAGATGCCGATGAAATCCTTGCCGCTTTTGGTGAGCAAAAACAGCAATCAGCTACAGAGCCAACTTATACGCCGCTCTCAATTGATCGTTTGGAGTGGGAACATATCCAAAAAATATTGCAGGAAAATGATGGTAATATCTCAGCCACAGCAAGGGCGCTAGGTATGCATCGCCGCACACTGCAACGCAAACTGCACAAACGCCCGGTCAAACACTAACGCCAGTTAAAGAGAGTTACAAAAGCTGCCGCGCCATCAAGAGCGCATCTTCATGGCCATTAGCGGTAGGGTAATAATTTTTGCGTTGGCCAACCTCAAAAAAATCTTCTCTTTCATAAAGTGCAATTGCTTTGCGATTAGATATGCGCACTTCTAAAAATAACATATCCGCTTTTGCTTTAACGCAATTCACTGCATGGGCCAATAAGCACTGACCTATTCCTTTGCGCTGGTAAACAGGTGAAACTGAAATATTCAGTAACTCTGCATCACCACCACCGTGAGTAACTACGACGTAGCCCACCAAAATACCTTTGTGTTCTGCCAACCAGCATTTTTGCCGTCCATTCAAACAGTCTTCAAAACTGGATTGTCGCCAAGGATGAGAGTGGGCACTGCGCTCAAGCGCCATTACATGCGGAATATCCTCCGCCGTAATTAAACGGAATTGCAATGCCAAGCCAGTATAGGTTTCGCACGCAAGGGAAATTTCTTCGGTCATTGTTTTAATTTCGTTTAAGAGCGACAGGGTCGGGATGAATTACGGCAGACAAGCCCATAGTTTGGACTT
>Ga0307408_100000908_pt1 | contig 23248 bp, 22 predicted proteins | sample 322Cmetagenome_FD_202116 | JGI IMG/M metagenome (GOLD analysis project Ga0307408, IMG submission 202116) | Maize rhizosphere microbial communities from greenhouse at UC Davis, California, United States - 322HYB-C-3 | ecosystem: Host-associated > Plants > Roots > Rhizosphere > Soil | place... | reverse complement strand
GCATTATACGGGCTTTTTGCCTGTTTACATATTCATCGGTTTGTTGCAGGCTTAAGTTAAAGTGCTATAACATAAACAACGTCTAAGTTACGGATATAGATAGAAAAATGGGCATTTTAAGTTTCCTCGATAAGAAGGCAAAGCCGGTGGTCGGGTTGGACATTAGTTCCACTTCGGTCAAATTGCTTGAGCTCAGCCGCAGTGGCGATCGCTACCGCGTTGAGTCCTATACCGTAAAAGCGCTACCACCTAATGCGGTGGTGGAAAAGAATATCGCTGACCCTGCCGCTGTAGCGGAGGTTGTCAGGTCCATGGTCAAACAATCCAAAACCAAGCTTAAACATGCGGCGGTTGCCGTTGCTGGCTCGGCGGTGATCACCAAAATGATCGATATGCCGATGGATTTGAACGACGACGCCATGGAAAGCCAGATAGCGGCAGAAGCCGATCAATACATTCCCTTCCCTCTTGAAGAGGTTGCTCTTGATTTCGAAGTGCAGGGTATTTCCCCTCGCAATCCCGATCAGGTAGAGGTGCTTCTGGCTGCATGCCGTCGTGAGAATGTTGAAGTGCGCCAGCAAGTATTGGCCGATTCCGATTTAATCGCCGAGAAAGTGGATATTGAGGCCTACTGCATGGAGCGCGCCTTTGAGCTGATCGCCGAGCAACTGGAGGATCAGGAGGGGCAGGTGGTCGCGATTATCGATATCGGTGCCACCATGACGACATTGAGCGTGTTGGTGGATGGTAAAACGGTTTATACCCGTGAGCAGTTGTTTGGCGGTCGCCAATTGACCGAAGAAATTCAACGTCGGTATGGCTTATCGCGTGAAGAGGCTGGTCTGGCCAAGAAACAAGGTGGTCTGCCCGACGACTACGAAATGGAAGTTCTTACCCCTTTTAAAGACGCAGTGGTGCAACAGGTTACCCGCTCGCTGCAATTTTTCTTTTCTGCCAGTCAGTACAACGATGTGGACTACATCATTCTCGCTGGCGGCGTTGCGTCGCTAGAAGGGTTGGTGGGTTTGATCGAAGAAAAATTAGGCACGCAAACGGTGGTGGCCAACCCCTTTGCGCGCATGTCAGTTTCATCCAGAGTGAACGCGGTTTCGCTTGCGAACGACGCTCCTGCATTGATGATTGTTACCGGTTTGGCAATGAGGAGTTTTGACTAATGGCCAAAATTAACTTATTGCCTTGGCGCGAAGCCTATCGGCAAGAGAAGAAACGCGAATTCCTGGGGATTATTGGCGGCATTGGTTTGGCTGCAGCATTTGGTGCTTATCTTTGGGTGTCGAGTGTGCAATCAGCAATTGAGAACCAGAATGTCCGCAATCAATTGCTCAATCAGGAAATTGCCAAGCTTGACGCACAGGTAAAAGAAATTAGCGAGATTAAAAAGGTGCGTGATGACTTGCTGGCGCGCATCAAAGTGATTACCGATCTTGAAGGTACTCGCCCTGTCATAGTCCGCTACTTCGATGAGCTGGCGAGAGCTATTCCAGATGGTGTTTGGATCAGCTCAGCAGAGCGTAAGGGGAATGTGGTGACTATCGAAGGCGTGGCTGAATCTTACAATCGAATCGCCAGTTTCCTACGCAACCTTGAGGCGTCTGATTGGTATGCATCGCACAATTTGATTTCTGTAGATGCTGCTCCAGAGGAGGGTGAGGATGCGAGTAAATTCAAAATGACCGTTGAAACCTCTGCGCCGGTTGACCCTGCTGCTGATCCTGCAAAAACCACAGGGGGGGCAAAATAAATGTCGTTTCAGGATACCCTCGACCAGCTTAAAGAATTTGATGTAAATAACATCGACTTCGAAAAAATTGGTGTCTGGCCTTGGCCAGCTAAAGTGTTTGTTTGTTTGCTACTGATTGCGGTGGTTTTCGCGGGAACTTACTACTTGAAAATCAGCGATTTAAATTTAGAACTTGAATCTGTTGCCGCGCAAGAGCAGACCTTAAGAGGTACTTTTGAAAAGCGCAGTTTTGAGGCTGCGAATCTGGATGCCTATAAAGCGCAGATGGAAGAAATGAAAGTCACTTTTGACTCTTTGTTGTCGCGCTTGCCTGCAAAAACCGAGGTTCCGGGGTTGTTAGAAGATATTGGTACGCGTGGCAGTGAGAGCGGACTTACCAATATCAATATCAATTTCCAACCGGATGTGGTGGCAGAGTACTACATTGAGGTTCCTATTAATATATCTGCCGACGGCGGTTATCACGACATGGGTGGTTTTGTCAGTGGGGTGGCAGGTATGCCGCGTATTGTGACTTTGCATGATTTCTCGATTACTGCATCTAAAGAAAATAAAACGTTGAGCATGAAAATTTTAGCGAAAACTTATCGCTATAAGTCTCAGGAGGCCGCGAAATGAAACGGTCACTGTTAATGACACAATTGGTTTGCATGCTGGCGCTAGCAGGTTGCGGCCAGTCCTCTCAGCAGGACTTGATTGATTTTATGGAAGAAACAAAGCGCAGGCCTAAAGGGCAAATAGAACCGCTACCCACATTTAGTCCTTATCAGCCATTTACCTACAGTGCTATGACTTTACGTAGCCCGTTTGAAAAACCTATTCCGATAGATGAATCGGCGGCTAAAGGTGGACGCGCAGTCGCGCCGGATCTAACAAGGGAAAAAGAGTTTCTTGAAGGTTTCAATATTACGTCGCTCAAAATGGTCGGCACTATTAGCAAAGGCGGCCAGTTGTGGGCGCTTATCGACGATGGTGCAAATAGTGTAGTGCCAGCAACTGTTGGAAATTACTTGGGAATGAACCACGGCAAAATAGTATCCACCAGTTCAACGCAAATTGAAGTGATGGAAATTGTGGGTGATGGTTCCAATGGTTGGGTTGAACGTCCCAGAATTATTAAATTAGAAGAGAAGGAATAAGCGGACATGTGTGCTCTATTCACTCCGGGGTTGAATATGCGTAAATTTGTTGTGGTATTTGTTGGGTTGGTGATGTCGCCTTTCTCATTGGCAAGCACACTGAATGAAATTAATTTTTTCCAGTTGCCAGGAGAACGTTTTGAAGTGCGTATGTCCTTCGATACACCACCACCTCAACCCAAAGGTTATACCATTGAAAAACCAGCGCGTATTGTGCTCGACTTTCCTGAGGTGGTCAGCGGGCTGAAAGAGCGCCGTTTTCCGCTTGCAGTCGATAATGGCCAGAGCGCGATGGTGTTGACCAGCGAAGGTCGCACCCGCCTGATTTTAAATCTCAATGATCTGGCTTCATACACAACGCGCACTGATGGCAATAGTTTTATCGTCGAGGTTGGTGCAGCAAAGGGTGCTGACTCTGGGCAAGCCAGTCGTCCTGCCGTCGAAGTTGCTACCAAGTCCACATTTAAAGAAAACGATGCCATCGGCAATCAAACCAGGATCACCAATATCGATTTTCGCCGCGGTACCGCTGGTGAAGGGCGCGTCATCGTGACCCTATCTAATCCCAAAGTGAGTGCTGATATGGTGGGCACAGGCGCTGGTGTGAAATTATCGTTTAAGGATGCATGGTTGCCGCCAGAGTTGCGCCGTCGTTTGGATGTGGTTGACTTTGCAACTCCCGTTTCTTTGGTTAGTGCTACTCAGGAAGGTGAGAGTTCTGTGCTTAATGTCAGTGCAGGCGGCGATTTTGACTATCTCGCCTATCAAACAGATAACGAATATGTATTAAGCATTAAACCGCTGACAGAACAGGAAAAGCAGGAAAAGAAAAAAGATTTTGAATATACCGGTGAAAAATTATCACTTGATTTCCAGGATATTGAAGTTCGTGCCGTATTGCAGATTATTGCTGATTTCACCGAGTTAAACTTGGTGGCGAGCGACACTGTGCAAGGGCGTATTACCTTGCGTTTGCAAAATGTCCCATGGGATCAAGCATTAGAAATGGTGCTTAAAAATAAAGGTTTGGATAAGCGTCAGGTCGGTAACGTATTGATGGTTGCTCCAGCGGCAGAAATCGCGGAGCGCGAGCGTCAGGAAATTACCACCAAGAAGCAACTCGAAGAGCTTGCTCCGTTAAGAACAGAATATATCCGTGTGCGTTATGCCAATGCCAAAGAAATGTTTGAGCTGTTCCGTGGCGGTGGCGGTGGCGGTGGCGGTGGCGGTGGTGAGGGTGGTAGCCGTGCAACAGGAAGTGTGCTGTCTGAGCGCGGTCAGGGTGTGGTGGATGAGCGTACTAACTCCATTATTATTACCGATACAGCGGAACGTATTGAGGCCTTCAAACGTTTGGTTGATCAGATCGATGTTCCGATTCGCCAGGTTATGATTGAGGCACGTATTGTGATTGCTAACACCGATTTTGAGCGTGAGTTGGGGGTGCGTTGGGGAGGGGCTGGCTTTAATGCGAATAATAGTAGGATTATTGATTTTGCAGGCTCACAGGAGGGCTTGGATGATGAAGATGGGACAAGTCCTTATAGTTGGTGGCACCCCGGTCCGGATGATGATGATAATTCGCTCAATATCACAGAAAATAATGTGGTAGATATGGCGGTAACCAACACAAGTGCAGCTACTGCAGCGATAGGTGTCCTTACTGACAACACCTATCTTGATCTTGAGTTGAGTGCTTTAGAGACATCCGGTTATGCCGAGATTGTGTCCCAGCCTAAAGTGATCACCAGCGATAAACAGTTGGCAATTATCAAGTCTGGTAAAGAGATTGGCTTTTTAGAGACTGCGCCTAGTGGTGGTACTACAACTGGTTTCCGTGAGGCTGTATTGAAGTTGGAGGTAACTCCGCAAATCACACCAGATAACCGTATTATTATGGATTTAAATGTATGGAAAGACTCAGTTGCTACAATTGAGGTTTCGGGCCGCCCCACTTTAGATATAACGCGTTTACAAACTAAGGTCTTAGTTAATAATGGTCAGACTGTGGTGTTAGGGGGAGTTTTCTCAATAGAGGGGCTTAAGGGCGAGACTAAAGTTCCTATATTAGGGGACATACCCTATCTCGGTCGTTTATTCAAAAAGACTGTGGATAATCAATTCAAAACTGAATTGCTGATTTTTGTTACTCCCAAGTTGATGTCGGATACCCTTGTAAACTAATGCGTAAACCCAATGTCTTTCTTGTCGGCCCAATGGGGGCCGGCAAATCTACGATAGGCCGTTTGTTGGCTGCAGAATTAAACCTTAGTTTTCGCGATAGCGATCGTGTTATAGAAGAACGCACAGGTGCCGATATTCCCTGGATCTTTGATATGGAAGGTGAGGAGGGGTTTCGCGAGCGCGAGACTGCGGTATTACTGGAATTGGCCAATGAGCGCGATGCAGTTATTGCCACTGGTGGTGGAATAGTATTGCGTGCACAAAATCGTGAAATGATGAAATCTTCAGGTTTTGTATGTTACCTCACGGCGTCTATTGATCAACTGGTTGAACGCACGGCGCGCGATAAAAAACGTCCCCTGCTGCAAGTCGAAAATCCGCGCCAGAAAATTATCGATTTGCTCGCTTTGCGCGATCCGCTTTATCACGATGCTGCTGATTTTGTTGTGAATACTGATCGCCGCTCTCCGAAGGCTGTCGCACAGGAAATTGCATCGCTCGTGCAGGATGCTTGATCCATCCAGATTCTTTCTTCAGCTGTCTACTTTTCCCTGCATTCCCCATCTCTGATATCAGCCGCACTTTGTGATAAAGTGCGGCTGTTTTCTATATCTCAGTAAAAGGCGCTTTTTATGCAGGTTTTAACCGTTAATCTGGATGACCGCAGCTACCCAATTTATATCGGCGAACACTTGTTGGCGAAGCCGGAGCTTGTTCGTCAGCATATTCGCGGACGTCAGGTGTGTGTGGTAACTAACGAAACTGTAGCACCTCTTTATCTCGATACACTTTGCTCTGCCCTCGGCGATTATCAAGTTGACAGCGTGATATTGCCGGATGGTGAAAGTCACAAAACCCTGGAAGTATGGGCCAGCATCTTCGATAAGTTACTGAGCGCGCGACACAACCGCACTACAACTTTAATCGCTCTCGGTGGCGGTGTTGTGGGTGATATGACTGGTTTTGCAGCTGCCTGTTATCAACGTGGCGTTGATTTTATTCAAATCCCAACAACTTTGTTGTCGATGGTTGATTCATCCGTTGGTGGCAAAACCGGTGTGAATCATCCCCTCGGTAAAAATATGATTGGTGCTTTTTATCAGCCTCTCTGCGTGCTTGCGGATACATCATTATTAACGACTCTACCTTCGCGTGAATTATCCGCGGGTATCGCAGAAATAGTTAAATACGGTTTGATTTCTGACTACGAGTTTTTCGTCTGGTTAGAAAATAATATGGATCAGTTGCTCGCGGGTGATATGGCAGCGCTTGCCTATGCGGTAAAACGCTCCTGTGAAAATAAGGCAGATGTTGTGGCACAAGATGAGCGCGAAGGCGGCTTGCGTGCGATCCTGAATTTAGGTCATACCTTTGGCCATGCCATTGAAACTGCGCAAGGCTATGGCAATTGGTTGCATGGTGAGGCTGTTGCGGCAGGGATGGTAATGGCAGCAGATTTGTCCTGGCGTCGCGGAGCTATTAATTCTGCAGAATTGGCGCGGGTAATTCACTTGCTGCAGCGTGCACATTTACCGGTAAAAGCACCGGCGGATATGACGCCCGCGCAATTTATGGAATTAATGGGTGTCGATAAAAAGGTTTTGGATGGCCGTTTGCGTTTGGTATTGCTGGAGTCTATGGGCAAAGCAATTATTACCAGCGATATTGATGCTGCGATGCTGCAATATACTTTTGAAGCGTGCAAAGCGAATTAATAAAACAGGTTACAAGAGACAGACATCATGACGAGAGAGTCACCGCTGCGTGCCCAGCCGGACAGTCGCCTACTCGATCACGGCGATTCGCAACAAGGTTATTTGTTTGATGAGCCTGATGATGAACATCCCGATGATCCGCTGTTGGCAGATTATCGCCAGCGTTATGGATTGTCAGAAGATCCTTTCGCGCATGATTACTCATTTCCCCTGTTTACCGGTGCAGGCCGCCGGCAGTTGCTGGACCAGTTATTACATCTCTGTCAATTCAGTAATAGTGTGCTTGCTGTGCTGGGGGAAAATGGCGTGGGCAAAACGCGTATCGCACACGCGTTTATGGATTCGCTGTCTGACCAGGATCAAATTTGTTTTTTAAGTTTGCGTTCTGGTCAGAGCCTCGAACAAATTTTGTTGTCGATTATTCAAGCTTTTGGTATAGAGACAAGTGATGTCCCTTCAACCGAAAACCTCTTGGCGAGTCTTGAAGCCTTTATCGCCGAAGAAGCTGTGTCTGACGATGATGGCCTGGCGGTTGTGGTATTGGATAATGCCCAGTTGCTGGATGACCAATCGATCTCTGTATTGACCTCGCTGCTTAACAACTTTCCTCAACAAAATCGCTTGCACCTCGCGCTGTTTGGTGAGCCACAATTAATGCATCGCCTGGAGCGTTTGAGCCCGGAAAATTTATTAATCAATGATTTCCATCTGCAGCCATTTGGTTTATTGGAGACCGTTGATTATTTAAATTTCCGTATGGAGATGGCCGATTATCTCGGCCCTGAAATTTTTACGGAATCGATGGTCGAACCATGGTGGCGGCAGACCCATGGGCAGTTAAGTGTATTGCATGAGTTGGCGCAGGAGCGTTTGCTCGAATCCGTAACACCTTCGTCGCCATCCAGCAAACGCCCTTTACCGGTAGTGCATATCATTGCCATATCCATGTTGATTGCGGTGGTAGGGGTGGCATTTTTGTATATGGGTGATGACAAAACACCGGCACCGACGAATTCCTCCCTGGCAAATTCAACCGCGCTGCCCGCGGCAACACCTCAACCGGCGACTGTGCAGCCAGCATCGGTAGCGCAAGCGGGTGTAGATAATAAAAATGCTGAATTAAGTTCTACCGATACGCCGGTGCAGCCATTGTTGCAGTCTTTGCCGCAGCCCTTGCAACCTAATCAACAAGTACCGCCGACAACACAGCCTGCACAAACGGTGCAATCAGCGGCATCGACGACTGTGACCAGTGACGAGATGCCAAAAGAGGAAGTTGTTCCTTTGGCACAATTGCCTACTGCACCGCCAAAGCAAACCCAGTCGGTGCCTGAGCCTATGCCGATCGCGCAAGCGAAACCTGTTGAGCTTGTCCCGCAGCCATCTGCACAGCCTGAAGTGAATATTGTTAAACCTGAACCGGAAATGGTGAAGCCAGCAGTAAAATCAGTCTCCACGGCAGCAATTGGTGCGGGTGCGCAAGAACGCAATATTTTGTCGTGGAAGCCAAGTGAATACACCATCCAATTGTTGGGCGTCAGCAGTGAAAAAGCGGCGCGGGATTTTGTTGCCGCCCAAGCGAACAAAAAAGATTTGTTGGTGTTCAAAAGCAAGCGCCAGGGCAAGGATTGGTTTGTAGTGATTACTGGCCGTTACACCAGTTCTGCCCAGGCGCGTCAGGCGATTGCCCGCTTGCCCGACGTCCAGCGCGATGCAGGCCCATGGCCGCGCGATATAAAAACGATCCAAAATGAAATTAAATCGGCGCTTTGATTTGGTGTAAAAAGTTCGGTGTAAAAAATTGGGACCATAAAAAACGCGGCATTTGCCGCGTTTTTTATGGAGAGTGAAAAATAAAAAATTATTCATCGCTTTCCAAAAGTTCACGATATTCGCTTGCATCGAGCGCTTCATCAAGCTCAGATAAATCATCGGGTTTTACGCGGAAAAACCAACCGTCATCGTAAGGTGAGCTGTTTACCGTTTCAGGTGCATCTTGTAGTGCTTCGTTAACGGCAATGACTTCGCCAGAAACCAGCGAGTAAATATCAGATGCTGCTTTAACGGATTCCACAACGCCCGCTTCTTCGCCCAGCGCAACGCGGGTGCCGACTTCGGGGGTTTCTACATAGACAACATCACCCAATGCATCCTGTGCATGATCGGTAATGCCGATGGTGACAGTGCCGTCTTCTTCAACACGCGCCCACTCGTGGCTGCTCAAATATTTCAGTTCTTTGCGAATATCGCTCATGGTGATGTTCCTGTACTGGGGCCTGTGGGAATTTTTTAACGATTAATTTTTAGATTCAGACTTTGGTTCAAATAATGGCTTTGCCATTGCGTACGAAATTGGGTGCGACTACTTCAACCATGACTTGCTTGCCGCGCATATCAACCTGGCAGTGAGCACCTATGCTGCGAGGCACGCGCGCTAAAGCAATAGAATAGCCCAAGCTGGGCGAAAATGTCCCGCTGGTGATTACGCCTTTTTCATCGCTACCGTCTACGGTGACGATTTGTTCCGCGCGCAATACACCGCGTTCGCGCAGTACCAATCCCACCAGCTTTTGAGTTGATCCTGCTGCCTTTTGCGTTTCCAATACCGCTCGGCCAATAAAATCGCGTGTGCTTGGTTGCCATGCAATAGTCCAGCCCATGTTGGCGGCAAGCGGCGATACGGTTTCATCCATCTCGTGGCCGTATAGGTTCATCCCCGCTTCCAGGCGCAAGGTGTCGCGTGCGCCCAAGCCACAGGGGGCAACGCCCGCATCGGCCAATGACTGCCATAAACGGACAGCGGCTTCATTGGGCAGCATGATTTCCAAGCCATCTTCACCGGTATAACCGGTACGGCCGATAAACCAGTCGCCTGCAGGCAAGCCCTGGAATACTTGCAGGCTGGCAATCACCGCCGCTTGTTCAGCGCTTACCAGTGATGAGGCGATGCGAATCGCCTCCGGGCCTTGTACTGCAATCATCGCCAGCTCAGCGCGCTCGGCGATAGTGACGGAGAAGGTTTGTGCGATCTGATTCATCCAGGCTAGGTCTTTTTCGCGGGTGCTGCAGTTTACGACCACGCGATACCAATCGCCCAGGTTGTATACGATCAGGTCGTCAATTACACCTCCTTCATGGTTCAGCATGCCGCTGTAGAGCGCTTTACCAAAGAGTGAATCGAGCTTGGCGATATCGTTGGCGAGCAGGTATTGCAGGTACGCTTTGGCATCGGCGCCCGTCACATCCACCACGGTCATATGGGATACATCAAACATCCCCGCCGATTGGCGCACCTTGTGGTGTTCCTCGATTTGCGAGCCGTAGTGAAGTGGCATGTCCCAGCCGCCAAAGTCCACGAGTTTGCCGCCCATGGCTTGATGGGTGGCATAGAGAGCGGTTTTGTTGCCCATTGGATTACCTGCACAGGAGGGTGGGTTGGAAAAAGGGCGCCATTCTAGGCGCGCGGGCAGTTACTGTCCAACGAATCGGCGCGGGCGATGATAATGCCTGCGCCGACAGGTCGATTAGCGCCCGTAATAGGCAGTAAAGCTGGCTTGGCCGATGCGATTGGCGTTGATCATGTAGCCGATCAGCGCGGCGGTAGCGTCAGCGGGGACGTCGATTTTCTCGGTCTTGAGCGCGTGCAGGGTAAAAATGTAGCGATGCGGTTTATCGCCCACTGGCGGGCAAGCGCCGCCAAAGCCGGGCGCGCCAAAATCCGTGCGGCCTTGCAGGCTGCCAGCAGGCAGTTTTTTACCATCGGCAGTTCCAGACCCTGCTGCTAACTTGGTCGTAGTGGCGGGCAGGTTATACACCACCCAGTGCCACCAGCCGGAGCCAGTAGGCGCATCCGGATCGTACACAGTGAGCGCAAAACTCTTGGTGCCTGCAGGTGCATTTGCCCATACCAATTCCGGTGAAATATTGTTGCCGGTGCAGCCAAAGCCATTGAATACGTGATCGGTACCCAGGGTGGATTCCGGTTTGATAGCCGGGCTGGATAAGGTGAAATCGGCCGCTGCAACCAGGCTATTTAAGGCCAGTGCACCGAATAATCCCAGTGCGATTTTTACACTGTGTTTGTTCAACATGGTTTGCTCCTTTCGTCAGTTCTGTTGAGGTTGTTCAGGTGTTACCGGAGTGTCTGCCGGTGCATCCGGTTTGGCGGTATCTTCATTGTCTTTTTCAGGATTGTCTTTGCGTTCGTCATCGACTTTTTCTTTCAGGCTTTGCATATCCGCCATAAATTCTTCCAGGCTGTGATCGCGGCTAATACGCACTGCCGGTGGATAAATGCGGCTCATATAAAGCTCATCCGATAAGTGATTGCTCGCTTGGTATTCCTTGGTCATGGTGATAGCGGAACCCAGGATCGCAATGGCCGCCAAGTAGATTTTTAAGCGGTTCGGACGTTTATTGCCGGCAGTCAGGAAATGGAAATACAGCACAATCGCGCAAATAAAAATAAGCGGATGTACGCTAAATGTGAGCAGCGCTTCCCAACTGAATGCATAGGCGACCAAGCCGCTGAGGTGTTCCCATAACTCCAGAAATGCCAGACCCGCACTGGCAATAAATAAATGGCGGCCAAAGCGTGCGTGGCCGGTAAACAGTTTGCCAAACAGCGCCCAGATTCCACTCCAACCAATGGCAAAACCAAACACACTGACCAGTTCCAGCAAGTATTTGCTGAGCGTGCCTTGATTGAGATCAGCGAGCCAGGTGCTCAGCAGGCCGGTCACTAACAGCAAGGCCAAACCGGTGAGCGCCGGTAACAAACCCTCCCAGCGATGGTTGGTTAAATCAGTCACTTCAGCGGCAACTTTGTAATCGGCCGTGCGTATGCGCAAGCGTGTGTGGCCGAGGCGATAAATATTATCGCCTCCCACCACAAAAAAATTCTCACGGGTATTGGCGTAAGTGATGCCGTTGTAACTGCCTAAATCCGCGATGATCAATTCATCCAGTTGATTCAATTCAATCTGCGCATGGTGTGCAGCTGTGTGTGGGTCATCGAGAATAATATCGTTGTCGTAAGCGCGGCCAATCGTGATCGGCAAATGCGTCACTTTAGTGCGATGCAACACTTCACCATCCGGTGTTAATTGCTCAACAAAAATGGAGTGGCTCATTGTGCGGCCTCCATTGTGTTGGATTCATTGTCTGTTGATTCAATTGTAGTTGTATCGCTCGCATCAGGTTTGATGGTGTCATCGGGTATCGGCTTTATTTCATCATCGCTTTTTGTGGTGCGATCAATGCCTTGCAAAAATTGGCTGATCAATTTCATGCCGTTGCTGTAAGAAACGCCCTGGATATTGATCATACTTTGCAAACTTTTTTCGCTGTCGTCGGTGCTGGCGGTAATCAGAGTGAAATCGTAAAGTCCCTTGAATTTGTGATAAGCCTCGGCGCACACCAGTGCGCGCAGCGAAATATTATTGTGCTTGATAAAATCTTCAGTGCAGGCGGCCGGTGTAATGGTTTCGCTTTTTGCTGTGCTATACACCTGTCCGTTAAACATATTGGTCGCGAGCTGTGCAAACTGCATGACATTGAGTTTTTTATTGTGTGCGTATTTGTGATGCATGCTGATGTGACCGGTTTGCATTTCACCGGACACAAAAATGGCTGACTCCATAGAGCAGTTGATACTGGCAATAGTGTAGGCTTTTTTCGCCGAGCTATCGGTGTTGCCCCAGCAGCGCACTTGATCAGATTCGCGCACGGGAACGCTATAGGGGCCGAGATCTTTGATGCTAAATGGTTTTTCCAATAATTTATCAACCATTACTGCTTGATGTTCCAGCAGTTGTTCGCCAATCACCGGTTTGAAATCCGTGGGTGGCGTCATATCCGCAGTCACGCGCGCTAGAAGTGCCTGTACATAGCGCACCGGCACTAAAAAACTCACCAGCTCGCCATCGCGCCGGTGCGCAACGTTTACACCGGCGACTTGCCCGTCAGCAGTGACGTTGGGGCCGCCACTCATGCCTGCGTTAACCGGGCCAGTAAACATCAGTTGGTCGGAAAAGCCGCGCGCGCTGATACCGTTATAAGTGCCTTCAGAAATGGTAAAGCCCAAATCGAGAGGGTTGCCGAGCGAATATAAATGTTGCCCTTGATTTAATTTCACCAGTGCAGGTTGTTCGCTGCCAGCGACAGAGTGCGGCACTTTGAAAAAACCACTGCCGTTGCGCGCAATACGCACTACGGCTAAATCATGCAGCACATCCACTGCGAGCAGTTCAAGCGCACCGCTTTTACCACTGGTGTCTTTGTACTCGCCGAAGTAAGTTTCCGGCTCCAATGCAATTTGCGAAACCACATGGAAATTGGTCACCACCAGATTGGAATTGCCAATCAAAAATCCCGAGCCAACCGAAGATTGGCTATTGCCATTTTTAAGCAGTACGCGCAATTGCAGCAAATCCTGCTGGGCAGAAGCGTAGAGCTGCTGTGCGGCCGATGAGGGAAGTGGTGGTGTGGTTTCAGCCAGCACGGGCAGGCTCAGGCCGACGGCCAGGACAATGGCACGGGTCAGCAGGCGATAGGAAAAGCTCATGAAAATCCTTGCAGCAATTAAGGTAAAAATAAAAGAGTCAGCATAAACGGCGCTTGGCGATAAATAAATCGTCGCGCTAAAAGCCCGATAATAGTAAAAGCCCAATAACGGTAAAAAGATACTAGCGGCTATTTCTGGATTGAGATAGAAAGATTTGCCCTGCTTGCCGCAAATGTTACATAGCGTGCAGTGTAATACACCTCTGCATCAGCTCCGGTTCAATCGCACCTACTTAGTGGTCTGGCGTTCGCGTTAGTGATCCGGCGTGCGCGTTAGTGATCCGGGGTGCGCGCCAGCGCCCAAATATCCACCTGTTGGGCGCCAGCTTTCATCAATAGTTCACTCAATGTGCGCGCTGTGGCCGTGGTGGTGACTACATCATCAATCAACGCAATCTTTGCCGTGCGAATTTTTAACGGATATGCCGGCTTTATGCTGAATGACTGGCGTAAATTTTTTAACCGCTCGGCACGGCTTAAGCCTTTTTGTGAGTGATGATAATGCTCTTGCTGGCAAGCCGATAGCACCGGAATATTCAAATGTTTACCCACCCAATAGGCCATCAGCTCACTCTGGTTAAAACCGCGCTGCCAGCGTTTGCGCCAGTGGATGGGTACCGGCACCAAAAAATCCGGCCGTTCACTATGTTGGCAAGTATCGGCCAGTAAACGTGCGAGCAACTTGCCGCTGCTCAATTGGCGCCGGTATTTAAACTGGTGGATTAGATGGTCGAGCGGATGCTCATAGCGAAAAGCGATGCTGGAGTGGCGAAAAGCCGGTGGCTTGTGCAGGCATTTGCCGCACAGGGGCGCATCGCTGGTGAGCGGCAAGGCGCAGCAACTGCATAAAAAGGGTTCGTGGTTCAGGCGCGGCAAGGCGGAATCGCATTCGGGGCAGAGCAATTGGTAATCGGCACTGGCGAGCCCGCATATCAAGCAGGGGGCTGGTAGTAGCTGGTCGAGCAGGTGGGTGAGGGTCAAGCGAAGCATAAGAATCCCTATCAGACACATCCTTGGTGGCCGCATTGTCGATATTGCCGTCAGGTTTGTCAAAATCCGGCTTGTAAACCTGAATTGGTCTTTTGGGTTGACAGCTTTTTTTGCTCGGTTAAGATGCTGTCATAGCCTCAAAACTCATGGAACGCATTTATGAACGCCAGCTTTGCTCCAACCATCAGGCACGATTGGACCCGCGCCGAAATCACTGCCTTGTTTGCACTGCCATTCAGTGACCTGATGTTTCAGGCGCAGAGCGTGCACCGCGCCCATTTCAATCCCAATGAGGTCCAAGTCAGCACCCTCTGCTCGATCAAAACCGGCGCCTGCCCTGAGGACTGTGCCTACTGTCCGCAATCGGCCCGTTACGATACTGGCCTTGAACGCGAAAAATTGATGGCAGTGGAAAAAGTGATTGAAGAAGCCAAAGCAGCCAAAGCCTCGGGCGCGACCCGCTTCTGCATGGGTGCCGCCTGGCGTTCACCCAAAAACAAAGATATGCCCTACGTGACCACCATGGTTCAGGGCGTTAAAGCCCTCGGGCTGGAAACCTGCATGACGCTCGGTATGCTCGACGAGTCGCAAGCGCAAGAACTCGCCGACGCCGGTCTGGATTACTACAACCACAACCTGGATACCTCGCCCGAATACTACGGCGAAATTATCACCACCCGCACCTACCAAGACCGTTTGGAAACCCTCGCCAATGTGCGTAAAGCGGGCATGAAAGTCTGCTGTGGCGGCATCGTTGGCATGGGCGAAGAAGAAAATGACCGCGCTGGCCTGCTGCAACAGCTCGCGAATATGCCGGAGCATCCGGAATCTGTACCTATCAATATGCTGGTAAAAGTCGGCGGCACACCGCTGGAAAATGAAGCGGATCTCGATCCCTTTGATTTTCTCCGCACCATCGCCGTTGCCCGTATTTTGATGCCGCAATCCCACGTGCGTCTGTCTGCGGGGCGCGAACAAATGAACGAGCAAACCCAGGCGATGGCTTTCCTCGCTGGTGCTAATTCGATTTTCTACGGCGAAAAATTATTGACCACGCCCAACCCTGAAGCCAACAAAGATATGCAATTGTTCAAAAAGCTCGGTATTAAGCCTGAAGCTTACGAAGTGCATGAGGATGAAAGCGAGCAGGAGGCATCGATAGTGCACCAGTTGCAAGAAGCGGCAATGGATTCGATGTTTTATAACGCAGCAAAATAATTTCTCTTTCAATCCTCGATTGATCAATGCGGCGGGTCGGTGCAGTTTTTAAAGTTGCGCTAACCCGCCCTACGTGTGCCTCACTCATGTCCTCTCATCTCGATCAAGTTCTTGCTCAAGCCCTTACCGAACGTCGTGCTGCGCATCTATACCGCACACGCAAATTATTGCAGTCACCGCAAACGCCGAACGTTATTGTTGATGGAAAAAATTATCTCGCGTTTTGCAGCAATGATTATTTAGGGTTGGCTAATCACCCGGATGTGATTGCTGCATTACAAAAATCAGCAGAACAATTTGGTGTGGGCAGTGGTGCATCGCATTTGGTCGCAGGGCATTCAAGTGAACATCACGCACTTGAAGAAGAGCTGGCTGCGTTTACCGGCCGCGCGCGCGCACTATTATTTTCTACCGGCTATATGGCCAATATGGGCGCAATTACCGCGCTGGTCGGGCAAGGTGATGCGGTCTTTGAAGATCGCTTAAATCATGCAAGCTTATTGGATGCCGGTTTATTAAGTGGTGCGCGCTTCCAACGCTTTTTGCACAATGATCTCGACAATTTGCAACACCGTTTGGATAAAACCGACGCACAGCGAAAATTAATTGTCGTCGATGGTGTATTCAGTATGGATGGTGATTGCGCGCCGCTGCCTGAACTCGCAGCTCTCGCACAAAAAAATAATGCCTGGTTGATGGTAGATGATGCGCATGGTTTTGGCTGTCTTGGTAAAACCGGTGCAGGCAGTGCGGAGCATTTTGGTTTAACGCAAGACCAGTTGCCGATTTTAATGGGAACGCTCGGTAAAGCCGCTGGTAGCTTCGGTGCTTTTATTGCCGGTAGTGAAACACTGATTGAAACGCTGATCCAATTTGCGCGCCCCTACATCTACACCACCGCAATGCCACCCGCCGTCGCTGCTGCCACGCGCGCGAGTTTGCGTTTAATCCAAACCGAACGCTGGCGGCGTGAACATCTCAACAACTTAATTGCGTATTTTCGCGCGGGCGCTCAGGCGCTGAATTTACAATTGATGGATTCATTTTCGCCCATCCAGCCGATTGTTATCGGCGATGAAGCCAGAGCCTTATTGATATCGCAAAAATTGGCCGAGCGCGGCATTTTAATTATTGCTATTCGCCCTCCCACAGTTCCTGTTGGCAGCTCGCGTTTGCGCATCACATTTTCTGCAGAGCACAGCATTGCACAAGTGGATCAATTATTAACGACACTGGCGGACGTTATTGATGGCGTGGTGCACGAGGTCGCGCATGATTAATCTCGTGTTAATTCACGGCTGGGGCTGTGATAGCCGCACCTGGCAACCGGTATTGGAATCCTTGCAAACTTTCGCGTCCATAACGTTAATCGATTTGCCCGGCTTTGGCGCAGCTGAACCCCTGCCAAATTTTTCATTGGATGCAGTGCTCGATAACATTGCCGCGCAATTACCACAAGATGCAGTTGTCATGGGTTGGTCGCTTGGCGGCATGCTTGCTGTGCAATTGGCTGCGCACTCTCCCGAGCGTATCCGCGCAGTCATCACGCTGGCGGCGAATGTGAAGTTTGTGGCTGCGGCGGATTATCCCACCGCTATGCAGCGCGCCATCAATCGCCAATTTAACCAGGGTTTTGCGCAAGACCCGCAAGCGACCATGAAATTATTTTGCGGCTTATTGGCGCAGGGTGATGCAGACGAGCGTGCCCTGTTAAAACAATTGCGCCGCAATGACACAAGTGCAGTAACCGATAATTGGTTACAAGCACTACAGTTGTTGGCGGCGTTGGATAACCGCGCCGCTTTTGCACAGCTGCTACAGCCGGGTTTGCATTTGCTGGCGGATAATGATGCGTTGGTTCCAGTCGCTGCTGCAGAATCGATGCGGCAAATAAATCCGCGCCAGGAAATCAAAATATTTGAAAATACTGCACACGCGCTGCACTGGAGTAAGCCACAAGCAATGGTCGAATCTGTCGCCCGGTTTTTGAAAGAGCATCTTGTTGTTGGTGAGGGATTAAATCAGCACTTGGATAAAAAAAAGGTTGCCCAATCCTTTAGTCGCGCCGCACCCACTTACGATTCGGTGGCGCAATTGCAGCGCGATATAGGTGCGCAATTATTTGCGTACTTGCCCAATGCGTTACCGCTGCGATCAGTAGTGTTGGATGTTGGTTCGGGAACGGGATTTTTTACGCGGCAGTTGGCAACAAAATATCCTGAATCACAGATTGTAGGTTTGGATATTGCAGAAGGTATGTTGCGTTACGCAGCTCAGCAGCAAAAAAAAATAGCTTGGTTGTGCTCAGACGCAGAGTTGTTGCCTTTAGCTGACAATAGCGTCGATCTTATTTTTTCCAGTCTTGCAATCCAATGGTGCAATAATTTGCCGCAATTAATGGCTGAGTTGGCACGTGTACTTAAACCGGGTGGTCAAGTGCATATTGCAACGCTCGGACCGCAAACATTGCATGAATTAAAATCTGCATGGCAGCAGGTTGATGATTATGTGCATGTGAATCGGTTTCAATCGCTGCAAAGCATTATCTCTGCGGTTCAGTCGGCGCATTTGGCAGCGAGTGATGTGCAGCAAGAAAATCGTACATTGCATTATGATCGCTTAAACGAATTAACTCGCGAGTTAAAAGCCTTGGGCGCACATAATATTAATTCAGGAAAGCCAGAGGGTTTAACCGGGCGCTCGCGCTTACTCGCATTTAAAACTGCGTATGACATATTTCGCTCGGCGCAAGGCTTACCTGCAACCTACGAAATCATATATTTAACGGCAAATAAAGCGGCGGCACCTAAACATCATGGCTAGAAAAACATTTTTTATCGCAGGCACGGACACCAATGTTGGAAAAACGTTAGTGGCAGCGGGTTTGTTGGCTGCAGCAAAAAACCACGGTTTGACGACTGCGGCATTAAAGCCACTCGCTGCGGGCTGCGAAAAAACCGACGCTGGTCTGCGCAATGCTGATGCACTCTTGTTGCAGTCGGTTATCACGCAGCCATTGGTGTATGAACAAATAAATCCTATCGCGTTGGAATCTGCCATTGCCCCACATATTGCTGCGCAGCAGGAGAAACGGATTCTATCGGCAGATCGGATTGCAGGATTTTGTCGCGGCAGTTTGAATCAGGCCGATTTTACCTTGGTGGAGGGAGCGGGCGGTTGGCGCGTGCCGTTAAATCCGCAAGAGACATTGGCTGATGTTGCAAAAATTTTGCGTTTGCCGGTAATTTTAGTGGTGGGTGTGCGCTTGGGGTGCATCAATCATGCGCTGTTAACCTTAGAGGCGATTCGCAATGATGGTTTGCCGTTGGCGGGTTGGGTGGCTAATTGTATTGATGCGGACATGCCTGTGCTGCAAGAAAATATCCATAGCTTGGCGGCGCGCATACCGGCGCCATGTTTGGGTGTGGTGCCCTGGTTGGAAAATGCAACGCCCGAAGCGGTGGTCGATGCATTTGATGCTGAAATCTTGGCGCACTTTTTTTCTGCGTGAGTTGCTAATCATCATGCTTATCGCGGTTCGGTATTTTGTGCTCTGGTTTTTTATCCTGTGTGTATTAGCAGGTTGCACCACAATGCCTGCAAAACAAAAAATTCCTGTCACCCATACGGAACACACTATTTATTTTATTTATCGCGAGTGGCATACCAGTCTTTTAATCGATGCGGACACCATCGCGCGTCACAGCCGTTATTTGCAACAAGAGGCTGCTAACCAGCGTTATATCCGTATCGGCTGGGGTGATGGCAATTACTTTACCGGCAAAAGCAAAACTTTCGGTTCGGCAACCAAGGCGTTGATTGCATCGAGCCATTCGGCGTTGCAAGTGATTGCCTATGCACAGCCGCCATTTACCTCCATCCCGCCGGAAACCCGTGTTCCCATTGCCATCACTGATAAGGGGATGCGCACGTTAATTCGCTATCTGGATAAATCCTTTGCGCTGGATGAATCTGGCCAGATAATTCCTTTGCAGGCCTACGTGACTGATGCGGGAAACTTTTATCAGGCGAGCGGGCATTACAGTCTGTTCAGTAACTGCAATACCTGGAGCGGACGCGCCTTGCAGGCGGCAAAGCTGCCAGTGAGGAGTGGTTTACAGCTGACGGCGCAGAGCATCTTCGAGCAGGCGCGCGCTATCTCCGAATATCAGCAAGCCCTTGGTTTGGTTGGAAAAGTCGAATAGTTTCAAGTTATATCGCTGGTTTTTTTAAGCCAAACTCGTCTTAAAAGTCGAGGTTTAACCGGCAATGTCGCCTGTTTTTTAGGCATTTCCCGGCGTAAACTATTACATAAGGTTGGGGAAGTGTTTTTTACTATTTCCCTTTGGTCTCATTCTTGAAAGCCAATTAAAGAGGGCAAGCTGATGGACGTAGGTTCTGTAGTCAACCAGGGTTTGATTGGTATGCAAAAAAGCCAGTCATCGATGTTGCAATCAGCACAGCAAATCGCGCAGGCCGGCACTACCCAGCGCGATAATCCGCAGGCAAATGATGTCGCCGAGCCGCTGATTAACATCAAAGCCCAAAGCCAAGTATTTGATAGTTCCGCCAAGGTGGTGAGGGCTGCCGATGAAACTATAGGTACATTGTTGGATGTCAAAGCCTAAGGGCAATGACTTGCGAATCCTGTGAGGTGATTTGAGTGATCAATAACATCCCGTCTAACTTCGCCAATACTGTAGCGCCGTTTGTGCCTATGGGACGTGCGCCTGTTGGCCAGGAAACTACCGATCTGAAATCGTCCAGCTTTCGCCCCACCGAACAATCAGCTGAGTCGGGGCGAAGCCAGAATCGTCGCTTCCCCGATGAGCGTCCCAATGATGATGTTGAGCGCGACCGTGTTGAGCGCGGTGCCCAAGGTGGCGATCAGGCAGTACAAGAGGCGGCGGTAAAACGCCGGGCCGAGCAGGAGCGCCAACAGGCTGAGCGCGACCAAATCCAGCAACTGGCAGCGCGCGACCGCGAAGTTCGCGCCCATGAGCAGGCTCATGCAGCTGTCGCCGGACAATATGGCAGCAGCCCGACCTATTCCTTTGTTCGCGGCCCCGATGGGGTGAGTTACGCGGTGGGTGGTGAAGTCAAGATCGATACCTCCCCCATCCCCGGCGATCCTGAAGCGACCCTACGCAAGGCACAGCAGTTGCGCCGTGCAGCCAATGCCCCTGCAGATCCTTCATCTCAAGATGGTCGCGTAGCTGCGCAGGCTACCCAGATGGAGCAGCAGGCGCGCGCTGAACTGCGCGAGCAACAGGCGATAGAGGCCGAACAGCGCCGCGAGGGGGGTGACGCGTCGGGGCAGGAAAATCAGGCCTCCGGGGTTGACGGGCCGCGTGATGAGACGCGCGCGCAGGAAGATTCCGAAAGTGAAAAACAGCGTTTGGCCGAGGAGGAGGCGCGGTTACAAGCAGATCAGGAGCGCTTTGAGGCCGAGCAGCGGTTGCTGGATCAGCGTCAGGCGCGTGCAGAGCTGTTTAATGAAAGTACCAGACGCAATATCGATATTAATCGCCGCTTAATTGAAATTGGTGTGTTTAATTCTGAATCCGGGATTGGCAGTTTTCTGAATAAAACGGTTTAACCGTTAATTAAACTGTCATAGGCTGATGCTATAAATTGGTATGTGCGTGCAAATTGCTGGCTAAGTGAGCGCATCGCTTAAGAAAGCATCCGAAGTGGCTTTTGTTGCGCCCAAACGTTTATTTTCCTTGACCGCATATGCATGTCTCCCTATAATTCGCGGCCTCACTTGAGCAGTTGGCAAATGTGAGTTTCAGTCGCGGGGTGGAGCAGCTTGGTAGCTCGTCGGGCTCATAACCCGAAGGTCGTAGGTTCAAATCCTGCCCCCGCAACCAAAATTTTTAGTTTCTTGTCGAGTGTAGATAGTGACAAGAAGCGGTGAAGAAAAGGGATTTCCCGGTTCTCGCCAGATAGTAAGAGGTTGTGAATTTGCTTTTTTATAAGGCAAATTTGGTCGAGAAGCCCCTTTTTGGGGCTTTTTTGTATTTGTTGTTTGCGGGCTTCGCCCCCATCGTGCAGGCCTGTGCGGTGAATGCAGTAAACGTTCGAATGGGCCTTGTGCCCATTTTTGTTTTTTGGGCTCCTGTATTTTGCAGGGCTGGTTTGAATGCGGATTAAAGCATGGCTTCCAAGCAAGAATTGTTAGAGCAAATGGTTTCACCTGTCGCCACGGCATTGGGTTGCGAGTTGTGGGGGTTGGAATATTTGACGCAAGGGCGTTACACCACTGTGCGCATTTTTATCGATGGCCCCAATGGTGTGTCGCTGGATGATTGCGAGCGCGTCAGCCGTCAAGTGAGCAGTGTGTTCGATGTAGAGGACCCCATTGATGGTGAGTACACACTTGAAGTGTCATCTCCTGGTATGGATCGCCCGCTCTATAAAGAGTCGCAGTATGTGCGCTACGTCGGTGAAACTATCAGTGTGCGTCTGCGTATTGCGCGCGACGGCCGTCGTCGCTTTAAAGGTGTGATCACCAAAGTGGAAAATGGCGATGTGTTTTTGCAAGTGGATAATAAGGAAGTGCAATTGGCGATTGATGTTATCGACAAAGCGAATGTAGAGCCGCGTTACGACGATTTGATGCGCGAACATAATTTGACGGACAAAGATTAAATTAACGAGCGCTTGCAGTTTTTAGCGGGCACAGTTTTGTAAAAATAGTAAGACGGAAAACGTAATTATCTAGTGGGTCTAGCACTTCACTAGCTTGAGGAGTTAACAGAGGCAAACCAATGAACAAAGAAATTTTGCTGGTCGCTGATGCAGTATCCAATGAGAAAGGCGTCGATAAAGAATTAATTTTTCAAGCGATTGAGATTGCCCTCGCTACGGCTACGAAAAAGCGTTTCGATGAAGATTCATCAATCGACGTTATTATCAATCGCACGACTGGCGATTACGAGACCTGGCGCAGTTGGGAATTGGTAGCCGATGACGTTATGGCGGAGTTGGGCACGCAGCTTTATCTAGACGAAGCGCGCGAAAAGGATTCATCGCTTAAAGTGGGCGATATCTATCGTGAAAAAATCGAGAACGCCGAATTTGGTCGTATTGCCGCGCAAACCGCTAAACAAGTTATTGTGCAAAAAGTGCGTGAAGCTGAGCGCGCACAAATGGTTGATGAGTACCGCGATCGCATGGGCGAGTTGATCAGTGGCACTGTGAAAAAAGTAACCCGCGATAGCATTATTGTTGATCTGGGTAATAATGCGGAAGGTGTGTTACCACGCGATCAATTAATTGGACGCGAAATTTTCCGCATGGGCGATCGTATCCGCGCCCTGTTGTTGGAAGTGCGCACTGAAGCGCGCGGCCCACAATTGCTGCTGAGCCGTTCCAATCCACAAGTATTGGTGGAATTATTTAAAATTGAAGTGCCGGAAATCGCTGAAGAAGTGATTGAAATTAAAGGCGCTGCGCGCGACCCGGGTCTGCGTGCAAAAATTGCAGTGAAAACTAACGATGGACGTATTGATCCAGTTGGAGCCTGTGTAGGTATGCGCGGTTCGCGTGTACAAGCGGTATCCAATGAATTGGGCGGTGAGCGTGTTGATATTGTGTTGTGGGATGATAATCCGGCGCAATTTGTTATCAATGCTATGTCGCCAGCTGAAATTGAATCGATTGTAGTCGAT